>Ga0194035_1001013_pt1 | contig 15374 bp, 20 predicted proteins | sample JunL2320m_MetaG_FD_148680 | JGI IMG/M metagenome (GOLD analysis project Ga0194035, IMG submission 148680) | Anoxic zone freshwater microbial communities from boreal shield lake in IISD Experimental Lakes Area, Ontario, Canada - Jun2016-L239-20m | ecosystem: Environmental > Aquatic > Freshwater >...
CGAGCTACCTGTATGCCATGACCCGGTTGCCGCAGTTCAGCAAGGCGGTCTCCTTCCCCTTGGTGGGCGCCATCGTGGGCCCGATGATGATTCTCCCGAACGTGGGCCTCAACGAGTGGGGGCATGCGTTCTGGTTTGTCGATGAACTCTTCGCAGCGCCGTTGCACTGGGGCTTTGTGACCCTGGGCTGGTGCGGGCTGTTCGGGGGCACGGGCGGCGTGGCGGCGCAGATCGTGGCGCGCATGTCCAATCTGTGTGATGTGGTCTGGAACGGCGAGAGCAAGGACTGTTTGCATGTGATCCCGTACTAAGTCCTGCAATCGGCTTCGGCGCTCTAAGCGCCTCCACGGGCGACCTCCAACTAGGTAGGAGGTCGCCCGTGTTGTTTCAAAGTCGATCCTCTCGCCAGAGAGAAGGAAAGGTTCGCATGCACTGTAACGGGCAAGTTTACTTCGCCACCCGCGTGCAGTTCAACGTCGGTGAAGTACAAGATGAGACGCTTGCTCACACCCGCTGATCTAGCAGAACGGAGGAAGTGGCTGTGTTTTGGGACACGCAGAATTTTTATCAGAAACTAAACCACTGCTGTTTCTATTGTGGCATGCGGTGGCGTTGCTTGTGATGATGTTAACCGGGGGTATCTGGAGGAAGAAGTCTTTCGATCTCATTCACCAGAGGAGGTGACCATGCTTGTCCAAGACGTCATGTCTACGGGTCTAGTAACAGTTAAGAAGACAGATACGATCCGATCAGCCGTGATGAAAATGATGCACCGTCACTGTGGGTCCCTTCCTGTGGTCGAGGCAGACAATCAGCTCGTTGGAGTGGTGACGTTGCGCGATGTCTTGATACAACTGTATCCGAACTATGGCGACTACATTCATGACAACGTACACAGCCGGAGCTTCGTCGAGATGGAGGAGGGGTACCCCGAGGTGCTTGGTGGGAAAGTCGAAGAGGTCATGAGCAAGAATCCAATGACGGTCGGGCCCCACGATCCTATTCTGGAAGCTGCCTCATACATGGGTCTCAAGAACTTCCGTCGCATGCCCGTCGTCGACAAGGGCACGCTCGTCGGGATAGTCAGTATCAGCGACATCAACCGCGGATTATTCATCGAGAAAGGGATGCAGCACTGAGCAAGGTGAAGAAAAGGGTTGGAGTCTTTGTTTGATCCACTCATCGGCGTGCGGCATTCCGTGGTTGCGCCTGCCTCGGTTGGCTCCCTCCACATTGATCTTCTCTCCGAGACCGGTTGATCCCATGTGGCGCTTCGCCTGTGCATCGAATATGAATCGTCGGCACATTCACGCGCGGGTGCAGCGCACGCTGTTACGCTCAAAAATGAGCTGGTGAACACTGGTTCCTGGCGTCGGTTTCTGTCTACTGCAATTTATCAATTTCTTCCTGATTCATCTTCTTTGCACCACAGGGCACTGGTGGGATGCAAGCTCGAACTGAGCTGTTTTGACCAGATTTCGATATCTCCGAAATGAGAAAATTCACTTCTGAACCATTAGCGCCAATTGAGAGCCAGATGGAGCTATCAGTATGTCTTATCTAGAAGTCGCGCTGTTCAAGACGCGCAACCCGCAGCAGTAGAGCTACACAGGGCGCTCGAAAGAAAGTCGGGCACGAGGAGATCGCGAAATGATCTCTGATTTGTCGATGCGCGGTCGGATCATTCGAATCCTGGCTGTGGACCTGTGCCCGCTACTCCAACGGCTATCCGTGTCGGACTCATCGGCTCACGTATCGCCGCACCAACCGCGAGAATCTGCATGTGCGCGGACCTCAGTGATGATCCAGTGTTCACGGTTTCCGGGACAGTTCATTCGCACTAAACATTAATAATAGGAATAGGGAGGTTACATCATGATGAAGTACAAAGCGATCACACTCGCAGTTGTTGGACTCTTCTTGTCCGTGTCATTTCTTGCCTCCTCTGTTGTGGCTGCCGAGAAGGATGGCATCATGATGAAGGGTGGCAAGATGATGATGATGCAGGACGGGAAGGAGGTTACCCGGATGGATTGTGAGACTACCCTGTCCGACGGTACGAAGGTGATGATGAACGGCAAGATGTTGGTGAAGGGTGGGAAAGAAATGCAGATGAAGGAGGGTCAGACGGTTATGATGGACGGGAAGATGATGCATGGCGGCAAGGACATGACGATTGAGAAGAAAGATAAGTAGATTTTCAAATTGCAAACATAGTTCACAAGATTTTGTCAGCGTCAGGGGCAGAAGGAAAGGGGAGTCTTTGTTGGAACGTCTCGCTTGCGGACGAAGTGTTATGCCATGGTGATGATGGAACCGTTCCTGACGGGGGACGGCTCCATCGAGTTCCATTTCGAGCGCGACCTTTCTCTGGCTCAATTTGGATGCGTGTCCATTCTCCAAGAACTGAGGCAATTAATCGACATATTAGTTCCGCCTCAGTCATTCAGCCCCCTTTGCGCCAGTGGCCTAGCGTGTCCTCTCTTTATTAGATGATTCTGAGCCACCGACTCATATCGTTGGTTTCTTTAGTCTTTCACCTGTCGGATCATGGTGTTTTCTCATTTTGCCGGTCCAGCATGGGTCTTGCTGTATAGATGTGATGCGACTCCCTTGTTGGTAAAATTGAGGAGGGCCAGCCCATGGGCCATATATTTCACAACGCGGTGAGTCAGGTTTCTATCGGTGCTAAACAATGTATCGGCTCGAGTTGGACTGCGATCATCAGTCTGGTTGCGTTATTGGCGTTGACCGGAACTGGTACGGCTGCCGCTGAGCTGACTCCTACGGAAGCTGTGAAGAGCACGATTGCCGAAGTGATTCATATCCTCGACAATGCTGAGTTGAATCAGCCTGGCCGCGCTGCGGAGCGGCGCCAACGGATCGAGCAGGTCGTGAGGGATCGAGTGAGTTATGAAGAGATGGCCAAACGTGCCCTGGGTGTTCCCTGGATGGAGCTGAAGGGCAGTGAACGGCAGGAATTTGTCGGCCTTTTCGTTCAATTACTTCGAGACACATTTGCCGGCAGGATCGACGCCTATACGGGCGAACAGGTATTCTATCTGTCGGAGCAACGCGAAGAGCGGTTTGCCGAAGTTAAAACGAGGCTAGCCGGCCAGAAGATGGACACGCTTCTTGATTTCAGATTAGCCAACCGGCGCGGCAATTGGCTTGTGTACGATGTGGTTATCGATGGGGCCAGCATCACCGGCAATTACCACGCGCAGTTTACCAGCATTATTCGCGATCTCAGTTACGCAGGGCTGGTGAAACGGATGAAAGAGAAAACTCTTGTGGTCAAAGCGTTTGAAACGACTATGGTTCACTAACTGTCGTAGGCAGGATCAGGACCGGTTGTCCTTCTGGAATCTGATACGAACGCTCCTTCCAAGCTTGCTTGTTTCTCTTCCATAAGACCGACGCCTTTGCTGGTCCAGATGGGATTAGCAAAGGGAGACATTCTCATTTTCTGATTGCCGTCTTCGCGCGTGATGAAGAAGGCCATCATACGGCTACGATTAAGTGTCAGGTCTTCCGTTACCGCTGCCCTTCCCGGTCCCTAGCCGTGCATCGCGAACTGCTTCGCCATTTGCCGCTTTCCACAGTTGCGACCTTTCTTTGAGAATCGTATGATGGACACATGAGTTCGGAGCCTGTCACGCGCATCAAGTCGAAGACGCCCCTGCCTTACGAGCTCACGGCTATTCATCACGATACCCACGACACGAAGACGTTTTGTTTTGCCCTGCCTGACGACGCCACGTTGGATATGCTGCCAGGCGATTTTCTGTATGTCCACGCGACAATCGACGGGAAAACGGTCAAACGGCCCTACACGCCGTCGTCGATGCCAGGTGCCACGGGGTACTTCGACTTGACGGTCAAAAGGTACGAATCCGGCGTGGTGTCGAAGTATCTCCATGAGCGGGAGCCCGGAGACACCGTGCTGATGAGCGGGCCAAATCCTGGCGGCCATTGGGTAGACGGCATGGCGAAGCAGGTGGGGTTTGTGGCCGGCGGTACGGGCATTACCCCGATGATTTCCATCATTCGCTGGATTCTCGCCCAGAGCCTCCCTGTCGAGTTGTTTCTGGTCTTTGCCAACAAGGCCGAGATCGACATCATCTTCCGAGAGGAGTGGGACGAGGATGTGCGCGAACACGCGAGCTTCCATTGTTATCATGTGTTGGACCAGCCCCCCGAGGGCTGGTCGCAGGGTACGGGCCGCATCACCGAGGACATTCTGCGCGAGCATCTCCCGCCACCCGGTCCCGACGCCGTGGTCTTTCTCTGCGGCCCTCCGTCGATGACCGATGCGCTGGAGACGGCTCTGAAAGTGATCGGCCACTCCGAGCAAGCCATCATCCTTCCATAACCATTTCCTCGGGCGAATTGTCTCTCTCTAACTTTTGATAAATGGACTTGGAGTCTCTCCTGGAAAATGTCAGCTATCAGCTGATTCAAAGGGGGGATAGTATATAATATAGAAGTCACTGTACTGTTTGTCCCTCCCTGCCAAGGAGGCTGCTATGCGAATTCTTCTGGCCGTCGACGAATCTGAGACCTCCCATCGCGTTGTCCGGTATGTCGGATCTCTCCTGAGCCGAACACCTAATGTTGTCCTCACCCTCTTTCATGTGCTCAAGCCCATGCCGCGGGGGTTGCTGGAGCATGGTGGATCGGAGAATCCTGCCGCCGAGGAGCAATTGAGCGTACGGTTGCGCGATGAGCAGGAAGCCTGGATTCGGAAGGAACGGGAATCCGAGTGCTATGTCCTGAGGAAGGTGTGCGAGACGCTGGAACAGTCCGGCTTCGATATGAGCCATGTGGAGGTGAAGTATGGCCATGAGGAGATATTGCTAGAAATATTCTTGAAGAGGCGCGAAGTGGACATTACGAAACCATCGTTGTGGGACGGCATGGAATGTCACGGATCAAACGGATCTTCGGCGGCGGTGTGACAGATCAATTACTGCGCGACGCAAAGGGATTTGCGATCTGGGTGGTGGAATGAAGCTGGTTGACCCGATGTGGCACTGCACGTACGCATCACATATGAATCGTCACAAGGTGAAGGGGAACTGCTATAAACACCTGTTGGCCTACTTCTCGGGTTTCTTGGCACTGATCACACTCCTGTTTCTGAGTACTGCTCCAGTGAATGCGGAGTGGGTGGCGGTTGAGAAAGACTATCTTTTGTCAGGACTACAGACTCTGTACGTCGACCCAGACAGCATTCGCAGAGAAGGGACTCTGGTGACGATGCGGCAATTAATTGACTTTAAGTGGATGCAAGGTAGTGCGAGAGGGCCCACCAGGTTTTTGTCTACGGAGACGCACAAACAATTCGACTGCGCCAAAAAGCGCCTTCGATTGCTTGCCTTCACGGAGTTCACACACCGTATGGCAATCGGGATACGGGCTGATGGATACGTCGACACAGGCAGATGGATTCCGGTCGAACCGGCTAGCATTAATCAGGCTCTGTGGGAGGTTGCCTGCGGCAAGGAGTGATTCCGCAGCCGCACGCAACCTTCGGCATAGTCGAGGGTACGCAATGAGCGGCGTCAGATGTCGTTGCGAGCATACAGAAAGAAATCACACAACCAAGGAGGGGCCTATGATAGTCGTACGTTCGGCGTAGATTTTCACGATTGCCGCGTTCCTGCTCGGATTTGACTTAGGAGGGGTTTCCTTGCATGTCGCCTCAGCGCAAGGACTTTTCGGGATAAAAATGTCAGTTACTCAGATCGGGAGTGCCCTGATCGAGATGCAGAAAAACGTGGACGCGCTCCAAAAGAATATGGGCACGATTAAACAAGCTAAAGATCAATTGTCTTCCCTGTCACCGGCGGGTAGCGATGCAATCAAAAGCAAGGCGGAATCATTGAAACAGCTCGTCCCAGGATTGAGCCAATAGCCGTCAGTCTGCGGGTTTCTATGTCTTCAACTTCCCAAAGACCCCTAGTGGTGAATAGAGGGAATGTCGCCAACTACTCGGGCCAAAGGAGTAAAACGTGTATGCCCAGATGGCCACATCGGTCAGGCTGCCCCATTGGGCCTTTCCCTGCCACAGATGGACCAGCACTAACAAAATGCCTATGAGAGAAATAAAGCGAAGGAGGTGGCAGCCCACCGACAGCCGAAGAAGAGAGAGTGCTGTGGCTCCTATGAGAGCGCCGGCGAACAAATCTGACGCGAAGAGGGCACCATCGGTAAGATCTCTAGAAAAAAAATGCCAGGCTCCCATCCACATGAGGAGCGCATGAAAGCCCCACCATGTGATCGTTCCAAGAAGCACATCTCTCTGCGAGGTCTCCATCGAATAGCCCTCATCTAATATGGTGTCCAGGTCACCCGCGCAGGTAGCGATTCGATAGATCGAACGCCTGCCTTACGGATTGGTTTCGTGCAATATAGCAGAAACCAATAGTGAAAAGCGGCAAGTTGTGTGGGCGCCATCAAGTAGAAACCGGCTGCTTATTGATTGGAGAAGTGGCGCCACTCTTTATAAGTGCGTGAAATATGTGATCATCAAGGAAGAGGGCAGCTTTTCTCCACGCCCGGTAGTCGTCTGTACTCCTCCACTGTTTTGGCGCGTCAGAATTGCTATTCTATTTTGAGCGAGGTAGGGGCATGGCCCAATCGGAGTACGTCTTTCAGCGAGTTGAAAATCAACGAGAACTGGAACGGCTCAGGATGATCGAGCAGGTGTTCGATCCTGCGAGTCGGAGGAGGCTCCTCGGTACCGGTCTGCAAACAGGCTGGCGCTGTCTTGAGGTCGGGCCTGGCGCCGGGTCGATCATGACCTGGATGGGCGAGGTGGCTGGTCCGACGGGCCAGGTTGTGGCGGTGGATCTTGACCCGAAGTTCCTCGGTGAATCGAGGCAATCGAAGGTGGAGATTGTACGAGCCGATATTCGGACCGCACAGTTTCCAGAGCAGTCGTTCGATCTGGTTCATGCCCGCTACGTCTTGATCCATCTTCCTGACTACGAGGTGGCGTTGACGAAGATGGTCGACAGTCTCAAGCCGGGAGGCTGGCTTGTTCTGGAGGAACCTGATTTTTCAGCCTCCCGTGGCATCACCGGCAATGAGCAGGAATTGGAGTCTCTGCGCAAGGTCAATCAGGCCATCGAACAGATGTATACGACAAGAGGATTGGACTACGAACTGGGACTGAAGTTGCCTGCTTTGATGCAAAGGCGGGGACTGCAACGTCTGACCGTGGAGAACGATGTCCCCCTGTGTAGGGGTGGTTCCGGCATAGCCACAGTGATGAAGTTGTCTACTGAGCAATTGCGGGAGAAGTATCTGGCCACAGGAGTCGTTGGACCATCCGACCTTGAACAGTATTGTCGATTTGCCGATGATCTGAACAGCTGGGCCATCTACTACGCCACAATTGCCGTGAGCGGTCGGAAAGCCGGAGGCTGAGATGTCCGTAGATACGCCGGTGTTAGTTTTGCCTGGTCTTGGCAACTCCGGGCCGCGACATTGGCAAACGCTCTGGGGGCTGCGCCATCCTAACTGGCAGCGCGTGAATTTGCGAGATTGGGACAGTCCGGCCTGTGAGGATTGGGTTCGTGCGTTGGATGTTGCCGTGAAGGCTTGCCCTTCTCCGCCCGTGCTGGTGGCTCATAGCCTCGCCTGTCTCCTGGTGGCCCATTGGGCTCATCGTTCAGCGCTAGTTCCGAAGGGCGCATTTCTCGTGGCGGTGCCCGATCCGCAGAACGCAAGTTTCCCTGCCATGGCGCGTGGATTTGTGCCGGTGCCTATGGAGCCGTTCGCTTTTCTGACTCTCGTGGTTGCCAGCGCGAATGACTCGTTCGGATCGCTGGCCCATGCCAAACATTGTGCGATTGCTTGGGGGAGCAGTTTTGTCGATATCGGTCAGGCAGGGCACATTAATGCCGACAGTGGGCATGGTGAATGGACCGAGGGCTATACGCTTCTGCAACAATTCATGGCATAACAGGATGCTGAAACAGTCCGCCAGCTTTCTGGAAGGTTAAGGTTCAGGTTAAGGCTGAGAATAAGAATCTGATCGTTGCTCAACCTTGACCTCGGCCTCAGCCTGCTTCAGAAGCTGCAGCCTTGCTGGACGAACTGTTTGCGCATCCTGCGGGAACGGCTTCCTGTTGTGCCACACGTGCGGACCGCCGAAGCCCTCGCGTGCAACATTATTTTACGGTGGTCTGCTAACTCATGCAGCTTCGTACCGACCATGCACAGCCTGATGATGCGCCGATCATCGCTCAGATGGTTGGGGAACTGCTTCGCGAAATCATGGCCGCGATCGGAACTCAGGCGTTTAGTTTTCACCAGGAGGAGATGGAAGCGCAGGCCCGATCCTGGATGACGGATGGGAAGTATCGCGTCTTGCTGGCCCGCGATGCAGATCGAGGCGAGCCGCTTGGCTTTCTGGCACTGTATGAGAGCTTTGCTCTGTATGCGGAAGGATCATTTGGAACGATTCCTGAACTGTTTGTGCGTCCGGCCTATCGGTCGAACGGCGTCGGGGCGGCGTTGCTGTCGGAAGCGAATCGCATGGGGCAAGCAAAGGGATGGCGTAGGCTCGAAGTGACCACGCCGCCGCTGCCTCAATTCGACAGGACGCTGGCCTTCTATCAGCATCAGGGATTCAGTATTTCAGGCGGACGAAAACTGAAAGTGGAGTTGCTGTGAAGCCGGTGATTCAACTCGAACGGACTGGCTGCGGGGTTGCTGCCGTGGCTACGCTGGCCGGCGTGAGCTATCGAGAGACACAGCGCATGGCAAATCGGCTCGGCATCTGTGCCGGCGACCCGAAGCTGTGGTCTGAGACAGGCTACGTCCGCAGGCTGCTCAAGCGGTATGGAATCAGGCCGGCAAGAACGGAAGTGCCCTTCACCTCATGGGGGGCCCTGCCGGATCTTGCACTGCTCGCCATCAAGTGGCACAAAGAACGGGATCGTGCGTACTGGCATTGGGTGGTCTTCTGGCGTGGGCCCAACGGGCCTGTCGTGCTCGACTCGAAGCGCGTACTTCGTCGCCACGTGCGGACCGATTTCGTGCGTATGAGGCCGAGATGGTTCATTCCTGTTCGCTCGATGTAGAAAGCGGCTGCATCCTTGAGCCGATGGCTTTGCTGATGACGCAACTCCGTCCGATCGCCGATGGTAAGACCCGCTGCGGATGGGTCGGTGGCAAGCCGCATTTCATCGCCTATCATGACCGTGAGTGGGGGGTGCCGATTCACGATGACCGGAAGCATTTCGAGATGTTGCTGTTGGAAGGCGCACAGGCGGGTCTCACATGGGAAACGATCTTGCTGCGGCGGGCGGGCTATCGTCGAGCGTTTGCAGCGTTCGATCCCAAGAAGGTAGCGCGATTTACAGCCAAGAGAAAAGTCGTGCTGATGGGAAATCCAGGCATCATCCGCAACCGGCTCAAAATCGACTCGGCGGTGACCAACGCGCAGGCGTTTCTCACTGTCCAGGAGGAGTTTGGTTCGTTCGATCGCTATGTTTGGCAATTCGTCGGAGGGAAACCGATCGTGAACCGCCGGGCTAAGATGGCTCAGGTTCCGGCGACAAGCGCGGTGAGCGACGCATTGTCGAAGGATCTCAAGAAGCGTGGTTTTCGGTTTGTCGGCAACACGATTGTCTATGCCTACATGCAGGCAGCTGGGTTGGTGAATGATCACACGACTGATTGCTTCTTGCGTGTTCGTCGCTAGCCTGCAGTATTCATGAGCGCTTCTGTTGCAATCGCGGATTCTCCGCGCTTGCGCGTGAAGTGTCGTTCGTGAATCGTGAGCGAGACAAGCAAGACGTGCGCGACAGGCGTGACCTGAAGTTCGAAGTTCGTGATTCGAAGTTCCGAAAACCTCGAACTTCGGACCTCGAACTATCCCCCGTCTCGCCTTTCCCGTCAGTCCCGCCTGTCTCGCGGAGCTTCATTGGTTAGAACTCTCCGACGAACTGACAAACGATTTACGGTAGCCGGTCACTTTTTCCAAGTAGTGACGGGTCTCTTCGTAGGGTAGCTTTTGGCGCAATTGGTCATAGACGCCGGCCGGTTGGAGGCTGTTGATCTGGTTGACCGCAGTGGTGCGGTCACGCGAAAAGGTGCGGAAGACGTTGCTCGGGCCGGTATTGTAGGCTGCAATCACACAGTACTCGCGTGACACATTGTGGTCCACGGCTTCCAACTGATTAAACATCAACACGTTCAAATAGGCGGTTCCCAACTCGACGTTGTTGGCCGGATCGAAGAGGTATTCTCGTGAGGGAGCCACGTCCTGGCCTTTGGCCTTTCGGTAGGCTTCACGGCCACCGCTGGTGGGAACCAGTTGCATGAGCCCGTAGGCCGGGGCCGAGCTGACAGCATAGGGGTTGAAGTTGCTTTCCGTGCGGATGACCGCGAAGACCAGGCTGGGACTGATACGATACTGCTCTGCAAACTGGTGAACCAATGTTCGATATTTCTCCGCCTGCTTCATCGGGAGATTGGACACCATTGCGATGGTGACGTAGTGGACCGTCTTCTTGGTTCCGTCCTGGTCAACCGTCCGCGTGCCGGATTTCTTTTCAAGGAGGTAGGCGGCAAATGGCTCGGCTTCCTCCGGCGTGTGCATCGGTTTATTCTGCTGATCAAGGACAAGGCCGAATAGGTAAGGATCTTTGTCGCCGGTGAGGACGATTTCCTTGTCGGAAAATAAATCGACCGACCGGGGATCTTGCGGGGTCAGGATCGTCGTGATCACGGCATTCTTCAGACTGCGTGGGGGGTCTTGATCGTCCAACGTTTCAACCAGGATCTCACCTGAATCGAAATCGACGATCGCCCGGCTCTTATAGTTTTGCGTGTACTTTACATATTTCTTACGCTCGGGCAGTTGGACTTCCTTCTTTCCCCAGGTCTTTCCGACATTCACCCCGAGAATGGCCAGGATGGCCTCGAAGTCTTTCTTGGCCTCGCGCAGATCTCTGACCAGCGCTTCGGGGTCGCGCGCATATTGGTCGAGACGCCTCTTGGCGATCTGTGCCGGATCTTTTCCTGAAGCGAGATCGATGATGGCCTGTCCGGTCTGGCCTCTGGTGACTCGTCCAGCAGCGGTAAGGGCCTTCTCGGTCGTTTCACAGCCAGACGTGACTAAACCAAAGGCAACGAGCAGCAGTGTGTAGAGCAAGGTCGACGGGCGCATGGGCGTATTGTACAGATTTTTCCATGTCTTACAAGGCAACCGGCTGGTCTATCTGGTCTTTCTGGTTGGCCTAGTCTGTCTAGTCTATTCGGTCTATTTCATGTGTTTGCTTGAACCAGACGAACCAGATAGACCTGAGAGACTAGGGCTGTGCTGCGGACTCCGTTTGTTTTCCTTCAAGTTCGGTCCAGCGGTTATAGAGCCGTTCCGCGGCTGTGCGGGCTGCATCAAGTGCTGCAGATCGTTCTTGTAGCGCCGCGGCATTGGAGGCGATGGCGGGATCTTCCACTGCAGCCTGACAGGTTGCGATGGTCTCCTCGGCCTGGAGGATTCGCTGCTCCATCTTCGCCCATTCCTTTTGTTCCCGATAGGACAGACCTGTCTTTTTGGCTTTCGGCGTCGCGTCCGACTCGGCGCGGGATACTTTGGATGGCCGCGACGTCGCCGTACGACTCTGCTCTTCCCTCATGCGCTCTTGTGCAGACTCCCATTGCGCATAGTCGGCGAACCATTCGGTCTGGCCTGTGCCGTCCAGTGCGAGCAGCATGGTGGAGACACGGTCTAAGAGCCATCGGTCGTGTGTGACCAGCATCAAGGCGCCTGGAAACTCCACCAGACTGTCTTCCAACACATCCAGCGTCGGAATGTCCAAGTCGTTCGTTGGCTCGTCGAGGATCAAGAGATCGGCGGGCTGGAGCATTAGCCTGGCGATGAGCAGCCGCGCCTGTTCGCCTCCGGAGAGGCGGGAGACCGGGAGATCCAACTGTTCCGCCCGGAAGAGAAATCGTTTTGCCCAGGAGACGAGATGTATCGAGCGGTCTTGATACACCACCGAGTCGCCATGCGGGGCGAGGGCTCGCCGGAGCGAAGAGGATTGGTCCAGTGATTCGCGGTGTTGTTCAAATGTGACTACGCGCAGCTTGTCTGCGCGGACGATGGTCCCTGAGTCCGGATTCAGCGTGCCCGCCACCAGCTTCAGCAGCGTGCTCTTTCCGCTTCCGTTCGGTCCCAGCAACCCGATCCGCTGGCCCGGTCCGAGCAGCAGGTCGAGATTCGTGACGATCGGCCGCCCGCCGAGCGATTTGCAGAGTTGTGTGGCTTCGACCAACTGTTTCGACCTGCGTCCCGATGAGGTGAAGTTGATGCCGGCCGTGCCTTGGTCTTTCCGGGCGTCGGCGCTGTTCAGTTCCTCGATCAAACGACCGGCTGAGTCGATGCGCGATTTGGCTTTCGTCGTGCGGGCTTTGGGACCGCGGCGGAGCCACTCCACTTCGCGTCGGACCCGATTGGCCAATGACGCTTCATAGTTGGCTTGCGCATGCAGCGCGGCATCCCGCTGCTCGAGGAAATCGCTGTAATTCCCTTTAGCCTCGAATACCCCGGTAGGATAACTGCGATTCAGTTCGATCATCCGCGACGTCACGGCTTCGAGAAAACGCCGATCATGGCTCACAACGAAAAAGGCACGGGCTTCGGCCCGTAATAATCGTTCCAGCCATAGGATGCCTTCGACATCCAAATGGTTGGTTGGCTCGTCCATCAGCAAGACATCCGGCTCCAGCATCAGCGATCGGACGATGGCCAGGCGTTTCTTCCATCCTCCGGAGAGCGTGGCGATGGACTGGTCGATTGCGGGAAACTCTCCCAAGCTGAGCGCCGCGGAAGTGCGACTACTATGGTCGTGGGGGTCATGACCTTCGTCGATCAGAACCTGTGCGAGTACTTCCTCGATTGTCTGCGCTCCATCAAATGACGGGTCTTGTGGTACGTAGCCGATTCGGAGTTGCCGGCGCATCGATCTGGTGCCCTCGTCCGGCTCTTCGAACCCTGCCATGATTTTCAGCAAAGTCGATTTGCCTGAGCCGTTAGGCCCGACCAGTCCGACATGGTCGCCCTCAGCCAACCCGATTGAGAGATCGGCAAACAGTGGTTTCACCCCGTAGCTTTTACTGATGGACTCGCAGCTCAAGAGAATTGTAGGTGGCATAGCTCTACCGTACGAATGACTCAATGATAGTTTAGCTGATAGACGATCGGGCAGGACTGTTCAGGCCAGGCTGGATCGCGAAGAACTGAGTGTACGGGTTGGAGGGGAGAAACTGCAAGAGGGGGGAGGAGATGGCGCCTGATGATCTTCTGTGCTCGCGCAACGCGCGGCCTTCGAAGGCCCTCGTTGGACGCGCGCAGTGGAAGATCAATCAGCCCCCATCCCTGAAAGGATAGTGAGCGAGTTTCGAGGGGGGAGTTGCGAGGTGGCTGGCGCGGTCTTTGCGCTCGCAGAGCCCCCACCCGCCACCTCGCTGCATGCCGGTGAAGAGTTGAGTTCAGGCCCTGGTTGGCCCGTCTCGCGTGTCTCGCCCGTCCCGTGTTTCACGCGCCACGGTTAGTGCGGAACTACTTGGTTGGCGATAATTTCGAGGAGTTCAATCTCGAATACGAGCGTTGCGCCGGGCTTGATCAGGGGGGGGAGGCCCTTGTCGCGATAGCCGAGACTCGAGGGGCAGACCAACTTGCTTTTGCCGCCGACCTTGATGTGCTGGATATAGTGGACCCCAATTTCCGGACAGTAGTTTAAGGTGGTAGCCTGCGGTAAAGGGGAGCAGGTCATGAGTGCACGTACGCGCAAGCATTTCAATGGGGCGTTCAAGGCCAAGGTGGCCCTGGAGGCAATCCTAGCGGTCAAGACGGTGAACGAGATTGCCCAGGAATACGGGGTCCATCCGACCCAAGTGGGGCAGTGGAAGAAGGAACTGCACGAACAGGCCGCAGACATCTTCGACGCCAAGCGCGGTCCGAAACCGGCTGACCCGTTGGCGAGTCCGGAGCGGCTCTACTCCGAGATCGGGCGGCTCAAGATGGAACTGGACTGGCTTAAAAAAAAGTCTGGGATATGCCTGTAGCCGCACGGACAAGCTGGGTGAGCCCTCATGAACCACTGACCCTGACCCGGCAATGTGCCCTGACCGGGGTGACGCGTTCCACGCTCTATGCGCCACCCCCAGCCGCCACCCCGGACGAGCAGGAATTGATATTACTGAGACTGATTGACGCGGAATACACCCGGCATCCGTTTTACGGCAGCCGCAAGATCACGGTGTACCTGCGCGGCAGGGGGCACCGAATCAACCGCAAGCGGGTCCAGCGGTTGATGGGCATCCTGGGACTCGCGGGTATGGCGCCGGGGCCGAGCACGAGTCGCCCCCACCCACAGCACAGGGTGTATCCCTATCTGCTCCGAGGCGTGAGGGTGACCCATCCCAACCACGTATGGAGTACGGACATTACATATATCCGCTTGGCGCGTGGATTTGTGTACCTGGTGGCCGTGATCGACTGGTACTCACGCAAAATGCTGGCATGGCGCTTATCGAATACACTGGAGGGCGGGTTCTGTGTGGAAGGTCTGGAGCACGCCGTGCAGCGCTACGGCATTCCCGAGATCTTTAATACCGATCAGGACTGCCAGTTTACCGCGGACGCCTTCACCGGCGTCCGCAAGGCGCACGGCATTGCCATCAGCATGGACGGACGCGGACGGGCCTTGGATAACATCTTTGTGGAACGGCTCTGGCGGAGCGTCAAGTATGAAGACGTCTATCTGAGAGGCTACGCCACGCTGCCGGAATTGCTGGCGGGACTGACGGAATACTTCGTGTTTTACAACACGGAACGAATACACCAGTCGTTGAATTACGTGACGCCGGACGAGGTCTACCGAACCGCGAGTGGAGGCGGAGCCAGGATTGTGGATCAATTTGGTGAGACCGCAACCACGCCCCCAGAAACACAACACGAAACAGAAAACCGGGGCAGCGCCGTTCCGCTGCATGTAAACGGTTACCCGCTTAAACTCAAGGCACTAGTGTCTTGACGGAGGGGTCCACTGTAGGATCCCTTCCACCCAACACTTGCTCATTTCGTTCACTCTCAGCAGAGCCGGTTCGCCCTGCTTGGCTAAACCATCGAACACCCTTCCGTCAATCAAGGCTCCTTGATAATACACCTTGACCATATCCGTTATTTTCGGAATGGCGCCGTTCCCCTCCTTGAGGGTCTTGAGGATGGCGCCGGACTCGGTTTTCTTGACGCCGGATTCTGCTGCGATTTTTGCGAGGAACGCGGCGCCGGCTTTCTTTTCCACTTCTGCGACGGCCAAGGCGCGGGCCTCTTGCAGTTGTGAAAT
>Ga0194035_1001016_pt1 | contig 15346 bp, 15 predicted proteins | sample JunL2320m_MetaG_FD_148680 | JGI IMG/M metagenome (GOLD analysis project Ga0194035, IMG submission 148680) | Anoxic zone freshwater microbial communities from boreal shield lake in IISD Experimental Lakes Area, Ontario, Canada - Jun2016-L239-20m | ecosystem: Environmental > Aquatic > Freshwater >...
TGCGTGTACCGCTGCGTCGCTCAGCGTGGTGGTGGAGCCACCGAAGACGAGAGCCTCCTGCGGCAGTCGAAATCCGACGCTGTCCGGACCAAGCGTGAGGGCTCCATCGTGTTCCCGCACTCGGGTTCCGCCACCGAGGGGAATGGACAACACATCGGGCATCCGAAAGTTGGTGCTCACCCCGCCGATTTCAACTGCCACCGCTGATTCACGCGGAAACCCGTTGACGAGCATCCCGAAATCTGTTGAGGTGCCACCTACGTCGGCGACCAATGCATCGGTTAGACCCGTTAGAAATGCCGCACCTCGAATGGAGTTGGCAGGGCCCGATCCGATGGTCAGGATCGGGAAACGAACCGCATATTCAAGGGCCATCAACGTGCCATCATTCTGCGCAAAAAGTACTGAGGCGGTTATCCCGTGCTCCCCGAGTGCTTGGGTTAGTGCGGCTGCTACGGCGCGGGCCACCCCGGTTAGCGCCGCATTCAAAATAGTGGCATTCTCCCGCGGCAAAAGACCGAGGGAGCCGATCTCATGACTTAGTGAGATCGGAATATCTTCACCTAATACCTCACGAGCAATCGCCGCCGCAGCAATCTCGTGGGCACTGGAAATCGGCGAGAAAACCGCAGATATCGCGACGGCGTCAACCTTGCCAGCAGCTGACTCGAAGAATTCGGTGGTTGCCGCGAAATCGAATGGAACAATCTCCCTGCCCGTGTATTCGAAGCCGCCAGCTACGACCTGGCTCATGTCTCCAACTGCAACGACCAGATCCTGCGGCCACCCGTACATGGGTCGTACCGCAGTTGATGACGGCGCGCCTACTCGTAGCACCGCCACCCGTTGGAGTCGTTGGCGCTCAAGCACCGCATTAGTCGCATGCGTGGTACCCAGCATCACATGTGAAAGTCGCGATACCTCGATGGAGCCAGCGCTCGCTACCGCATCAATAGCATTTTTTATGCCCGTGGTGACATCCGCCGTCGTCGATTGTTTAGTCTTCGCAATGACCTTGTTATCTCGGTCAAGGACAACCGCGTCGGTGTTAGTCCCACCGACATCTATCCCCAGGCGGAGATCAAATCCCGATGCCATGAAGCTCCTCAAACGGGACGTAATCGAAGTCGTAACCGAAGGCCCGCGGCCCAGCAATTTGCAGGCCGCGCTCGCTCCGCCAAATCGGATTACAGGCAAAGGCGATGACGCAGACCCGCTGCCCGTAACGCACGAGTTCGGTGGCAATTGCATCTGCGGTTTGGCTGTCGACGACGGTGATGAGGTCGGGAACACTCGCCAGAACTCGACCATCTTCGGTCAAAACTAAGTTTTCATTCTGGACCTCGATTCGCACGACTCGACCAGCATCGCGGCCGTAGCCTTCAATGACCACCGATCCGCGAACGAAGCCACCCGCGGTTCGGCGCAGTACATCAACAACCTTGCCCTCGATGAGGTTAACTCCATCAACGGCTTCCAAAAGCCCAGCGATCGGTTCAACGGCGTCAAGGACGGCGCGACCTATTCGAAGGGCCAGAGTGACGCTCCCTTCCACAATGGCGCCCCGCGCCGTGGCCACTGTCATCACGTAGTCAGCCATTGCGGCGCTTCCGCCGAAAACGTCGGAAATAGATCGCGCGATGAGTTCAGCCCAGACTCCATCCTGAGCTCGGATGGTGACGACATTTTCACGTTCATCTGCCATCACGATTAGTTGGGGCGGGAGTCCGGCAACATTCATCGACACCATGTCCACCTGCGGAAAGGCGCGACCCATACCGTCTGCGTCAAGTAGCGGTAGCCCGGTCTTTGCGGCCCAGGCGACGGGCAGCAGGCCATTGCCACCGCCGATTTCACCGACCATTAGTGCCACCACCGACTGGCCGGTGATCTCTTCAACCGCTGTGCGAAGAATGTTGATCTCATTGCCGGAGGAGAGTTTTTCAATCGACACCGACGGTGCCCCGATCATGCCCACGGGCATGATCAGGCCGTCATCGGGAAGGTCATCAAGAGTGACGAGATTGACGGGACCATGGTCATCAAGGGCTTGCCGAGCGATCAAAGTGCTGGTGTCGACCTCGCCTCCGCCGCCGGTGCCGAGCACCGCGCAGCCACGGGACAGAGCGGTGAGGTGTTCGACGCCGATGCGCATAGCGCCGACTATAGGGCCGCCAGCTTTCGACCGCTCCAAAGCCGTAACGCCCGCAAGCATGAGGAAGATTTGCAACCTAGGCTCGATACACAAATACACGATGCGTGGTACCTTTCGGCTCCCAACTATTTAGGAGCCGATTGTGGCCGAAGTTGTTGAATTCACCCTGAACGTCAAGCCAGGGCATTACACAGATGTACTTGACCTCTACTCAGAATTCGCGCATACCTACATGGAACTAAACCCAGCACTAATTAGCGTTCTAGTTGTCGGCGATGAAGGTGCCGGGGTCGTTCGCGGAATCGGAGTTTATGGGGATCATGACGAAGCCGCTGCCGTTAACAGCGACGTCTTCTTCGGCGCCTTCATGGATGCGATCGAGCCGCTGATTGAAGGAGCGCCGAGCCGCGTGCTGCTCGATCTGGTGCACGCTTGGAGTAGGTAAACCTGTTTGTGGGCGGATGCTTGGGAATACCAAGTATCCGCCCGTCCACATTTTCTACCCGCTTTAGCCCGCGTTGTAGGTAGTGCGCATGGGGTCGACGAGGCCGTTCATCACGCTAACGGTGTGCCGAGGACTCTTCGCCGTATAGACCACGCCAGGTGTCGGGTTCTTGCCCGGCCCACCATCGTTGTATAGCGGTAGGTAGCCACCACCCTCAGCCGGAATATCCAAGAAGGCAATGCTCTTCGCTGCCTTCGCGCTGCCCGACAGGATTATGTCAATCTGATTCTCGCTGTCCTCTTGATAGCACTCGTCATATGTCTTCGCCTTCTTGCCAAGGTCCGCTAGCCCAACGACGGTTATCGGCTGCCCATCTATCAGATATTCCTGGCCCGCATTAACCAGCGGTATTAGCTTGCCCTTGCGATCACGGGCCACCAGGCGGAAATAATTTCGATAGTCCGCGGGGTAAAGCCCACGCACTCCATTTGGTGAAAGCGCACCGCCCACCGTGAGCATTCGCACGCGAAACTCGGCGGCCTTTTTCCCGAAAATCGAAATCCCGTCATTTGGCAACAGGTTCTTGCTCACCGGCTCGGGGCCACCTTCGCCGAGGGTAGACATGTGGGTGATCTTCGCGGCAATAACTCGCGGCCCCGTCCAAAGAGTTGGGTCAGCGGGCTGGGTGTCATAAGGGGTTTTATCGTTTGTCATGGTCATGCCGACAGCGCTAACGAGGCGACCACGCGGGCCAACTAATTGCAGTGGGGTCGCATCAGCCACTACCTCGACCTTTACCGGGTACTTAACCGCTGGATCACTTTTCGGTAGGCGATTGCCGAACTCGCCATTGAGAATAAGCACCGACCGCTCGTTATATTCAAAGTTCGGCATCACGCCCGCCGAGATCGCTGGGGCGATTGTGCCGTCGTTTAACGTTACTTTGAAGTCAGACCCATCAAGGGTGCTGGGTAGTGCGGGCCAAGAGGTCTGCACCTGCACCACATCGGTGTTGTGCACTCCAGCGATGCCCGTTACGCCGTAATACTGCTCGGGTGAAACCGCGGTGGTGTGAGAGACCTGGGTTGGCTTCGTACTGCATGCTTTGGCTGCAATCTCACTCCAGGCCCCACCGGCTGCAACAACAGCTGCCTTCGCCGTGGCTTCGTCTTTCGAATCCGCGCCCGGAACCCCGATGATGTCCGTGAAGTTCAAGGTGAGCGACATGATGCGCGGCACGGTGTCCCACATATCCGCGCCAATGATGACATCAGCCTTTAACAACGGGGCGATTGTCACCGGCTCGGGTGCTGGGGCAGCGAATGCGCTGGCCGGCAGCAACGCCCACGAGGTGGCAGCCACCGCAAAAGCCACTGCTGCACAGGACGCACGGTGCCAGTTGTTACCAAACATCAAATACTCCTCAATAAAACCACCGAACGGACTTTTCATGGTATCCCGAGAGAATCGACGGCCTGAGCCAAACGAAGAAGAAATCCCACTTTCGCGCCGCATGTCCATTCCGGTGGCCAGTTTGCTCCAAATGTGTTTCCATAAGAGGGTGGAACAACCGCTCAAATCACCACCGGCAGCTGCCGGCGCACCTGTTGGACGCCGCATAGTGCTGGGCATGGTCGGTCTGGGCGCGTTGGGCATCATCTTTGGCCGCACCGCTTCGCAGGCGGTGAACTCCAGCGTCGCAACAGCCGCCCCCGGCTTATCGGGTGTACTACCGGGCACCGGTGGTTTCCGCATCTACACCGTGACTAATGGGTATCCGGAATATAACGTGGATAAATACCGACTCACGGTCACCGGGTTAGTCAGTACCCCGCTTTCCTTGTCACTTGCAGATCTCACCGAGCTGCCGCAAACGGGTATGACGAAAGACTTCCAGTGCGTAACCGGTTGGCGTGTCGACGACGTACCGTGGTCAGGTGTTTTGCTCAGCGACGTACTTAATGCTGCAGGCGCTGACCTAACAGCCGAAGCTTTGCGTTTCACCTCATTTGACGGCGCCTACACCGAGTCGTTGACTATGGAGCAGGGCCTACGCCCGGATGTCTTGGTTGCCACCACCATGTTCGGCCAACCTATTACCGAAGAACACGGTGCACCGGTTCGTATGTATGTCGCACCGATGTACGGCTACAAATCCATCAAGTGGCTTTCGGGTATCGAGGTAGGCGAAAAAGTCGTGCCCGGCTATTGGGAAGAACGTGGATATGCGGTTGATGCTTGGGTTGGCAACTCAAATGGGATGACCGATGAACCAATTACCTGAACCGGCCAACATTTTGCGTTTCACCGCCGCCGAGCGTTGGACGCACCGCACCTTAGGAATCTTGATGGGTGTGCTACTGATTACCGCCGCGGTGCTTTACCTCCCTGGTGCTAGTGCCGTTATCGGCTACCGCCCAGTGATGCGCAATGTGCACGTAATCGCTGGTTTCCTCTTGCCCATCCCAATCATTGTTGCTTGTTTCTTTTGGGCTTTTCGCCAAGACCTCCGCCGCCTTAATCGCTTTTCACCCAATGACTGGAAATGGCTGCGCTCCCGCAAGCGGCGTAATGGTGAAATACCGGTGGGTAAATTCAATGCTGGGCAAAAGCTCAACTCTGCTTTCGTGCTCGGATCCATTATCGTGCTGCTCGCCACCGGGCTGGTGATGTACTTCAACCGTTTCTTCCCCGACGATGTTCGCACCGGGTCAACATTTGTCCATGACTGGTTGGCGCTACTGGTCGCCATTGCCACAGCCGGCCACATGTGGATGGCCTACGGTGACGCCACCGCACGCAAAGGCATGCTCACCGGTTCAGTGCCGGTTGAGTGGGCCGAGAAAGAGCACGGTGAGTGGGCTAACGAGGTCGCTGGCGAAACCACTCAGCAATCTCGCTGACATCCAAATCACCGCGAGCAACGCAAAGCACGAGTTGCTCCGCATCATCAACTGTGTACTCGATATCTCGGCCATTTAACAAAAAGAAAGCCCGGGTCGCCGACCAAGCCAGTCGCTTGTTCCCGTCAACTAGAGGATGATTTCGCGCGAGTGAGTGCATCAGCGCGGCGGCCATCTCCTCAAAACTGGGGTAGGCAAATTCACCAAAAACAGTAGTTTGCGGACGGGCCGCAGCAGACTCCAAGAGACCCACGTCGCGCACTAAGACTTCGGAAAGAACTCCCTCCGCTATGTGAAAGAGATCATCTAGGGACAGGAAGTCTGGGTCATTGTCGATCACTTACTCAATCGATCAAGGAGTTCTGCATCCTGAGATGCAATCATCTCGATTGCCTGCCGGAGTCGCCCTTGGCGATCGGTTACATACCGGTCTATGGCTATCCGCGCTACGTCTTGCATTGAGCGGTTCTCTGCTTCAGCTTTAGCTCGAAGGGCCTCGGTCTCTTCCTCCGAAAGCCTCAGTGTCATTGCCATGCCGGAATGATACCACAGTGATACCACTATTGCATCAGCCGCGGCCCAGCCAAAAATCCATCCAGCGCACGAAAATAAGAGCCGCGATGATCAGGTAGGTGCCGGCAACCAAGAACCAGCGCAAGGCCCCGGCGAATTCGGCCACCCCAGAACCCAGATTGATGCGGCCACTCACCAGATTATCGACCGTGACATTCCAGAAAATCAAAATAGTGACGGCCCAGATCAGCATGCACCAAGGGCACAATGCCCCAATGACATAAAGGCTTTGGAGCATCAGCCAGATCATGAATGCCACCCCGAAGAGGGAGCCGATATTCAGCCCGATCCAGACCCAGCGCGGTAACTCCACTTTGGCGATGGCCAGCACCCCGAGGGTTATCACAACCGCAAACCCCACCAACCCGAGGATCGGGTTCGCGAAACCAAATGCGGATCCCTGTTCGGTCAGTATCACCGATCCGCAGGAAACTACCGGGTTGATATCGCAGGACAGCACGGCATCTGGGTCAGCGAGGAGGGCGAGTTTGTCACTAATAAGTTCGAATGACGCGAGCAGGGCAAAGGCGCCGCCGACGGTCAAGATCCAAGGAGTGGCACGGGACATACCTATTGATATCACCCCAAGGCGCGGTTAGCGTTCTGGGAGTAGGGGAAGCCGCCATTCAGTGGCTGTGTCAGTGATCACAAAGCCTCGTGCCTGGTAGTTGCTAAGTGCGGTCGGGGCATCTAAAATCACAGGTGTGCACCCACACCCGCTCAACACCTGACAGCAGCCACGCCTCACGAAGGCCCTGGCCCAGCAGCCAGCCGCCGATCCCTTTGCCGATGAAATCCGCAAGTAACCCAAAGAATGCAACCTCAACATTTGGCCCCTGCTGGTCAAGTTCTACGTACCCGCATATTTCGCCGTCGACCCGCACGACGAACAGGTGAAGGGTTTCACGGTTGGCCCACGCGCCCCACTCCGCGTTCGTCCAATCAATGCGATCAACCCAACCCCACGCTCGCCCAACGCGCTCATAGAGATCGGCGCTGAGTTCGGCCTTGTCGCCATCGACCCGCTGCCACTCAACAGCCAATGTTGGTAACCGCCCAGGCACCACCTCTGATGGGTCAAGTAGTTGCAATGTCCAGACCGTCACGGCACGCGCGCCGGGGTGGCCCTCGTCAACAAGTGTCATCGAAAAACCTACTTACGCCGCAGCGTCGCTTGCAATATCGCGCAGCCCAGCAATGAGTCGGTCAACGTCATCGTGATTGGTGTAAGGCGCTAACCCGACTCGAACCGCACCGGGCTCCCCCAGCCCAATCCAGTCAGCGGCCTCAATGGCGTAGAACGAACTTGCCGGTGCATTGACTCCCAATCCCGACAAAGTTAGATAAATTTGCTCGCTTTCAACACCATCAATGCTGAAAAGTTCTGTTGGCGTGCGGTGTGGTGCGTGGCAATACAGGCGGATACCGGGCACGGACTCCAACCCGGCGCGCAAATAAAGATGCAGTTCATCTTCATAAGACTCAAGGGCCGTCATCGAACGCACAACTCGATCGCGACGGCTCATCATCGCTTCATCCCCCGGCACCAGATCCGCGAGCACATCAACCGCCGCCGTAATCCCAGCGAGTAACTCATATTGCAGGGTGCCAAGCTCAAGGCGCTCGGGCACCGTCTCGGTGCTCGGGCGCAACTTGTCAGGGTGCAATGTCTCAAGAAGTGCAGGCGATGCCGCAAGCATCCCAATATGTGGCCCGAGGAATTTATATGGCGAGCAGACGTAGAAATCTGCTCCGATAGCTTGCATGTCGACCGGTGCATGTGCGGTTAGGTGCACTCCATCAACGTAGAAGAGCGCCTGCGTCTGATGAACCGCTTTCCCGATCGCCACCAGATCTGGCCGGGTACCCAAGAGATTTGATGCACCGGTGATCGCAACCAGCCGCGTATTCTCGTTAAGTAATTTCGTGACGTCCTCGAGTGCCAATACCCCGGTCGTCTTGTCAAAATCGATCCAGCGAAGGGTGGCACCTGAGCGCTGCGCATAAGTAACCCACGGCCGAACATTGCCATCATGATCAAGTCGGCTGACAACAACTTCGTCACCCGGCCCCCAACTTTGGGCCAAAGTGCGAGCAATATCAAAAGTAATATCTGTCATGCTGCGCCCGAATGCGATGCCGCGCGGATCGCCGTTGACCAGGTCAGCACCTGCTTGCCTAGCGGCTAGCGTGATGTCATCGGCATTAATCTCGGCTCCGGTAACGCGTGCCCGATTCGACAGCGGGCTGGTTAGCGCCGCCGCAATCGCGGCCGCAACTAGGTCTGGGGTTTGGGTGCCCCCGGGGCCATCGAAATAAGCCACTCCATCAGCCAGAGCCGGGATGCGGGCGCGAATGCGATCTACGTCATAGGCCATAACTTTCGCAACTGTCATGATCACATCTAAGCCGAGACATCCCACCAGATGGTGGCTACCCGCCTTGGTTGGTCATCCACTTGCTGAATAAGTGCCGCCGCCACCTCCGCATCACGGTCTTCATTCAGGCAAAGCCGGATGCGGGCGAACTTAATGCGCTCCCCCTCGGGCAAGGCCACCCTCTTGCCCCAAGTCTCATCCAGCCAAATCTCCAACCGAGCATCGAATCCCATCGCCCTCGCGATTGCACACAAATCCTCTGCGGTCGGCTGGGTAGGCCGATCTAGAGCCCAAAAAGTCTTCCAGAGCGGATTTAAATGCGTCAACGGATGCTGAAATGGAATCTCCAGCACCACTCGCTGGTGCGCGTGCGTATTTAGCGCCTGCAAGAACGGCACAATGTCAGCAACATTGAATGCCACGTGGTGGCACACCACCACATCAGTTTTGGGAACTTCGCCCGCAACCGCCGGCCAATCGCCAAGAAACTCCTCGTGCCGCAACTCGCGCTGCGCAGCGGCTTTCGCAAATTCGTCCAGCATGCCCTGCTGATGATCGACAGCGATTACGGTGGCCCCGGGCGGCACGAGTGCAAATGCTGCGCGCCCACCACCGCTCCCAACATCGAGCACAGTGCCGCCAGCCGGCACCACCGCTCGGGCAACTTGATGCGAGATCGAATCCGAAATAGTTTCCTCAACAGTGAACATCGCCACGGGATGAACCCAAGGCGGGGTAGTTACCTGGCTCAAGATTTCATCGGGAATAGCCCAGGATGCTAGGTCGGTGCTCCACTTCGCCGCTAGTTCACTCACGTTTGCGGTCACCACTACACCGTACTCGGCCAAAAGCGCTGACATATTGTCGGCAAAGTTTTGGGCCCGAGCCACTACTCTCAACTCGTGAACGAGACGAAGCAGCATCCGCTGCAGGCCCTGATCGGCGGCCCCCGGGGCGCGATCGAAAGTATTCTGCCCCCGCTGGCCTTTATTGCCACTTATGTCGCCACCGGCGACAACATGACTTGGGCTGTCAGCGTTGCCGTCGGGCTCGGCCTCTTCTTCGCAATCTGGCGGCTGGTTGAACGCAAGCGCCCAACGCGGGTATTGGGAGCACTGCTGGTCGTAGTGCTGAGCGCCTACATCGCCGCAAAGTCAGGCAGCGCCGCCGCCTTCTTCTGGCCCCGGGTGTTACTAAATATCGCCTCAGCCTTGGCATTTGCCATCTCGATATTCATTCGTTGGCCGTTACTTGGCGTTATCGTCGGACCGATCGTCGGCACCAAGATGCGGTGGCGCCAAGACCCTGATCTGATGCGCGCTTACAACCGCGCCTCTTGGCTGTGGGTTTTGCTGTGTTTAATCCGCGCGGCGGTACTTATCCCCTTGATCGAGAACAATTGGCTTTGGGCCCTGGCCGCATCCGGGGCGCTCTTCTATGCACTGGTTATTGTCACTGTGCTGCTCTCTTGGGTTGTCATCAAACGCACGCTGCCGGCCGAACACCCTGGTATTCGCAGCCCACGAGCATCCGAGTGACCCAGCTCTAATTAACCCACTTGACACCTGGCGCACCAATAAAGTTTGCGCCCTTGCATATCAGCCATCTTAATTTTCGCGCCACAAACAAAACATTTCATGCCCTCGCGCCTGTAGACATAAACCTCGCCACCATGGCGATCAACTCGTGGCTCACGCCCCATTGCTTCAGGCAAGTGGGCCGCACGCACCGTGTCGATGCGCCCATTTTTCACCCCGAGTGTCATCAAGAACACCAGATCACTCCAGATGGCATCGAACTGCTCCTTGGATATCACCCGGCCGGAAGTAAATGGCGATATGTGGTGCCGAAAGAGCACTTCGGCCCGGTAGATATTGCCGACCCCGGCGAAGATCTTTTGGTCCATGAGGAGTGCCCCGATTGGCGCAGCGCTTCGGTGTACTCGATCCCAGGCTCGAGCAGGGTCTGCCTTTTTATGGATCGGATCAGGGCCAATGCGGGTGATCGCGGTGGCCATCTCGTCATCAGTGACCACCTCGCACACCGATGGGCCACGCAGTTGCGCGAAGTTAGTTGCCGACGTGATGCGAAGGCGAATCAGACCGTTGTCATCAGGTTCAATGCCCCTACCGAATTGCCACTTTCCGTAGAGGCCGAGGTGTACGTGTATCCAGCGCCTGTTGTCGAACCCGATAAATAGGTGCTTGCCCCGGGCTTCAGCGTTCGCGAAAGTTTTGCCGTCGAAAACCTTCGCACCGGCCGCGAACCGACCCTGCGGGCTAGAAACGCGAACTAGTTCACCTTTGAAGGATCGCGTGAGCTGCCGGGCTTGCCGATGTATTACATGACCCTCGGGCATTAGTCGAAGATCGGTCCTGAAGTGCGGGTGCGTTTGATTTCATAAAAGCCCGGAGTTGCAGCGACCAATAGCGTGCCGTCCCAAAGCCGGCCGGCCGCCTCGCCTTTCGGCGCTGGGGTGACAACCGGCCCAAAGAAGGCCACCCGGCCACCATCTGGGCCCAGAACGCTAATAACCGGGGTACCTACTTCTTCACCAACGAGGGTGATTCCGCGGCCATGGCTGGCCCGTAATTGCTCATCAACCTTCGTCGTCTTCCCCACGCCCGCAAGCTCCGCTGGCAGACCTACTTCAGCGAGTGACTCGGCGATGATCACTTCGTAATCCTTGCGCTGCTGAAGGTGAATACGGGTGCCGATGGCGGTGTAGAGCGGCAAAACTACCTGGTCGCCGTGCTCCAACTGGGCGGCGATGATGACACGGACCGGCGCCCATGCGGCGGCCATCAACTCCACATACTCCGGCGGGACATCCCGGCCCTCATTTAAAACCGCCAGGGACATGACATTCCAGTTCACCTGGACCTCGCGTACCCGCTCTACCTCGAGCATCCACCTTGAAGTCATCCACGCCCAAGGGCATACGGGATCGAACCAGAAGTCAGCCGTTGTAATCATGGGTGAGACCTTAGTGGAAGGATCAGGGTATGACTGGTACCGAGAACATCACTAGGGCGCAGGCGCAGGAGCGCGCACGCCTGATTGAGTCCCGCTCCTACGACGTCACGGTCGACCTAACCGGCGACACTTTGTTCACTTCGGTGACAAGAGCGACTTTCGGGTGCCGCACCCCCGGTGCCGACACCTGGATCGACCTCATCGCGCCACGGGTCCACTCCGTGGTGCTAAACGGAACCAGCCTGGACGCCAGCCAGGTCTTTGACGGTTACCGCATTCAATTACCAAATTTGCTGGCTGAAAACGAGGTGGTGATCACCGCCGACTGCGCGTACATGAACACCGGTGAAGGCCTCCATCGATTCGTGGATCCGGTCGATAACGAGACTTACCTCTACACGCAATTCGAATCTGCTGATGCCCGCAGGATGTTCGCCTGCTTCGAGCAACCTGATCTGAAAGCGGCCTTCGCGCTCACCGTTACCGCCCCTTCGCACTGGAAGGTGATCAGCAACTCCCCCAGCCCTGATCCTGAGATGATCACGCCCGCCACTTCGCGCTGGACCTTCGAGGCCACACCGCGCCTGTCGACTTATATCACCGCGTTAGTGGCCGGGCCTTACCACGAGGTTCGGGATTCATACACCGGAACTTTTGGCACCTACCCGCTCGGGATCTTCTGCCGAAACTCACTCGCGCAGTTCTTGGACCCCGAAGACATCTTCGACCTAACCAAAGCCGGTTTCGAATTCTTCGAGAAGCAGTTCCAGATCGGCTACCCATTCGGCAAGTACGACCAACTATTTGTCCCGGAGTTCAACGCCGGGGCAATGGAGAACGCCGGCTGCGTCACCTTCTTAGAAGATCTGATATTTCGATCACGCGTGACAGACGCCGCCTACGAGCAACGAGCAAACACGATTTTGCACGAGATGGCCCACATGTGGTTCGGCGACCTCGTGACAATGACTTGGTGGGATGACCTGTGGCTAAATGAGTCATTCGCCGAATGGGCCGCGCACTATGCCAACGTCCACGCCACCAGGTATGTCGATGCATGGACGAGTTTTTCAAACCAGCGCAAGGCCTGGGCCTACCGGCAAGACCAATTGCCCTCGACCCATCCGATAGCCGCCGATATGGTCGACCTCGACTCCGTCCGAGTTAACTTCGACGGCATCACCTACGCCAAGGGCGCGTCCGCACTTCGCCAACTTGTGGCTTGGGTTGGTGAACCAGAGTTCCTCGCAGGTGTCCACAACTACTTCGTCAAGCATGCTTGGGGTAATACGCAGTTATCTGACCTACTGAGTGAGCTCGAAGCAACATCAGGGCGCGATCTCTCCGGCTGGACAGATGAATGGCTCCGCACCAGCGGGGTCAACTTAATTCGGCCGCAGTTCGAACTTGCCGCCGATGGCACATACTCCGATTTCACCATCACCCAAGAGCCACCTAGCGCACCCGCCGGGTTGCCGCCGACTTTACGCTCACATCGCATGGCCATCGGTCTATATGACCTCGTAGCCGGACAGCTCACCAGGCGCGAGCGCTTTGAACTCGATGTGGTCGGCGCCAGCACGAAGGTGCCTGCCCTAGTAGGGGTTAAGCAGCCAGCCTTGCTGCTACTCAATGACGACGACCTAACATTCGCGAAAGTGCGCCTGGATGAAAAGTCGTGGCGCACCGCGGTTGAGCACCTTGGCGTGGTCGATTCTTCGCTGGCCCGCGCAATCATCTGGGGCGCTGCCTGGGATATGACCCGCGACGCTGAAGTCTCAACCGGTGACTTCCTGTCACTAGTGCTGAGCGGTATCGGTCAGGAGTCTGACATCGGCGTGGTGCAAGGAGTACTGCGTCAACTCAAGTCAGCAATTGACCAATTCGCCGCTCCGGCAAATCGATCCGGTTATCTCGAACAACTCGCTAATGGCGTGCTTGGCTTTGCGCAGGATTCTGAGCCGGGCAGTGACCACCAGCTTGCCTTCGCTCGGGTCTTTAACTCGTGCGCAACAACTTCAGCCCACCTCGATATCGTCGCCGGGCTGCTCGACGGCAGCATCATCTGGAGCGGGCTGAAAATCGACACCGACCTGCGCTGGTCACTGCTCCAGCGTTTGGTGGTAACCGGGCGACTTGCCGAGGAGGCGATCGAGGCCGAGCTAAGAAGTGATGACACGGCAACCGGACGCCGCCAAGCCGCGGTGGCTTTTGCCGCTCGCCCAACGATGGTGGCAAAGGAACTTGCGTGGGCCGACATTATCGACCGAACAGAATTACCCAATGCCATTCTCGAGGCCACTATTGGTGGGTTCGTGCAACCTGATCAAGTTGAGCTACTTGTTGATTACCGCAGCAAGTACTTCGCCGCTTTGCCACAGGTTTGGGCGAAACGCACCATGGAAACCTCGCAGAGCATAACCATGGGCCTGTACCCGGCGTTCCTCGTTGATGAAGAAACTTTGGCACAGACCGATGCATTCTTGACCGGAGAACTCAACTCGGCGCTGCGACGTTTGGTTGGTGAAGGCCGCGATGGGATTGAACGGGCGCTGCGGGCCCGGGCTGCCGACAGCAGCAAATAATCAAAGCAAGTACAAGCCAGAACGAGAATGCCGCTAAGCGGGCGGGTTAAGCCGGATCGTTGAGGTGCAGCACCTTAGGTGCCCGCGCATGCTCGGCGAGCAACACCAAGCCGTCTCGGATACCGCCAGCAAGGTCGTCAACTTGGAATGAGGAACGCATAGTGAACGCCGCGAGTTCACAGGATCGATCATCAAGCAGCTTTGCCGCGGTGGTGCCGGTGACTATTTCAATAACCCGCCGGCTGGGATCAACTGCGACCAGCACCGCACTTTCAGGATCGGTCAACCGCGCATGTGCGGCGATGGCTGACTCGCGCTCATTTGGTAGGTCGCCCACATAGGCGCTAAAACACAGACCGGAGATCTCACGAGCCATATCAAGGGCGCGCTGCACCTTTTCGCGTTCACGCGCTGTGATCTCATTACCAGCGGTCACTTGCTCCACCCCCTACAAATGACTTCGAAACCATGTCAATTGCATCAGGCACCCGTGAAGGGTCAGGAGCCGTTGTCGCACTCGAAATGAAAAGTGCTCCACCGGGCAGTTCGGCCTCTTCGCTACTAGTTCGGCGCATCCAGCTGCCAGCTGAAACGGCAACCGCCAAGAATGCGGCGAGCGTTAATGGGATCCCGGCGAACAACAATATGGCTTGTAATGGACTCACAGCATTAAGCCTAGACGCTCGCTATTTCGCTGCTCCCCCCGGACGGCACCAACCAGCCTCACCATCAACTCGGGCTTTGCGAACAAGTCTTCGAGTACCACCACCGAACCAGCGCTATCGGTCATTGGCACCCGCCAATTGGGGTACTCCTGGTCGGTACCCGGCTGATTTTGGGCCCGGCGATCACCAAATACATCAGGCAGCGCCACCCCAATAAGTCGGGCCGGGCTGGCAGCCACGGCTCGATGCAACGCGATTACGAACTCCTCCATCCCAGCATCAGAAGTTAGGTCGACGTCAGGTGGCATGAATCCATCGTCTATCAGCAACTTCGCCCATGACTCGCGCTCACGCGCGGAGGCGGCCCGTTCATCCTCGACCGGGTGGGTTAGCAACCCGAGATCGGCGCGAATGCGCACATGCTCGTCCCGCAAAAAACCAGCGGTCGGTGGCAGGTCATGAACCGAGACACTTGCTAACACCTCGTGACGCCACTCACGCGGGGGTTTCGCGTTGCCGGATGAATTCGCCTCGAACCACAAAATGCTGGTGCCCATAATTCCGCGATCAGCGAGCACCTCCTGCACCCAATCTTCAACGGTGCCAAGATCCTCGCCGACCACAAGTGCGCCCGCTCTTTGGGCCTCTAGGGACAAAATCCCCAAC
>Ga0194035_1001019_pt1 | contig 15343 bp, 10 predicted proteins | sample JunL2320m_MetaG_FD_148680 | JGI IMG/M metagenome (GOLD analysis project Ga0194035, IMG submission 148680) | Anoxic zone freshwater microbial communities from boreal shield lake in IISD Experimental Lakes Area, Ontario, Canada - Jun2016-L239-20m | ecosystem: Environmental > Aquatic > Freshwater >...
GCGGTGGCAGCACCGGTGTTCCCAGCCCAAGGAAGTTGCCGGCCGCGCTGTCGGCAGCCTTGCCTGATGCGACTGCGTTGAATGCCCTCTCTAGCTCGCGACCGAGGAAGATTGAGATGATCGCTGGCGGCGCCTCGTTTGCGCCGAGGCGGTGATCCTGGCCGACGTTGGCGACGCTTGCTCGCAGCAGCTCCTGATGGCGATCAACTGCCGCAATGACGGCGACGCAGAAGAAGAGGAACTGAATGTTCTCGGCCGGTGTGTCGCCGGGCTCGAGCAGGTTCTGGCCGCTGTCGGTCCCCATCGACCAGTTGTTGTGCTTGCCGGAGCCGTTGACGCCGGCAAATGGCTTCTCGTGCATCAAGCAGACGAGGCCGTAGCGACGAGCGACATTCTCCAGCACCTGCATAGTTAGCTGCTGGTGGTCGGAACCGACGTTGGAGTTCTCAAAGATCGGCGCCAGTTCGTACTGCGACGGGGCAACCTCGTTGTGGCGCGTCTTGACTGGCACGCCGAGCCGCTGAAGCTCGCGCTCCGTCTCAAGCATGCAGGCCAGCACGCGCTCCGGAATCGTTCCGAAGTAATGCTCGTCTAGCTCGTGCCCCTTCGGTGGCTTCGCGCCGAAGAGTGTGCGGCCGGTCGTGTAAAGGTCGGGGCGCTCGTAGAAGTACTGCTCGTCGATCAGGAAGTACTCCTGCTCCGGCCCGACGGTCGTAAAGACGCGACCGGCGACCTTGTCGCCAAATAGCTTCAGGGCACGCAGGGCAACGCTCGAGAGCGAATCCATCGAGCGCAGCAGCGGCGTCTTGTGGTCGAGCGCCTCGCCCGTCCACGAGACAAAGGCGGTCGGGATGCAGAGCACCGAGCCGTTTGGGTTCTCAAGGATGAAGGCCGGTGATGTCGGGTCCCAGGCCGTGTAGCCGCGAGCCTCAAAGGTTGCGCGGATACCGCCGGTAGGGAATGAAGAGGCATCTGGCTCGCCCTGGATCAGTTCCTTGCCGGAGAAGTTGGCCAACGCGGTTCCGTCGCCAACAGGCTCAAAGAAGGAGTCATGCTTCTCTGCCGTCATGTTCGTCAGAGGCTGGAACCAGTGCGTGAAATGGGTCGCACCATGTTCCATCGCCCATGTACGCATCGCATCGGCGATCGAGTCGGCGAGCGCCGCATCGAGCGGCGCCCCGTCGGCGAGCGTCTTCTGCAGTTTGTTGAAGACGGCCTTCGGTAGGCGCTCCTTCTGGGCCGCGAGGCTGAAGACGTTTTCGCCATAGATCGCGGCTGCTGACTCGGTGATGTCCGGGTGGCCACTGCCGGCGCCATTGGCGGCCCACTGGGCTGCGGTCACATTCTGCTGCCGTGTCTTCGATGCCATCTGTTGTCTCCCGGCTGGTTGATTGTCGGACTACCTGCTCGTGCCGTTCAAGGCTAGAGCTAGCACGCTTCCTTCACGTTATCCCGATGTCTAATCAAATGGTCGTGCGGTGCTCCCTGATGTACCAGAGGGTTTATCCAGATTGGAGACGACCTCGCCTCGATCTTTCTACCAGCGGCTAATGAACTTGCAGCAGCGCTGAGCAAAGCTTGTCGCCACTTCAATCTGGAGGTCCGATGAAGCGCTCCGCACCGATCATCACCGCAATCGTCAGCTGCTCGATGCTGCTTATCGCTCCAACCGTCGCGTCGGCCGATGTTTTCGACGCCGTCGGCGTCCCTGACACAGTCGGCATCAACTCGATGTGGGTTTTCGTGGCCGCGTGCCTCGTTCTGTTCATGCAGGCTGGATTCGCGCTCCTCGAGATCGGCTTTTCGCGCGGCAAGAATGCCGGCACGATCGTCGCAAAGATCCTCACCAACTTCTCGATTGCCGCGATTCTTTACTGGGCGGTTGGCTTTGCATTCGCCTTCGGCGGCGCTAGCGGCAAGGTCATCGGAACCGAAGGCTTCTTCCTCCGCGACTACGGCGATCCATTGACGGCATTCCCGGTGATGGGGTTCTCCGACGCGACGATTGAATCGAAGTGGTTCTTCCAATTTGTCTTCTGCGCCGTCTCGTTGGCAATCGTTTGGGGCACGACGCTGGAACGGATCAAGTTCGGTGTCTACGTGATCTTCGCTGTGATCTTCGCTGGCCTGATCTATCCGATTGCCTCAGGTTGGGTATTCGGTGGCGGCTGGTTGCAGGCCAACCTAGGAATGCAGGACTTCGCTGGCTCCACGGCCGTGCACCTGGTCGGCGCAACCGCCGGCTTGGCGGTTCTGCTGCTTCTTGGCGCTCGGAAAGGCAAGTACGACGCCGAGGGTCGCCCACGAGCAATTCCGGGCCACAATATGCCGCTGTTCGGGCTCGGTGTGATCATTCTGCTGCTCGGCTGGTTCGGCTTCAACCCGGGCTCAACGCTCGGCGCGATGGACGGTCGCTTCACCGAGGTAGCGCTAGTCACGTTGCTCGCGGCTGGCGCGGGAACGATCGGTGCGCTGCTAGTTAGTTGGCTCAAGACGAGGACGATCGACATCGGTATGGCTGGCAACGGAATGATCGGTGCGCTCGTTGCGATTACGGCTCCTTCGGGCTACGTGGCGCCTTGGGCCGGCGTCGTTATCGGCTTGATCGCAGGCTTCATCGTTCCGCTCGGCGTTTATGCGATCGACAAGCGCCTCGACGATCCCGTCGGCGCGCTGACGGCCCACGGAATCTGCGGCATCTGGGGGACTCTCTCCTGCGGGCTCTTCACCTTGCCGGTGCTCGCTGAGTACAACGCCGTCGGTGAGGGAGGGCTTCTTTACACGGGCTCGTTCGGGCAGCTCGGTGATCAGGCGATCGGTGTTGTGGTCGTCTTCGCCTTCGTCTTCATCACCAGCTATGTCACCTTCTGGGCGATTAAGAAGACCTACGGCCTGCGAGTGACAGAGGCCGAGGAGGACGCCGGTCTAGACATCTCCGAGCACGGCATGTATGGCTATCCAGAGCAGTTCATCCCGGCGCCGGAACTAGTCGGTTACGGTGCAGCCCCCCAGCTCGGTTCTCCGGGCCTATCCTGATAACTAGCTAAAAGGAGATTTCGCCATGAAGAAGATTGAAGCGATCATCCGCCACGAGGCCTTCGAGCCGATCCGGCTGGAGCTATTGGAGATGGGGTTCCCATCGATGACCGTCCTCGAGGTAAAGGGGTCGGGCCGTCAGAAGGGGATAGTTGAGACCTACCGTGGGGCCGAGCTGACCAACTACCTGCGGCCTAAAGTGCAGATCAACTGCGTTGTTTCAGACGCCGACGTTGAAGCGGTCGTGGAGACGGTTCTCAAGCATGGCCGTACCGGCGCTGTTGGTGATGGGAAGGTGTTTGTGATGCCGGTGGATAACGCTTACCGAGTTCGCACCGGTGAATCCGGGGAAGAAGTGCTGCAGGCTCACCCAGACGCCACCGACGCTACAAGCGGCTAGCGAGCTCGGCTCGGGGAGTTACTGGCCGCTCTCGACCACTTCGCCTGTAGCCGGATCAACGACGGCATTGCGAGGTCGACGCGTGACGTTGACGCTGATTGAGCCGGCTGGGACGGTCCCACTGGCTGTCACGGCGCGCGCCTTGCCGTTGAGGCCAGCGCCAGCGCGGTAGTCGAGAGTAAAATCGCCGGCCTTGGTTGAACTGAGCGACCAGATGAAGGTTCGTTCATCGCCTGGATCGAGCGAACCGAGCGCCCAAGTGTTGACGTAGGCGGTTGTTCCATTCAGCGGTTGCGCGTTGATGATCCAGAGGGGGCGCAGCGGATCAGCGTTCCCTGGCTCTGTGCTGCGGTAGTTGAGCCCATCAACGGTCATCGTGATGTTGGGAACCGTCTGCGTGCCAACGTTTTGAACCGTTATCGCGAGCTTCGATGTCTCACCGAGCCCCTGTTTGCGGGGGAATGAGGCATTTGAGATCTGAACCTCGTAATCGCCGGAGGGCTCGTTCGCGTCCTGCTGAGGCCCCGACCCACAACCGGCTAGAAGAGCCGTCGAAATCAGCACGACAGGCAACCACTTCGCTGCCATTTTCGCCTCGGTAGAAGGGCTCACAGTTGGCGACGCTAGCACAGGGAGGGGCGCTTGCCGAAGCCCTTCTGCGCGCCGAGTTGGTGATTTGCTCCCGTTCTTGTTTGCGACTTCCCCGTTGCCTGCCGTAAGATTCAGAAACCGCGGAAGTCGCGTGGTTTTCGCAGCGCTAAATGAGAGGAGAGCTGATGGCCCGAAGCACCGCTGATCGCACCATCGCCCCCGCGCGCGATTTCTTTGAGCAGGTCGGCGACATGATGATCCTGACCGGCAAGACGATCGTCTCGGCGATACGCCCTCCATACCCTTATGGCGGCGAGTTCATCCAACAGTTCCTATTCGCGCTGCGACTCTGTTGGTTCCCGCTATTGATCTCAACCGTTGCTTTTGGCTACGGCGCGCCTGGGCTGCAGGCAGCCAACTTCCTAGTTCTTTTCGGCGCTCTAGACCGTCTTGGCGGCTTCTTCGTCCTCGCCTCTATCCGTGAGTTTGCGCCGCTTGTGACAGCGATCGTGCTGGCCGGCGTGGCCGGGACGGCGATCACGGCAGACCTCGGGGCTCGCAAGATCCGCGAGGAGCTCGACGCGCTTCAAGTGCTCGGCGTTGACCCGGTCAAAAACCTCGTCGTGCCGCGCTTCCTTGCATTGATGGTCGTTACCGGCCTCTTCGATATTTACGCGCTGCTATTCGGCATCTTCGGCGGAATCATCGCGACGCTCGTCTATCACGCGCCACTCGGGCCGTTCTGGGCAACGTTCTTCACGAATGCTTCGGTCACCGATCTTTGGGGCTCGATCCTCAAGTGCACCTGTTACGGGGCGATCATTTCAATCGTCTGCTGTTACAAGGGGATGACTGCCTCCGGTGGCGCGGCCGGCGTTGGCCGCGCCGTCAACCAGGCCGTCGTGATCTCTTTCCTTGGGATCTTCGCCTTCAACTACGTCTTCACGCAGACGCTGCTCGCTACCCACCCCGAAATCAACGTGATCCGTTAAGGGGCTGAGCGAGCAATGAATCCAAATAGCTGGCTCGCCGTCCCTCGTGATCTGCTCGTCTCGTTCGGCGAGATAACGAAGTTCTGCAGCAGGATCGTGGTCGAGGTCGTTGGCCTGCGCGTGATGCGCTTCTTTGGTGAAACATTGCGTCAGTCGGGGATCCTTATCGTCTCCTCAGCGCTGGTGATCTGGGGCCTCGTCTTCATCATCGGATTGCAGTGCGGGATCGAGGGGGCCTACTTCAACCGCTCCGTGGGTTCGCCGGCCTACGCGGGCGTCTTCGCTGCTTGGTGTGACCTGCGCGAGCTTGTCCCTTACGCCTTCGGCTACATGATGGCCGCGAAGGTCGGTACTGGAATCGTCGCGGAGATCGGCTCGATGCGAATCACTGAGGAGATTGACGCGCTCGAGGTAATGGGTATCGATTCGATGACATTCCTCTGCGCGACACGCCTGCTGGCCGCGTGGATGGTCTTGCCGTTCCTCTATATCTCGGCAGTTGGCGCCGGCTTTGCCGCCAGCTACCTGGCCGTCGTGATCCAGATTGGCGAGGTTTCGCAGGGCGGCTATTCGCTGATCTTCTGGCAATTCCAGAACCCTCCCGATCTCTTATTCAGCGCCATGAAGGCGATGACAATGGCGACCGTGATCGTGCTCGTCGGCTGTTATTACGGCTACACAGCGAGCGGTGGACCGGTCGGAGTAGGTACGGCAACCGCGAAATCAATGGTCCTCAACATCGTGCTCGTGCATCTGATCGGGATGCTCGGCACGCAGCTCTTCTGGGGAGCAAACCCACGTGCCCCGATCGGAGGATGAACTATGTCTGAAAGCGAAAAGCCAGATCAACCAGAGCCGCTCGAGCCTGCGGAGCGCGTCACCGTCGTGCAGGAAGCTGCACCGACCGGCGATGAGGAGTACCGCTGGCATACCGGGCTGAACCGCCCGACCGGAGTGCCCGACGCGATTGAGTTCATCGATGTTCACAAGGCGTTTGGCCGCAATAAGATCCTCAAAGGGCTGAATCTGGGGCTGCCGGAAGGCAAGATCTCGATGATCCTTGGGCCTTCTGGCACGGGTAAGTCGGTCTGCATTAAGCACATGGTCGGCCTTCTCTATCCAGATGACGGCGACGTGATCGTGCACGGCGAATCGGTCCCCAACCTGCGGGACGAAGAGCTCTTCGAGATGCGCAAGAAGTTCGGCGTCCTGTTTCAGGACGGTGCGCTATTCGGCTCTATGAATCTGGTCGATAACGTCGCCTTTCCGCTGCGCCAGCACACCGACAAGGCCGAAGAAGAGATCATGGAGATCGTCAATCTGCGTCTCGCTGAGGTCGGCCTGACTGATGCCGGCGACAAGATGCCAAATGAGCTCTCAGGCGGTATGCGCAAGCGCGCAGGCTTTGCCCGGGCGCTGGTGCTGGACCCAGACATCGTGCTCTTCGATGAGCCTGACTCGGGCCTTGATCCGGTTCGCACGGCGCTGCTTTGTGAGCTGATTCAAGAGATCCACAAGGAGAACGGCGGCGCCTACACGGTGATTACTCACGACATCATGAGTGCGCGCCGTGTTGCCGAGTACATCGCCGTTCTGTGGCGCGGGCGGATTGTTGAGGCTGGCCCCGCTGAAGAGCTCTTCAACTCCGATAACGACTTCGTGCGCCAGTTCTTGTCGGGCGCAGCGCAAGGTCCGCTGGGGATGGAGTAGAGCCATTCAAGGCGCGCCGACATGGATGACGGCAGGTGAACAGGCATGAAGCCTTCTCGCGCTATCACGCTGCTCGTAGCTGCCGTCGCGGTGGTGCTCGTTGCCGTGCTCTTGTTCGGTGGCAGCTCAAACGCCACCTACGTGATGACTTTTGAGACGGCCGGTCAGTTGGTCAAGGACAACGACGTGCAGGTAGGCGGTCGGCGGGTCGGGCGCGTCTCTGCGATCGCGCTGACCGACAACAACCAAGCCAACGTCACTATCGAGGTAGAAGAGCCCTACGCACCGCTGCATGAAGGCACGACAGCAATCATGCGAGCAACGTCGCTCTCCGGCGTCGCCAACCGTTACATCGCGCTAACGCCAGGGCCGCAGAATGCTCCACTCGTCGCTGAGGGCGAAACCATCCCAGTCGACCAGACGACGACGATTGTCGATTTGGATCAGCTCTTCAACACGCTTGATCCACCGACGACAAACGGTTTAGCGAAGGTAATTCAAGGCTTCGGAACTTGGTACCGCAAGCGAGGAATCGAAGCCCGCGCCGGCGCGCCGTACCTGTCGCCGGCGCTGAACTCGACGATCGGCCTATTCGAGAAGCTCAACAGCGATCAGAAGGCGCTTGAACAGATGGTCCAGAGCACCTCTTCGGTGGTGGGGACGTTGGCCGCGAAGGGGCCGACGCTGACCGACCTAGTTAGCAATGCGAACGTCAGCCTCGCCGCGATCGGCGATGAAAATGCCTCGCTTGCCGAGGCGCTCGATTACCTGCCGCAGACGCTGCGCCGCGGCAGCACAACCTTCGTGAATCTGCGAACAACGCTCAACTCTGTTGACCAGCTAGTAGCTGCGTCTAAGCCAGCGACGAAGAACCTCGCTCCATTCCTGGCCGACCTGGAGCCGCTCCTAGTTCAGGCCAAGCCAACGATCACCAACCTCGCGCTGACGGTCAACAAGCCCGGAGCGAATAACGATTTCACGTCGCTGATGAAGAATGCTCCGACCCTTAACAGTCGCGCGCAGACGTCATTCCCGGCATCGATTGCGGCGATCAATGATTCGCTCCCGACGCTATCTACCGGCCGCCCGTACGCGCCGGATTTGGTTGGCTTCATACGAGACTACGGCCAGAGCACTGCAAACTTCGACGCCAACGGCCACTACGCGCGCGGCTCGCCCGCGTTCGGGGCTTTTAGTTACAACTCCGGCAGTAACAATCTCGATTATCTAGGCACCAATCGCGATGCTTGGGAGAGCACCGGTGCTGCCAACGTTCCGCGCTGCCCAGGTGGAATCACGCAGGCGCCGCCAGACGGCAGCGCACCGTGGCAGGCGCCGCTGTACGGATCGTCACCGCCGTCGCTGATCAACTGCAACCCGGCGCTCGTCGCGCCAGGGAGCTGGTAAGGCGATGAAGCGTCTACTCGCAATCTTCGTCGTGCTTTGCGCTGCTGGCGCGCTGATCATCTTCGCCACCGGGTCGGGCGATGACGGCAGCTACCGGGTACGCGCGATCTTCAATAACGCGGCCTTCGTGATCCCGGGCATGGACGTCAAGGTGGCAGGCGTTCGCGCTGGCAAGATCGAAGCCCTCGATCTGACGTCGGACCACAAGGCCGCGGTGGTCTTGAACATTGAAAACCCGGATTATCACGACTTTCGCGAGAACGCCTTTTGTCGGATTCGCCCGCAGTCGTTGATTGGCGAGCGTTACATCGATTGCAAGCCGCAGGAGCCGCTGCCAGCCGGAGTCGCGCAGCCGCCGCTGCTGACAAAGATCACCTCTGGCCCAGGCGAAGGCCAGTACCTGCTTCCTTCGAGCCGCACCGCCACTTCGGTTGATCTGGACCTGATCAATAACGTGATGCGCCTCCCGTACCGCGAGCGCTTCACGATCATCCTCAACGAATTTGGTACTGCGCTGGCAGGGAACGGGCAGGAGCTAAACGCTGCGCTGAAAGTGTCAGACCCAGCGCTAAAAGAGTTTGGCGACGTGCTCGAGATTCTTGCCCGTCAAAACAAGAAGCTGGCCTCACTGGCGGTAGACAGCGCCACCGTCTTGGCGCCGCTGGCACGTGAGAATCGTCACATCGTCGGCTTCGTAAACTCGGCCGGCTACACCGCGCAGGCGACCGCCGAGGAGAGCGCGTCGATGCATCAGAATCTGCAGAAACTCCCTGGGTTCTTGACGCAGCTCAGCCCGACAATGGTGCAGTTGTCGAACTTCTCTAAGCAGGCAACTCCGGTCTTCACTGATCTGAACGGCGCCGCCGATTCGCTCAACAGCTTCACGCTCGGGGCCCCAGCATTTAACACGGCCGGCGTGCCAGCGCTCGTATCGCTAGGCAATACAGCCGATGTTGGCGGGCCGGCGTTGGTCAATTCGCTGCCGCTCGTGGAGAAGCTAGGCCCGCTCTCAACCAACGCGAAGCCGACGATCACGAATCTCGCAGCGCTGCTGAGTTCGCTGAAGAAGACCGGTGGCATCGACCGCTTGATGGAGCTGATCTACAACACGTCAGGCTCGATGAATGGTTATGACGAATTCGGCCACTACCAGCGGGTAGGGCTAACGACGACCACCTGTCAGTCGTTTTATACAGCGCCAGACATCAACTGCACCGCCAAATTCCCGCCGATGTCAGGCGGGTCCAGTAGCGCAGCAAGCAACGCCAGCGTCGCTGCGCTGCCGCAGCTTGGCGCCGCGAAAACCAAACCGCAGCCTGCCGCTAAGCCATCAACAGGCGCCGCCGCTCCTCACAAGCAGCCGGCCCACTCCGCCGACCCGCAGTCTGCCCGTGCCCTCCTCGACTACCTGCTCGGAAAATGAGCCAGAGTCGCCGCAAATCCTCGATTGCAGCGAACCCCGTGCTGATCGGCGCGGTAACGACACTCGTCCTCGTAGTGCTCGTCTTCCTGGCCTACAACGCCAATAACGGACTGCCGTTTGTCCCCTCCTACGACGTCAAGGTTGAGGTTCCCAACGCCGCCGGCCTCGTCAAGGGAAATGAGGTCCGCGTCGGCGGCACGCGCGTTGGTGTAATCACGAAGATCGCGCCTTCAACGCAGCCAGACGGATCCGTCATCGCGGTGCTGACCTTGAAGTTGAACAGCGTTGTTGAGCCGATCCCCTCAGACACGACAGTGATGATCCGGCCTCGTTCGGCGCTTGGTCTCAAATATGTCCAGTTGACGCGTGGCCCGTCGTCGAAGGGCCTTCCAAATGGTGGAACGTTGTCGATCGCCCAGGCCACGCCAGCTCCCGTTGAAATCGACGAGTTCTTTGACACCTTCAACGAGCCAACGCGGCGCGCCTCGCAGGCCAACCTGACTTGGTTTGGCAACGCGCTTGCTGGTCGCGGTTATGACCTAAACCTCGCGGTTCAAGACCTCAAGCCGTTCTTTGACTCTCTCACTCCGCTGGCGCGGAACCTCTCCAGCAGTCGCACCGACCTAACCGGCTTTGTCCGAGGGCTGGCGCAGAGCGCTGCCGTCGTCGCCCCGGCCGCTGAGACTCAGGGGCAGCTCTTCGTCAATCTGGACTCGACCTTCCAGGCTCTGGCATCGGTCGCCCGGCCGTACATTCAGGAGTCGATCACGGAGGGGCCCGCAACGCTTGAGAACGCGACAGTGAACCTGCCGAAGCTGCGGCCATTCCTAGCGAACAGCGCGACTCTCTTCCACAACCTGCAGCCCGGGATTGCCTCCTTCACCGATGCTGCACCGACACTCGCCAGCATCGTCAAGGTCGGTACTCCGGTCTTCAAGAAGTCGCCGGCCTTCAACGCTGAGCTGTCAACAACCTTTACTGCGATCCAGACCTTCTCGCTGGATCCGAGTACGACGCTCGGTGTCGACGACCTAACCGAGACGATGAAGATCTTGAAGCCAACGCTGGCCTACGTAACGCCAGCACAGACGGTCTGCAACTACGCCACGATCCTGTTCAGCAACGCTGCCCAAATAGGCAGCGAGGGCGGCAGCACGGGGACATTCCAGCGCGTGATGGTGATGCCAACCCCGGGCGGGCTCTTTGACCCTGCGAACCCTGCTGATTCTGAGCCGCAGTCACCAAACAACGAAGGTGGGCCATCGAACCAGCCGGCAAATGGTGGCCCTCCAGGCTCCGACATCGCCAGCTTCCTGCACAGCAACCCGTACCCCTACACCGCTGCTCCAGGACAGCCAGCTAATAGTTGTCAAGCAGGGCGCGAGGATTACATCGTTGGCGAGAAGCAGATCGGCGCCGCAGCGGCTGGGGGAGGCAACTAATGGCCTTGCGCCGCGGCAACTCAAAGGACTCTCGGCCGACCGTGCTGCGGAAGGATCGCACCGGCTACAACCCAATAAGCGTGGCGCTGATCGCGCTCGCGGTGATCGCAGTGATCTGCTACTTCGGCTTCACGAAGAACATGCCGTTTACGCATCCGTTCCAGTTCAAGGCAGTCTTCAGCTCTGCTAACTCAATCCGCCTCAGCTCGCCGGTCCGCATTGCTGGCGTAAACGTCGGCAAGGTCGTCGCTGTCGAAGGTCAGGAAGGGACAAATAATTCGGTCCTGACGATTGAGATGCAGGATCAGGGGTTGCCGATCCACAAGGACGCGCTGCTCAAGATCCGCCCGCGAATCTTCCTCGAGGGCAACTTCTTCGTAGACCTCAAGCCAGGTACGCCGCAGGCACCGACGATTGCTGAAGGCGACACGATTCCCGCCGCACAGACAGCGATTCCGGTGCAGCTCGATCAAGTCCTCACTTCGCTGCAGCAGAACACGCGAAAGAACCTCCAAGTGCTGCTTATCGAGCTTGGCGCTGGTCTCTCCGATAAGCCGACCCCCGAAGAAGACGCTCAGCAGCCAGAGATGACGAAGGGTAAGAGCGCGGCCGAGGCTCTCAACAACGCGCTGATCTACTCGAAGCCAGCGCTGAAGAACAGCGCGCTCGTCAATCAGGCATTCCAGGGGTTAAATCCGGACGATCTACCTAACCTCGTACGCGGCCTAGCGGCAACCTCGACGAAGCTAGTCGGCAGCGAAACTCAGCTAGGAGATCTCGTCGTCAACTTCAACACGACGATGGGCGCGATTGCCTCTGAGCAGAGTGCTGTGCGCGAGTCTGTCGGGCTGCTTGGGCCGACTGTCAAGCACGCCTACTACAGCCTCGGCTCGCTAAACGAGGCATTGCCGAGCCTCGCCCAGTTCTCGGTTGATTTTGTACCTGGCGTTGAGCAGACGCAGCCGACAATTGATGCTGTAACGCCGTGGATCGCTCAAGCCACGCCGCTTGTCTCGGAGGCCGAGCTAGGTGGCCTTGCGGCGGAGCTGCAGCCGACTACAGAGAGCCTCGCTCAGCTCAGCGCAGCAACGATCCCTCTGCTCACGCAGACCGAGAACTTCTCGAAGTGCGTCAGCGACGTATTGATACCGACAGGCAACGTTGTCGTGCCCGACGGCAGCTCGACGACCAACCTCCCGAACTCAGAAGAGTTTTGGCTCGCCCTCGCAGGCTTCAACGGCGAATCACAGTCGTTTGACGCCAACGGCCAGATGGTTCGTGCCCAGTCGGGCGGCGGGCCTAACCCTGTGAAGCTCACAGGCGGCAACCTCAACGAAGGCCAGCCGGTATTCGGTAACAGCATCGGCGATCCGCAAGGCACAAAGCCGGCATGGACGAGCGGCCAGAAGATCGCCTTTAAACCGAACGCGCTCTGTAAGGACCAAGCACTTCCAGACATTGCCGGAACTCCAACGGGGCCGGCCGACTGATCCTATGAAGACGGCGATCCTAAAACACACCCGCGACTTCATCGCACTCGGCGTGATCGCACTGATCGCGGTGCTAGTTGGCGGCTACATCCTTTCCAACCAGCGTTTCTACCTGCCGGCCTGGGTGCCGGTCATCGGCAGCGACTTTGTCGATTACAACGCTGAGTTCTCGACCGCTCAGGCCGTAACACCAGGACAAGGGCAGACGGTGATCGTTGCCGGCGTAACGGTTGGCGAGATCGGCAAGGTAACGCTTGATGATGGCCGCGCGATCGTGCAGATGAAGATTCGCAAGCAGTACGCCCAGATCTACAACGACGCAACGGCCCTGCTGCGACCGAAGACCGGCCTCAACGACATGGTGATCGAACTTAACCCTGGGTCGGCTAACTCTGGTGAAATCCCTGAAGGCGGGACGCTGAAGGTCTCGAGGACGCTGCCAAACGTCAACCCCGACGAGATTCTCGCTGGCCTCGATGCCGATACTCGTAGCTACCTCCAACTGCTAATAAACGGCGGTGGCCAAGGGCTGAACGGCAATGCTTCGGAGCTTTCAGCGACGCTCAAGCGCTTCGACCCGGTAGCCGTCTACCTCGCAAAGATTGGCACGCAGCTGGGCCGCCGCCAGGCTTACATCAAGAGCTCGATCCACAATTTCAGCATTCTCAGCCAAGCGCTCGGCGAACGTGACACCCAGCTAGCGAGGTTCGTGCGCTCATCGAATGATGTATTCAGCGTCTTCGCCAGCGAACAGGCCAACCTGCGCGAAACTTTGAGGCTGCTACCTGATGCCCTATCGACGACGAATACGGCGCTCGTCAACAGCGACGCGCTGACCAGCCAGATGGGCCCTGCCTTGAAGAAGCTTGAACCGACCGCAGTCGGCACGGCCGATGCGCTGAAGACGCTGCAAACTTTCGCGAAGGCGACGACGCCGGTAATCCAGAATCAGCTGCGGCCGTTCACGGGGCAGGCCGAGCCAACGGTCGCGTCGCTGAAGCCAAGCGCAGCCAACCTTGCCGCAACGGCGCCGAAACTGGACACCAGTTTCTCGGTCCTCAACACGTTGACCAACGAGCTTGCCTACAACCCTCCTGGTAGCCAAGAGGGCTACCTCTACTGGCTAGCGTGGGGGAACCACCTGTCGGCTTCGATCCTCAGCGCCCAGGACGCGCACGGGCCGCTGCGCCGTGGCCTGCTGTTCGCTTCTTGCGACGCGTTGTCGATCTTCGAAGCGATCGCTGAGAGCAATCCCGAGGTTGGCGTCTTGGTGGAGCTACTTAATGCGCCGAAGACAAGCGTCGTCTGTACAGGTGCTAGATCGGCGGGCCAGGTCGCGAGCGGCGCTGCAAAGGGCCGCAGCTCGGTGCTCCAGCAGCGCAAGAACTACGGCCTCGCTGGCGCGCTACCCGCGGCGCGGCCAGCAACACCCTCAGACAGCCCGGCTACTACTCCGCAAGCGCCGGGGGGTGGGGCTCGATGAATAAGCAGGCACCGAGTCTCGCTCGGATCATGACGATGGTGCTGTTTGCGCTCTCGTGCTTTGGGCTGCTGCTGTTCTTGTGGGTCGCATTCGGCGGGCCGACGCCGCTGCGTCCAGATGGCTACCGCTTCACTGTGCCTTTCAAGGAGGCAGGCCAGCTCGCACAGGAGGCCGATGTGAGGATCTCCGGCGTGCGCGTCGGGACCGTCAAGTCGATCAAGACCGACCCGATTAGCGGCAGCTCGAATGTCGTTGTCGAGATGATGCCGCAGTACTCGCCGGTAGCGAAGGACTCACGAGCGATGTTGCGCGCCAAGTCGCTGCTAGGTGAGACCTACCTTGAACTTACGCCCGGTAATCCGAGCGGCCCGTTTGTGGCGGATAACGGTCGCCTGCCGCAGGGCAACATCAAACCCTCGGTTGAGCTTGACGAGATCATCCGCGCATTCGATCCGAAGACGCGCGCCGCCTTTGAGACGTGGCAGCAGGAGCTAGCAATCGCTGGCACCGGCTACGGCCGTGACCTCAACGATTCGTTCGCCCAGCTAGCGCCGCTTGAGGAACAGGCAACCAGTCTTGCCAAGGTCCTCAATAAGAACGAGGTCGCGCTCAGCGGCCTAATTCGCGACACCGGCGGGGTCTTCGCTGCGCTGAGCGCGCGGGGGACTGAGCTTCGCAGCTTGATCATCAACTCCAACCGCGTCTTCTCAACTACTGCGGCAGCGAACCAGCAGTTGGCCGACACGTTCGTGGCTCTCCCGACTTTCCAGCGCGAATCGCGCCAGACGCTCGACCGGCTCGTGACGTTTGCCGATACGACCAACCCTCTCGTCACTCAGCTTCAGCCGGTCGCCAAGCAGCTTGCTCCGACAGCCGCGGCTCTCGACGCGGTCGCTCCAGAGCTGAATGACCTGTTCATCGGGCTCGGTCCGGCGATGAACTACGCAAAGAAGGGGTTGCCTGCGACCGACAGCCTGCTCGCGGAGACGCCGCCGCTGCTGGCCGCTGTCGACCCACTCACCGCCAACATCAACCCACTTTTCCAGTACCTCGGTGCCTATCCGAGTGAGATCACGGCGCTGCTCGGTAATGCTGCGGCGGCGACAAACGCCGACGCGCAGCTGAACGGGCAGCAGGCCAAGTATCTGCGATTGACTAACCCGTTCAACCCGCAGTCGCTGACGGCATATCCGCAGCGAGTCTCGTCGAGCCGAGGCAACCCGTATCCGCTGCCGAACTCGTTCAACAAGCTCGGAACGTCGAACATGCCGGTCTACCAAAACTCGCAGTGCACGGGCGGCATTGAGGCGGGTCTCTCGCCGAGCGCTGTCGCCACACTCGGGTCGACGCTGAGCACGCGGATCACCGG
>Ga0194035_1001023_pt1 | contig 15272 bp, 14 predicted proteins | sample JunL2320m_MetaG_FD_148680 | JGI IMG/M metagenome (GOLD analysis project Ga0194035, IMG submission 148680) | Anoxic zone freshwater microbial communities from boreal shield lake in IISD Experimental Lakes Area, Ontario, Canada - Jun2016-L239-20m | ecosystem: Environmental > Aquatic > Freshwater >...
ATGCCTCACTTGATCCAAGACTTGAATGAACACTATAGAAAATAGGCAATTGAGCAAATCCATGTGCGTCAGATCATGGGTATGAAGATATATACAAAAGCTTATTCGCAATATCTTTTCTGGACAGTCGTTCAATGTCTGCCCGGCACTTACCTTATCCAAAGAGGCTGTCGTTCTTATGGAGAATCAATTCACAAGGTGTGCGGGTCATGGGCAAATCTTACGTTGAGAGCGTTCAGAACTCTCCAAGGTTCGAGGGCGAGGTCATGTGTACGTTCCAAGTGAAAATGAGTCTCAATATCTCATAAAATGTGAGAGTCAAAATTAAGGTGTAGCCACTTCCCTTTTCGTCTCGACTATATGCAGAACGCAAAAAGCTTAGCCATTTATCTTAACCATCCTACATGTTCCGTCGATTCGGTGAATGGCATTTTGGCCGCTTTGTCTTCATCTTACAAAATAAAAATCTTTACCCGTCAAAAAATACAAGAAGGATTTTTTGACGATGTTGAAATGGTCATTTTTCCTGGTGGCGCTGGGGATGCCAGTGTATTTCACGCCCAGATGAAATTGAATATTAAAGATATTCGTCAATTTATAGAAAAAGGTGGAAAGTATCTTGGAATTTGTATGGGTGCATATTGGGCTGATGCATACTTTTTTGGATTTTTAAAAGACACTCGAGTGGTTCAATATATCAAACGACCCAAAACCTCAGTCAAATCATCCTACGGTACGGTGACATCCATTGAGTGGGAAGGTCAAACAAATGAGATGTACTTCTATGACGGGCCAACATATTTAGGCGGTAACTTTAAAAAAGTGGCCGTATACGCCAACGGTGATCCAATGGCGATCATTCAGGGGCAAATAGGTTTGATTGGATGTCACCTTGAGAGTGAGATCAATTGGTATGCTAAAAAGGGGATTAGACCTTTTTGGCATCAAGGCAAGCATCACCAACTGTTACTCAAGTTTGTAGACGATTTTCTGAATTCGGATCAACAGTTGAACCTATTTTGATTTGAAATTTGGTTGGAATGGAGTATCAGCCTAGAGACCACAATCGTTTAAAAGAAATCCATTTTCAATTCATTGAGGTTATACTTTTCTTAAAGTTCCACCTTTTGAGCTTTTTTAGCAATTCACCTAATCTTAAAAAAGATACCTAAAGATGCAAGCACAAGATATTCTTAAAAATAACGTACTTGAGAAACTACAAAATAACCAAGTCGTTTCCTCCATGACTGTTAAATTGGTCCGTGGTATCGAGATTGCACAAATTGCGAAAAGTGCCGGCTTTGACACCATTTACATTGATTTGGAGCATAGTGCTTTCTCCCTTGAGACAACATCGCAAATTTGCATGGCAGCTATGAACATAGGTATTGCACCATTTGTTCGAGTGCCATCCAACTCTTCTGAGTGGATTTCAAGAGTGCTCGACGGAGGTGCGCTTGGCATCATTGCGCCACATATCAGTTCAAAAGAAGAGGCTAAAAAAGTCGTATCTTTCGCAAAATTTCCTCCTCTTGGAGACAGATCTGCAGCTGGTGTATTGCCACATTTACAATACCGATCCTTTCCAGCAGAAAAGGCTTATCCTGCACTCAATAGAAACACCATGGTCGTGGTTCAATTTGAAAACATGAAGGCTCTAGAAAATGCCGATGAGATCATGTCAGTCGATGGTGTTGACATGGTCCTGATTGGTTCCAATGACTTAACAGCTGATATGAGCATACCTGGTCAATACGATCATCCAAGGCTCAAGGAGGCGTATGCAAAGACGATTGAGGCTTGTAGAAAATACGGAAAATTCTGCGGAGTAGGGGGTTTGTCATCTCGACCTGATTTGGTTTCACAATTTGTGGCCATGGGAGCTCGATATGTATCCACCGGAACAGATTTGGCTTTTTTGATGTCCGCTGCATCAGAAAAAGCCAAACAGGTTAATGCATTGAATACCGTCTGAAAGTTAGAACGTATTAAAAATCAAAAAGACGTTGTGGATTTTGAACCAATATCTGTTCGATATCATGGGTTTTCTCACACCAGCGATGAAGTAAATTAAAGAGATCAATGGAGCTGTGCTGTGCAAATGATAAATGAGGGTAGTCACTTCCCCAAATAATTCGATCTGGGGCCACTTTGATTAAAGCTTTTGCCATGGGATCGGCATCTGTATAAGCAGCCAATTTGGACATTCTATAAATGCCTGTAAGTTTTACATAGGCAAGCCGTTGGCCGTGATTGACAAGATCTAAAAGGGCTTTAAAGCCAGGCGCATTGACGCCATCAACTGCTAAATTCATACCCATATGGGCCATAGAGAATGGAACTTTAAGGGCTCTCATCACTGGAAGCAACTCAGCGGTCAACCATCCCGGTAGTAAAAAATCAAGGTGCCAACCCATTTCTTGACATCTTTCATTGAGATGAAGTATTCGAGGGGTCATGAATTGCGATAAGCCATTTTCATAAGGGTGAATTGGACTTACATTGATTCTGACGCCTCTGACGCCAAGGGCATGCATAGAACGCATTTCTTCATCAGAAATATGCTCATCGATATCAACCACTCCCCTACAAGTATCAGGACCTAAGACTCGCATCGCATCGAGCATACAACTGTTATCTCTTTCATAAGCACTAGGTTGAACAAATACAAAACGTGTCAAACCAATATGCTTTGCTAATTTAAGGTACTCCTCTAAAGGGGCATATGGGGGCTTGTATCTTAAATCTGCGCCATAGGGGTATATTTCTGAAGGACCAAAAACATGAAAATGCGCATCGCAAGCGTTGGGAGGTGATACAAAGGCGGGTTTCTCCGTAAAATTGAATGACACGTCAAATCCTCGATGTTGAATGAATAGATAAAAGTAAAGGAAGGATTTCTTTAATTATCACTGGCCTTGATGTTGGATTTCTTGATTACTTCGTGCCAAGTTGATATTTCATCCTTGATCAAAGTGGAAAATTCCTGAGTGTTATTTGAGATTGCTTTGACGCCAGCTGTTGAAAAAACATCTTGTACTTTCGTGGAGCCCAAAGAATGCATGATTTCTCTCTGAATTTTATCAATTATTTCCTTAGGTACGCCGTTGGGCGCTAATAGACCAAACCAATACATCATCTTATACCCTGTAAAGCCTGACTCAGCAAAGGTGGGCACTTGAGGAAAGAGCACATGACGTTGATTGCCGCTGACTGCGATAGGTAATAGTCGATTGTCTTTGATATAGGCCTGGGCTGATCCAATGCTACCTATGGCGATATCAACTCGATCTGCAGCGACATCCGTGATGGCGCCAGCGATGCCTTTAAAAGGAATGTGCGTAAGCTTTAAGCTATTGAGCGATAAAAATGACTCCATCGCAAGATGTGCAGAGGATCCTATGCCTCCGGTTCCATAGCTCAACTTATTCGGATTTTGGGCACTGAATTGAACAATGTCTTTAAGTGAGCGCTGTATCAGGTTGGGCCGTCCGACCATAATGGAGGGAGATTCCGCAACCAAAGATACGGGGACAAGATCTCGCAAAGGTGAGTAGGGCAACTTGTCATAAAGAGCCGCTGAGACTGCAAAGGAGTTGTCAGTGAGCAATAGCGTGTAGCCATCTGCAGGTGATTTTGCGACCAAATCGGTTCCTAAAGTACTTCCAGCACCGCCTTTGTTGTCAACAATAACAGTTTGACCCAGTCGACTCGATAACTCTACACCAACGACTCGCGCTGCAGTGTCGGTAAAAGAACCCGCTGCAAAGGGCACCACAATTTTGATCACCTTGTTGGGCCAAGGCGTAGTTTGAGCACCAGCAACCATGGAGAAAAGAAAAAGTAGGCCTCCCCAGAGGATTGAATTGAATGAAGAAGATTTTTTCATGAAAAATTAAAGGATGTAAAAGTAAAGGTCAAACACAAACATTTGAGTGTAGGGTCAAATTAATATGTTTAATATAGGGTTTAACATGGGGTTTAACATGGGGTTTTTAAAAGGGGAAAACTCACTTTGAATGTCAATTAAGTATTCTGGCTTAGGCCAAATTTTCTGAGAAGTTCCATCGATTGAGGAAGATGCACGTAGTGAATAAATTATTGAGCAAGCACTAAGTTTTCACTGTGTTTGAGCGCGTCCATTGAGTAGGTTGTGAGGTGTCTTATATCCAAGGGTAAGGTGCTTAATAATTCAATACCAGCGCTTACATATTGGAGAATTTCTGTGTTCGCCCCCAAACCAATGATCCAATGATCGGGAGCAGTTGTTTTGCTGCAAAGGCACAAATAATCCAATAGATTTCTACCTGAACTAAATCGTCTACATGTTGATTCAATTGAATTTTTTTATTTGAAGAATTTGAAAAAGCTTCTCAATATAAATACCAGACGAAGCAGTTGTATAAATAATTTCATTGCTTCGCATCATTAAATCGATAAATTCAGAAACTGAAGAAGTTTTTGGAACCAAGCAATGTTGACCATTGGCCATGAGCACCTCAGCTTTACCCAGTACCTTTATTGAGCCTTTTAACAAAATATTTTGCTCAGTCAACTGTCCTATTAATTCTTGAGTTGAAGTCACAATATCTATTTTTGTATGAAATAGATATTTTCCTTGATTTGTGGCGTGGTATGGAACTCGATACTGATGTCTATGCCGTGTAAGGTTTCAAATACTTGAGTGATTTCAAATATAGCCAATTCGACACTAGACACGCTAAGTAGGTTTCAATTTCGGACGGTTTTTCATCTGTGCAATTTAAACTGCACCTGGATGCGTTTGACACAAGGGTTTTGCCTAGCAAATTAGAATCGCAATGGATTGACTTGAAGGTCTTAATGCTGAAAAATTAAAGTTTATTTAAACGGTTGCTAGCAAATGTCAGATCAAAACCATGTGTATGTAGGAACAGCTGGTCATTCTGTGTGGTTTAGTGAAGACGAGGGCGAGCAATTCGTTCATCCCAATAGCCACAGTGGGATGTATTTAGAAGCCAGAGTGTGGTCTCTTTCAAGTCATTCGCTTAGATCAGATGTCATTTTTGCAGGAACTGACATGGGTCTATATTGTTGGAGTGAGCGGTCTGCAAGGTGGACACATATTGTTTCACCCATGTCGGATGTTTGGGCGCTTGCACAGCATCCGAAAAATGCAAATATTCTCTTGGCTGGCACCCGGCCAGGTGAATTTTATCGTTCAGACGATGGAGGTCACAATTGGAACTATGTGCCCGTCGTTGGAATGACACATTTTTCTGAGGTAAACATGGGGCCAACTCGGGTGACGCAAATTTTGTTCGATCCGAGAAATTCAAATGATGTATGGGCGAGTGTAGAGATCGGCGGTATTTACCATAGCCAAGATGCTGGGAAAACATGGCAATTGCGAGACAACGGCCTAGTATCAAAGGACGTTCATGGCGTTGCTGTTGCTACGAAGAAAGGTGGATCCGCGGTTTTATTGGCCACGACCAACAAAGGTCTGCACAAGAGCTTGGACGAGGGTCATACATGGAGTTTGGTTGAGCTTCGCTCTTCTTGGCAATACACACGAGCGGTGCTCGTACATCCAAACGATTCCTCAACTATTTATTTGACAAATGGCAATGGTCCTCCTGGAAATGACGGTAAATTCTTTAAGAGCACAGACTATGGTGAAACCTGGAGAGTGATTGAGTTGCCTGGAGAATTAAACAGCACGCCTTGGTGTGTTGCAATGCACCCTTCAAATTCAAATCTATTGTTTGTCTCTACCAATCTAGGTCAACTCTTTAAAAGTCAAGACGCTGGTGAGAGCTTTATTCGTCTAGGGCATGAATTTGGAGAAATTCGATCCTTGCTTTACAAGCCCATGCCAAAAGGTGTAAGGGCCCAAGAACACTCAATCACCCGAGCTCAAGTTAAAGATATTCGTCAAAAAGCATTCTGATCAAAAGGTTTAAAAAATGAAGATGAAACATCCAGTTCGCTTCGTACTTTTTTTGCTGATGGCTTTAGGGTTTAATGTGTTCGCACAAAAGGACGAGTTGAACTATACCGTGGTGCTGAATATTTGTATGACTTTGTTCCAAAAGTGAGGCTAGAGATGGCTCTGTTGAAAGAAAGAGTCCCGCTTTTGATAGAAGTAATATGCGAAGCTACAAAGCTGCAAAGCTGCAAAAACTGGAAAAATTGGTGATGGAAAAATCTTTATTTCTGATCTCAAACAAGTACATCCCTTCAGATGCAGTGAATCTGCTTTAGAGGTTTGATAAAAAATGAAAATTATTGCTCTTAACGTTGGAAAAGTTACCGAATACAAGGACCTCATAGCCTCACCAGCTAAGGTGTTTAAGTCTGCCATTGACAAGTCACCGGTCAGCTCTTTGGACAATTCCAGGCCCCTACGCGTTTCATACCTTGGGCTTTATGGAGATGAGCAAGCGGATTCAAGCGTGCATGGTGGATACGATAAGGCTCTTTACGCTTATCCTCTAGAGCACTACTCATTTTGGGAGGGATTGACTGAAAAAGAAATGAGGATAAATGTAAGTTTTTCTTTTGGTCACTTTGGAGAAAATTTAACGGTTTCTGGCCTGACGGAGCATGAGGTTTGGGTTGGAGACATTTGGTTTATTGGTGACACGGAGTTGAGAGTGACAAAGCTTCGAGAACCTTGTTTTAAGTTCAATGTCAAAATGAACTTTTCAAAAGCTGCTAAAACAATGATTCAAACAGCGAAATCAGGCTGGTATTTGAGGGTTATTAAAGAGGGGATTATTCAAGCTGGAGACCCCATCAAAGTCGTTCATGGACCCAAAAAAATGTCAATAAAAAGTCAAAACGACTTGCTGCTCGCAAAGGGAAAATAAAGCTAGCAAATTGCCACTTCATAAGAAAAGTAGATCGTATCCATTGAGTTTAGACAATGTGCCCCCAATTCACCTATAGCCAGGGATCAGAACAATAGGACTGGGGTTGATGTGACAATTGTCACAGAGGCCAAAACAATGCTGACTTGAAGTAAACCTTCTGCATTGTCAAACCAGGGGTCTCTTAAAAGTGTTTTGTTGCGTCTTTTTTCGTGTTCTTTAGCTTTGACAAGCAACTCTTTTTTGCCTTCACCTGTTTATGGTTCGCTTTCGAGGCATTCGATGGTTTTTTGTAAGACGCTATTTTTTTCAATCAAAGCTCTTGCTGTGGCGGACTGTTTGTCTTGAATTGCAAGGGACAGCTATAAATTGTTTACGGATTATTTGAACTGAGCTTGTCTTCCATGTTGTTTTCTAAATCAATATCGCTTGTATCCAATTTGTTGCCCAAATAAAAAATATTTTGAAAATCTCACTAGAGATATGTAATTATTTTAGAAATCTTGACTTAAAAATAATATCAAAGTGGAGCACTGCTTCTTTTGATTGTATTCATTGGCGAGCACAAGGGTCAGGGACTTTCATCATGGAGAAAAGTTCTAATTTATTTTAGATTTCCGTGGGATCTTTCTTGAGTGCATTGAAGCTTCCCTTGATCTAAGAGCTTATTGTCTAGAAAATTCAAAAGTATGATGCTAAATGTATGGTATAAAAAAATATTTGAACTAAAAGCTTAATGTTTTGGGTTGGATGGGGGAGCGTTTTTGTCACAAAAATATGCTAAATTAGACTATTCATTTTTTTCAAGGAGTATTAAATGGGTTTATTTGATGTTTTTAAAAGCGAGCCGATTAAATTAACACCTCGCTTAACTTTGGCAGTGGGGTTGGTTTACATGATGGCAGCTGATGGACAAGTTGAAGAGGAAGAAATTGGACAAATACAATCTGTCGTTGGTAATGATGTCACTTTAATCCAATCTGCGATCAAGTATGTTCGTGCTGTAAAGCTGGATCAGTTCCTTGTAGACGCTCCTGCTGTTGTGAGCGATGCGCAAAAACTATGTTTATTGATCAATGTATGCGACCTTTTATTGTCTGATGGAAGAGTTGATCCTGCTGAGCAACAACTTTTTTATACAATGTTGAATGCGTTTGGTGTGAGCCAAGACTTCTTCAAGCCTTATTTTGATGTCATTCTTACGAAAAATAATCGCTCTATTTTTAACACATAATAAATTGAACTCATTTTGAGTTCCTCATCTGGGGGTTTGAAGTTTAAGCACTTCACACCCCCTTTTTTTTGCCGCTAGGAGCCCTGTTTTCAATGAAGTCATAGATCAGCACTTCTAGAGATAGATTGATGTTTTTCAAAACGTCTTCTAGCTCTGGACTGTCTTTTGCTTCGACGGATCTGGCCACAGAGGACAAGTAAACAGGCTGAAGGTCATTGAGAAAGAAGTCCTCAATTTTAAATCCTTCGCTTTCTATGATTTGAACCAACAGAAGTGTTGAGTAAAAAAACAAACGATAATAAAGGGCGATACATGCTTCACTTGAAAAATGATGAAGGCCTACATAGTTAAAAAATAGCTTCTTGACTTGATCTTTAACTTGAATTTTTTCGAATTGAATATCAAATTCGTTCTCAAGTGAGCGTACGGCTATCAACCACTGTTTTTCGGTATAAGGACTGGGATTGTTCTCGTGCATCAACTCTTTCTGAGAATGGGTGCATCCTAGCACCTTACTCATGGCAGTCTTCTACACGGATCCTTTTATGAGCTTGTGGCCAAGGATTTAACTCGCAGGTTTTTTGTTTGCCAGTCCCCAAGTCACACTGCGCTGGCCGTCCTTGACCTGCAAGACGCAGTGTTGGCGAAGATCAAAATTGGTAATTTGTGCACATTTGTTTGCATCCAAGTGATTAATGGCTTGGCAAAAGAGGCGTTTGCTCTCTACCGGCTCACTTCTGCAGGGGTCAGAAATAGAGCCAAACGCACTCAAACTTAAAGCTGACAGAATCAATGCGCTGCTGATGTGAAGGGTGTGCTTGAAATTGAACATTTTTCTTTCCTTGGACCTTAAAAGCCCTGAGATAATTATTACGTATCTGTCATTTTTGTCAATGAAAAATAACAATACCGTCACCAATAAATTATACTAAAGTATTATTTTTAATAAAAAGCTGGGATTTCCCTTTGATTTAACTAAATTTTCTAGGTTCTAATGGGATGGATCATCAAAAATGAACGGAGAGAACTTTACTCATGAGCATGAATAAAAATATGTTGGCCTTGGTGGTGGGTGGGATGATTTTTTGCCTGACAACATGGGCGCAGTCTCCCAATGCGCCTAAGCGGTTTAGGGGTGTCATTGAAAGTGCATCTGCTGAGAAAATAATCCTCAAAGAAAGAGGTGGCGAGACCATAGAGTTTAAATTGGGTGAAAAGGTACCTATTTCAGAGGTTTTCCCAGAAAGCATTCAAAAACTTCAACCCAACAGTTTTGTCGGATCGGCCGCGGTTGTGGGTGCAGATGGTCGTTTAACTGCTTTAGAGGTATTGATTTTTCCCGAAATTGCAAGGGGGACGGGTGAGGGCCACTTTCCTTGGGATTTGCAAAAGGACAGTACCATGACGAATGCGACCGTTCAAGAGCTAAAGGTCAGCCCCAACGGCAAAGAAATGCAGTTGAAGTACAAGGATGGGGAAAAGACCATCGCTATACCTGATAACATCCCCATTGTCTCTCTGAGGCCCGCCGACAGCTCACTTCTTGTCGCCGGTGCGAATGCCTTGATCGTTGCGATCAAAGACAAAGAGCAATGGGTTATCAACCGAATCACTGTTGGAAGAAATGGTTTTAAGCCGCCAATGTAGTAGCTTGCTCTCCTCGTGCATTTATCTCTCAATTTCAAATGCTAAAAATACATTGCCTGGATTGATGCCCGAGTGGTGAGAATAGCCTGAGTTGGTAAAAAGCATGGATTCAACAATTGCAACTCCTGCATCACTGATGGAGCCTCCTTTAGCCTTGACGCCATTGACAGTGGTGAACGGTTTGGCAGTGTCGTAGCTCCAAACAATTTCCCCCGTTTTTGTTGAGTAGGCCCTTAAAAATCCATCTATCGACCCTGAAAAGATCAGCCCAGCACTGGAGACAGAAACTGCAGCAGTCTGAGCTTGACTACACAACTTACGCTCGCCACAAGGTGGGTGTGGGGTGCGCCAAAGCTCTTGCCCAGTGGATTTATCAAGCGCTACGAGTCCACCGCCAGAGTTGGGGTCAAGCTTGTTGCCTGTGCGAGTGGCATCTGAAAGCGCTGCATATATCGCATGCTCATCCGCTGCAGAGCCAAACATAATGCCTCCGGATGTTCCTCCAACCCCCACTTTTTTCTGCCAAACGAGTTGACCCTTTTGACTGGGATTCAAGCTGTAGATGATGCCAGATTTTTGGCTTGCGATGATGCGTTCACCGGCACGGGTTTGAACGATCATGGGGGGCGCAGAAAAATCAAAATCTGGCGCATCTAAATTTGCGCAGTTGCTGTGGTTGGCGGCTGTACTGGGACAACTTCCATTCCACATATCGTTGGGTGTGAATTGCTGAGACCAGATTATTTGTCCACTTTTCAGATCCAAGGCCACAATTGAATCAGATAGATCTGCATTGGGAGAGGTATAGGAGTTTCCCGTGCCAATATACATCGCATTTCTCTTGACATCGATGGCCGGTGAGTTCCATATGGCCACACCTGCAGGCCCAAAAGTAGAGACCCCTGCTGCATTGTTACCTTTGGGTTCAGCTGGCTTATCAATCAAATAAGTTTTCCAAGATTGAAGGCCTGATTTTTGGTCGAGCGCAACAATGCTTCCACGAAAACGACAGCAAGGGTATCGAGGATCACCAGCCATTGACTCCTCTCTTGAAGAAACAGGAATATATATAAGACCATCATGCAATTTAGGACCCCCGCTGATGCGCGCTAGGGGGTGTGAGTCCACTTTTGATTTCCAAAATATCTGACCGCTTTTTGCATCGACTGCGTAGACATTGGCTGCTAAATCAGCAAAATAGAGTGTTGAGGACTTTTCATCAATCAGCAAACCCGCCCTCACCCCAGCCTCGGCTTCTATGCGCCAATATATGCACCCCGTTGACATATCAAGAGAAAAGACATCGCCCTCCCAACTCCCAACATAGACACGACCTCCATTGACAACAGGTTGAGTACTCGCCGAAGCGGCACCAGGAAAACCAAATGACCATTTCAGTTTCAATTTTTGAATAGTTTGAAGATTTAAAGCTGAGTCTTTTGAATTTTGAAATCGTGTGTTTTCATTGTTGGCCCCCCAACTGTCCCAACTCAGTGATTTGTTCGCTTTAGGGGGAGTTGAATTGATTGGGCTGCAATAAGCATTGGCAGCTATGAGGTCTTGACTGCTAGGATCGTAGACTTTGCCTGTGACAAACTCAGCCAATGCGATACGCTCTTTTCGGCTACGCTCCGAGCCCACTTTGACCATCGAGCCTTTTTCAAGTGCGGATAAGACATGCTCTGGATTGAGTTGTTTGAGGGTATTTAAAGTAGGCGCTCTGGATTGAGAGTCATCCATATGGCAGGTTGCGCAAAAAGTATTGAATAATTTAGAGCCATCTTGTGCGTAGGTGTAGCCGTTGGAAAACAAAATAAAAAAGAGAGAAAGGATGAAAATAAAGCGAGAGTTCATATAAAAATATTATTTTCAATGGTTTTTAAATGACCAAGGGTAACAAGCTTTTAAATTATCTTAGACTAGGGGAAGACCTGATAGCATCGAGTGTGATTAAATTTTGATTGTCAAGTCACAAAACATGCGGGATTTATATTTGAATGCTTAGAAAAAAACGGATTATTTTTTGTTCCAGAACAGTCGGTCTGACATTTTTGTCAATATGGCTGAGCCATGCGCTGTGGGCGGCTTCACTTGCTCCCGTGCAAAGTCCTCGAGCAATGGTCGTCAGCGCACAGCACTTGGCTACAAAAGTGGGTGTTGAAATTCTTAAAAGAGGTGGAAATTCTGTAGATGCTGCAGTCGCTGTCGCCTATGCTTTGGCAGTGGTCTATCCAGCCGCGGGTAATCTGGGCGGAGGTGGATTCATGACCATCAAGCTTAGTGGCGGAATAGAGACATTTTTAGACTTTAGGGAAGCTGCACCATTGGCGTCCTCAGTCAATATGTACCTCAATGCTGAAGGTCAAGTCATCAAGGACTTGAGTACGAGGGGGCACTTAGCTGTGGGAGTTCCAGGAACGGTTTCAGGATTGGAGTATGCGCGAAAGAAATATGGCAGCATGACGAGAAAGGACCTGCTTGCGCCAGCCATTGCCTTGGCGGAAAAAGGTTTTGTATTGCAGTCCGGCGATGTGAGCATGCTGGAGGTGGCCACCGAAGATTTTAAAAAAGATTCAGATGCATCCTTTATATTTTTAAAAGGCAAGAAGCCGTTTCAAGTTGGTGAGCGGTTGGTACAAAAGCAATTGGCAAGCACACTCAAGAGAATCCAACAAAAAGGCGAATTCGATTTTTATCAAGGGCAAACAGCACAACTGATCTCAAAAGCGAGTTTGTCTGGCGGGGGTCTTATCACTCTTGAGGATTTGGCAGCTTATCAAACAAGGGAATTCAAACCGATTGAATGTAATTATCGTGGGTACCGAATTCTCTCTGCTCCTCCACCAAGTTCTGGTGGTGTGATCATTTGTGAAATTCTAAAAATTCTTGAGCCGTATCCTTTAAAAGAGTGGGGTTACCATTCTGCGCAATCATTGCACTTTCAAATTGAGGCGATACGAAGAGGCTATGTGGATAGAAATACTCTTCTTGGTGACCCTGGGTTTCACGACAATCCTATTGCGGAGATACTGAGTCCTGCGCGTATAGAAAAATTGCGAAATGATATCAAACCGATGACTGCAACTCCCTCTAACCAATTGTTGCCATCTCGTTTTGTCAATGAGGGTGAAAATACAACTCATTTCTCCATTGTGGACCAGTCTGGTAATGCAGTATCTATGACCTACACATTGAATGATTGGTTTGGTGCAAGGGTGATGGCCAAGGGTACGGGTTTTTTGCTGAACAATGAAATGGACGACTTCACTGTCAAACTTGGTGAGGTAAATCATTACCAGTTGTTGCAAGGACGGGTCAATCAGATTCAAGCCTCAAAGCGACCTTTGTCATCTATGAGTCCAACAATTGTGCTGAAAGACGGTCGCGTGGCGATGGTTTTAGGAACACCGGGGGGAAGTCGAATCATTACGGCCGTTCTTCAAACTTTGATCAATACCATTGACTACGATATGAATATCCAAGAGGCCGTTGATGCGCCTAGGTATCATCATCAATGGGTACCGGATGTTGTATTTGCGGAAGAATATGCAATTTCTGCCGATACACAAGATAAATTAAGAGAGTGGGGCTACACCATTAAGCCTTCTCGCCTGGCCAATCATTTGGCGGCAATCATGGTGGGGGGTTCCAGGTTAAGCGAAATCAAGCCCAATAGTTCTGCCCTTTTTGGTGCGAATGACCCAAGAAGGAATACAGGTTTGGCCTTGGGTTATTAATTAAAAGTGAATGCTTTACCTGAGACGAGAATTAAGCCTTACATTAGAGTACCTACATCGGAAGGTTTGATCCGTTTATGAAAGACAATTTTGATTAAATTTCCTGCTTATACGGAAAATGCTATTTGGGGCGCTGTTGCCGGTGCTGTGATGATTACTGTATTTGGTTTTGGTTGGGGCGGTTGGAAGACACAGGGTAAAACTGATGAGTATGCCAATCATAAGGTCGCTGCCGCATTAAAAGTGGCCATGACCCCAGTATGTATAGATATGTTTAAAAAAGACTCTAAATTCAAAGAGAACATGGTTGAGCTCAAAAAAGCCGATGAATGGGCTCGGGGTACCTTCATAGAAAAAGGTGGATGGGGGAAATTTCCTGGCGCCAATGACCTTGATTCGGATACAACAAAAGCTTGCGCTCAGGCATTGATTGCAGGATAAGTTGCACTCATTTACAGGACCTTGTTGACTGAATATAAAGGGATAGTTCCTAATATATAATGTCAGCACGCCCGAGTGGTGAAATTGGTAGACACAGCGGACTTAAAATCCGCCGCTTCGTTAATAGCGGGCGTACCGGTTCGATTCCGGTTTCGGGCACCAAGTATCCATGCGCCTTCCAGAGGTCACCATCTTCTGGAGGGCTTTTTTGTGCCCCTTTTGGCGTTGCACAGTCGTTGCACAAAATATCGTTGATCTAGCTATCGTTGATCTAGCTTGTTTTGCTTATAAATTCTGGATACTATATAACTACACTAGAAAATTAACGAAGAATTGAAATAGGTAACTTGTTAAGATGAAAATAGCGAGATTCGAAATATAACTAAAGTGATTCTCCTAGTATTTATCGAGGGTAAATGCTAATAAATATATTTCTGATAAAGATTAAACTAATTCACCTGTAATTTTTCAGGCGAACAATATTGGAGACAAAAATGTCGAAACATGACCATCATCATCATGCAGCGAAGCATCATGAGGCAGCTGCTCATCATCATCACGAATCGCACAAAGCGCATGAGGCTGGTGATCATCACAAAGCTGCTCATCATCACAAAATGGCTCACGGACATGCTCTACATGCACATGATCACCATGAGCACGCTACTAAAGCTCACACTAAGGCTCATTCACATCATCATCCAGAGCACGCTGATCACCACAAGCATCACGGTAATAAGTAAGTTAAGTCAATTTTCGAAATTCACAAAACCTCAGTGTATGAATTTAATATCACACTCGAGGTTTTTTTAATGCTTCATATCAAACAAATTAGTACATCTAAAGTCAATTGTGTTCGTTAATAGCGGGCGTACCGGTTCGATTCAGGTTTCGGGCACCATCAATTCAATACAACTGGTCTTGAATGAACTAAGCTGCTAGTAATTCGTCTTTTAATGGAAGTTGAAATCGTCCTTCTACTATTCCTCGGACAGTGATGTCCTCATCAATTTCCTCCCAACGCAACGCTGATCCAGTTAAACGAAGGGTCACGCCACTAAGTCAGATGACCATGCTCGAATAGCTCTATAGTCAAATTCAGTTTGTGAAATACTCATTCCATTTCTCCAAAATAAAATTTTCGTTTTCTAATGAATCACCTCGACCCAAGGGTCGAGGTATCGAACAGCCCTAATTGGCGATCCTGGTGAATTTGTTGATATTCGTTGCCTTGATTCTTGACGTATTTTTTAACCATATTTTTATCTCCGTGTTTACCCACCGAACTTGCAAAGTATCCGGAAGTCCAAAATGATCCTCCCCAAAGCAGCTTTTTGACCTGTGGGCACCGTGTAAATA
>Ga0194035_1001025_pt1 | contig 15253 bp, 15 predicted proteins | sample JunL2320m_MetaG_FD_148680 | JGI IMG/M metagenome (GOLD analysis project Ga0194035, IMG submission 148680) | Anoxic zone freshwater microbial communities from boreal shield lake in IISD Experimental Lakes Area, Ontario, Canada - Jun2016-L239-20m | ecosystem: Environmental > Aquatic > Freshwater >...
ATGGAGACAGATCGAACCATACTGCGCAAGCAGCAATGGCAAAATCTCCTTTGCGTCTAGAAAATTCTTCGAACCCCCATTTTCTATGTGACGGAAAATTTGGCAAAATCAACTCAACTATGACCTCTTCTTTTGAAAGAGAAGTGCTCATAAATCCAAGAAAAAAATCAGCAATATTGATATATCGATAACCCTTGGAGTTTATAACTTTAATTTTGGCTTCTAAAACCAATGCGATCAAAGGCAGTTCTGCAGCAGGATCGCAATTGGCAAGGCTACCACCAATCGTTCCACGGTTCCTAATTTGATAATGTGCAACGTAAGAAAGCGCTTTTTGCAGCAATGGCTGATGAAATGCAAGTTCAGTGCTTTTCTCTATGTCTACCCAACGAACGCGGGCACCGAGTGAGGTTTCATGGTTTAAGCAGGTGATAATATTTAAGTCATTGATATTTCTTAGATCAACTAGTAAATCGGGTTTTGCAAGCCTAAAATTTAAGACAGGCATTAAACTTTGACCCCCTGATATTATTTTTGCCTCTCCAGGGTGGTTATTCAAAAGTGCTACAACTTCATCTAAAGTTTCAGGCGCCACATGTGAAAAATTGTAAGATTTCATATTGTTAAATTTTTTTGTTTACGAATTCAAGTTCACTTTGTAAATATATTGAGGGTTTGAGATGCCTACGCCAATCAATTTTTATAAAATGAGTTTTGGGGAAAAGTAAAATCACTAAAAATATGATGTATATTACAGGTAGGATAACTTCAAATGAGATCACATATGATAATATTTCACATTTATTTGGAATTCAAATTATCGACTTATTCTAAGTTTAAAAATATACCTGCAATTTGTATATTTTCGTTAATTTCGTTTTTTTTATCTGATTTATGTCGTGCTCAAGATTATCCCAAACAAACAATAAAGTTAATCGTTGGTTTCCCTGCTGGAGGGCCTGCTGATATCGCTGGTAGGATCATGGCCAGAGGTTTGCAAGACGCATTAAAGCAAAATGTAATTGTTGAAAATAAAACAGGTGCAAGTGGAGACCTTGCTTCTAAATTTGTAGCTGGCTCTGCACCTGATGGTTACACCATATTAATTGCTACAGCGTCCTTTACTTTAAATCCCTTGATTTCAAATTCTGCTGGTTATGATTGTTTGAAAGACTTTACAACAGTCTCAATGTTGGCAAATCAGGCCAATGCTATTGCGGTGTCTAACGATTTAAATGTCAACTCCCTAGCCGAGCTTAAAAATCTTGTTGGTAAAAAGAAATTGTCCGTTGCGACTTCTGGAATAGGTACCTCCTCTCACATCACCGCTACACACCTTTTTAATGTTTTGTGGGATGGTGATTTTGCTATGATTCCTTATAGAGGTGCTGGGCCAGCTGGGATTGCAGTAGCGTCAAATGAAGCTGATGTTGGGTTTATGACTGTAACTGGCATCTTGCCGCTGCAGCAGCAAGGAAAATTAAAAGTATTAGGCATTGTTGCTGCGAACCGTTTATCACTTTTACCCAATGTACCAACGCTTAGCGAGCTCAATTATAAGCAGTACGCTCCTTCATGGACAGCTATGTTTATTCCCTCTGGCGCGTCTACATTGATTGCGCAAAAATTATTTGATACGAGTAAACAAATACTACAGAAACCAGAAACACAGCAGCAATTTGCGACACAAACAATGACTGTTGCAGAAAATTATTCCCTTCAATTTCTTCGTGACTATGTCTCCGAAGAAATTGTTCAATGGAAAAAAATTGTGAACTCGATTGAACCAAAGAAAAAGAGTTGAAATAGTTTAATTAAAAATGAAGGTGAAATAAATGAATGCATTAGATGAGGTTAAAGTTCAATTTGCACCTCGAGAGGGTGGGAACATTCCAATCACTTTAGCTTGTGCTTTGTATGACCGCATGCAAGCCCTATACACAGGTGCAGTTCAAGTTGAGGGTATCGACCTTAATTTTATGGTCGAGGATTTTCCTAGGCGATTATTTGATAGTGAGATGACTCAACAGCAGTTTGATGTTTGTGAAATGTCTACCTCGGACTACATTACAAAAGTAGATTCTGGTAATTCCCCCTTCGTTGCCATACCTGTATTTCCTTCGAAATGTTTTCGTCATAACATAATCACCATCAATCGAAAATCGGGGATCAAGGAGCCTAAAGATCTGCAAGGAAGACGAGTAGGGGTGATGCGTTTTACCATGACTGCCGCTGTTTGGCAGCGTGGACATTTGGAAAATGACTACGCCGTTGATCTTAAAAGTATCCATTGGGTTGAGGGATCAGTTAACTCAAAAGGCAGTCATGGAGTTCCAACCATTATTCCTCCTGGTTTTAATGTCGAGATCAATCATTCCGATTTCTCCTTAAGTGAGCTTCTTGAACAAGGGAAAATAGATGCAATTATCGGTACACATTTGCCTGCATCCTTAAAGACCAATCCAGACGTCGTTAGATTGTTTCCTAATTACAAGGAAGTTGAAATTGAGTATTACAAACGGACAGGAATTTTTCCAATTATGCATTTGATCGTTATCAAAAAGAAATTGTACGATGCTCATCCGTTTATTGCCAAGAGCTTGTTTAATGCCTTTGAGTCATCCAAAAAAGCCGCTCTTTTACGTATGAAAAATTATTCTGCACTTCGGTATATGCTTCCTTGGATGACTGAAGAAATTGATCAACTTGAAGAAGTTTTTGGCGAAGATCCTTGGACGTATGGTCTTGAAACCAATTCTGCTACGATCAATACAATGATGAAGTTCATGGTCCAACAAGGAATGATCAAAAAAGCGCTTTCGATGGATGATCTATTTGTAAGTGTTAAATAAATGTTGATGATGCACTTATGAGCAATTCGGAGCAAATTAAATTTAAGATAAACAAAGAAGAGGTATCTATAAAAGTAGATTCCAATACATTGCTATCTGATTGTATTCGCCATCATCTCTTAAAAACTGGAACACATGTTGGGTGCGAACATGGTGCTTGTGGAGCGTGTACTGTAATTTTAGAAGGAGATGCTGTTCGTTCTTGTCTGATATTGGCTAAGCAAGTAGACGGCTGTGAGTTGACAACTGTAGAGGGCCTATCAAAAAATGGTGAGCTATCAAACTTACAGTTAATGTTTAAAAAACATCACGCACTACAGTGTGGATTTTGTACGCCAGGCATGCTCACTACTGCCCACGCTCTATTATCTCAAGAGCCTGGTGCAAGCTATGAACGAATTAAAGAAGTGATATCAGGAAATATTTGCAGATGCACTGGATACATCAACATTATTGACGCGGTTTACGAAGCTCGCGATTACTATAGATGACACTACTCAGAATATAAAGATGAATTCAAAAGATAAGTATATAGGTCATTACACAGAGCGAATAGAAGATGACTCGCTTCTTGTGGGTTTATCCACTTTTGTGGATGACGTCCATTTAGATCATATGCTTTATGCTTTTGTATTGAGAAGTTCTGTTGCACATGGATATATCAAAGAAATTAAAACTGATAAAGCCAAGACTTTTCCTGGTGTTCATGCCATTTATACAGGATTTGATATAGCCGTTGAATTTAATCATCAAATGCCAACTATTCCAATTCGCTTAGCACCGATTGAAGAGTTAAAACAATTTAAGCAACCCATCATCGCCCATGAGATAGTAAGGTATGTAGGCGAACCTCTTGCAATAATCATCGCTGACTCACTTGAAAAAGCTCAAGATGCTAGCGAGGCGATTGAAGTAGATATTGAGGCTAGGCCCGTTGTGAACAATTGGAGAAGTTCAGCAGAAAATCTCTCTGTTTTGCATCCTCAGATTAAATCTAATATTGGGACTATTTACCACGCAAAAAAAGGTCAAATAAATCAAAATACAAGTCAATATTTTCAGAGAAAAGAAGTCTTCAAAGTTCATCGCCATACTGCAGTTACCCTTGAAACTCGGGGTTTGGTTGCCAATTGGGACGAAGATTTGGAAAAGATGACTGTTTACGGGGCAACAAAAGTCCCATTTTTTAACCGCGCATGTCTGGGTGAAACTCTCCAAATTTCCCCCGAAAAAATCGACATGATTGAGGTTGCTGTAGGAGGTGGTTTTGGCGTGAGGGGGGAGTTTTATCCTGAGGACTTTTTGGTCCCTTATAGTTCAAAAAAACTCAAACGTCCTATTAAGTGGATCGAGGATAGGACTGAGAACCTATTGGGTACCAATCACTCCCGAGAAGTGGAGTGTGAGATGGAAATTACATGCGAGGCAAATGGAAAAATTGTCTCACTCGTAGCAAATATTTGTGTGGACGCGGGTGCCTACGCCAGGACCAGTGTAACCACTGTGCCTAGAAATTCCGCCCAATTCTCATCTGGTCCCTATGATATTCCAAATATTGATATCACTTCAACTGTTTATTTAACCAATAAATGTCCTATAGGTTCTTATAGAGCACCTGGTCGATTTGAGTGTGATTTCTTTCGAGAGAGAATGTTTGATTTGATTTCCATTGACTTGGGGATAGATCGAGTTGATTTTCGAAGAATGAATTTGGTTAAATTTAACCAAATGCCTTATCCATTGGCTCGCATCGATAACCCAGATCGGTATGAAGAGCTCGATTGTGGCAACTATCAAACTACCTTTGATCGATGTTTGAAAGAATTTAATTGGGAGGAAAAATCGCTACTTCAAGGTCAAAAAATTGATGGTAAATACCACGGTATTGCCATTGGTTGTTTTATCGAGGGGGGTGGTGCTGGAGTCAAAGAGACCGCCAAGATTGAAGTCAATGAGGATGGTAAATTAAATGTCTACGTTGGATCTGCAAATTTAGGCCAAGGCATCGTTACCGTGATGACGCAAATTGCCGCAGAAGAACTAGATGTTTCGATGAGTGATATTCAAATTTTCCATGGATCAACTACATATCTTGAAGAGGGTTTTGGTTCGTATCACTCCAGGGCAACAATCATGGGCGGATCTGCCGTGCTCATTGTTGCTAAAGCGCTTAAAGAAAAAATTAAAGAGGTCGCTGCTTCTTATTTTCAATGCAGTCCTCAAGAAATTGATTTACTTCCGGGCTTGATCAGTTCTTTTAAAAACCAAACTCTGGATCTCTCAAAATTAGGTCGAGATACTCTTTTTGTTGCAGGCGAGTTTCCTTGTAAAACCAATACATATGCATATGGATGTGCTGCTGCGCATGTGAGCGTAGATGAAGATACCGGTAAAGTTGAGCTCATAGACTATTTTACGATTGAAGATATTGGAAGAATAATCAACCCATTGACTGCCAAAGGACAAGCTATAGGAGCCGTTGTACAAGGATTGGGAGGTGTATTTCTTGAGAATTTAACTTATGACGATCAATGTCAGCTGACAGTTGGGTCTTTGGCAGACTATTTATTGCCCACAGCAACTGACTTTCCAATCATTAGAGCAATGGAGCTTGAAGAGCACCCTTCGCAACTCAACCCTTTGGGCGTAAAAGGAGCTGGTGAAGGCGGCATCATACCGGTTGCTGGTTTAATGGCCAATGCGGTTTCAAATGCACTGTCAAGTAAGGGTGTTCAGGTCACCGAGTTGCCTTTGTCACCTCAAGCTGTTTGGAAGCTGATGCAATAAAGAACTTGGCCACATCAAGGGCAAAGGAATGTCCTACATCATTATTCTGTAGATTTACAAAAAAGGTCGTTTTGAGAGAAAGTTTTAAGCATTCAAGCGTTTATTCATAAAGCTTAAAATTGAATCCGAAAGCCTTGTATCTGAAGTGTCCAAGCTTGAAATGATAGATGTATGGTTGTGACCTTCTAGCCAAGTTATTCTTGGCGATTTATTCTTTGTTTGCGAAATCTTATGAGCCAGCTCAATGCAGTGAATATCAATCAATGGATTTTCAAATTCTGCGATTGCAATCATGGTCTCCACAAATTCAGTTCCAATCGTATTGACAGCTGAACAGTTATCGTGAATTTCTGGATTGTTGCCGTAGTATGCTTCCACTTTTTTTGCGTTGGGATTGTCATTTCGCATTTCAATCCTTACTCGACCGCTCACTATAATATGTCCGAGTATTGAGTTTTTGGCTGCAGAACTTCTTTTTGGGTTGTATAAATAGTCACAAGTGTGAGCCGCACCAGCGGAATGACTCATCAAGAAAATTCTTCTTGGATCTCCTCCATAGGTTTGGATATGACTAGTTATCCAATTGAGTGACGATTCGATATCATCCGTACCAGATGGATATTTGTGAGTAGGTGCTAAACGATACTCTAAATTGATTCCAACGTAACCAAACCGATTAAAGCATCTAAGCGCATTTGAGTAGATTTCTTTAGATCGATCTTTTGAGCCATCGACAAAAGCTCCACCATGAACAAAGACAAGTACTGGCGCGTTGACGGCTTTAACCGGTTTGAAAATATCTAAAACGTGTCTTTCGTCAGGGCCGTATGAAATTTCATGGAAAGACTCTAAATTTTCACGAGGAGATTTTTCGAGTATTTCGCTGAAAAGTTCAACCATTTCACGAACATTGTTCGCAACATTTAAGCCCCAGATGGGGCCTAACTCTGACATGCGATTTAAAATTTTTTCAGTGACAGTAGGGAGTTGATGCATTGTCTTTAGAAATCGAATCTTATGCCAGTAAAGCGAGTTTGTGATAACTCCTCAATTGCGTATCGGATGCCTTCTCTACCAAATCCAGATCTTTTTGAACCGCCAAAAGGATACATATCCAATCTAAATCGACTGGCCTCATTAACCCAAAGAGATCCGACCTCAAAGTCATCGGAAAACCGTAGGGCTTCCTTTAGGCTGCGAGTAAAAATTGAGCCTTGAAGGCCAAACTCTGAGTCATTTGCCATTTTCAAGGCCTCATCTGAATTTTTTGCGCTTGCAACTGTTGCAAGGGGTCCGAAAACTTCATCTCTCCAAATTGAAGAATCAGCGCTTGGGTGAGAGATGATTCCAGGACTCACAGTGCATCCATTTTGAACGGGTTCGAGCGCGATAGTTAGGCTTCTTTTTTTGGCGTCAGCAACCATCGCCATGACTCGATTTGCAGTTTGTAGTGAGACCATGGGCCCGATATCAGTGCTCTCATCGCTTGGGTCGCCTACTTTGAGTGCTTTTGTAGCTGCTATAAAGCAAGATAAAAATTGATCATAAACGCTTTCTTCAACGATGATGCGTTGTGCCGATATGCATTGTTGACCACTTGCTTCGAAGGCGGCTGAAGCAATTTTTATCGATGCATCTTCAATGTCTGCATCTGCAAGAACAATGTTTGCTGCGTTGGAGCCCAATTCGGCTAAAAATTTCTTGGCCCCAGCTGCCCGAACCAGTGCATCACCTGCGATGGTTCCGCCTGTAAACGTGACAGCCATGACAAGAGGATTGGCAACCAAATGGGTAGCAGGATTTCGATCTCCAGTGATGACATTAAATAATCCGCTTGGAAGGCCGGAGGCATTAAAAATCTCAGCAATCTTTAATGCAATACGAGCTGCGCTAGGATGAGGTTTGATCACAATAGAGTTACCGGCGATCAAGGCTGGGGCAACTTTCTGAACCAAAAGGTTGATGGGTGCATTGAATGGCGTAATCCCAGCGACCACTCCGTAGGGATGGCGCTTTGTAAACCCCATTCTCCCTGATCCCGCTGGAAGAGAGTCAACGGGAATAGTTTCTCCTCTTAAGCTCAAGGCCTCAGATGCAGTTGAGCGAAGAAATGCTGCTGATCGATTGGCTTCAAAAGTAGATGCTTTTCTGGGTTTTCCAATATCTTGAATTAACATGTCAATTAATTCAGGTAAATGCTTTTCAATTTCAGAAGCTGCATTATTTAACCACTGCACCCTAGTTGACAAGGGTGTTTTTCGATGGCGTTGGTATGCTTCGTGAGCGCTTTGAACTGCTTTGTTCACATTGCTTTCTGATGTTTCAGAAAGCAATGCATACGGTTCAAGTGAAAATGGTGCGATGACTTCATTCGATGACACCAAGTCTTGAACGGTTAGGCCTGAAATAAACGGATAAAGTATTGGTAATTTCATAATTTTTGAATGCCCGCTTGATTAACAACTTTAGTCCATTTATCAATTTCGCTTCTAATAAATGAGCCGAATTCGTTTGAGGTTCCCCCCATTACATCAAAACCTTGCTGTGATAAGGAATCAACAACAGATGGTATTTGTAAAATTCTTTGAACCTCAGCATTCAATTTGCTCACAATGGGTGCGGGCATACCCTGGGGGCCTACAAAACCAAACCACGCAATCACCTCGAATCCTGGAAGGCCACTTTCAGCAACTGTGGGGACGTCTGAGAGCCAAGATAGGCGTTTGGATGAGGTAACTGCAAGTAACTTAATCTTTCCAGCCTTTGCTAATGGTATGGCATTGGGTGCATTGGGGAACATAAAAGTAACTTCATTTTTCATAACGGAGTTAACTGCTTCAGGAGAGCCTTTGAATGGTATGTGGGTGGTTTTAATTCCAGATAAAGCGTTCAAGAGTTCACCTGAAAGGTGCATAGATGTGCCGTTTCCAGCGGATGAAAAATTGATACTCCCTGTGGGTTGAGATTTAATCCAATTGATAAGTTCCTTGGTAGTGGAGGCTGGCGTGTTGTTGGATGCAATCAGTACATTGGGGCTTGATGCAATTGAAATGATGGGTGTGAAATCGTTGATGGCGTCATAAGGCATTTTTGCATAGAGGGCTGGATTGATTCCATGGCTGCTGATGGAGCTGAGCATGATGGTGTATCCATCAGCTGGTTGATGCATGACGTATTCACCTGCAATGTTGCCGCCTGCGCCTGGGCGGTTTTCTACAACAAAAGGCTGGCCTAAATTTTTACTTAACTGTTCGCTAATAATTCGCGCTAATATATCTGACGTTGAGCCCGCAGACAGTGTGACAACCACTTTGACGGTCTTATTTGGCCAAGTTTGTGAAGATGCATTTTGATTAATCAATAGACTACTTGTGAATAAGAGGGCCCATATTGCATATTTCTTCATGGGAAAATTCCTTAATTTGTTCGAGATAAACTTTAAACTCATGCTATTTTGCCCAATGAGTCAATAACTGTCAATGAGATTAGATAGGTGCTGTCTGCACCAAAATATAACAAAGATATAGATGTTGGTGCGTAAATAGAGGGAAAGTTCGGATAATTTTTATTAATATTTTATTGACCAACTGGTTAATAAATGATAAATTGAAATCAGTTTTTCAAAAGGACCCTATTATGGCAACAGCTCGTCACCCTCTCCCCCATGATCTCGTAGGAGCATCACTCGATAGCATCATGACATCTTATGTTGGAAGATTTAAAGATAAAAAACCTGATTGGGCGGCTTTTGAAGATGCAAAAATTGAAGGTTTTAAAAGAGCGCAACACCGATTTATAGGAGCGGGGGGTTCTGGAAAATATGGAGACAGCTCGGTTATTCCGCCACGTGGTTTCACGCTCTCCATAATGTATGTCGAGCCCGGTCAAGGCAATGCCGCGCATACCCATGAGGTGGAAGAGGTCTTTTTTGTTTTGGATGGTTTTTTAACCGTTTTTATCGAAGACGAAGAGGGCAATCGCTTAGAAACAAGGCTAGGTAAATGGGAGTGCGTTGCTTGCCCACCTGGCGTTATACATGGCTATATCAATGACAGTTTAGCACCAGTGTATTTTCAAGTGATGCTTGGTCGCGCGAAGCCTGAGACCATGGGTTATTCAGATGAAAAGCTTTACACTAAACGTGACCATCATCTCAAGTAACCGGAATAAATGGACGTTTTAGCGCCAAGCTCACTCAAAAAGGTTCGGGTCAGTACATTACTTACTCGAGGAAAGATCATCTCCGCAGCCACTTATGAGTTTGCTGAGAAAGGTTATGATGGCGCGCGTATGGATGAAATTGCTTTGCGAGCAGGCATTCAAAAAAATGTACTCTATTACTACTTCAAAAGCAAAGATGGTTTATATACCGAAGTTCTAATCAGCACCTACGAATTGATCAGATTTAGCCAAGCAGAGTCAAAAATTAACTTCGATGATCCCGTTGAAGGGATGCGTAAACTTGTGTATTCAATTGGGAAAATTTGGTTTGAACATCCTGAATTTTTAAGACTTCTACAAAGTGAAAATATTCTTCGAGGTCGTCATATCAAGGCAAGTAGAAAAATACCAGATTTATACAGTCCATTGATGGAATCTATAAAAAAACTCTTAAGAAATGGTGTGGGTAAAAAAGTATTTAGAAACGAAGTAGATCCAGTTGATCTGTATATATCAATTACTTCTTTGTCGGCCCACTATGTGAGTCACCAACATACTTTTGAGGGTATTTTTAAAAGTAAATTGATGACCTCGCCAAGAATCAGAAAGCGGTTGACTCATTGTGCTGAAATGGTGGTGCGTTACTTGCTTGTATCTAATGACAGCTTAAATAAAGGAGCTAATCATGTTAGCTCAAAGTAACTATGTGGGGCTGTATGGTGTTCTTATTTCATTGATATTTGAAATAAGGTTTTTTTTAATTCGATTTTTACTGAATGGATTTCAAAAATGATGAAGCTGATTAAATGGTTTTTTGTCTTACTTGGTGCGACCCTTGTCATGTCTGCTAAGAGCCAAACCAATGTTTATCCATCTCAACCTGTTAAATTTGTAGTCACTTTTACGCCTGGCGGTGCGGCTGATTTAACTGCAAGGATACTTGGCGACTATTTGTCAAGATTGTGGGGGCAGCAAGTGGTTGTGGAAAATAAGATTGGTGCTGGTGGCTCAATTGGCGTTGATCAAGTTTTTAGAGCAAAGCCTGATGGCTACACGTTATTAATCGCAAGCAATACGCACGCCATTAATCAGGCTTTGTATAGCAATTTACAGTTTGACTTGAGAAAAGATTTTATTTCAGTTGCATCATTGACATCATCTCCTATTGCTTTGGCGGTCAATCCTAAGTTATCAATTAAAAATCTAAAGGAATTTACTGCGCTCCTAAGGTCACAGCCTGATAAAGTTGCATATGCGACTTGTGGCATTGCAACAGCTCATCACTTCGCCATGGAGTTGTATAAGCATGCTACCAATACCATTGCTATTCACATCCCCGAAAAAGGATGCACGCCCGCAGTTTTAGACGCCGTTTCTGGACAAGTTGATGTTGTCATTTCCTCCTTGGCGACAGTGCTACCGTTTTCTAAGGATCAAAAGCTTCGTATTATTGGATTGACCTCACGTGATCGATCTGCCTCTATTCCTGAGGCGGTTCCATTCAGAGAGTCTGGAGTTCCAGAGCTAAGCAACTATGATGTTGAAAATTATTATGGTCTATTGGCGCAAGCTTCAGTGCCCAAAGAAATATTAACCAAACTTGAAATTGATTTAAAGAAGGCCGTTGAAGCCCCTGAGGTTAAGAGTAAGTTGGCCATTGCTGGGCTTGATGTCTTTTGGGGCTCATCGCCACAATTCACGAGTTTGATCAGTTCAGACATTGAAAAATTCAAGCGTGCCATACAAATTGCAAACATTAAGCCAGAGTAATCATGAACGTGGAGCACTGAAGTGAGTAAATTAAAAATTAGCTTGTCTTGTTGTGATTATGATCGCTGTAGAGCGATTTTTGACGGAAGAGCACCAATCGAAGGCTGCGATGTAACAAGCGTAGTCATAGAGCCAGAAGAGGCTTTTCATCGTGCATTCAAGTTTCAAGAGTTTGATATTAGTGAGATTTCAATGTCAAGCCATACGTTGATGACCTCCAGAGGAGAGAATGCCTATGTGGGTGTTCCTGCATTTGTTTCGAGATTGTTTAGACATTCTGGGATCTATATCCGATCAGATAAAGGAATTAAGAAAGCATCAGATCTTAAGGGACTTAAGATCGGTGTTCCAGAGTATCAAATTACCGCGAATGTATGGATTAGGGGAATATTGTCCGAGTATCACGATCTTCAGCCGACCGACGTTGTCTGGAAGAGTGGAGGGCTTGAAGAGCCTGGACGCGAGGAGCGAACAAAACTTAAAGACATACCAGGCGTTGATCTCTCACCTATACCGCACGATAGGTCGCTGAGTGAGATGCTACTTTCTGGCGAGATTGATGCTTTAATTAGTGCCAGAGCTCCTTCTTGTTATCTCAATGGGAATCCAAAAGTTTCAAGACTATTTGAAGACTACCCTAGAGTTGAGGCTGAGTACTTCAAACAAACCCAAATATTTCCCATCATGCATGTTATTGGCATACGCAGAGAGCTAGCTGAAAGAGAGCCATGGTTACCAGTCAGTGTCTTTAAGGCATTTATTAAGGCAAAAGAGCTTTGTATGTACGAATTGGGCCAAATTGGACACTTGTTTAATTCTCTTCCATGGGGTGTGCATGAGTTTGAGTCAGCAAAGAAATTAATGGGCGAAGACTATTGGAGTTATGGTTTTGATAAAAATAAGCATGTGCTTGAAAAATTCACGCAATATCATTTCGATCAAGGTCTGTCATCTCAAAAACTAGACCCTAGAAATCTTTTTCATCCCTCGACTTTAGATTTGTCTAAGATTTAATTTAACTTATCTTATGAAGCCAGCGGCATTTAATTACCATTCGCCAACAAGACTGAGTGAAGTTTTTACTATTTTAAATTCTTCTGTCAATTCAAGAGTCTTGGCTGGCGGTCAGTCTTTGATGCCAATGCTCAACTATCGACTTCTAGAAGTTGAAGATTTAATCGATTTAAATGGAATCCAAGAGCTTAGTGGAATAAAACAACACAACGATATTATTGAAATTGGCGCAATGACTAGGCAATTTGAAATTGCTGAGTCGCCAATTATTCAAGAGTATCTGCCTTTGATGTGGAAAGCCATTAAATATGTGGGACATGTTCAAACAAGAAATAGGGGTACAGTTGGTGGAAGTTTGTGCCAAATGGATCCTTCCGCTGAGTTAAGCCTTGTTGCAAGTGCATACAAAGCAGAATTGATCATTCAAAGTGATCAAGGAGAAAGGGTTGTATCAATTGATGACTTTTCAATCGGTTACATGACAACCGCATTGAATTCAAATGAAATCCTAAAAAGTATCCGTTTTACACCTTGGAGCAAGGCAAGTAAATCCTCATTTATAGAGTTTTCTAGGCGACATGGTGATTTTGCAGTTGTATCTGCTGCTTGTTTGATGGAATTAAGTAAAAATCGCATCAATCAACTCTCATTGGTCCTGGGTGGAGTTGGAGCACATCCTTTTCGAATCACTGATATAGAGAGTGCGTTGGAAGGGAAACCTTAGGAGGAAGTAGACTTAACTGATTTGATTTCAAAACTATCATTTCCTGACATGTTGTCAGACAAGCTTTATCCGGCTTGGTATAGAGAGCACCTTTCAAAAGTATTGATAAAAAGAGTCCTTCAAGAGGCTTTTTCAACTTCAGATAATATTCCATGATTTCAAACACAAAAGAAATAACTTTAACCATCAACAATAAGTTGGAAAGTCATATTGTTGAATCACGGATCAATCTTGCTGATTTTTTGCGACATCAGTGTAATTTGACAGGAACTCATGTGGGGTGTGAGCATGGTGTTTGCGGTGCTTGTACTGTATTGGTTGACTCTCGTCCGGTTCGTTCATGCTTGATGCTTGCAGTTCAAGCAAATGGTCTAGAGGTCAGCACAGTCGAAAACCTAGCATCGGACAATCGACTTAGCAATCTTCAAGAGTCTTTTTGGTCAGAGCATGGCCTTCAGTGCGGTTTTTGTACCCCAGGTATTTTAATTTCTTTAACCGATCTGTTAAAAAGAAAGACAAATCCATCAGAAGAGGAAATTAGAGATGTTTTATCCGGTCATCTTTGTAGGTGTACGGGTTATCAAAATATCGTAAGTGCTTGTTTAAAAGTAATTCAAGACATGAAGAAAGAAATCATTTAAAGATACCAAATGAATACTTTAGAAGATCACCAATCTAGAATCATTGGCTCAAGAGTCAAGAGAATTGAAGACCCCAAATTACTGATTGGTAAGGGCTGTTTTCTAGATGACATACATTTAGACAATATGCTACACGTGGCTTTTTTACGAAGTCCTCATGCGCATGCAAAAATACTTTCAATTGATGCGAACGCAGCCTTAAATATTCCTGGCGTTATTTCTATCTACAAGGCAAAAGATTTAGTTCCTCTAGTCTCTTCTCTAAGAATGCCCTTGGGTTTTCCAACCAATGCGTTGCCAAAAAATATTACGCCCTTTATTTTGTGCCCAGAAGAAGTTTGCTATGTAGGTGAAGCTATTGTGATGGTGGTTGCTGCATCTCGTCATATTGCAGAGGATGCTCTCTCAGTTATCCAGGTAGACTTTGAGCCTCTTGATGTTATCGCTGATATAAGGGAAGCACTCACTCCCAATGCTCCGCTTGTAAGACTTGAGAGTTCGAGCAACGAACTTTCAAAATTTTTGATTTCATATGGGGATACCTCGGAGGTATTTTCAAAAACTCCTTTTGTTTTTTCGGAAAGATACTCTACCCATCGAGGGGGTGCTCATCCAATTGAAGGTAGAGGCGTGATTGCTCAAGTCAATCCCAATGGCGAATTGACGGTTTGGTCTTCAACCCAAATGTCTCATGATTTAAGGATGATGCTGGCTGAATTAATGGGTATGGATGAGAACCAAATTAGAGTCATTGCCCCAGATGTAGGCGGCGGGTTTGGCTGTAAATTCTTAGTCTATCCTGAAGAAATTGCTGTCTGTGTTGCATCCAAGGATTTGGGTTTGCCTATCAAATGGATTGAAGACAGGAGTGAGCATTTTATCTCTTCAATACAAGAGCGCGAGCAATATTGGGACTTGCAGATTGCGGTTGACGGGTCTGGTTTGATCCTAGGAGTAAGGGGGTCAATGATGCACGATCAAGGTGCATACACTCCCCAAGGAATTAATTGTCCTTACAACGCTGCAACAGGGGTCACTGGGCCTTACAAAGTTCCTGCATACCACTTAGACGTGTCTGTTAGGAGCACCAATAAAGTTCCTACTATACCTGTCAGAGGTGCTGGTTATCCTGAGGCTGCTTTCGTCATGGAACGCTTATTAGATAAAGTAGCCAATGAGTTGTCACTTGATCGAGCTCAAGTTCGAGCCATCAATCTTGTTCAAACTGAGGAGATGCCTTATACCAAGCAAATTAAGAATAGGGCTGGTGCACCAATCATCTTAGACAGCGGTAACTACTTACA
>Ga0194035_1001027_pt1 | contig 15218 bp, 16 predicted proteins | sample JunL2320m_MetaG_FD_148680 | JGI IMG/M metagenome (GOLD analysis project Ga0194035, IMG submission 148680) | Anoxic zone freshwater microbial communities from boreal shield lake in IISD Experimental Lakes Area, Ontario, Canada - Jun2016-L239-20m | ecosystem: Environmental > Aquatic > Freshwater >...
AGTCGCCCCGACCTGGCTCTCGCCAGCACTCTGTCCTGTGAAGCCCCGACTTTCCTCAACCAAATAATGCGAGCACTACTTGGCCGCGGTCATCCGAACGACTCACCGTCGATATCAAGTCTACGGGTGAGAAAAATAGTGCTGCGGACGAGATTATTTAGCAGGAGATCTCGTCGTAGACGAGACCGTTCAGGCTTGGGGTTTCCATTGAAAGGCTTGTCTTAGCCCCTTCCGAGTTTGGCGCTCCAAGTGTGATTTGAATACTGGAAAGACTGCCGAATGCGGATGGCACTGACGCAACCTTTGCTTTGCCTGTTACTTCGTCGGTGCTTGGGCCGATAGCCAGGTAGCCGGGGTTGAGTACTTGTGCGAGCACAACTGCGTGACGTGCTTCGTCTTGTCCAACACGCATTGCACTGCCACGAAGACTTGGCTCTGCCAATAGAGCGACGATGCCCTGATACGTCTGTGTAGCCAAGTTTTCGAGAGCGTGAGCGAGAGTCACTGCATCTCGTGCTGTATCTGGATTGCCATCAGCAGTAATCAACTTGAGTGCTGGATCAACGTAGAGTTTGTTGACACGTGTGTTGGCGCAATCGTGGGCCTTACCGCCATATCGAACAACAAGAGCATTAATTGCGTCTGCGTGGCCGTTGTGATCATCGCGGAAGCGCTTGATTGCATCCTTGAGTGACGCATAGTCGCCCGTGAGAAGCCCATCGTCGAGCATTGTGGTGTAGGTGTCAATTGCGTTGTATTCGAGTGATGCTGCTGTGCGCAACAACACCGTGTCAGAAATGACAACTTCGCCCAACGCAGTTGTTGGTGGCACTGTGCCGGCACTCGCGATGTTTGAGCTTTCGACAACGCCAGATTGCGCTCCACATGCCGCAAGGAAAGTGATGCCAGCGATTGACAGACCGCTCATCTTGAGCAGCTCGCGGCGAGTCAAGTTGTTGAAGTCGTTCACGGTGCCACCGTCGTCTCTGTAGTCGTTGCCGCAGGTGCAGCATTTGGTGCGAGTGAACTAGCCGCGCTGTTCAGTGCGCTGCTGAGATTTGAGTTTGGGAGAGTGCCGAACACTGCAGCCTGACGTGCTTCAACGGTGATGATTGATGCAACAAGTGTCGCGCCATCCAAACCTTGGAGGCTCGAAAGTATGTCGGTGTGTGTTGCAACCATCGTGTTTTCCACCGACTGCAGTACACGGCTCATTGCTTGGGCAGAAGTTAATTGTCCGGCGTACGTCGAATACAGTGCCTCGTTGCGAGTGTTGCTTGCTGCTTTGCCGAGCAAACCATTGAGCGACTGTGCGTAAGACTTGTGATGATCGGAAAACATTTGCATCATTAGCTTTTCGTCGGCTGAGAGCATTCCGGAATCGATTGCTTTGACATAGAGATCGTGCACTGACAATTCGGCCGACAGGGCAAAGTCCAACAATTGCTTGTCGGCGCTTGTTGGCATCTTGGGTGGCGCTGGCGGTGCAGCTGCCAAAGTTTTTGTAGTCATGAAGGATCCCTTGTCTGGTTTTACTGCTGTGTTTTCAATATCAATGCCTTAACAATCTAGAAGTCAAGCCCCGATAGTTCGGGTATCCAACCACTAGAGCGCTGAACTGCTTCATTCCACTGGGCTCTATTGAGTATTGAATTGGGCCTAACGATCGAAGCTGGTTTCCAAGTAGAACAGGCTTCTTCAAGGGAATTCCACGTACCGACCGCCACGCCAGCCAGAAATGCTGCACCAAGTGTGGTGGCCTCGGTGACGGGAGACACTTCGATGGGTCGCTGCGTTGCATCGGCAAGTGCTTGAACAAAGGTCGGATTTTTGCTCATTCCGCCGTCAATGCGCAACGTGTCAATTGGTAAACCTGAGTCGGCAATGGTCGCTTCCATCAGGTCGGCGCCACGATGTGCAATGCCCTCGAGTACAGCACGAACAACATGCGCACGTGTTGTGCCACGTGTAATTCCAATCAAGGTTCCGCGTGCTCCGTAATCCCACTTTGGTGTGCCAAGACCAAAGAGCGCTGGAACATACACAACACCATCTGTTGTTTCTACTTGTGAAGCGACGTCATGACTTTGTTGTGGCGTGTCGATGAGTTGCATGTCGTGGCACAGCCATTCGATGTTGGTGCCAGCAGAAAGCATGATTGCTTCAGCACCCCAAGTGATGCCGGCTGCATCGCTAAATGCAACAATCGGAAACGTGCCGCCCGATGAGCGACGATTCTCGTTCGGTGGGGTAGTGCCGGTGACTGTGTCGAGCATGCCGCCAGTGCCAAACGTGATTTTGGTTTTGCCAGGCGTGATACAACCTTGACCAACGAGAGAACCCTGTTGGTCGCCAACCAAACTCGCTATTGGCGGAGCACCTGGTAACGCAGTTGCATTGCCAACCACTCCGGATGATCTCACAATTGTTGGCATCATTTCGATGTCAATGCCAAAAATATCGAGTATCCGCGGCGACCACGATTGGTCTTGCAGTGTCCATAAACCTGTCACTGCCGCGTTGGTGTCGTCGGTAACGAAAAGTTGGCCTTGGGAAAGCACAAACGCGACCCATGTGTCCACTGTTCCGATGCAGATCTTTGCGTTGGATGGAATCGAATAGTTCTTGAGCATCCACGAGGCCTTGGTTGCGGTTTGGTTTGGCGCCAAATACAAACCATGTTCTGCACGTGCTGTGATGCACTCAATAACAGTGCGCAAATCTTGCCAACCGAGCGCTGGACCAATGGGAACACCGGTGTTCTTGTCCCATGCGATTGCAGATGCACGCTGATTGGTAATGCCGACTGCGTCTACTTTTCCTGCCGCACTGAGCGAGGCATGAGCAACTCGCAACACTGCGTCACGCATTGTGGCTGCGTCAAACTCAACAAGACCAGGAACGGGAGAGCTTGGTGCGAGTGATTCGTAAAAGAGATGCTCAACGACACCTGTTGATCGCACAACTGCTGCGCGAAGTCCGCTGGTACCAACATCGATAACGAGAATGCTCAAGGCCAGACCGGCTTTCGCTTGCTGGTGTCTGTGTCGGGGTTGAGTCCAAGTTTGCCTGGGTTGAAAATGTTGCGTGGGTCGAGTGTGTTTTTGATCGACTGCAAAACATCCATGCCGGTGCCGAGCGACTCGGGCAAAAAGCGTCCGCGATTGAGACCAACACCGTGGTGATGAGAGACGTTTGCTCCGGCGCCAAGCGCTGCTCGCTGACATGCATTCCACAACTGCACGTATCGCTGCTCAAATTCGGGTGTTGGCTTTGCAGCAAAAGTGAAATAGAGGCACGCTCCATCGAGATAGCTGTGCGATAAGTGGCATGTGGCGCTTACAGCACCTTCAACCGCCATGAGCGAAGTACGAACGTTGGTAAAAATTGCTTCTAGTGCGCTCCATTGTGCAGCAACTTCCATGGTGTCAACAATGAAACCACGACGAGTTGCTTCTTGCAGTCCGCTCGTGTTGTTGCGGTGATGCATCCATTTTTCAACCAATTCAATATCTCCAGCTTGGGCACTATTGGCCATCGCAGCATCGTGCACAATTTCAAGAGTCGCTGCAACGATGCGCTCGTCGCCTTCGTCGAGTACGAGAAGTGTGCATTGCTTGCCGTCAGTGCCGTGCGATCTTTTTGATTCGTCGGCATCGTACAAACGCAATACGGCAGGAGTTGCACCGTGTTGCACTGCAGTGCGACACGTATTTATGCCATCAATGAAGTTTGGAAAGAGGTATACAGCGCGTTGTTGGGTGGTTGGCAACGGGTGCGAGCGCAGCCAAATTCGAGTAATCACTCCGAGTGTGCCTTCGCTGCCAACAAACAGCGAAGTCAGATCTGGGCCGTTGGCACCAGCGGGTTCGGTACCGGTGTAAACAACCGTGCCGTTGGCGAGCACCACTTCGAGACCAACAACCATGTCTTCAATTTTTCCATAGCGCGTCGAAAACTGACCAGCGCCTCGACACGCAACCCATCCACCTACGGTGGAGATGTCGAACGACTGGGGGAAGTGCCCAACAGTGACACCGTGTTTGTCGCGCAATTCGTTTTCAAAATCCGGGCCAAACATGCCAGGCAGAACTTCAACAACACCCGACACTTTGTCAACACTGACAATGCTTGCAAGCAAGCAGGTGTCAAGCACTACACCACCGTAAACGGGAATCGCTGCACCACATACTCCGCTGCGCCCGGCGGAGACGGTGAGTGGGATTCGATTTTCGTTACACAACGTAACGATGGATACGACTTGCTCGGTGGTCATGGGCCGACAGACTGCGTGCGGCTTGCGTGGAGTTTTGCCCTGCATTGCCCAGTGCATTGCGAGTGGCCACCAGTCGCGACCATGATCGGCCAAATCTTGGTCTTCGGTTGATACTGCACAGATCGTAGACAGTTGTGTAATGAGGTCTGGCGAAAGAGTTGTCGTGTTTGTTTCAGCGAAACGTTCCTGAATTGGCGAGGTCAAGCCCACAAACTCGATTGGATCAGTTGCGTGTGTCATGGTGCCTCAACTGATTGTAGTTGACTGCACAAACTCGGACTCACTGACCATCGCAGCATCTTGCTCGCGAGCACAAGAGTTGACAAAGTCTGAAACTTGTTGCGTAATTTCGGCGAGCGACCAGTTCAATTCTGGCGCGATCAACTCGGCAACGCTGCGAGCACTTGCAAGCGCGGCTGGTCGGTTGATGATGCGTGCTCGTGTGCGTCGTGAGAGCACGTCGTCAAGCGTGCGTGCCATTTCATTGCGTACAGCAAAAATGGCCTCGGCTTTGATGTAGGGGAGACCACTGATGAGAGGCTCGCTCAGGTGCGGGTTTTGTGCAACGAGTTCGTTGATCTGTGTGAACTCGGCGCCAAATCTTTCGGCAAGGCCGGCGTCTTTGCCACTGAGCATTGATTGGCGAAATCCGCGAGCGCCAACGAATGCCAAGCGCTTCGTGCGACAACGAGTCTTTGAATCAAGCTGCTTGCACGCTGCATCGACCGCATGCTCTGCCATCTTGCGATATGTGGTGAGCTTGCCACCGGTAATCGAGACCATTCCGGCGTCCGAGATGCGCACCTGATGTTTGCGCGAGAGGTCGCTCGTTTTACCCTTCGCAGTCGAGCCATCGGTATTGCGCACAAGTGGACGCAGACCTGACCACACCGCAGTGATGTCGTCGCGTGTGATGTTGGTATTGATGGCTGCGTTGAGCGCAGTGAGTACGTAGTCAATGTCATCGGTAGAGCATTGAGACTCATCTACACCGCCAACAAAATCTGTGTCGGTGGTGCCGACATAGGTGTATTGGTATGTGCCGTCGTGATTCGAGATATAGGGCACTACAAAGAGGCTTCGCTTGTCAACTTTGACGGGAATAACTACTGCGATGTCGTTGCGCACCATCTTCCACGGAATGGTGATGTGGATACCTTTGGCGGGACGAATGCTGTTGGGATGAACGCCCTCATCTGTTTCGCGAACATTGTCGGCCCAGACTCCTGCGGCATTGATGACGCAGCGAGCCTGAATCTCGAAGGGTTCGTTAGCCAAGGGTGCAACTCGTGCACCACATACCTTGCCGTTTTCGTCGTGAAGTATTTTTTGAACAGGACATTGATTGGCAACAACTGCTCCGTAAAGTGCTGCGGTTCGCGCAACAGTCACGCACAGGCGAGCATCGTCTGCCGCCGCGTCGTAGTACAAGTAGGCCGACGACATTCTGTCTGGATTAATAGTTGGCAAGTGCTTGTTTGCCTGTGCGGCTTTAAGGCGCTTATGCAATTTGCCGATGCGCCATCCACCAGTGAGGTCGTACATCCACAATGCGCTTCCAAGTGCTCGAGCAATCTTTTTGGAGATCACTCCATCGCGGGTGAGGATCGGGATCATGAACGGCAAGATCTGAACGAGATGGGGTGCATTGCGTCGTAAACGTTGACGTTCGTGGAGCGCTTCGTACACCAGCCCAACTTCGCCCTGTTGTAGATAGCGCAAGCCTCCATGGATGAGCTTGCTGCTCTTTGAAGAAGTACCCGATGCAAAATCTTCGCGTTCAACCAGGGCAGTGCGAAGACCTCGGGAAGCAGCGTCGAGTGCAACCCCAACGCCTGTAATTCCTCCACCTACAACCAGCACATCGAACTGCTCAGTGCGAAGTCGATCCAGATTGAGTTGTCGATCAAAGTTCACGGTAAAAGTCTAAATGAACATGATGCTTGGACTGCTACCCAAAAGTGAGGTGCTTGATTGGATTGAAAATTGAGTTATTCTCACATCCACTAACAGATCAGAAAGCCAGAAACATCATGACCGAACTACATGGCTCAAAAACACATGAGAATCTCAAGGAAGCGTTTGCTGTCGAGAGCCAAGCCAATCGCCGCTACATGTGGTTCGCACAGAAGGCAGATATCGAAGGACTTCCAGGCGTTGCATCGTTGTTCAAAAACGTTGCAGACGGCGAGACCGGTCACGCATACGGGCACCTCGAGTACCTCGCCGAGGTTGGCGACCCTACTTCTGGTGAGCCAATCGGTGACACCGCGCAAAACCTCGAAGCATCAATTGCAGGTGAGACATACAAGTACACACAGATGTACCCAGGCTTCGCTAAAGCAGCACGCGATGAAGGTTTTTCGGAAATTGCTGAATGGTTTGAGACACTTGCACGCGCCGAAAAGAGTCACGCTGGTCGTTTCTTGGATGGTCTTAAGAACATCGCTACATGACTATTACTTACGATCCAAAACACCCGATGTATCTTGACGAAGCTGATACTCGTCACGAACTCGAGCGTGTTTACGACGTGTGTCACGGATGTCGGTTGTGTTTTGAGTTGTGCCCGTCTTTTCCAACCCTTTTCTCATATATCGACGTTCATGACGACCAAGACGCCGGCCTGATGACGCCAGCACAGCAAGATCATGTGATCGACGAATGTTTCCAATGCAAACTGTGTTCTCTCAATTGCCCTTACACGCCGAATCAGCATGAGTGGGCACTCGATTTTCCACGCCTCATGCTTCGTGCCAACGCGATGCGTCGCGAAAACGGGCAAGTGTCTTTACGCAACAAACTCACAACAGCGGTCATAGGTCGTACAAATGCAATTGGCAAAGTCGCAATATCGATGGGCGTCGTAACCGGGGTGGTGATGGGCGCAAAACCAGGATCGCTGATCCGCAAAGTTGTCGAAAAAACAGCAGGAATATCGAGTGTTCGATTGCTTGCACCATTTGCACGTATTCGCTTCTCGACGTGGTTCAAAAATCGACCAAAGACAACAATGCTCAATCGTCAGGCGAAAGTCGCTGTTTTCCCGACTTGCTTGGTCGAGTACCAAGACCCAGGTATTGGACAAGATTTAATCAAGGTCTATGAGCGCAACGGTATTGAGTGTTCGATCGCGGGCGAAGCCGCTTGTTGTGGTGCACCTTTCCTGCATAGCGGCGACATTGACGCGTTCACCAAGGTCGCGAAGAAAAACGTCAAGATGCTTGCCGATGAAGTGCGTGCAGGTAACGAAATCGTTGTGCCACAGCCAACGTGCGGATATGTGTTGAAGAAAGACTATGTCGACTACGTGGGTGGTTCCGATGCAACTCTTGTCGCCGAAAACACCTATGACGCAGCCGAGTATCTGATTCGTTTACACAAAACTGACGGCAAGTCGCTCGATCTTAATTTCACAGGTGAAATACCTGAGACAATCACATATCACACGCCATGTCACTTGCGCGCGCAAAACATTGGGCTCAAGAGTCGTGACTTAATGAAACTCACTGGAGCAAAGATCAAACTCGTGCAGCAGTGCTCGGGCATCGATGGCATGTGGGGTCTGCGCACCGAAAATGTGCACTTATCGATACCTATTGCCGAAAAGCTCGGTCAGATGATCAACGATGCTCAAGGCGATGTTGTTGCAGGCGACTGCCACCTGGCCAACACTGCCATCAACGAACAAACAGGCAAACAGGCGTTTCACCCGCTACAAGTTGTCGCTCGCGCGTATGGCATTAAGCCAGAGGAGAAAAAGTAATCAAGAATTATTGACCGATCTTCGCAAATAATTTGTAGGGGCACCTCTGGCCCTTATCGGGTAAAGGGATAGCCAGACCATTCTGGTGATTTGGATTGGCATGAGGCTGACTCTCGGTTCTACAGTCAGGGCTAGGAAAATTGTGCTCAGTGTTGAGCACAAGGGGGGCCTGAATGTCGTTAGCGGATGTGGTTTGGAGATCAAAGGGCGCTTGCCAAGGGCTGGACGCCGAGATTTTCTATCCAGACAATGAAGATCACGCCGACTTTGCGATATCGGTGTGTTCTGAGTGCGAGGTGCGCATAGCGTGTTTGGATTATGCGCTCGAAAATCGTGAACAACAGGGTGTCTGGGGTGCAACAACTGCCCGTGACAGGCGCCGAATGCTGCGTCAACGTAAACAAACTGCGTAGTTGGAGCGCGCGATGAGCGCGATTGATCGCATTGGTGGATGGTCGCAACTGCTTGCAACATTGTTGCGTGGAGAAGACTTGTCGAGTAGTGATTCGCAAATTGCGATGGAAGCAATATTGCTTGGTGAAACGACGTCGGCACAGATTGCGGCATTTGTAACGACGCTTCGTTCAAAAGGAGAGACTGCCGACGAACTACAAGGCATGTTGGCAGCTGTGCTTGACGCATCCGAATCTGTTCCATTGAGTGCAAAAATGTCATCCCGTGCAATTGACATTGTCGGTACTGGTGGCGACAAATCACACTCTGTCAATATTTCGACGATGGCTGCATTCGTTGTTGCCGGAGCCGGAGTGCCGGTGTGCAAACACGGTAATCGTGCAGCGTCATCTCAGTGTGGCACGGCAGATGTGCTTGAGGCACTTGGCGTAACGATTGCTCTGGATGGGGCAGGAGTTGCGCGCTGCGTAGAACAGGCAGGCATGGGATTTTGTTTTGCCCCAAAGTTTCATCCGGCATTTCGACACGCTGGTCCGACTCGCAAAGAATTAGGAGTTCCGACAGTATTCAACTTGTTAGGCCCAATGGCCAACCCCGCACAAGTTGCATACATGGTGGTTGGCGTGGGCGATCCGACTATGGCGCACAAGATGGCTCAAGCAATTGCGGGCCGCGGTGTGCAACGAGCATGGGTAGTACATGGTCATGGTGGGCTAGATGAGTTGTCGCTGAGCGGAGAATGCGCAGTCGTCGAGATGAGTCAAGGCAACTTGTCTGAATTTGTGCTCAACGCAAAAGACTTTGGACTACAGCCAGCCGACGTTACTGCGGTGCGTGGTGGAGACCCAGCACACAACGCGAAAGTGATTCGAGACACATTTTCTGGCACGCGCGGAGCAGTTCGCGACATTGTGGTGTTTAACGCCGCGGCAGGTTTGGTGGTGGCTGGTGTAGCAGCGCACATGGCAGACGGCATTGAGCGCGCGCAAGCGAGTATCGATTCTGGTGCCGCAAATAATGTTGTTGACGCACTGATCAAAATTAGTAACTCTGTGGCAAAATAGTTTCTATGACCGCGCAATCATTCTTCGTTCGCGTACCAGGAAGTTCCGCAAATCTTGGTCCTGGTTTTGATGCGCTCGGGATGGCGCTCTCAGTGCATCTCGAAATGGGTCCTGTAGTCAACGGCCAAGTTCCTTTAGACGCAAAAATAATCGACGAGTATCACCCAGGACGTATTGCTTTTCGCAGTTACGGTGGCGTCGGCGACGTGTGGGTGCGCTCCAAAATCCCGATGGGTCGCGGGCTTGGATTTAGCGGAGCCGCGAGAGTGGCGGGAGTCGTTGCGGCTCATGCCCAACTGCACGGCGTCAGCATGGATACTCTCATCGCCGCACGCAAAGATCTGTTGCACGCCAGCACCCAACTTGAAGGGCATCCAGACAACGTTGCAGCCTCGCTTGTTGGAGGTGTCACAGCGAGCGCATCGGGCGAAGTGGTGCGTTTACCGCTTGTTCTTGATCCGACAATTCTTGCGTGGGTGCCCGACACTCAAACCAGCACCGAGAAATCTCGTACCGCAATAGCTCCAACTTTGTCGCTCAGCGATGCGGTGGCCAACATCGGTCATACGGCATTACTGATGGGTGCGCTCGCTACTGGCGATGTTGCGTTGTTGCGCATCGCAACACAAGATCGCATTCATCAAGACATTCGATTGGCGCATGCACCAACGTCTAAGGCTGCACTTGATGCAGCCTTAAGCACTAATGCGTGGTGTGCATGGTTGTCTGGTTCGGGGCCAACAGTCGCGGTGATGTGTGCCAAATCGGATGCGAAGCACATTGCTTCGCAGTTACCCCAGTCTGGCGATGTGCTGAAGTTGACTATCGATCAAGATGGTGCAGTAATTATTTAGAGATTTGGATCTACGAGTACTCGACCTTGCATCTTGCCCGCAAGAATATTGTCGAGTTGCGCAGGTAGTTCTGCAAGACCAATTACTTGTGCGTGTTCGGTGTCGAGCCACGATGGTCGTAGGTCGGTCGCAATGCGTGTCCACATTGCGCGACGGATGGCGATGGGTGTTTGCACACTGTCGATACCGAGCAGATTGACGCCGCGCAAGATAAACGGCAGCACTGTCGTTGCCAATCCATTGCCACCAGTAAGACCGCTTGCCGCGACCGATGCTCCATAGTTGAGCGTGCGTAACACGTAGGCGAGTGTTGATCCACCAACACAGTCGACCGATCCTGCCCAACGCTCTCGCTCGAGAGGTTTTGGCGACTCTGCGCTGGTTTCTTCGCGCAAAATAATGTCCGTTGCTCCAATCGACTTCAGCCAATCGCTCGATGCTGCTTTGCCGGTGGATGCAACAACTTCGTAGCCGCGAGCTGCCAACATGCCAACCGCAACTGAACCGACGCCTCCTGTAGCACCAGTAACTAATACAGGGCCCGAGCCTTTAGAGAGACCGGCGCGCTCAAGTGCATCAACCGAGAGCGCGGCAGTAAAGCCAGCAGTTCCGATCATCATCGCAGTGCGAGTGGTCATGCCTGTTGGCACTGCAACCAACCATTGTGCTGGTATTCGTGCCAATGCGCTGTATCCGCCATGGCGTGCAACTCCAATGTCGTAACCATGAGCAATGACTTGAGTGCCGACTGCAAACTCAGGACTTGATGACTCAACAACGGTGCCCGCAAGATCAACGCCCGCAATCAATGGATCAATTCGTGCAACTCGACCCTTTTCGCTTGTGGCTAGACCGTCTTTGTAATTGATGCAGGAGTACTCCACGGCAATCAACACGTCACCTTCGCCCAGATCGTCTACTGACATATCGGTGATCTGTTGTGTCCATACGTCGTTGATCTTGCCGACAGTAAATGCTCGAGATGTTGTTGGGTTTCTCATGTGGGGTGCTTCCTGGCATTAGGAATGCCATGTGCGATCAGTTTAAGCGGAGAAATTGAGGGGACATAACCGTGTAACACCCATTGTGCAAACTTCAGTTTGTACGTAGTTGGCGTACACATGCAATTCAACTTACATATTTACCCACAGAAGCCGTAGGCCACAGTCAGATTCCCTAGTTGAAATGAGGAGCACAAGATGAGCGAAACGAATCAATCCCAACAACCACTGGTGATCAGTTGCGACACCTGCGTCATGCAAAAGACATCGGCATGTGACGACTGCTTGATGTCATTTTTGTGTGGCGACCCGCATGAAACAGCGGTGGTGTTTGATCTTGCCGAGCAGCGGGCAGTTCGCCTGCTCGCAAATGCCGGAATGGTGCCTACGCTTCGGCATCGTGCGGTTATCTAAAAAATCACCCAAGTTTGACGTTGCCGACCGCGCTGCCTGCGTGGCCTACACCGATCACATCCTGTCCATCGGAACCTCTGGCGGGTTGGACCGCGTTGGTGTTGCTCCAGCACAAGTGATGCAACGAGCACACCAAGCACTTGTCGAGCGCAAGGCGGCGGGCTTGCACGACACGATGCAGTTTACGTATCGCAATCCTGCAAGATCAACCGATCCTCAATCGGCTGTCGCTGATGCCAAAGCAATGATCGTTGGTGCGTACTCGTATGCGTCACCGTTGCCAGATCCACAGTCGCATCCAAGCGCGCGTGTCGCGAGATATGCATGGACCGAATATTACGAATCGCTCAAAGTTGGACTGTTCGCGATGCGAGACGAGTTACGCAGTGATGGTTTTAAGGCTGTTGTGTTTGCCGACGACAACTCGATGGTTGATCGCGAAGCCGCGTACTTGGCCGGTCTTGGTTGGTTTGGCAAAAATGCAAATGTACTTATTGAAGGTGCCGGCAGTTTCTTTGTTTTGGGCAGCGTGATCACCACAGCACCACTCGTGATTAATAACAAACCAGTTACCGACGGATGTGGTGCTTGCAGGCGATGCATCGATGCTTGTCCGACGGGTGCGATTATCGAGCCAGGCACCGTTGATGCTGCCAAATGTCTTGCGTGGCTCATTCAAAAACCTGGCATCTTCGATCGCAGGTACAGAGAGGCCTTGGGCGACCGAATCTATGGATGTGATGATTGCCAAGAAGTGTGTCCACCGACCATTCGATTGAGTTTGTCCAAACCACTTCGAGATGATGCTCGGCCATGGATCAATGTGCTTGAGTTGCTCGATGTGGACGATGAAACACTGCTTGCACGTGTTGACCAGTGGTACATCGCCGAGCGCAACCCAGATTGGGTGCGACGCAACGCATTGCTTGTGCTGGGCAACATCGGCAAATGCGATGATGCAAATGTGGTGAGCGCTATAGCTCGATATCTCGAGCACCCAGACCCAATGTTGCGAGCCCATGCGGTGTGGTCGGCTGCACGACTCAACTTATTCAGTCTGATTCCCATGCATGACACAGCACCATTGGTGGTTGACGAATTGCAAAACTTGCCGTTGGCGCGACAGCAAGCGATCTAGATTGGGTGTTGCTACACCATGAAACATTTACTTGTCACCAACGATTTTCCCCCAAAGGTCGGTGGAATCCAAAATTTGTTGTGGGAGTGGTGGAGGCGTTTGCCGCCTGATTCGTTTGCGGTATTGACCTCGCCACATGCCGGTGCCGAAAGTTTTGATGCCGCTCAGGCATTTGAGATCAGAAGAGTGCGCGCGCCATGGTTATTGCCGCATCCGCTGATGGTGAGGCGTATAAATAAAATGGCTCGGGAGATCGGTGCCGACTTTGTTGTGCTCGACCCCGCAGTACCTCTTGGCATTGTTGGACCAAGACTCGAGTTGCCATACATGGTGGTGTTGCATGGGGCAGAAGTGACCGTGCCTGGAAGATTGCCATTGTCGAGACTTGTGTTGTCGCGCGTACTCAAAAATGCAAGTCACATCATTGCTGCTGGCGAGTATCCGGCGGAAGAGGCTCGTCGCGCTGGTGGTGGCTCTCTACCGATCACGGTGATTCCTCCCGGCGTAGACACACAAAGATTTCGGCCGTTAATTAATGACGAGCGAATTTCGGCACGACGCGAGTTTGGTGTGAGCGATGATGCCGAGCTGATCGTAGGTGTCAGTCGGTTAGTGCCGCGCAAAGGTTTCGACACGCTTATCGAGGTTGCGGCAGCACTTCGCACCAGTCGACCTCGCTTGCAGGTGCTCATCGGCGGTGGCGGTCGCGATGCGGATCGGTTGCAAAAACTTATTGACAAACTCGGCGCACCAGTGCGAATGCTTGGTCGCGTAACTGACGAGCAGTTGCCACTGCTGTACGGATGTGCTGATGTTTCAGCGATGTTGTGTAGGTCGAGGTGGGGTGGGCTCGAACAAGAAGGTTTTGGCATTGTGTTTTCGGAAGCCGCATCGTGTGGTGTGCCTCAAATTGCAGGTAAGAGTGGTGGTGCGGCAGACGCAGTACTAGATGGTCTCACGGGCAAAGTTGTGCAAAACCCAAGCGATGTCGCTCAAGTGGCAAGCACCGTTGCCCAATTGCTCGATGATGCGTTCTTGCGAAGTTTGATGAGTGTTGCTTCGCGAGAGCGTGCGCTGAACACCTTCGACTACAACGTGCTTACAAAATCATTGGCACGAGTGCTTACAGTAGATGCACGATGAAGACTCTTCCACGAATCAATCTATTTTTAACCGCGTTATTTTTGGCTGCGACTGTCGTTGCCGCAGTTGTGTTTACGCCAGCCACACGAGGGGCAGGTGTCGCTATAGACCTCGTGTTGTTCAGCATCGGTGTTGCCACTTTTATCTGGGGTTATTTTTCGGGTGTGCAACGAAGCCGAGTTGACGAAATTTCGGTGACGTCGTTGTATTTTTTGAGCGGTCACGTTGCAGATAAGCAAGTGCAAAAGACCATGAATGGCTGCCTGATTGCACAGCTTGTTATCGGCCTTGCTGGAGCGATTGCGCGCTCATCCACAGATGGCAAGGCGGGGAGCACACTTGCTTTTGGGGTATTAGTGCCATTGCTTGGGCTCGGACTGAACGGCTTATGGGCCAGCCAATTTGGTTCCTTTACCCCCCGCGAGCCGCCCGATCGGCAAGGATAGAGGACATGGTTGAATCTGGCTCTGAATCTCTCGTCGTGTCGGCAGGACTCGACGCGTGCTTCGCCGTTACGACCGACTTCGAGAAGTATCCCGAGTGGGCTCATGACGTAAAGCAAGCAACGGTGCTCACGCGTGACGCAAGTGGCCGTCCAACTGTTGTCGAGTTTCGTGCATCGGCACTTGGTCGCAGCACTCACTACACACTTGAGTATGACTATGGGCTTGCGCCAAACAAATTGTCGTGGCACATGTCCGATGGCGACATCATGCGTTCGATTCTTGGCTCATACACGTTTGAAACAGCAGGTTCAGGCACACGCATTACTTATGACTTGGCTGTCGAACTCGTGATCCCGCTTCCAGGCTTTGTCAAGCGTCGCGCCGAGATGCGCATTTTGAGCACATTGAAAGAATTGAAGACGCGCATCGAGTCGTGAGATGCAAATAGTGCAATGAAAATTGGCATCGATGTTGGTGGGACAAAATGTCTTGGCGTTGCGGTTGACGACAGTGGCAAAGTTGTTCAGCAATATCGCTTGCCAACACCTCATGCTGACGCACTCTGCGACACGCTTGTTGAAATAGTTGCGCAACTCGGTGAGTTCAAGTCTCTTGGCATCGGTGTTCCTGGATTGATCTCTCCAGAGGGCGTAATACGCGCGTCACCAAACTTGGTTGGAGCAAAAGAATTGGCTTTACGAC
>Ga0194035_1001028_pt1 | contig 15215 bp, 20 predicted proteins | sample JunL2320m_MetaG_FD_148680 | JGI IMG/M metagenome (GOLD analysis project Ga0194035, IMG submission 148680) | Anoxic zone freshwater microbial communities from boreal shield lake in IISD Experimental Lakes Area, Ontario, Canada - Jun2016-L239-20m | ecosystem: Environmental > Aquatic > Freshwater >...
AGCCCTCGGTGACACCTTGAACCATGTTGGCAACAAGAGTGCGCGAAAGACCGTGCAGAGCTTTAGGAAGACGCTCGTCGTTGGGACGCGTCACTAGGAGAGTGCCATCGTCTTGCTTGGCAATCGTAATGGGCTCAGCGAGCGTATGTGAAAGCGTTCCCTTAGGACCCTTTACTGTGACATGCGCTCCGCTAATGGTGACCTCAACGCCTGAAGGCACTGGGATAGGGAGACGACCAATACGTGACATGGTTTCCTCCTACCAGACGTAGGCGAGAACTTCTCCGCCTACACCTTGCTTATTGGCTTGCTTATCAGTCAGCAACCCAGACGATGTGGAAATAATGGCAACACCAAGTCCACCGAGCACCTTAGGAAGAGCAGTCGACTTTGCGTAAACGCGAAGGCCGGGCTTGCTCACGCGGCGAAGACCAGCGATCGAACGCTCACGGTTGGGACCGAACTTCAGGTCGATGATGAGGGTACGAGTAGCAGCATCTACTTTGAAGCCAGCGATGTAACCCTCCTTCTGGAGGATGACGGCGATGTTTTGCTTAGTCTTCGACGTCGGCATTGCAACCGTGTCGTGGTAAGCGCTGTTCGCATTACGCAGACGAGTCAACATGTCTGCGATCGGATCGGTCATTGTCATGGTAGTCGGCCTTTCTCGTGGTGGTATCCGCTGCGAATCTCGCAATGGACCTGCCGCGCAGTGGATTTACCAGCTTGATTTTGTAATACCTGGAAGTTCACCAGCATGTGCCATCTCACGGAAGCACACACGGCATAGACCAAACTTTTGGTAGACGGCGCGTGGACGTCCACAACGTTGACAACGGGTGTAGCCGCGCACCTTAAACTTCGGGGTTCGTGCAGCCTTTACCTTGAGTGATGTTTTAGCCATCTCACATCTCCTTAAACGGGAAGCCGAGCAGACGCAGAAGCGCACGCCCTTCTTCATCAGTCGTTGCCGTGGTGACGACAGTGATATCCATTCCGCGAGGACGATCAATTTTGTCCTGATCGATTTCATGGAATACCACTTGCTCCGTCAAACCGAAGGTGTAATTGCCGTGACCATCGAATTGTTTCGCTGAGAGACCGCGGAAGTCACGGATACGAGGAAGTGAGATGGAGACGAGGCGATCCAGGAACTCCCACATGCGATCGCCGCGAAGTGTGACGTGCGCGCCGATCGGCATGTTCTCACGAAGCTTGAACTGTGCGATTGACTTGCGCGAACGAGTGACCTGGGGCTTTTGACCAGTGATCGCGGCAAGGTCGCGAATAGCTCCTTCGATCAACTTGGCATCTTTAGCGGCTTCGCCGACACCCATGTTGACTACGACCTTGGTGAGGCCAGGAACCTGCATCACGTTTCCGTAAGCAAATTGATCTTGGAGCGCAGGCATGATTTGGGCGCGGTAGCGCTCTTTCAAGCGAGGCATAGAGAGAGCAGTAGTGGTCATGATTAGAGGTCCTTACCGGTGCTCTTGGAGATTCGGACGTTCTTGCCCTCTTCATCCTGACGGAAGCCGACACGCGTTGCCTTGCCGGTATCTGAATCTACGAGCATGACATTAGATACGTGTATCGGGGCCTCTTGAGTGATGATGCCACCGGTTTGCGTACCACGGATGCCTTCACCAATCTTGGTGTGCTTCGTGATTCGATTTACGCCTTCAACGAGCACCTTTTCGGTCTCTCTGTAGACGTGAATAACTTTGCCCTTGGCGCCCTTGTCCTTGCCGGTAATGACTTGAACGGTGTCGCCCTTCTTAATCTTTGCCATGTTTAGAGCACCTCCGGTGCGAGCGAGATGATCTTCATGTAGCGCTTGTCGCGAAGCTCGCGACCCACTGGTCCGAAAATACGGGTGCCACGTGGCTCCCCGTCTGCCTTCAAGATGACGGCAGCGTTCTCATCAAATTTAATGTAAGAGCCATCTGGACGACGACGCTCCTTGACGGTGCGTACGACAACGGCTTTTACTACGTCACCCTTCTTGACCTGCCCGCCAGGAATTGCATCCTTGACGCTACATACGATGACATCGCCGATACCTGCGTAACGGCGCGACGAACCGCCCAACACGCGGATGCAAAGGAGTTCCTTTGCACCTGTGTTGTCAGCGACGCGTAGTCGCGACTCTTGTTGAATCACTTCGTACTCCTTATCGGGACTTACTTGGCCTTTTCGAGGATTTCGACTACTCGCCAGTGCTTCGTTGCCGAGAGCGGACGAGTTTCCATGACTAGCACGCGATCGCCAACACCACAGGTGTTGTTCTCATCGTGGGCCTTGAGCTTGTTAGTGCGGCGCATGACCTTGCCGTAAAGAGGGTGCTTTACGCGTTCCTCTACGACGACGACGACGGTCTTATCCATCTTGTCGCTGACTACAGTGCCTTCACGCGTCTTACGAAAGCCGCGATCTACATTTGTGTCTACGGTTGGATTACTCATGCAGCACCACCAATTCCAAGTTCACGCTCACGCATGATCGTGTAGATCCGAGCGATCTCTTTGCGAACCGCATTGAGACGGCCATGGTTTTCAAGTTGGCCAGTTGCTGCCTGAAAGCGAAGGTTGAAAAGTTCTTCCTTTGCTTCCTTGAGCTTTGTTGCCAACTCATCGACCTCAAGGCCGCGAAGTTCATTCACGGTGATTGCCATTTATGCCTCCTCGCGTCGTACAACACGGCACTTCATGGGAAGCTTGTGAATCGCGCGAGTCATTGCCTCACGAGCCACTTCCTCAGTTACGCCTGAAAGTTCAAACATGACACGGCCAACTTTGACGTTAGCTACCCACCATTCTGGAGAACCCTTACCGGAACCCATGCGGGTCTCTGCAGGCTTCTTGGTGATGGGACGGTCAGGGAAAATGTTGATCCAGACTTTTCCACCACGCTTGATGTGACGTGTCATTGCAATACGAGCCGCTTCAATTTGGCGGTTCGTTACATATGAGTTCTCCAAAGCTTGAATACCGTAGTCACCAAAGGTCACTGCAGTTCCACCCTTGGCAGCACCACTCCGGCTGGGGTGGTGTTGTTTGCGGTGACGAACCTTACGTGGAATAAGCATCGGTTACGCCTCCCCGTTGGTGGTGTCAGTGACGACTACTGCTACTGGAGCTTCAACCACTGGAGCTTCAACCACTGGAGCTTCAACCACTGGAGCTTCAACCACTGGAGCTTCAACCACTGGAGCTTCAACCACTGGAGCCGGAGCAGAATCTGGATGAGAGACAGTTACTGGACCTCGAGGTGCACGAGCACCACGAGCAGCGGGACGTGGCTTAGGTGCACGCGCAGCGGCAAGAGCAGAAGCTGCTCGCTCGCTACGGCTTGCAATAATGTCGCCCTTGTAGATCCAGACCTTCACGCCGATGCGACCGAAAGTGGTGGCAGCTTCGTAGAAGCCGTAATCAATATCAGCTCGCAACGTGTGCAATGGCACGCGACCTTCACGATAGAACTCAGAACGACTCATTTCAGCGCCACCAAGACGACCAGAGCAGTTGATTCGGATGCCCTTGGCGCCCGACTTCATAGCGGTTTGCATCGACTTGCGCATTGCGCGACGGAAAGAAACACGGCTCGAAAGCTGCTCGGCTACACCTTGTGCAACGAGTTGCGCATCGATCTCTGGGTTCTTCACTTCGAGGATGTTGAGCTGAACTTGCTTGCCCGTCATCTTCTCAAGATCCGTACGAATACGGTCAGCCTCTTGGCCACGACGACCAATGACAATACCGGGGCGTGCGGTATGAATGTCGATGCGAACGCGATCGCGAGTTCGCTCGATCTCGACACGAGAGATTCCAGCGCGCTCCATACCCTTCGTCATCATGCGACGAATAGCAACATCTTCTCTGACGTAATCCTTGTAGAGCTTGTCTGCATACCAACGCGACTTAAACTCAGTGGTGATGCCAAGGCGGAACCCATACGGGTTAACTTTTTGACCCATTAGTGGGAACCTGCTCTCTTCTGGACCTTGACTGGTGTCTTCGTATCGGAGACAACCACGGTGATATGTGAAGTGCGCTTGTTGATGCGGAAAGCACGTCCTTGTGCACGTGGACGGAAACGCTTCAACGTGACGCCTTCATCAACGAAAGCTTCAGTAATCCAAAGTTCGGATGCATCGCGAACACCATGAAGTGTCTTGGCGTTGGCTACTGCAGATGCGACAGTCTTGTAAACAGTCTCACCGGCAGCTTGCGGAGCGAACTTGAGTACAGCAAGAGCCTCGTCGGCCTTCATGCCGCGGACCAGGTCCACTACACGTCGAGCCTTCATAGGAGTAATGCGTACGTCGCGCGTGCTGGCGCGAGCCATGATGTCAGCCACGCTTAGCCCTCCGATCATCCTTAACGTGTCCCTTGAAAGTGCGCGTGGGTGCGAACTCGCCAAGTTTGTGACCGACCATTGCATCGGTCACGAAAACTGGAACGTGCTTACGGCCGTCGTGAACAGCGATCGTGTGCCCAATCATGGACGGCACGATCATGGAGCGACGCGACCACGTCTTGATGACGTTCTTAGTCCCGGCATCGTTTTGTACATCCACCTTTTTGGTGAGATGGCCATCAACGAAGGGGCCCTTCTTAAGACTCCGAGGCATCGTTCTCCTAGCGCTTCTTGTTCGACTTGCGACGGCGGACGATCATCTTGTCGCTTGACTTGGAGCGACGAGTGCGACCTTCTGGTTGTCCCCATGGGCTTACTGGGTGACGTCCACCAGAGGTCTTACCTTCGCCACCACCGTGTGGGTGGTCAACAGGGTTCATAGCAACACCGCGGACGGTGGGGCGCTTGCCCTTCCAACGCATACGGCCGGCCTTACCCCAGTTGATGTTGGACTGTTCTGCGTTACCCACTTCACCAACGGTGGCGCGGCAACGAACATCGACGTTACGAATTTCGCCAGATGGCATCCGGAGTTGTGCGTACGGACCATCTTTTGCAACGAGCTGAACAGATGCGCCAGCAGAGCGCGCAATCTTGGCTCCTCCACCTGGGCGGAGTTCAATCGCGTGGATCACGGTACCGACGGGGATATTACGCAGCGGCAAGTTATTACCAGGCTTAATATCGGCGCTTGCACCGCTCTCTACAAAGTCACCTTGTCCGAGCTTGTTGGGAGCAATGATGTAGCGCTTCTCGCCATCTGCGTAATGCAGTAGTGCGATACGCGCAGTGCGGTTGGGGTCGTACTCGATGTGAGCGACCTTTGCTGGCACGCCATCTTTGTCATTACGACGGAAGTCGATGAGACGGTAGGCGCGCTTATGTCCGCCACCTTGGTGACGAACGGTGATGCGACCGGCCGAGTTACGACCACCCTTGGAGTGGATCGGACGGACGAGCGACTTCTCCGGGGTGGTGCGAGTGATCTCAACGAAGTCCGAAACGCTCGAGCCACGACGGCCCGGAGTTGTCGGCTTGTATTTACGAATACCCATGAGTCAATCCTGTTCTTTCGTTCCTGGCTCCGTTAGGAGACAGGACCTCCGAAGATGTCGATACGGTCGCCGGCAGCTACCGAGACGATGGCGCGCTTGGTGTCATTGCGCTTTCCAAAGCCGATTCGGGTCCGCTTGCGCTTGCCTTGACGGTTCAACGTGTTGACGCTGAGGACCTTCACACCGAAGATCTTTTCAACGGCAATCTTGATTTCTGTCTTATTCGCAGAAGGTGCAACCAAGAAGGTGTACTTGTTCTCATCGAGCATGCCGTATGACTTCTCAGATACGACAGGAGCGATCAGGACGTCGCGGTAATCGTTCATGCTGACACCTCTTCACTCGTGGCGCGACCAACTGCGGTTGCGCTCTTGCCACTGACTGGACCGGCAACGAACTCTTCGAGGGCACTCTTGGAGAAGACCACATCATCGCTGACGATGACGTCGTATGCGTTGAGTTGATCTGGAACCAAGAGGTGCACGCGCTCAGAGTTACGAAGTGAACGCCAGGCGGACTCTTCATTGCGCGAGAGCACAACAAGCAGGTGCTTACGATCTGAAAATTGTGCAACGGCAGCAAGAGCGGCCTTAGTAGATGGATCGCCGGCAAGTACCTCGGAGATGACGTGGATGCGACCGTTGCGAGCACGATCAGAGAGAGTGCCGCGGAGTGCACCAGCAATCATCTTCTTAGGTGTGCGTTGCGCGTAGCTACGTGGCACTGGACCATGAGCAACACCACCGTGACGTTGGTTAGGTGAACGAGTAGAGCCCTGACGAGCGCGACCAGTTCCCTTCTGTGCGAAAGGCTTCTTTCCACCACCGCTCACTTCACCGCGGTTCTTAGCCTTGTGCGTTCCCTGACGTGCAGCTGCACGTTGTGCGACAACGACTTGGTGGATCAATGGGATGTTGACTTGAACATCGAAGATTTCAGCTGGAAGTTCAACACTTCCGGCCTTCTTGCCCGATGCATCAACAACGTTGATTGAAAGAGTCATGATTACTCTCCCTTCGCTGAGGACTTGACGAAGACAAGTGAGCCATTTGAACCAGGAACGGCGCCCTTTATAAGGAGCAAGCCCTTCTCGAGATCAACAGCGTGAATCGTGAGGCCAGCAGTAGTAACGCGTTCGCTACCCATATGACCAGCCATCTTGAGACCGCGGAAGACGCGACCTGGAGTGGCGCAGGCTCCGATGGAACCAGGCATACGGTGCGCGCGGTGCACACCGTGCGAAGAGCCCAGGCCGTGGAAACCGTGACGCTTTATAACGCCCGCGAATCCTTTACCCTTGCTCGTGCCGGTGACATCAACAATTTGACCCGCCTCGAACACATCTGGACCGAGTTCTTGACCGACGGTGTACGAATCAGCATCACCTGTGCGAAGTTCAGCAACGTGGCGACGTGGTGTAGCACCCGCCTTAGCGAAGTGGCCAGCATCTGGCTTATTTACTTTACGTGGGTCGATCGCACCGAAGGCGAGTTGCACGGCACTGTAGCCGTCCTTCTCCTCGGAGCGAACTTGCGTAACAACGCAAGGACCAGCCTTGACGACAGTAACCGGGACGATGTGGTTGCTTGCGTCGAAGACTTGAGTCATGCCGAGCTTCTCGCCCAGCACTCCCTTAATAGTCTTAGTCATCTCTCCGGTCCTATCTAGAGCTTGATCTCGATATCGACACCAGCAGGAAGATCGAGACGCATAAGTGAGTCAACGGTCTTTGGCGTGGGGTCGAGAATGTCAATGAGTCGCTTGTGCGTGCGCATTTCGAAGTGCTCACGGCTGTCTTTGTATTTGTGAGGAGAACGAATGACGCAGTAGATGTTCTTCTCAGTAGGCAGTGGAACAGGACCGGCAACTTTCGCGCCAGTACGCTCGACTGTTTCGACGATCTTCTTCGCCGAAGAGTCAATGACCTCATGGTCATATGCCTTGAGCCGGATGCGGATCTTCTGTCCCGCCATGTTTCCTACTCTCTATCTAGAAGTTACTACTGCAACAATCTTTGGAACTCTTCTGGTGGTTTCTCGGTGGGGGATCTCTCCCCCACCGAGAACAGCATTAACCAGAGGTATTACTGAATTACTTGAGAACCTTCGTGACACGACCTGCACCCACGGTGCGGCCACCTTCGCGGATTGCGAAGCGAAGTCCTTCTTCCATAGCGATTGGCTGGATGAGTGCAACATTCATCTCAGTGTTATCGCCAGGCATCACCATTTCGGTGCCGGAAGGCAACGTAACGACGCCAGTGACGTCAGTGGTGCGGAAGTAGAACTGTGGACGATAGTTGTCGAAGAACGGGGTGTGACGTCCACCTTCATCCTTGGAAAGGATGTAGACGTTAGCCTCGAAATCGGTGTGAGGAGTGATCGAGCCAGGCTTGACAACAACCATGCCGCGCTCAACATCTTCACGCTTGGTTCCACGGAGAAGGAGACCGACGTTCTCACCGGCGCGACCTTCGTCGAGGAGCTTGCGGAACATTTCGACACCAGTGACGGTGGTCTTCTGTGAAGTCTCGCGGATACCCACGATTTCAACTTCTTCGTTGACCTTGACGATGCCACGCTCGATGCGACCCGTGATAACGGTTCCGCGACCAGTGATGGTGAATACGTCTTCAACTGGCATAAGGAATGCCTTGTCAATCTCGCGAGTGGGCTCTGGGATAGAGGCATCCACCGCGTCCATAAGACCCAAGAGTGCCTCGGCCCACTTGGCATCGCCTTCAAGCGCCTTGAGCGCAGAAACGCGAACGACCGGGAGGTCATCGCCAGGGAACTCGTACTTGCTGAGGAGTTCACGAACTTCCATCTCGACAAGCTCGAGGATTTCCTCATCATCGACCATGTCGGACTTGTTGAGTGCGACAACGATGTAAGGAACGCCTACTTGGCGAGCAAGGAGAACGTGCTCCTTGGTCTGTGGCATGGGACCGTCAGTGGCGGCAACCACGAGGATTGCACCGTCCATCTGTGCGGCACCAGTAATCATGTTCTTGATGTAGTCAGCGTGACCAGGGCAGTCGACGTGCGCGTAGTGGCGCTTCTCTGTCTGGTACTCGATATGCGCGATCGAAATCGTGATACCGCGTTGACGCTCTTCAGGGGCCTTATCGATTTGATCGAATGGCGTGAAGGGGTTGACGTCTGGGAACTTGTCGTGAAGCACTTTGGAGATCGCTGCGGTAAGAGTGGTCTTACCGTGATCGATGTGTCCAATGGTGCCGATATTCACGTGCGGCTTTGTCCGCTCGAACTTTGCCTTTGCCACGATGGCCCTCCTGTGATCTGGTTTACGCTGCTGTTGGGATGTGCCGGGTTTGTAGAGCTGGACTTACTCGCCGCGAACTTTGGCGATGATGTCCTTTGACACGTTTGCCGGAACTTCTGCATACGAGTCGAATTGCATTGAGTAACTTGCTCGACCTTGGGTACGGCTACGTAGATCTCCGACATAGCCGAACATCTCCGAGAGTGGAACCAAGGCTTTAACAACTCGGGCACCAGCCCGCTCGTCCATAGACAGAATTTGTCCACGGCGAGAGTTGATATCGCCAATCACATCACCCATGAAGTCCTCAGGGGTGATGACCTCAACGCTCATGATGGGTTCAAGGAGCGCAGGATCGGCCATGCGTACTGCCTCTTTGAACGCTTGAAGTCCAGCGATCTTGAAGGCAAGTTCAGAAGAGTCAACATCGTGGTAGGCACCATCAAGAAGGGTGACCTTGACATTGACGAGTGGGTAGCCAGCAAGTGGTCCTGAACTGAGGCCATCTTGGCAACCAGCATCAACTGATGGGATGTATTCACGAGGGATACGTCCACCAGTGACCTTATTGTCGAATTCATAAGCGACCGGGCTATCAGCTGGAAGCGGATGAACTGAGATTTGCACCTTCGCGAATTGACCAGAACCACCGGTCTGCTTCTTATGGGTGTAATCGTGCTTCTCAACTGCACGACGAAGAGTTTCGCGGTAAGCAACCTGTGGCTTACCAACGTTTGCTTCTACCTTGAATTCGCGACGCATGCGGTCGACAAGAATTTCTAGGTGAAGCTCGCCCATGCCACCGATGATGGTTTGGCCAGTCTCGATGTCGGTGTAAACGTGGAAGGTGGGATCTTCTTCCGCAAGGCTTTGGATTGCAGTTCCAAGCTTTTCTTGATCGCTCTTGGTCTTTGGCTCGATAGCCACCGAGATAACTGGGTTCGGGAAGGTCATCGATTCAAGTACTACTGGATTGGCAGAATCACAGAGGGTTTCACCGGTGGTGGTGTCCTTGAGACCCATCACAGCAACGATCATGCCGGCACCTGCAGTGTCACGTTCCTCACGCTTGTTTGCGTGCATCTGGTAGATCTTGCCGATGCGCTCTTTGCGATCCTTCGTGCTGTTAAGAACTTGTGAACCTGTCTCAAGAAGACCTGAGTAGATACGGATAAAGGTGAGCTTTCCAAGGTGTGGATCTCTCATAATTTTGAAAGCAAGCGCAGAGAACGGTTCTTTGTTATCTGGGTGACGGAGAACTTCAACGCTCTCGTCTCCTTGCTTGTGTCCGACGATCGACTCTACGTCGAGCGGGCTTGGAAGATAACGGTTCACTGCATCGAGCATGGGTTGCACACCCTTGTTCTTAAATGCAGAACCGGTGAGCACTGGGGTGAGCTTGTCAGCGAGAGTCGCGCGACGAATTCCTGCGATGAGTTCTTCTTCTGAAAGTTCTTTGCCGTCGAGGTACTTCTCCATGATCTCGTCGTCTTTGTCAGCGAGAGTCTCAATGAGCAAGTGGCGTGCCGCATCTGCGGCCTCTTTGAGATCCGCAGGAATCTCTTCAATGGTGAAATCCTCGCCCTTTTGGGTTTCTCCGCGCCAGGTGAGTGCGTTCATTGCGAGCAAATCGATCACTCCGATGAAGTCGCCTTCGTTGCCGATCGGGAGTTGCAGAACTAGTGGAGTCGCATTGAGGCGAGAAATAATCATGTCGACGCACATTTGGAAGTTTGCTCCGGTGCGATCGAGCTTGTTGATGAAGCAGATGCGTGGAACCTTGTAGCGATCCGCTTGGCGCCATACGGTCTCAGATTGTGGCTCTACGCCAGCGACGCCATCGAATACTGCAACAGCGCCGTCGAGCACGCGAAGTGAGCGTTCTACTTCAACGGTGAAATCTACGTGTCCAGGTGTGTCGATAATGTTGATGAGGTGGTCGTGCCACATGCAAGTGGTCGCAGCAGAGGTGATCGTGATGCCACGCTCTTGCTCTTGCTCCATCCAGTCCATCGTGGCAGCGCCTTCGTGAACTTCACCGATCTTGTAGTTGATACCGGTGTAGAACAAGATGCGCTCTGTCGTGGTGGTTTTGCCCGCGTCGATATGAGCCATGATGCCGATGTTGCGCACCTTGGCGAGGTCGATTGCGGTTTCTGTAGCCACGATTTATCTCCTAATTTCCGAATTACCAGCGGTAGTGAGCGAAGGCCTTGTTGGACTCCGCCATCTTGTGGGTGTCTTCACGGCGCTTCACCGAAGCACCGAGGCCATTGCTGGCATCAATTAATTCGTTCATCAGACGCTCGGCCATGGACTTCTCGCGGCGCTCGCGTGAGAAGTGCACCAACCAGCGAAGAGCAAGTGTGCTTGAACGAGCAGGCTTTACTTCGACAGGAACCTGGTAGGTAGCGCCACCCACGCGACGACTACGAACTTCGAGAGCTGGCTTCACATTGTCGAGTGCGCGCTTGAGAGTGATTACCGGATCGGCACCAGTCTTCTCGCGGCAACCCTCGAGAGCGGTGTACACAATGCGCTCTGCAGAAGAGCGCTTTCCATGAAGAAGAACTTTGTTGACGAGAGCAGTAACAACTGGTGAGTTGTACACCGGGTCGATAACAACTGGGTTCTTCGCGGCAGGTCCTTTACGTGGCATTAGGCCTTCTTCTCCCTCTTTGCACCGTAACGGCTACGCGACTGCTTACGGTTCTTCACACCTTGGGTATCGAGTGATCCACGGACGATCTTGTAACGAACGCCGGGAAGATCCTTCACACGACCACCACGAACAAGGACGATGGAGTGCTCTTGAAGGTTATGTCCGACGCCGGGGATATATGCCGTTATTTCCATGCCGCTGGTGAGACGCACACGAGCCACTTTGCGAAGCGCCGAGTTCGGCTTCTTCGGAGTGGTTGTGTAGACGCGCGTGCATACGCCACGTCGTTGAGGGCTACCTTTAAGCGCAGGAGTCTTGGTCTTACTCGACTTGTCTGCGCGGCCCTTGCGAACCAGCTGCGAGATAGTTGGCACTATCACTCCTTCGTGTCGGAACTGCTCTTTACTATTACTTCGCCTACCCCCGCGGTCGGGTGTGTCGCACGCTCTCCGCAAAGGCGCAATCTCTCTTTAGATCGATTGCCCTGCTACCCCACATGTGAGCAGCAGCCGCAGGCTAGCCGAGCCGACTTCCCGAGGTCAAAACTCGGTGAGTCGGCTCAGCAGGCCTTCCTGAAACTTGCTGAGAAAATTGCCGAAACTTGCTCGACTTACCCGCGGAATTCGAACTCGTCGAGGCGGACAGCCTCACCCGAGCCAGACCCAAAGGCGTTGTAGTCGTAATCGTCATAGGTGGCCATGGAGTAGACCGCCGCCTTCGCCTCTTCGGTCGGTTCGACCTTAATGTTGCGATAACGGGGCAAACCGGTACCAGCCGGGATCAACTTACCGATAATGACGTTCTCCTTGAGGCCGAGGAGCGGATCGCTCTTAGCGCCGAGGGCGGCATCAGTCAGGACTCGCGTGGTCTCCTGGAAGGAGGCGGCAGAGAGCCATGATTCGGTGGCCAAGGAGGCCTTGGTGATACCCATGAGTTCGGGGCGACCCGATGCTGGGGTGCCGCCGGCAGCTACTACGCGACGGTTCTCGGTCTCGAAGTTGGCGCGGTCGACGAGCTCTCCTGGAAGAAGATTCGCCTCCCCCGACTCGATGACCGTGACGCGCTTGAGCATCTGACGGACGATGACCTCGATGTGCTTATCGTGGATCGATACACCCTGTGAGCGGTAGACCTCTTGCACCTCTTGAACGAGGTGCTTCTGGACTTCGCGTGGGCCGAGGATGCGCAAGACCTGCTTGGGATCGATAGCACCGACCACCAACTTCTGGCCGACGATGACATGGTCACCTTCTCCGACGATGAGACGTTGACGCTTTGAGACTGGGTAAGCAATCTCTTCACTGCCATCATCTGGAACGACCACGATCTTGCGGAGCTTGTCGGTGTCTTCGATCTTGATGCGACCTGCAGCCTCAGAGATCGGAGCCACACCCTTAGGAGTGCGTGCCTCGAAGAGCTCGACGATACGTGGCAGACCGTGCGTGATATCTCCACCGGTATCAACACCACCGGTGTGGAAGGTACGCATGGTGAGCTGAGTTCCGGGCTCGCCGATTGATTGCGCAGCGATGATGCCAACAGCCTCGCCGACATCGACGCGCTTGCCAGCAGCAAGTGAGCGACCGTAACAAGCAGCACAACTACCGATTTTGGCATCGCACGTGAGTACCGAACGAACGCGTATTTCGTGCACGCCTCCGGCGATCAACGCATCGATTACTACGTCACCCAAGTCAGTATCAGCAGTTGCCACGGTAGTGCCGTTAACAACAACATCCTCTGCAAGTGTGCGCGAGTAAACCGCAGTTTCAACGTGCTCGAGTTTGGTCAACTTGCCATTGATCTCTTCAGCGATAGCGATTGGGAGCGAACGATCTGTTCCACAATCTTCTTCGCGGATGATGACGTCTTGGGAGACGTCAACGAGACGACGGGTGAGGTAACCAGAATCTGCCGTACGAAGTGCAGTATCTGCCAGACCTTTACGAGCGCCGTGTGTTGAGATGAAGTACTCAAGTACCGAGAGACCTTCACGGAAGTTGGACTTGATGGGGCGAGGAATAATTTCACCCTTAGGGTTTGCTACCAGACCGCGCATACCGGCGATCTGACGCACCTGCATCATATTTCCGCGGGCACCTGAATAAACCATCATCCAGACCGGGTTAGTACGAGGGAAGTTATCTTCCATCTCCTTCGCGACTTCGCTGGTGGCTTGAGTCCAGATCTCAATGAGTTCTTGACGGCGCTCATCGTCTGTGATGAGGCCCTTCTCGTATTGAGATTGCACCTTCTCTGCGCGAGTTTCGTAAGCCTCGAGAATTTCGAGCTTGCGAGGTGGCGTCACAACATCTTCGATGCTGATCGTGACACCGGCGCGAGTTGCCCAGTAGAAACCGGCTGACTTAAGTGCATCCAAAGTTTGAGCAACAACAACCTTGGGGTAGCGCTCAGCAAGATCGTTCACAATGGCACCAAGATGTTTTTTGGTGATGTCGTAATCGACGAATGGATAGTCAGATGGCAGAGTCTCATTGAAGAGCACGCGACCAAGTGTGGTTTCGAGAGTAAATGCTTCGCCTGCTTCGTAACCTTCTGGAGCAACCCAACCCTTTGGTGGCACAGTGCCTGGGGCGGTGCGAATCTTGATCTGCGCCTGCAAGTGCAGTGAACCAAGATCGAAGGACATCAAAGCCTCTGAAGTCGAAGAGAATGCGCGACCCTCTCCATTGAGATCAGCATGCTTTGAAGTAAGGAAGTAGATACCAAGCACCATGTCTTGCGTAGGCGAAGTGATCGGGCGACCAGATGCCGGCGAAAGAATGTTGTTGCTTGAAAGCATCAAGATGCGCGCTTCAGCTTGCGCTTCAGCAGAGAGCGGAAGGTGAACTGCCATCTGATCGCCGTCGAAGTCTGCGTTGAATGCAGTACATACGAGCGGGTGAATCTGAATGGCCTTACCTTCAACCAGTTGTGGCTCGAACGCTTGAATACCAAGGCGGTGAAGCGTAGGTGCGCGGTTGAGCATCACTGGGTGCTCTGCAATGACTTCTTCGAGAACATCCCACACCACGGAGCGTGCGCGCTCGACCATACGCTTTGCAGACTTGATGTTCTGCGCATGATTGAGATCGACAAGACGCTTCATGACGAATGGCTTGAAGAGTTCGAGAGCCATCTGCTTTGGCAGACCGCATTGGTGCAACTTGAGTTGCGGACCAACGACGATGACCGAACGACCTGAATAATCGACGCGCTTTCCGAGCAAGTTCTGACGGAAGCGGCCTTGCTTACCCTTGAGCATGTCGGAGAGCGACTTCAACGGACGGTTTCCTGGGCCAGTAACTGGGCGGCCACGGCGACCATTGTCGAAGAGTGCATCGACTGCTTCTTGAAGCATGCGCTTCTCGTTATTCACGATGATCTCAGGAGCACCGAGATCAAGAAGGCGCTTCAAACGGTTGTTGCGGTTGATGACGCGACGATAGAGATCGTTGAGATCTGAAGTCGCAAAGCGACCACCGTCGAGTTGCACCATCGGACGAAGATCCGGCGGAATAACTGGAACGCAATCAAGCACCATGCCATCAGGTGAATTTGTAGTGGTGAGGAAAGAGGAAACGACCTTAAGACGCTTGAGCGAACGGGTCTTCTTCTGTCCCTTGCCATTGCGAATTGAATCACGAAGCTTGACGGATTCGGCTTCAAGATCAAAAGAGCGAAGGCGGGACTGAATCGCAGCCGCACCCATGCCGCCCTTGAAGTACATGCCGAACCGATCGCGCATTTCGCGGTAGAGGTTCTCATCACCTTCGAGATCTTGCACCTTAAGT
>Ga0194035_1001030_pt1 | contig 15210 bp, 19 predicted proteins | sample JunL2320m_MetaG_FD_148680 | JGI IMG/M metagenome (GOLD analysis project Ga0194035, IMG submission 148680) | Anoxic zone freshwater microbial communities from boreal shield lake in IISD Experimental Lakes Area, Ontario, Canada - Jun2016-L239-20m | ecosystem: Environmental > Aquatic > Freshwater >...
TCACTGTTGCTGAGGTGCTTGAGTGGGTGGGTAGTGACTCTAAGCGTAAGGCCGCTGCGTTGAGGTCTGAACGTAAAGGCAAAGCGCGTAGGGGTTTGATTGCAACACTGTCCGCCTAATCCTTCCCGCAGGGCTTAGGCTGAGTTAGAGTCCAACAGAGTCGATCCATATGGAGGGTCAGTAATGACGATTTGTTGCCCGAAGTCAATCAAGGCGTGTGCGATCCGTGTCACCCGACAGGACGCAAACGATGTTGTTCTTGATCCTCTAACCCCGAATAGCCGTGTGCTTTCTTCAGGGTTTATGGAACTGAACATGTCCCCGGATGTTGAGTCGGGTGAAGACATCACGACCAAGAACGGAAACGGCGAAATTTGTATCCGCAACAAGGATTGTGACCGCCTCAAGGGTTTCACGGTTGAGTTGAAGCTTTGCGGTATCCCGCTTCCTCTCGTTGAAATGCTTATCAACGCCACACTCCTTGAGGACGGCGAAGGTAACTTCCTTGGTGCTGCGATGCGCAACTCGCTTGATGATCCTTGCACTGCGTCGAAGCAGTTGGAACTTTGGTCGGTAAACGCCGGGCCTAATTGCTCAATCGACGGGACCAACTCCTCGCAGTACATTCAGTGGATTTTTCCGCTGACCAAGAATTGGGAGCTTTCCGGTGGCTTGAACTTCACGGTTGGTGCGCTTGAGTTGACCCTTTCGGGTTACGCTCAGAACAACCCTTGCTTCGTTCCATCCATGCCAAATGACACGTTCCCTTCATGGGTTCCAGGGTCGGGCGACCCTGCCGGTCATCCAACAGGACCGCCTCCTGCGGTGTTGCCTTATGGTGTGTCTGCTGATGCTTGGTCGTTGACCGATCAGGCTGCGATTCAGGCCGGTGGTCCGGTGGCATGGCGTTGCGTTGACTCGCTGCCGACACCTGTTGATGATTGCGCTTACATGCCATCGTCTTTGACTTCGGCATAGAGGTTTAGCTGACGGCGGACCGCGGCAATGGTTGTCCGTTCATGCAAGCAAGAGGGGGTCGCTACGGCGGTCCCCTCTTAGCTTTTTGGGCCTAACAGATAGGCGAGTCCTACTGCTGCTCCGATGAGGTAAAACCAGAAACCGAGCGCTTCTATCGCACCCCATGAGTTTGCTGCAATCATTGGATCTCAATTCCGGGCGCAAAGAAAACGATGCCCTTGTATGTTGGATAGGTTCGCCATGTGTTTGTGATGTAGGTGGCGAACTCGGGGCTGATCTTTGCGAGGGCTGTTAGAAACAGTGCGAAGTCGCCTGCCTGTGATGTTTCTATTTCGACCCTTGTCTTGCCGTACACATCGGGGTGGTACTCAAGTGCTGCCCCTAGCTTGTCGGCGGCTGCTGCTGCTGCGTTGGCTTGATCGGTAGTGATGTTCATGCTGCTGCTTTCAGTTGTGCTTTGAGTGCGTTTGTCAGGGTGCAAGACCATGCTGCCCATGCTGCTAACTCGGGGGAGTCCAATTCGTACATTTCGTTACCGCCGCAGCATCCGTCAGGACACATTCCGAGGAGAACATTTACCATTCCCCATGCTTGTTCCAGGTCGCCGTTGGCTTCGCTGACAACGTAGGCGGCGATGATGTCTGCAACGGGGGTGGTCTTCTGCTTGAAACAGAAGTTGGCGATGCGCCGTGCCTCGGTTAGTTCTCTGGTTTCGCAGACGGTTTTTCCGTCTACCTCTACCCTGAAGGATTCGTAGGGTGTTTGTGTGAGCGTGATTCTTCCGTGTGTTGTGTTCATGCTTTTCCTTTGATTTCGTTTTGGAGTTGGGTGTTGCGGAGCTGAAGGCGTACCGTTTCGCGAATTGCTTCGCTGACTTTCGGGTCAAAGATGTCTGTGCCTGCTTTGCAGGTTCGCTTGTGTGCTGCGATGGCCTTGTTGTTCGCTGCGATTTCGGTGCGTGCGTTCATGCTGTCCGTCCTGCGATTACTGCCATCGCCATCAGGATGATGCGCTCGGGCGCTACTTGACCTTGCCATCCGGCGGTGCGGGAAACTGCCCACCATGCCATCGCTGATGGGTTGCTCAACTCGTGTGCGTTGAGATCCCATTCTGCTGCTGCGTTGGCGAGTGCTAGTGCCAATTGGATGTTGTTGTTGGTTCCTTCGATGTTGTTCATGTAGTTAAGTATACAGCATAGGTAGGACATTTCAAGTCAATAATGGCAAATATCCAAGATTTCTTCAGATTTCTTTTCGGCTACATGTAGTGCTACCATCGACGGGAGTAGCACCCGCTACCACCAAACAGGAAGAACATATGTCAACACCGGAAGAACAACCCATCGTTGGACTCAAAGAGATCGGCCCGCTACTAGAAGTAGACGGACGCACCCCGCACGCGTGGCATTACCGCCGCCTACTACCCGTACCCGACTACGCGTCGATCAACGGCATCCGAGCATGGAAGCGTCAGACAATTGTCGATTGGGCAGCCGAAACCGGACGACTCCCCAACAGTCTCCGAGCTGAAGCCAAAGCAGAAGTCACGATTCCTCGCGGCGGGAAGAAGGCTAAAGCAAAGAACATATCTACCCTGACAGACGCAGGCGTTATACCCGTCAACTTAGATGACTCAATCCGGTTCAGCCTGTGAGCGCGCTTGTCTACGCCGGACTGATCCTCGCCGCATATCGCATCACCAGATTTTTTGTCCGTGATTCCCTAATAGGTTTCAGTTTGGAATCCGAGTCGAAGATGTCACAACGGCTCGACACGTTCTGCTACACACCCGACGGAGGCAACCGAAATTGGGCGCGTGGTTTCCTCGGCGATCTGCTGACCTGCGTGTGGTGTCTCGGTATGCACGTTTCGTGGATTCTTGTTTGCGTATGGTTTCGTGCGTGGCCGTGGGATCTCGGTGTCGATGGTTGGATCAGCGCGTTCGCTGTTGCAGGTGGAGCGGGTTTCATATCCTCTCGCATGAATGCTTGAAATGTATCGGGCGGGTGACGCATCTGATATAGAACTTGAGGTCGCGTGCAATGACTGCCGACAGTTAGTACCGCGTGATTTTGCGCATGACACAAGTTCTGATAATGGTGATGAACAATGGTGGTGTCCTGAACACTGCCCACCGTGCAACGCGCACATGATTGGATTCAACAATGAGTAACGATTCTTCGGAACCAAGGGTGTTGTGTTGGTTCTCCGCCGGGGCTGCTTCAGCAGTTGCCACGAAACTTGCGATAGCCCGTTGGCCTGATCGTGTTGTGGTCGCTTCAATCGACCCTGGTTCAGAACACCCCGACAATGAGCGGTTCAGAAACGAGTGCGAAGTTTGGTTTGAGCGACCCATCACGCTGCTCAAGTCTGAAAAATTTACGGACACTTGGGAAGTGTGGGAGAAGTACCGGTACATCGCGGGGATAGCGGGAGCGCCTTGCACGGGTGAGTTGAAGAAGAAACCGCGCTTCAGTTTCGAGTTGCCTGATGACGTTCAGGTGTTTGGTTATACGTCGGAGGAGACAGGTCGGGCGACAAGGTTCAAGGATCAGAACCCTGGAATCAACCTTTCAACTCCTTTGATCGACGCGATGCTGACAAAGGAGGATTGCCTTGCCATTGTCGCTCGCGCCGGGATCGAACTCCCGACGATGTACAAGCTCGGTTACCGAAACAACAACTGCATCGGTTGCCCGAAAGGTGGCATGGGTTATTGGAACAAGATACGAGATGATTTCCCGGTCGTGTTCAAGCGGATGTCCGACCTGGAACGTGAACTCAACGCTTCGGTTTTGCGTTCCAACGGGGAGAGCGTTTTTCTAGATGAGCTACAAATCGGGCGTGGAGATTACCCGTCGGAATCTGCTCCCGAGTGTGGCATCATGTGCGCGATTGCTGAACTTGAAATTGAGGTGAAAGAGTAATGGAGCTTTCGTATTATGAATGGGTGAAGTATGGGATGGATAAAGGGTGGTGTTCTGAGGCTGTGTGTGTAACGCATGATGGTTTGCCTTCCACGGATTCTGAGATGGATGAGTGGGAAGATGGTGACCCGCCTTGCGAGTTTGCTTTGAGGTTGTGGCCTGCATCGGAAAAGGAACTCCCTGTCGGTCTTAGGTCGCCAGCGACCCCAGTCGTGTGAGGCCGACCGGTGGGCGTTGATCTTGGTTTGTGTTCGGTTGCTCCGAGGGCTTCGGGTGAGCCGGGTTGTGATTGGTGTGGGGCGTGGTTGAATACGCGGCAGAAGCGTTGGTGTAGCGAGTTGTGTATTTCGCATTTCCGGCGGAATCATGTTTGGAAGTTTGCGCGTGTTGTTGCGTTGAATCGTGATGCGGGTTGTACGCGTTGTAGTGGTGTTGTGGATTTGGAGGTGAATCATATTGTTCCGTTAGCGGGTCAGGAACGTACTGAGTCTTGCCTTCATCATTTGTCGAATCTTGAGGTGTTGTGTCATTCGTGTCATGTGGCGGAGACTGCGGCGCAGCGTGAGCGTGGTGATTTGCCTGCGTCGTGGGGGAACAATCTGCGACGTAGTTAGGGCGGTCGAAAAGAATCTGAACAAATATCTATTTGGTGTTGCATGATGTCATACACCCGTGGTATGGTTAGTACATGACAAACACCGAGATGACCCAAGCAGAAGAAGCCGAAGAAAACGTCCGCATCGAATTGGCAGAAGCTCTCACCGAGTTGCGTGCCTGCGAAGCTCGCCACCACGTTCTGACCACAATCGGAATGCGCTCCACCTTGGAAGACCCAACACGGGCCGCACGGTTCGTGGAGGTCAGCGCACTGTGTGACCGCATGGACGAGTTGATCCCCGTGGTCAACCTGCTGCGAGTCATCGTCAACGGCTTTGACAACGAGGAGGGGTGAAGATGAATACCAACAACCAAGGCAAAACTAAAATCGTTGGATGGGATGGGAACTCAAACGAGATCATTCAGGTGTGGATGCCTTGCGGATGCAAGTGGTCTAACGGCGGGCAGACGCTCGTAGCGTCATGCGTTGACCATCTTCGACCCGCTACTAAGTAGCCATCACGAAACCGTCTATCCGCCATGCAATAATCGTTGCATGGCAAACGATATTATGAAAGACGCACACAAAGACATGTCCGCTCTCATGGCTGCTGTACTCCAGAAGGATTGGGATGGATTCATAATGATGGTTGAAACCATGTCTGAGTCGGAAGCAAAAAATGTTGCCGTAGCGACAATGGGTTTCCTCGGTCAAGCAATTCGCGACTTCGCCGATCATGCTCAGATGGAACCGTTGGATTTCTGGTTGCAAGCAATGGAAGGCAACCACCCTGAAGATCCGTCGGGGTGAATGTAGTCTAGGAGTGTGGCCGCTCCTCCTCCTCCCCCCTGTACTCAGTGGACTACACCTGAGCAGGTTCGTCTTTGCTGCACCGGCTTGGACCCTGACTACGACCTGACTGATGCGATTCAGTTTGCGTCGGAGATTCTGTTTCGACTCTCGGGGCGACGTTGGCCGGGTCAATGCAACCGGACTGTCTACCCTTGCGCCGGAGATAACTGCGGTTGTAGGGCAGACACTTGGTCATGGTTCGCAAGTTCGGGTTGGGGTTGGGCTTACGCAGGCTACCCATCGCTGCCGTATATGGTCGCTGGCGGATGGGTAAACAAGTGGGCGGGTTGCCGTGGCATTTGCCATTTGGATTGTGTGGACCTTCCAGGGACCGTCGACGAGGTCACACAGATCCTGATTGACGGTGTACCCCTTGACCCGTCGGCGTACAAGGTTGAGGCTTACAGGCGTGTTTGCCGGGTTGATGGCGAGCATTGGCCTTGCTCAAACCGTCTTGGCGAGGAGCAGTGCGAAACAACTGATGAGATCGTCGAAGTCGAAATCGCAGCGACCGGCGGCGACTGGGCGCTCACCGTTGACGCTGTGACTGCGATGTTTGATTCGACACTTTCCGCTGTCGCTCTCGCTGCCGCTATCGACTTGGCGTTTGGCGCAGGGACGGTTGAGATTGTTTCGGGCGGGCCGGGAACAGTGGCCCCTTATCTAATTGTGTTTGCTAATGCTGTTGCGGGGTTGCCTGTTGTGTCTGTAGCGGATGTGTCGCTTACCGGTCCCGACCCCTCGGTAGCTGTGGTTGTTATTGAGCCGGGGTGTATCGCCGCTCAGGGAACGTGGTCGATTAGTTACACGCAAGGTTCAATGCCTCCTCCGGGCGGTCAATACGCTGCGGCGATGTTCGCTTGCCAGATCGCTCTGAACAGGTGCGGCGGTGATGGGTGCATCCTTCCGCAACGGCTGAAGCAGATCACGCGTGAAGGTGTGTCAATGGACTTTGGCGACCCGTTAGACTTCTTGGACAAGGGGCAGGTCGGGATTTACGAGGTGGACTTGTGGTTGAAGTCGGTTAATCCTGCCGGTCTGCAACGACGCGCCGCTGTGTATCGGGCTGACCATGATCGTAAACCGAACACGACCTGGACTTGATTATGGCTTGCGATCTGCTTGACCCGGCGTATATCAACGAGGTGTTGCAACTTGTTGTTGATGATCTTTGTGTTGCGTTGGAAGAATGCACTGTTGCGGGCGCTCCTAAGTCATGTTTCATTTCGTGGACTTCCCCTCCTGATGATTGCTGCGACTTTCTAGCGGTGTGGATGGATGAGCTATTACCGACCAAGGGCTTCCCTTCTGTTAATACAAGCGATCCGTTTCAGTGCGGGGTGTTGCGCATGATGCGTGTAAAAGCCCGCCTAGTGCGCCCCTGTTGGCCTGTCGTGCGAGATAACGCACAATCCCCATTCCCGCCGCCTGCTGATATGCAAGCGGCTGCTGAGGCTCTCCTGATCGACTCGAACGTTGTATGGTGCCGCCTAGTTTCAGCGTTTGCAAATAGCTTCTACAACGTAAACGAAACAGACTGCTTGATGTCAATGATAAGTGATCTGATACCCGACAAACCACGCGGCGGGTGCGCAGGATTCACAGCAACATGGTTGATGGAACTAGACAGTTGCAGGTGCTGACATGCCAACCACGTTCACGCTTATCGAATCAGGCATCTCAGGACTTGTTACCCCAACAGGAATGGTTACACACCATCTGAAAAAATTGGGTGAGCAGGTAGCGGGAGAAGCTAGAACACGATCACCCGTGAAGACCGGCAAACTCAAGTCGTCGATAAGCGTCGGCGAGCGGTCGGCTGGGCGCAATGGCACGGCGATTGAGGTGTCTGCTAACACGCTTTACGCGTTGTATGTGAATCAGGGAACTAAACCTCATGTCATCATGCCGAAGAAGGCGCGCATGTTGAGGTTCCCGACTAAGGCGGGAGACATCGTGTTTGCTAACAAGGTCAACCATCCGGGAACGAAAGCTCACCCCTTCATGCTTGATGCGTTGCGGGCTGTTATCAAGTAGCATGGGATTATTACCCCACAAAACATGGAGCAAATATGAGCGACGCTGTGGTTCCTACTACGAGTGATGTGATTGAGTCGTTAGAAGCTGAATCAACAGGGACAACCCTGGAGTTAAAAGTTCGTGACGAGGTGTTTGGTTTAGCACCGGAGATCCCTGCAATCGTGATGTTGCGGCTATCTGCTGCGGGCGACCCTAAGACTCCCCCGGCCCGGCAGATGACAGCCATTGCGAACTTCTTAGAGTTTGCTGTGGTTCCTGAGGATCGCGAAAGATTCAATGAGTTCCTTGAGGATGCTGAACCGTTGATCGACTTTGAGGAGTTGAACTCAATCCTTGAACGGGCCACTGAGGTTATCGCTGCGCGCCCTTCCGAGCCGTAACCCTTCTTTCCTCTTGGTGTGCTGCTAACGCTTTGGAAGTTGACGGCGTGTTGGTCGGCAAAGGTTTACGGCTGACCGACCTGTCGTTGATTCAGATGCTAAATTTTGCTTACTCGCATCTTGTTGCTGACGCTGATGAGGAAGGCAGAAAGAAAGTGAACCTTGCTCTAGCAGGGCGACTAGGCGAGCATGGCGGGGAGATCATTGACGATCCTATGTTGCCTGCAAGTATGCAGGGCAAAGAGGCTCCTTCGTGGTGGAATAGTGACCATGATGCTTTCGCGGATCAGCACACGCTTGCTGATTCTGATACACAATTCCACGGAGTGCGTTGATGTCTGATGTGATCGGGCGCGCTGTCATTGAAATCGTCCCTGACTTCAGTAAGTTCAGGAAAGAACTATCGCAGACCACGCAGACAATGACGCGTGACATGTCGAACCAGATGGGCAAGGCAAACATCTCGGGGCCGATGTCTAAGACGTTTGGTGATGCCGGGCGTAAAGCAAGCGCCGAATTGAAGACTGCTACGGATAAGGGTTTCAAGGGTATAGAGGACTCTGCAAAGGCGGCGGGAAATCATATCGAATCAGATATGAAGAAGTCGTTCAATGGGGTTGAGGGTGCGGCTGCTGCTGCGGAACACAAGATTGACAAGGAGATGGATCAGGCGGCGCGTCAGTCAAAGGCTTCTGCGGATAAGTCTGAGTCGGCCTGGAAGGGGTCGATGGGAAAGATCGGTGGTGCTATCGCGGGTGTTGCTGCGGTGGCGGCTGTGACTGCGTTCACAAAATCGTCAGTTGATACTTATGTGAAGATGGGCGTTGAGACTAAGAAGTTGAGTCGGTTAACGGGTGAGTCTTCTGAGGAGATGTCAAAGTTTAGGTTTGCTGCTCACGAGGTTGGCATCTCAGGGGATCAACTTGCCAACGGATTTAAGTTCCTTAACAAGAACTCAATCAAGTCAAAAACTGGTTTCAACGAGGCAGGTGTCGCGTTGTTCGACCTCTCAGGGAAGCACCGTGCTTCTACAGACATCTTCCTGGAAACTGCTGACGCGTTGAACAAAATGGAATCCCCTGCGCTGCGGTCGGCTACCGCACAAAAAATCTTCGGTCGGGCTGGGACGGAGTTGCTGCCGATCTTGGCGAAAGGATCTGAGGGGATCAAGGAGTTGGGGAATGAGGCTGAGAAGTTTGGCCTTGTCTTATCAGGTAAACAGATCGACGATGTGTTTGCTTATAAGAAAGCGCAGCGAGAACTAGCAGCGACGTTTGATGGGTTGAAGATTGCTATTGGAACAGCGGTGCTTCCTATCCTCACGAAGTTTACCAAGTGGCTTGTCGAACATGCTGTCCCTGCGATTGCTTCACTGCGCGAGTTCATAGCGGAGAAAGTGGTTCCTGCGTTTGATGAGTTTGCGAAGAAGATGGCTCCGGTCACTGAGTGGTTAGGAAAGGTTGCTGAAGGTTTCGTTAATATTGTGAAATCAAATGCAGGGCCGATCTTGATTACTTTGATCGGGTTGCTTGGTGTGGGTTTGGTTGGTGCGTTGATCGCTGTTGGTTCAACCATTGCCGGGTTGTTCTCGGGGGTAGCGGGAACGTTTCTCGGAATTATGGGGCCACTGGTTTTAATTATCGGCGGCTTTGCTCTTGCGTATATGAAGATTCAGCCGTTCCATGATGCGGTCAATGCGTTAGTCAAGACGATTGCCGACTTCTTGATCCCGGTGTTCAAGGAGATCAGTGGTGGTGTTCAGGCGTTCGTGAATGCGTTTATCGACGGTGGTGATGAGGTCACATCGTCAGGGTTCGCAGGGTTCCTTGAGGGGCTAGGTGTCAGTGCGCGAAACATTTTTGATGGGATCAAGCGTGGTGTGACTGCGTTTGTGAAAGCGTTTATCAAGGGCAGTGATGATGTCAAGTCTTCTGGTTTCGTAGGCTTCTTAGAAGGACTCGGTGTAGCTCTCAGAAAGGTCTACAACTTTGTAGTCGATACTTTCATCACGGCTATCACAATGATAATAGATAACATAAAGACCGTGGGGATTGTAATTGGAATTGCCACCGCTGCGTTCCTCGCGTATGAAATCGGAGTTGGTCTTTCCACTGCGGCCACATGGTTATTCTCAACGGCTTCTGCTGTTGCCGCAACCGATGTAACAGTTTTGGGTGTGGCACTGACAGTGCTTGACGCGATCTTGGCATTGAATCCCATCGGCGTTATCGTCGTTGCTCTTGTAGCACTCGGGATTGCTCTAGTCGTTGCGTATAAGAAATTCGAGCCGGTCCATAAAGTTGTAGACACCTTGTGGCAAAACATGCAATCGCTCGGAGACATCATCACGACCGTCTTAGTCGTTGCATGGAACATGCTGAAACCTGCCGTGACTCAAGTGGCGGATGTCCTCAAGGGCATATTCATCCAACCGCTGATCGACGCATTCAATGCTTTGAGCGCAGTGTTTCACGGTGACTTCTCCGGCGCTCTAGACATAGCAAAAACCGGTCTAGGTAACTTGAAGGATTCGATTGTCAAACTCCCCGGCGCGTTAGCCAATCTAGTCAGCACCGGTTTCAATGTTACAGACATGATGTTGGGTGTAGCCGAAGACATGATCACCGGCTTGACCGATGGGTTAGTTGAGAAAATGAAAGGCGTGCCGGTAATCGGCGGGCTTGCCGAAGCACTCGGTGGAGTGGTTACAAGCACGTTTCAAGCTGCCGGTGGATGGATGGACATCATTCGCGGCATCTTCACTTTGGACCCTGGAATGATTGCTGAAGGGTTCGGTGGATTGAAAGACAGTCTCGTCACTCAGGCAACGGTAATCATTCCGGGCCTTCTAGATAGTTTGTCGAATCTGTTTTCTGACATCATCCCCGACGCGTTAGATGGCATCGGTGACAAGATCAAGGACATTCCGATCCTTGGCAGTTTGGGGACAACGATCCTTGACACGATCAAGACGGGCTTTGATGTTGTTGGGAATCTTGCTGATGTCATAGCGGGACTTTTTACGTTTGATACAGACAAGATCAAAGAGGGGCTAGGCGGGATTACGTCAGCCATTGGTAATTTTCTGATTGAGTTGCCGGGGAAGTTGATTGACTACGTCGGTGACGCAGGCGAGTTGTTTTCTAAGTACTTTGGCATTGCAGTTGATTGGCTTGTTGACAATCTGCCGACTGTGTTTGCCAAACTCAAAGACTTGCCTGAGATGATTGGTACTTTCATCTCTAACTTGTTTGGCGGTGGTAAAGAGGAAGGCAAGAAGAAAGGTAAAAAAGGTGGTGGTGGCAAAGGTGGCGACGATAAGGACGCGGGTCCATCGTTCTTTGGTGGGATGATTGAGAGCGCGAAGAATTGGATTTTGCATAAAGCGGGACCAAAGCTGAGTGCAGCGTTTCACATGTTTATCAAGCGCATTCCTCACATACTGATTTCGATCGTCAAGAGTTCAGCGAAGCTTCTAGCCGTCGTCGTGCCGGGGCTACTCGGCGTGTTATTCGACTGGGCAGGGGACATCCTTGGGGCGTTACCGGGAATCATCATCGGTCTTGGCAAGATCATTTTCAACGTACTCAAGGGGTTAGCCGGGTTCCTCTTTGACGGGATGAAGTGGGCGTTCGATTTTTTGGTTGCAAACCTTCCGGGCATAATCGAAGGCATCTTAAGTTGGTTCCTCGGGTTGCCCGGTTTGTTCCTCGGCTACTTAGGCGACCTCGGCGGGATGCTACTTGGATGGCTGACAACGGCTTTCAATTGGTTAGTCGATAACGGGCCGGGGATTCTGGCAACGCTATGGGGTTGGATTTCTGGTATTCCGGGAATGTTGCTCGGGTTCCTTGGTGACCTTGGTAGCACGTTGTTGGACTGGATTACATATGCGTTTGATTGGATAGTTGCGAACGGTCCCGGAATACTCGCAAGCATTTGGGCGTGGGTTTCAGGGATACCGGGAACACTCCTCGGCTTTCTCGGCGACCTCGGTAGCACGTTGCTCGGATGGGCGACGAGCGCGTTTCAGTGGGTCGTTGATAACGGTCCAACCATCTTACAGACTGTGTGGGATTGGGTTTCAGGTATCCCCGGAACTTTGATAAGCACCCTCGGCGATCTTGGCAGCACACTCATGGGTTGGTTTACAAGTGCGTTTCAATGGGTCGTTGACAATGGGCCAACGATTCTTTCTACTTTGTGGACTTGGATCACTGCGATTCCATTGGCAATAATTGGTTTGCTTGGCGATCTAGGCGCACTGCTCGTAGGTTGGTTCACGGGGGCGTTTCAGTGGGTTGTTGATAACGGGCCAACGATCCTCGCGACGGTGTGGGGATGGATAACCTTTATTCCATCGACACTGATTGGTTTGCTCGGTGACCTTGGCGCATTGTTAATCGGTTGGTTTACAGGAGCGTTCCAGTGGGTCGTTGATAACGGTCCGATCATTTTGACTACGGTGCTTGATTGGGTCAAAGGCATTCCCGACCGCTTCATAAACAACATCACCAATCTTGGTGACAAGTTGTTCGGGTGGGCTAAAGCCGGGTTCGACATGATAAAGGATCGGGGCGGGGAGCTTCTATCCGGGGCTATAGAGTTCTTCACGGGTATTCCCGGCAAGTTGATCGGCGCTCTTGGCGATGCCGCTAGTGGTGCCGGTAACTTTGCTGCAAAGATTTACAACGGTCTAGTTGGTTTTATCAACGACAAACTGCTCGACAAACTGCGTGGAATCTCGGCCTTCGGTATCAAACCGTTTGCGGGGCTTCCTATCCTAAATAAACTCCCCGAGCTTGCTGACGGTGGAATCTTCAATGAAGCGACTACTGCGATAATCGGTGAGGCTGGCGCTGAGGTTGTTATCCCGTTGACGAAACCTGATCGGGCTAAAGAACTACTCGCTCAGTCTGGTTTGATGGACCTTATCTCTAAGGGTTCCCCTGGCATTGCAATGTCAGCGGCCCCATCGACACCGGATACATCGGGGATGGCATCGGCGGTCAGCACTGCAATGACTCCTGTTGTTGACTCTGCGGTAGCTGCATTACAGCCGGTCAAGGATTGGTTCACGAACCTTTCACTGTTTGCTATTGACGCGCTGAAGACGTTTGGTGAAACTGTTTGGACTTCTGTCCATGCCACGTTCGAGTTCTTCATGTTCCAAGTCCTTACGCTGTTGAACACGTTGACGGCGTTCATCGCTGCATGGCCTATGACGATCAGTGTTCTTCTTGCGGACACGGGCGGTCTGATCTGGTTGAGCATGGCGGGCGGGATGGGTGCATTCGCAGAGTCGTTCAAGGCGGTGTTCGCCGACCTTGGTGCATATGTTTACACTTGGCAGGCAGGTTTGACTCTTGGTCTTGGCGGCTTGCCAGGGTTTATGGGTGGTATCGCAGGGCAGATTACGGCGGCGATCACCGGGCCGTTCTTGAGTTTTGCATCCGGTATTTGGAATCCGTTTGCTTCGACTTTGACGGGTGCGTTGGATCAGATCCCGGCGACGGCAAATATCAACATCCCGTCGTTGACCTTCCCCACAGCGCATGAGGGCGGTGTGATCGGTGAGATGTTGCCTGAGACATCCGGTCCGCTTAGTTCATCTGAGATGCTTGTGAAGATGCAACGCGGCGAGGGTGTTATCCCTGCGAGCGTGATGAGTCAGATGTCGGGCGCTGATTTTGAGTATCTCCGACAAGGCGATTTTGGTGAGCGTGACCCGAGGTTGGATTCCAAAATTGCCGCAAAGTTCGCCCCACAGTTTGGTGGCCCGGCATCGTCAATCCCAACTCCGACGGGCGGCGGTGGTTTTGATACTTTGCCTGCTTCGATCCTTGACGGGTTGAAACTAGCTCTGACTTCTACGTTCACTCAGGTCAAGGCTTTGACTGAGCAAGCGTTTTACATTCCCAAGTATTTGGGGGGTGTTGCTTCTTCTGCCGCACTTGGTGGTCTTGGGTTTGTGCAACAGAAGTTTGATGAGAACAACAAGGCTATTGCTGACTCTATGGGCGGGGTTGGAACAGCTTTTCCTAATGGCTTTCCCAAGGGGTTGCCTGCGGCGATTGACGCGATGCGACAGGTCGCTGGCAAGCCAGGTTCTTATCCTGCGCTCATAAATTACATGGAGGCAACAGGTGTTCCGTTCAAGGTAATTTCCACATCTCGTCCGGGTGCTACGACTCGTGGTTCAGGAAACACAAGACCATCGCTTCACGCTTCCAACCGGGCGGTTGACTTCGCCGGACTAAAACCAAGTGTTGACTCTCCTGAGTTGTTAGCTATCTATCGGGCGTTTGAGCCGGTGCGAGACATCTTGCAAGAGTTGATCTACTCGGGGCCGGGCGGCGGATTCGTCCGTAACCCAATAACTAGAGCCGACCACCACAACCACGTTCACACTGGTTTGGCAAACGGCGCTTATGTCCGTGGTCGGATGATGGCGATGCTTGGCGAGGATGGCCCCGAGGTTGTAATCCCTCTCACACGCCCTATGCGTGCGTTACAGCTTGCAGAACAATCAGGGCTGCTAGGGGTGCTATCTGAGGCTGCGGGGCAGCGTGCGGCCACACAAGGCGACACAGCGACCGTCCCGACTGGGTCGGGTGCGACGGGTAGTGTTGCCGTTCAGGGTTTGTTCCCCGGTCAGGGCAACACTTACAACATCTACGGGATCAGTATGGCTCAAGTGATTGCTGAGATTGAGGCTCGTGAGCAGGCTTCCACTCGCGTGAACTTTACGAGGCGCTGATGTATCAGGCTTATTGTTACGGCAACCAGACTGAGCTTTGGAACAATCAGCGGACCTTGGATTATCTGCGCGGGAATCCGTATGGGATCGACGCTGCTACCGTTTTGGGAGGGTACGCAGCAGGGGTGGCCGGGAATCTTGGCCCGTATGCGGTGAATAAGGTTCCGTGTTCGTCTGCTTCAGCAATGTTTTGCGATCCGCCCAACGGGGTTGTTCTAACTGAGATTGAAGTTGCGCAAGTCGAAGACTTGTTTGATGCAAGCGACTTCGGCGGCATCCCGCTGCTGCCCGGTTCCGACCTCAGTCCTCCTTCACTCAACATGCTATTTGACACGTTCGCTGCTCCGCCCATGACGGGGTTCATGGGTGCGGGAACGGTCATGCCGGTTATCCCTCCGGTATTAGGTGCGGTACTTGTCGGATGCAAGATCGAAGGCATTACGGTTAACGCGACAGGTTGGGTTGCTGCGGACTCAGATTTGTACATTCAATCGGTGGACGACTTAAGTGTTCCTTTGCCGGGGTCTACTTCGCTGACGGGGGCGGGTGCTGCCGGTTGGAATTTTTACGCGTTGGGAACTATTGCACAGCTACTTTCTCAACCTGCGGGTGCTGTTGATATTGAGTTTCGTTGGGACACCCCGATTGTAGGGACATCATTTCCGGCCATTGGTTT
>Ga0194035_1001032_pt1 | contig 15200 bp, 8 predicted proteins | sample JunL2320m_MetaG_FD_148680 | JGI IMG/M metagenome (GOLD analysis project Ga0194035, IMG submission 148680) | Anoxic zone freshwater microbial communities from boreal shield lake in IISD Experimental Lakes Area, Ontario, Canada - Jun2016-L239-20m | ecosystem: Environmental > Aquatic > Freshwater >...
TGAATCGAGTTGCATGTCCGCCATGGCTGGTTGCGAGTTGTTTGATTAAAGCAAATGTAGCCTCGTCGCCGGCAGCTTTAATCCAGCGCTGTTGACCGTGCCATTCCAAAACTATTTCACTACTTGCGCCAGGGATGGTAAGGGGCCCACATGCTGCCGGGAGAGCTAAGCGATAAAGAGTTTGATCAGCAGCGATATTTTCAAATAATGACAACTGATGCTCGCGTAAATCATTCCAAAATACTTCGGCAGATTGAGGCTCTACTCCGCTTGCATTAACTAGTGAGCTCATGAAGGGGATTGCCGCTTTGATTGCTGCTGCTGCCCCTGCTAAACGAATAGTTAACTGACCATCCCCGCTTGCATTGCCAATCCAGCAACTGGCCGATAGAGGCAGTGGTTGGCCGGCCCATTCATTTAAGATACGCAAGGCTTTTTCTTGCGAGATCTGGCAACGCAATGTTGCTGTGGCTGCTGGTTTTGGTAATACCTTCACAGATGCTTCTAGCAAGAGTGCTAGGGTACCCATTGATCCTGGCATTAAGCGAGATACGTCATAGCCGGCTACGTTCTTCATGACTTGACCGCCAAAAGAGAGATCTCGACCCTTACCATCCAGAATGCGCGCACCTAAAACAAAATCTCTGAAGTTACCCACGCTAATACGACCTGGACCAGCCAATCCAGCAGCAATAGCACCGCCAAAAGTGGCATGTTCACCAAAGTGTGGAGGCTCAAACGCAAGCACCTGATTTTTTTCTTTAAGAGTGGCTTCAATTTCTTTCAGTGGGGTTCCAGCACAAGCGGTAATTACTAATTCTTCTGGCTGATATTCCAAAATGCCAGAGTAAGGTCGAGTATTTAGCTTAGCAAGTGTGTTGCTGTTGCCATACCAAGACTTTGTGCCGCCACCCTCAATAGAGAGTAGTGTTTTGTTTTTTGCTGCGTGCAGAATTTGTTCGCGAAATGCCTCAATGATGGGATCGGTAGCATTCATTAGAAGCGCTCTAACTCTGGGTGGGGTAATTGACCACCGCTAATACGCATACGGCCATACTCAGCACAGCGACTGAGTGTTGGGATCGCTTTATCTGGGTTAAGTAATTTCTCTGGATCAAAGGCGCTTTTCACCCCCCAGAAGGATTCAAGCTCACCTTCGCCAAACTGCACACACATGGAATTAATTTTTTCAATGCCAACACCATGCTCGCCAGTAATCGTTCCGCCAAGTTCAACACAAGCTTCTAGAATCTCAGTGCCAAACTCTTCAGCGCGATGCCACTCATCTTGGTCGGCACCATTAAACATGATCAGAGGATGCATATTGCCATCGCCTGCATGGAAAACATTCAAGCAACCTAAGCCATATTTTTTTTCCATAACCTGAATACGCTTGAGTAGGGTGGCAATATGTCTACGTGGAATGGTGCCATCCATGCAGTAGTAGTCTGCCGCTAAGCGGCCTGCTGCTGGAAAAGCATTTTTACGGCCACTCCAAAACTTCAAACGTTCCGCTTCATCTTTAGAGATCTGAATACCACTCGCACCAGATTGCTCAAGTACTTTCGTCATGCGTTCAATTTCTTCAGCAACCTCTTCTGGAGTCCCGTCAGATTCGCAAAGCAAAATAGCTACGGCATCTAAGTCATACCCTGCATTTACAAACTCTTCCACAGCTCTTGTAGTCGCCTGATCCATCATTTCTAAACCAGCAGGAATGATGCCAGCAGCGATGATGGCCGCAACAGCATTTCCACCTTTTTCAATATCATCAAAACTCGCCATGATGACGCGCGCTAGTCTTGGTTTGGCAACTAGCTTCACGGCAACTTCGGTGACCACTGCGAGCATGCCTTCGCTACCCATCACAATAGCCAATAAATCTAAGCCCGGTGCATCTGGAGCGAGACTGCCAAATTCAACAATCTCACCATTCATTAAGATCCCACGCACGCGCAGAACATTATGAAGAGTGAGACCATATTTAAGACAGTGCACACCACCAGAGTTCTCATTTACATTGCCGCCAATAGAGCAGGCAATTTGTGATGATGGATCTGGTGCGTAGTAGAGACCTAAGTGAGAAACTGCTTCAGAAATAGCGAGATTGCGCACACCAGGTTGAACTACTGCAGTTCGCGTAAACGGGTCAATACTCAGAATTTTCTTCAGCTTGGCAAGAGAGAGCACCAGGCCTTGAGAGATTGGCATTGCTCCTCCAGATAGGCCGGTGCCAGATCCGCGTGGAACCACAGGAATCTGCATCTCAAAGCAGACTTTGAGAATTTGAGCGACTTGTTCTTCTGTTTCTGGGAGTGCGACTGCCAGCGGCATACGCTTATATGCAGCCAAACCATCACATTCATAGGGAATGGTGTCCTCAGGCTCCCAAAGCAGGGCATGTTCTGGAAGAATTGGGCGCAAGGCTGCAACCAGTTTTGACTGAAGTGCGCTGATAGCGGCTAATTCGGGGGGAGGGGTCACCATATTCATAAGAATCATTTTAGCCATTTACCTATAATTAAGCTCATGGGAAATCGACTATCAAAAATCGCCACTAGAACAGGCGATGCTGGCATGACTGGCTTGGGTGACGGAAGTCGCGTTGAGAAGGATCATTTGCGGATTTGTGCCATGGGTGACGTGGACGAGTTGAACTCCCAAATCGGTGTTTTGATGACTGAAGACATCCCAAAGGCCATTGCGCCTGAGCTAATAGAGCTTTTCTTGCAGGTACAGCATGATTTATTCGATTTGGGTGGTGAGCTCTGCATTCCCAATTACAAGCTCCTAAAGCCAGACCATGTAGCCCAGTTAGACGTATGGCTAGAGAATTACAACAAACAATTACCCCCTTTGACTGAATTCATTCTGCCTGGTGGTACTCGTACTGCCGCACAGGCTCACGTATGTCGCACAGTTTGCAGAAGAGCAGAGCGTTCAATTGTGCGCTTAGGTTGGGCAGAGCCTTTGCATGATTCCCCCCGCCAGTATGTCAATCGTTTATCCGATTTACTATTTGTGCTCTCACGTATTTTGAACCGTGCGGCTGGCGGGACTGATGTACTCTGGAAGCATGAAAAAAAAGAGACTAAATAAATTAGCCTCTTTTAGTATTCCGGGGTTTACTCCCCCTATTATTTTTTCTTACTTCTGCGTTTCTTTACTGCACTAGCTAAACGCTCTAGAACTTTTACTGAATCATCCCAGTTAATACAGGCATCAGTAATGCTCTTGCCGTATTCTAATTTACTTGGATCATCTTTGCCGGGCGTAAATTTCTGAGCACCATCATTAAGATGACTTTCTACCATCACGCCAAAAATTTCATGTGAACCAGACTCAATTTGCTGGGCAATATCATCTGCTACAACGATTTGGCGCTCATGTTTCTTGCTGGAGTTAGCGTGTGATAAGTCAACCATCAAACTGGCTGGGAGCTTTGCTGCTGCTAGCTCAGCGCAGGCTGCTTTGACGTGCGACGCCTCGTAGTTAGGCTCTTTGCCACCGCGCAAAATAACGTGACAGTCTTTATTACCCTTAGTTTCCACAACCGATACTTGACCGTTTTTGTGAACAGATAAGAAGTGGTGTGGGCGGGCTGCCGCTTGAATGGCATCAGTTGCAATTTTGATATTGCCATCAGTACCATTTTTAAATCCGATAGGCGCAGACAAGCCAGAAGCGAGTTCGCGATGAACTTGACTTTCAGTTGTGCGGGCGCCAATTGCACCCCAAGAGATCAGGTCCGCAATATATTGTGGAGAGATCACATCAAGAAACTCGCTACCTGCTGGCATGCCAAGACGATTAATTTCCATTAGAACTTGACGTGCCAGACGCAAGCCCTCTTCAATGCGATAGCTCTCATCTAGATAAGGGTCATTGATTAAGCCTTTCCAACCAACAGTAGTACGAGGCTTTTCAAAATAGACGCGCATCACAATTTCTAATTCGCCAGCAAAGCGCTTGCGCTCAACTAAAAGACGTTGACAGTATTCCAGTGCGGCGCGTGGATCATGAATTGAGCAAGGCCCAATGATGACGAGTAAGCGATCATCTTTTCCATGAATAATGTCGCGAATCTTCTTACGGGTTTTACTGATCAATGCTTCAGTTGGCGTTCCGGAGATCGGAAAGAAGCGAATTAAATGCTCTGGCGGAGCCAGGACAGTAATCTTGTCAATGCGTTGATCGTCAGTATCTGACGTCTTATCAACGGCAGAGTACCAATTAGCGGGATTAGTATTTTGTTGGCTCATAGGGTTATTTTAAGCCGTAATTCAGTAATATCAGGCAGTTCCACCAACAGTGAGGCTGTCAATACGCAAAGTGGGCTGGCCAACCCCGACTGGAACGCTTTGCCCTTCCTTGCCGCAAACCCCAATACCGCCGTCTAATTTGAGGTCGTTGCCAATCATGGAGACCTGTTTTAGGGACTCTGGGCCGCTGCCAATAATGGTGGCACCTTTGACGGGATATTGAATTTTACCGTTTTCAACCCAGTAGGCCTCTGAGGCTGAGAACACAAATTTGCCGCTAGTAATGTCGACTTGGCCACCACCAAAATTCACTGCATATAGACCACGCTTGATACTAGCCACAATTTCTTGGGGATCATCCTTGCCAGCCAACATATAAGTATTCGTCATGCGGGGCATTGGTAGTGATGCAAAACTTTCGCGCCGACCATTACCTGTTAGAGGCATTTTCATGAGTCGCGCATTCAAGCTGTCCTGAATATAGCCCTTCAAAATCCCATCTTCAATCAAAGTGGTGCATTGTGTAGGAGTACCTTCATCGTCAATATTCAGGGATCCTCTGCGACCAGAGAGAGTGCCGTCATCGACAACAGTGACGCCCTTAGCAGCTACACGTTGTCCAATACGACCAGCAAAAGCGGAAGAACCTTTACGATTGAAATCACCCTCTAGGCCATGACCCACAGCCTCATGCAAGAGGACGCCAGGCCAACCTGGCCCCATCACAACCGTCATCGGACCTGCAGGTGCAGGACGCGACTCTAGATTGATTAAGGCGCCATCAACTGCTTCGTCGGCATATTGATTAATCAGAGCAGTATCAAAATAATGATAGTCATGTCTTGCACCGCCGCCTGAAGATCCAGATTCACGGCGACCATTTTGCTCTGCAATGACATGTACTGAAACTCGGACTAGTGGCCTTATATCTGCAGCTAGTAAACCATCTGCGCGGACAACTAGAACAACATCAAACTCACCAGCAAGACTGGCCATCACTTGGATAATGCGGGGATCACGTGCTTTTGCGCGGCGCTCAATACTTTCTAAGAGTGCAATTTTTTCTTTGGGTTTTAATGAGTCCAGAGGATTCATATCAGAGTACAGCTTATTAGATATTGGATTAAATAGTTTGCTAGCAACAGCCTGCTTACCACCTTGCGGGCCAATAACGCGAGTCGCTTTGGCGGCCTTGCTTAGTGCTTCTAAATTAATCTCGTCTGAATAGGCAAAAGCAGTTTTATCTCCATAAATAGCTCGCACCCCTACACCTTGATCAATATTGAAGCTGCCAGATTTCACAATTCCTTCTTCAAGGCTCCAACTTTCACTACGAGTATGTTGAAAGTACAGATCAGCATCATCGAGACGATGGGTGAACATACTGCCAAATGTCTTATGAAGATCTTGCTCTGAGAGTCCAGTCGGTTCAAGCAGAATAGATTTAGCTAGTTTGAGAAGGTCTGCCTGCTTTTTGGCTTTGGTCCAGTTGACTGGAAATAGTGCTTCAGGTGCATTCATGTGAGTGGGGTATATTTCTCTTTAAAGCTTACGGTGTGCAAGTGCTGGTAGCTTAGAGCGTACCTCGTTTAATTTATCTTTGCTCAATACCCCAGAAATAAACCCCTCACCTTCAGGAAGAGTGGCTAGGATGTCACCCCATGGGTCTATCAGCATGGTGTTACCCCAAGTGCGTCTTTGGTTTTGGTGTATGCCGCCTTGCGCTGAGGCCAAGACGTAACACTGGTTTTCAATAGCCCGTGCCCGCAACAGAATTTCCCAATGGTCTTTGCCGGTTGTGTAAGTAAATGCAGCAGGAATGATGTGACAATCTACTTGGCCTAGAGCGCGATAAAGTTCTGGAAAACGTAAGTCATAGCAAATACTCAGACCAAAGGTCCATTCAGCGCCATTGATACTGATCTTGACTATGCTGGGTTGCTCACCAGCCTCAATGGTTTCAGATTCTTGGTAACGCTCTGTACTCGTCTGAAAACCAAATAAATGAATCTTGTCATAGCGCCCAACTCTCTGCCCATCTGGGCTAAAGACCAGAGTTGTATTCAATACCTTATTGGGATCTTTTGCTTCAAGAGGAATTGTTCCCGCAATTAAATAAATACCACGATCTTTAGCAATTTCTGCAAGTTCTTCTTGAATCGGACCACTACCTAATTTTTCTTTGGCACGAACTTTATCTGTGTCTTTAAGCCCCATAATGCAAAAGTACTCTGGTAAAACAGCAAGCTGCGCGCCATCTTGAGCTGCCGTTTGAATAAGCCTCTTAGCCGTTGCTAGGTTTTCTTGTAGTGATGCACTAGATACCATTTGAATCGCGGCAATCTTTAGTTTTGTGGAATTTGCTGATGTGCTCATAAGGTCTGCGTTTGAGATTTTGGTGTTGGTGTACTGTTAGTGTCGGGTTTAGTTTGTTCTTTTAGTAAATCTTTACTTCGTATCGTATTTAAAGTTTTAGCATCAATCGGCTGACCCTTTTGATCCAGCGGAATAACCTCTGGCTTATCCCAGGAGCCCTGTACCAAATAATCAGATTGTAGATTTCGATTAATTTGATTAGTAATAAGGTACTGCCCAACTAAAGCGCCTAATCCAACAATCGGGTTAATTGCAAATGCAGCTAAGGAAGCAGCGGTAGCATCAATGGTTGGGAAGATGGTGATGCGCAGGTCTTGTGTTTGTTTTGGGACATTAATCTGTCCTGTCATAGCTACTCTAGCCTGATCTAAGCTCATGGTGAATTGCTTAGTTTGGGCAAGGCCATTGCTAATATCAAAGCTAGCATTAATACTATTGAAGGGTGTGCCCTTGCTAACAATATTGCCAAGACTACCCTGAAGATCGAGAGTGGCAAACTTGAATAGACTTTGAAGACTCAACACATCGAGAATTTGAGCGCCGCTAGTATCGACTTCTAGCAAGCGGCCCTTTTCGAGGGTTAAATTGATTTTGCCTGTGAGGGTTTCATATTTTGGACTAAAGGGTGAGCCATCCCACTCCGCATTTGCTGTTATTCTCCCTTGACCACCTTCAACAGATTTTTGTGAGCTCCAGTTGGCAATGATGAGACCGGTATCTTTGACATCTAAGTCGATATTGATATTGCTATGCTCTTGCTGATTTGCGGTAGCACCAATCCATTGACCAGAGTTAATTGAGCTACCTTGCGGATTATTGAACTGAATAGATTCAATAGTGAGTAAATTGTTACTGGTCTTCGTTTTGAACTTAGTTTGCCCAAGATGGGCTTTAGACCAATTGAAATCATCGATAGTTAAGTCAAGACTAGGAATAGCATTTGGTGAGAGTTTGCTTTTACCACCACTATTTTTTTGCACGGACTTGGCAGTCTCTGTTGAAGGGCTCTTAGCATCTGTAGAAGGGCTTGGCTCGTCTGGAACTTTGAGGCGATTTAAACGGCCGCTGATCAATCCACTGACATGTGTTTTATTGGGTATTTGGTACTGAATTTGTCCGGCAATAAGTGGTGAGTTGATGCGCATCTGCCAATCGATATTTTTATTGCTTGCAGATAGATTTATATCTTGCCAGGTACGGTCAAATAATGTGAGGTTCTTAACCTGTGCAGTCACATGAATATTATTTGCGCTATCGTCATCTATTTGTGAAGCATCATTTTTCTGTTTTTGCTTTTTGAAAAAATCTAACCAATCATCTAAATTGAGTTCATTACTCGCTAGGTTGAGTTGGAACCCAGGTTGAGACAAGTTGGCTAGTGCGCCTATCCCTAAGGCATAGCGAAATTCACCCTCACTATTTAAATCTCCTTGCACTGTGTATATATCACCAAGCTTGCCATTCCAGCTGAGGTGATTAGTCCCAGATTGATTGTTGGATGTAGTTTTAAGGGTAATTTGACCCGTCATAGGTATACCCATCAACTTCTTCGCGGGCGCTGGTGCAGCGCTTGCCCAGTTGCGTAAATCAAATTTGAGATTGGTCTCGCTACCAGTTTTATTGAAGCTGAGGGTACCTTGGTATTTTGTAGAGCCGCTCATTGCCTCAAGAATTGAGGTGGACTCAGTCTTCATTGTATTGACGAGGTAGTCCTTAATAAAGCTAGCAGTCATATCACCCGTAATATTGAAGTTTTGTTTTCCTGGTGCCGATGGAGAGCTGCTTATTTTTAAAGAGCCGCCCAAGAAGTTAGCAGAGATATCTTCAAATTCGGGATTGATTTCGGTGATCCGAATTTTCCCATTCAGATTTTCAAGTGGAGGTAAATTAGACCACTGCGCTTTATTCCCAGATAAAGCTACCTTGATATCAGCATTGACGTCATCATTATTAGAAAGGGGAACCTTTAATCCTAGGTCAAGATTAATGGGTCCGCTCACTCGTAAATTCTTTTCTAACCTGCTTTGTTTTTTAGCAAATGGAGAAGCAAATAAATATTCCAACATCTGTGGTGCATTACCCTGCGCATTGCCACTTACCGATAAAACTAATTGTTTTGCGCTGACATTTGGAATTTCCGCATGAAATTGATTGAGCACAACATCTTTGTAATTAGCCCGAGAAACGTCAACCATAAAGCGAGAGTTTTGCATTGTAAGGATACCGTTGGCTTTGCTAAACGCAGACCACACTCCTTGACTACTTGGCAATAATGGAACGGGACTAAATGTAGCTCCCACGATCGGCAGATTTAAAGTGAACTCCCCCTGGGCAGCATTAGAGAAGGGGACACCATTGGGATCACCCTTGATATGAAGGCTACCCTTTTGTATTGTGCCTGCTGAAAATGCTTTACTCAGGTAAAGCTGTACATCCTTTCCCATCCCAATAGGTAAGTAGCGGTATGTAGTATCTAAGTTGGCACTTGCAAAATTCATGTCTAAGGTCAACTGATCCGGTTTTTTGGGGTCACCGATCACGTAATTGATATCTAGGGTTGTATCTATTTCTGGGTTGCTTAGAGCAAGCTGTTTTGCATTAATGACCCAATTACCCTTTTTCTTCGACCAACTCACCTGTCCATTTGCTCGATCTAATTTAATTTTAGGGTCGGCCAATAAGTCATTAACATTTAACTCCAAGTCCGTAGATTTAATTGAGAAGCTTCCTTGATTTTGATCGCTGACAATAGATCCAGAGAGGTTTGAGACGGATGGCATAGATTTGTCAATGCCAACAAAGCTCAGGTTTACCAGCTTAGCGCTAACTGAAAAATCTAACTTGTTTGATTTAAACCAGGTGCCAGGAATCTTTAGGGCCGATAAAGCGGATTTACTCTCAGACCAGTGGACATCAAGATCTTGCAACTCACCATCTGCTTGAGATGCTTTAATCCATTGGCGTACTTTTTTGGGCAAGGGTAAATTTAATGCGAATAGGGCAACATCTTCGACCAGAATTTTGGGGGAAGAAAATCCAAACTCTTTAATCTCGCCATCTGCCCCTGGGGGTTTCCAGCTAAAAGTCATTGGACTTAAATTTTCTAAGGGTGCAGTTTGTGAGCTCGCAATTTCTCGCCAGGCAAACGTCTTAGTGGTAACGGAAATTAAACCACTATCATTTTCTTGGAAGAGATTAGTCTCTAGCCTACCTAAAGCAATAGCATCTTCATTTTTTTCTAACTGAACGATGAGATTATCTGCTGCTATATACGCTTCACCTCCATCAGGCTGACCGTTATCAATTTTTAATTTACCTTTAGAACTGAGTTTGCCTTCCAGGGTATTTAGTGGAAGAGAAAACTCTTTTGCAATTTGATCGAGCTTGAGATCGGCTACATCCCAAGAAATGCTTCCAATCCAATTACGCCAATTACCGGGTTGACTACCCAGGCGATGGACAAAGTCAGCCTTGATTCCTAAAGGGCCATTAGTCCACGGCGTGGTTGTTGTAAGCGTGGCCTGATGGCTACGAATTCCGTTAGTCAGATCTAGATCTTGAATTTCAATAGAGGTAGTTATTTTTTTGCTAGCTTATTCGTCCAAAACAACTTGACATTACCAACGACAATCTTATCTTGAGACATCAGCCAATTCTCGAATTCATGACCATTTGAATTTCCATGAATAGGAATACCAGCGACGCTAATAATGCCCTTACTATCACGCTGTGCATAAATTTCAGCGTTTTCAAAGTAGAGCTCATGAAAATAGGGCGCTAAGTGATAGAAAGAATTCCAACTGAGTTCGCCGCGAATTTTTTGAATCTGTAGTAGAGAGTGTGATTTATCAGAGTTGTTAAAACGTAAGCCATCAATTTCAAAATCGGGCCTGATACCAGTCCAAGAGACTCTTAAATCATCCATGGTGACATCTACGCCGATGCGAGCACTAATGAGTCTTTCTACTGAGGCTTTAGATTTCTCAATTTGAGGCCAAATAATGAAACGAATCCCAAAGTGACCAATTAGCAATAATGCTAAAACAAGGCCACAAAGAATCAGGGCGCGTTTACGCCAAGGTCCGCCTGAACCTTGAGGACGTTTAGCAAGCACGCTCTTGAGGCGAGGCGGGATGATATTTTGCAGCATGCCCTCTATTATCCGTCAGGCTTTGGCCGGTCGCCAAGCTTCTGCCATGTTACTGAGGGTACGGATTAAGATGGTGGAATGGATGATTTTTCTCGGCAAATTGCGTTTCTAGAGCGGCATTCCACGTATGCACAGCGTTGGCTGAATGCGCAACCCGAATGGCTTGACTGGCTGAAGACTTGCGGACAGCAAAAGGTCGATTTGCAGGGCATCCAAGATTTACTGAAAACTGCTGGTATTTCTCAGCAGGGCTCAGGGCTAGATGAAGCGCAATTTATGGCTCATTTACGGCTAGCCAGACAACGCTTGATGATTTGGATCGCATTTAGGGATCTGAATGGGATGGCGAGCCTAGATGAGGTTACTCATGCCTTGAGTCATTTTGCGCAGTTGTCTGTGACAGAGTCTATTGCCTTTATTCGTGAAGATCTCAAAAGTCGGTTTGGGCTGCCATGGAGCAAACCAAATAATGTTGAGATGCCACTCATGGTTGTAGGGATGGGTAAGTTGGGCGGTCTTGAATTGAACCTCTCATCTGATATCGATTTAATTTTCTTATATGAGCATGAAGGTGAGACCGAAGGCGGACCAAAGAGCCTTTCAAACCACGAATGGTTTTCTCGTGTGGGTAAACGATTAATCAAGCTTTTATCTGAGCATGATGAAAATGGTTTTGTTTTTCGGGTAGATATGCGCTTACGCCCCAATGGGGATTCTGGACCACTGGTCTGTAGCTTAGAGATGCTTGAAGAATATCTTTTAGTTCAAGGCAGAGAGTGGGAGCGCTATGCCTGGATTAAGGGCCGCTTGATCGCGCCAGCGCCAGGATCACTAGAGTATGTTTACTGTGCAAAGGAGTTGGAGCAGCTGATTCGCCCATTTGTATATCGACGGCATTTGGATTATGGCGTGATTGCCTCCATCCGAGATTTGCATGCGCAGATTCAACATGAGGCTGATAAAAGATCAGCTGGGTATCAGGGGCGCTCACGCGATATTAAGTTGGGCCGCGGCGGTATTCGAGAAATTGAATTTCTGGCGCAAATGTTTCAATTAATGCGGGGCGGTACTGACCCTCGCTTTAGAGTCCGACCTACTTTAGAAGTTCTCAGTCTGATTAGGCAGCAAGGAATCCTACCTGTAGAAGAAGTAGAGGCCTTAAAAGTAGCCTATGTCTTTTTAAGACGCCTAGAGCATCGTATCCAAGTTTGGGATGACCAACAAACTCATTACCTGCCAGATGATGAGTTAGTTCGCTCGCGCTTAGCGATATTAATGGCAGGGGAAGATCTAGACCATGACAGCAAATCTTTTATGGCTAATTTGGATCTTCACCAAAATAATGTTGCCCGTCTTTTTGAAAAAGCTTTCTTATTAGACGATACCTCCCGGCTAGAGCTCGCCCCTCTTGATTTAAGTTGGGAGCCAGATGAGAAATATTTCCCGCAAACTCTTGTGCGTTGGAGTGGATGGGTTGATAGCCCAAAGCAAAGGCAATTACCCGAAAAAAGTCGACTCATTTTTGATAATCTGATGCGCAAAGCCGCAGAGAGTTTACAGCTTACTGGTGGTAATCAAGCGCATGCCGATCAAACCTTACTTCGTTTTTTTGATTTGCTTGAGGCAATTGCAAGACGTAGTGCTTACTTATCGATCTTGGCTGAATATCCAAAAGCACTTTTAAATGTCCTGGATTTGCTCAAAGCTTCTCAATGGGGTGCAGAGTACCTGACGCGGCACCCACATTTATTGGATCACTTACTCCATTCAGGAACTGAGAAGGCTTTAATCGAGCAACCCGAAGAATATTGGCGAGAAGTAAAAGCCAACCTGAACATGCGTCTAGATGATGTTATGACCGATGGTGATAATTCAGAGCATGCTATGGATATTTTGCGCGTGACCCACCATAACGAGACATTCATTACGCTTTTGGCTGATCTTGGAATTGGTGTTGATGAGCCTCTCGCTGTTGAAAAGGTAAGCGACCATTTATCTGCCCTGGCAGATCTGATGCTGCAGACTACTTTTGAGCGTATATGGCCGGGAGTGGTTCAGAAGTTTGGCTTACCTAAAGATTTGCTTGCACCATTTGCAATAATTTCTTATGGCAAGTTAGGAGGTAAGGAGCTTGGTTACGCTTCTGATTTAGATTTGGTATTTTTATATCAATCAGCAGAGTCTGATTATGCTGCCCAAGAAATCTATGCGCTTTTAGCTAAACGCATGATTAACTGGTTAACGTCGTTTACATCTACTGGTAGTTTATTTGAAATTGACACTCGACTTCGCCCTAATGGATCAGCTGGGTTTTTAGTTACCAATGCTGAGGCTTTTAAAAAGTATCAAATGCGTGAGGGAGATAACGCTGCCTGGGTCTGGGAGCATCAAGCTTTAACTAGGGCGCGTTTCTCTGCTGGTAATCCAGTCATAGGTTCGGAGTTTGAGCTTGTACGTTCGGAGGTATTAAGTCAGCAACGTAATATTGATCAGCTTCGCACTGAAATTTTGGAGATGCGCCGCAAAGTTCATGCAGGCCATCCTAATGCCAGTACCGAATTTGATTTAAAGCATGACTCTGGCGGTATGGTGGATATTGAATTTATTGTGCAGTTCTTAGTGCTAGCCCACTCGCATCAACATCCAAAACTGATTGGCAATCTTGGAAACATTGCTTTGCTTCGTATTGCTGGGGAAGCGAATTTGATCGATCAAAAAATTGCTAGCTCCGTTGGTGATGCTTATCGTCTATTAAGGTCGCGTCAACATCGCTTACGTTTGGATGGGGCCGAGAAAACACGCATCAGCCTTACGAATGAGCCAGCACTTAGAGCTGCTAGAGCTGCTGTTATAGCGCTCTGGCTGGAAGTCTTTCAAGCACCTTCCGATGCTTAGCAAATTTTAGCTTTGCTCAAGTAACTCGCGAGCATGACGACGGGTGGTATCAGTGATTGTTGTGCCACCCAACATACGTGCTACTTCTTCGACGCGGTCTACCCTAGCTAAAGGCTGAACTTGTGAAATAGTTTTGTCACCACTCTGTGATTTGCTGACTTTAAGGTGATGATTTCCCTGTGCGGCAACTTGAGGTAAATGCGTCACACATAAAATTTGATGCGATTGCCCCAATTGGTGCAATAGCTTGCCAACCGTTTCTGCAACAGCGCCACCAATACCTGCATCGACTTCATCAAATATTAAAGTAGGGGTGAATGAAGCTTTGCTAGTAATCACGCTAATTGCTAGGCTGATACGAGCAAGCTCGCCACCAGAGGCAACTTTAGCTAAGGAGCGCGGTGTGCTACCAGCATGCCCTGCAACCAAAAATTCAATTTGCTCTAAGCCATGCGAGCCACCCTCACTAAGTGGTGTCAAGGCAATTTCTAGTCTGCCGCCTACCATTGACAGATCCTGCATTGCATCAGTGACTAATTTTCCTAGCTCGGATGCAGCGCCACCCCGTTTTTGCGATAGCTGTTTTGCAAGCTTGAGATAAGCAGCTTCTTCTTGCTTCACTTTTTCGCGTAAAGACTCAATATTTTGTGATGCTGTTAGGGCATCTAAGCGCTCAGCAGTTTCGAGAAGAAGTGCTGGTAGTGCATCTGCCTCAGTGCGATATTTTCGAGCAGCGCTATGTAGTGCCTGCATGCGCTCTTCAACTTGGGCTAGTCGTGCTGGGTCAAGATCTACCTTTTGTAAATATCGATTGAGACTATGAATGGCTTCATCTAATTGAATTTGGGCAGATTCAAGGGCTTCACTAATATTGCTCAGAGCTGGATCATGCTCTGCCAAAGCGCCGATAGCGCTACATACCTTTGTGAGGCTCGATTCAATCGAGTTATCGGCATCGCTTAAGACTTCAATAGCCTCTTGACAGCCACCAATAATTTTGGCGCCATTGGCAAGTCGTGCATGCTCACCTTGAATATTAGCCCATTCGTTTTCTTGGGGAGATAGCTCAGTTAGCTCTTCAAGTTGCCACTCTAAGCGCTCACGCTCGCGCTCAATATCTTGCCCTGCATTTTCTGCTTGCTCTAAGCGACGGCGAGAATCACTTAGAGTTTTGAATGCTTTTGCTACCTCAGTAGCGAGAGGTAGCAAGCTAGCATGACGATCCAGTAATTCGCGTTGGGCGCCACCCTTCAGTAATAGTTGGTGCGCATGTTGCCCATGAATATCAACCAGTTGATCGCCTGCCTCACGCAGTTGTGCCAAAGTAGCAACGCTGCCATTAATAAAAGCACGACTTCTGCCGCTGCTTTCTACAGTTCTTTTAAGTAAGAGACTTTGGCCATCATCTTCAATGGGAAAGCCTTGAACATCTAGCCATTTGCCAAAAGATTGAACCAGTTCTGGATCAATTCGAAAGAGAGCAGAAATTTCTGCTCTCTTTCGAATTGATCCAGAAC
>Ga0194035_1001033_pt1 | contig 15199 bp, 12 predicted proteins | sample JunL2320m_MetaG_FD_148680 | JGI IMG/M metagenome (GOLD analysis project Ga0194035, IMG submission 148680) | Anoxic zone freshwater microbial communities from boreal shield lake in IISD Experimental Lakes Area, Ontario, Canada - Jun2016-L239-20m | ecosystem: Environmental > Aquatic > Freshwater >...
CTGGCCGAGTTGGAACGTGCGCTGATGAATCAGGGCTTCCTGGATCGCGGTTCCGACGGGCAGTGGCGGCTTTCCCCGAAGGCGATGCGTCAACTCGGACAGGCTGCGCTGCGCGATGTGGCCCAACAACTTTCGGGTCGGCACGGCGAGCGGGAAACCCGTCGCGCCGGGGCTGCCGGCGAGCTCACCGGTGCGACGCGGCCGTGGGAGTTCGGTGATACCGAGCCGTGGAACGTCACGCGAACCATTACCAACGCAGTCCTGCGTCGCGCGGGAACTGATCAACGCGACGGCCCAGTCCGGATCGCCGTCGACGACGTCGAGATATCCGAGACCGAGACCCGCAGCCAGGCTGTCGTCGCGTTGCTCGTCGACACCTCGTTCTCGATGGTAATGGAGAACCGGTGGCTGCCGATGAAGCGGACCGCGCTGGCAGTCAGTCACCTGGTGAGTACCCGGTTCCGCTCCGATGCATTGGAGATCATCGCCTTCGGCCGGCATGCCCGCACGGTGAGCGCGGCCGAACTGACCGGGATGGAGGGTGTCTACGAGCAGGGAACGAACCTGCATCACGCACTCGCACTGGCGAGCCGTCACCTCCGCAGACATCCCAACGCTCAACCGGTGGTGCTGGTGGTTACCGACGGTGAGCCGACCGCGCACCTCGAGGACTACGACGGCCAGGGCTCGTCGGTGTTCTTCGACTACCCGCCGCACCCGCGGACGATCGCGCACACCGTGCGCGGGTTCGACGAGGTGGCCCGACTGGGTGCGCAGGTGACGATCTTCCGGTTGGGTGACGATCCCGGCCTGGCGCGGTTCATCGACCAGATAGCCCGGCGGGTGGAGGGCCGGGTGGTGGTGCCCGATCTCGACGGACTGGGTGCGGCGGTCGTCGGCGACTACCTGCGTTCACGGCGCCGGCGGCGGTGAAGGGGCCGGGGCGAGCAACGACTGGTCCGGGGTGTGCCCCGGCGGTTCGGCGAAGCCTGGAGCTATGGCGGCCGATCGCGCGTGTCGTGGGTGGCGCATGGTCGTGGTCAGTCAGAGGAACCGATGCGCGGAGCCGTGGCTGGTTGCCCAACGGCCGTTACCTGACTGTTATGACCTGCTCACGGCAGGTTGAGGTCGGTATTCATGTTTGCCAGGGGCGAATGATCATCGATCCCGTTTCGCGCAGGGCTGAGGGCGTGTTTCCCATCTCTGGCAAACATTCCTAGGATCGTTCAACCCTGAGAGCAAACTGAGGAATGGATTAACTTCAACCGGCAGGTCATCGCTGGCTACCCCGCAGATGCAGGTTGGTGCCTATTGACTAGCTGGCATAGCAAGGAATGGGCCATCCGCCCAGAGCGGATTTTCCGGTTTCGTTTGCCGGATGGCAAACTTGCCCGTACGATTGTGTCGTCCACCCAAGATGGGTGTCAGCAAACCAACGCGTTCGCTGCGACCAACGCGGACCCGACAGATAAAGGGGAACCACCGTCATGGCGACTCAGACTCGACCGTTCTTGATGACCGGAGCGGCGCTCGCGAGTGCGGCCGCAATCGCCGTCGCCTCTCCGGCGCTGGCACCGAACCTCACCCCCACGCCGGCCGCGCTGTCCATGGCACAGGTGGAACTGACCACGATCTCCGACGTTTTGTCCATCCCCGGCTACGAGTGGTCCGATGTTCTGTTCGGCCAAAATCCGTGGGGCGGCGCTGTCAATAACAGCAACCCGATTCCCATTCAGCCCTACGCCAATACCTGCACCGACTCGAACGGCGACGGCACCTGCACCGTCGCCGGGCTGTCCGGTGTGGTCTACCTGGCGCTTGATGCGCTGTTCAACGGTAACGGCACCGGCTGGACGCCGAGTCCTGACGGGTGCACCACTGCGTGCACCGGCGGCTACAACACCTGGCCGCAAGGTACCTACATCAACTATCTCTTCGAGCCGCAGTACTTCACCGCGCTCGGCAGCGGCTCGATCTTCTCTATTGAAGACACCTTGGCCGGCTTCAGCGCCTCGACCCAGTACCTCCTGCAGTCCACCATCGGTCAGGCCTACCCGGCACTGCAGCCGGTGATTTCAGCGATTTTCTACGGGCCTTATGACCTCACCATCATTTACGTGAGTGCATTGACCGCCATCGCCGGTGCGGTGAGCACGGTTCCCCTGGTGGGCGGGTTCGTGTCGAACAGCCTCTACGCCTACCTCGGCCAGCTGGTGACACCCGGCGGGGTGCCCTACCAGGAGGGCTTGTCCGGGATCCTGCAGTACTGGGGCAATCTGATTACCGGAGTGGAACCGTTGCCGACCGCTTCGGTAGCCGCCGCCGCTTCCTCGCGGGCCGCCGCACCCAAGGCCACCGCCTCGGTTGTTGGCACGGTGGAGGCCGTCACGTCGGCAGCCGCCGACTCCGTTTCGGACACTTCCGACTCGGCCGAGGCCGAGGTTGGGGCACCCGAGGCGGGCGACACCACACCGGGCGAAACAGGTGAGGACGTGACCCCGGTATCCTCGGGATCTGGCGAGAGCACCTCGACCGATCCGGTTTCGGACACGACGCCGGCCGAGACCCCGACCGAGACCCCGACCGAGACCACGGTGACGGTCGACAGCCCGTCGGACATCATGGAGTTATACAGCACAGCTGACTCCACCCCGGTTGCCACCAAGCTGGCCGGGGCTGCGTCCAAGGTCGGCAAGCGGCCGGTGCGCGCCGCGGCGCAGCGGGTGGCCAAGAAGATCACGTCCGCCCTCGGTGGCGCGAGGGCCGCGGCTGACGCCGGTGCGAGCAACAGCGGCAGCGAGTAGCGACACGCAGAACAACTTCGGCCCCCTCCCAGCCAGGAGGGGGCCGAAGTTGTTATCTATCAGCCAGTTTCGGAAGAATTGCGCTTGCGGCGCTTGATGCCGACCCCGCCCCATAGCGAGAAGCCGCGAATGGTGATCGTCGGCGCACCCGGGATACCCCCGCCGTCGACATTGTTGTCGAAGCCGCCCATCACCCCGACTCCATGCACTTCCACATTGACTTCCGGTGGCAGCAGAATAGTCTGCCCGCCCAGGATCGAATAGGCGTGGATCTCGACGTCGGGAGAGGTGAAGTCGGCGTAGCGCAGGTCCACCACGCCGCCACCGAAGAGAGTGAACGTCGTCATCCGGCCGGGGACGTTCCAGCGTCCACGGCGCTCAAATCCACTGAGGATCGCCATCAGCATGGTCGACGGTGCCGGGCGACTCTTCCGACGTCGATACTCCATCGCCTCGGGCAGGTCGTCGGTGAGCCGTTCCAGTTCCTCGTAGCTGGCGGCGCCGTAGGCCTTCGCCAGCCGCCCCTCGTACTCATCGAGGGTCAACCGGCCGCGCGCGGCGGCCTCGGAGAGCAACTGGGCGACCTGAATCCGGTCATCGTCGGAGGTGCGCGGCGAGGTGTCGCGCGGCGTCGGGTTGCTCATAACACCCTGAGCGTACGACCCGTCAACACCCGCGCGAAAGTCCATTCACCGAACCGTCACAACGGGGGCGCCCAGCGCGGGGGCCGCTTTTCGAGGAACGCGAGCATTCCCTCGCGCGCCTCCTCGGAGACGAACAACCGCGCCGAATCCTCGGCCAGTCGCTGCGCATCGCGGTCGAAACCGGCCAGTAAGGCCGCAGTCGTCAGCGCCTTGGATGCGGCCAACCCCTGCGGTGAGGCCTTGGCCAACTCGGCGGTCACCGCATCGACGGCACTGGCGACATCCTCGGCCGCCGCAGTCACCAGACCGATCTCGGCAGCGCGCTGTGCGCTGAAGGTCTCACCAGTCAGGTAGTACCGGGCGGCCGCTCGCGGAGTCAGTTTGGGAAGCAGGGTCAGCGAGATGATGGCTGGCGCCACTCCGAGGCGCGCTTCGGTCAGTGCAAAGGTGCTCCCCGGGCCGGCGATCGCGATATCACAGGCTCCGACCAGACCCATTCCGCCAGCCCGCACGTGGCCGTCGATCGCGGCGATCACCGGTACGGGGCACTCAACTATCGCTCGCAGCAGCGCCGCCAGTGCGTTCGCGCGCTCGGTGGCGGCCTGCTTCGGGTCACCGGTCGTCGCTTCGGAGAGGTCGGCGCCGGCGCAGAAGGTTCCGCCGGTGTGGTCCAGTACTACTGCCCGCACCGCCGGATCATCCGCCGCGCGGGTCAGGCCGGAGCGCAACTGCCCCACCAGAGCCGACGACAGCGCGTTGCGGTTGTGTGGCGAGTCCAATGTCAGCCGGACTGCCGCACCGTCGGTAGCGAAACGAACCAGGGATTCAGTCATGTCAGCGCGCCCTCGGGAGGCCCAGTGAGGTCTGGGCGATTGCGGATTTCATTCTGGAGTTTCTACTCGGGCCAAGACCGCTCCCACTTCGACCTGCTGGCCGACGGCGACGTTGAGTTGAGTGAGCACACCGCCGGCAGGGGCGGTGATGATGTGCTCCATCTTCATCGCCTCCAGCCACACCAGCGGCTGGTCGGCAGCGACGGTGTCGCCCAACTCGGCACCCAGTCGGATCACCGATCCGGGCATCGGCGCCAGCAGTGATCCCCGCTCCACCAGCACGGCGGGCTCGGGGAATCGGGGCACCGCGGTGAACGCGACAGCGCCCAACGGTGAGTCGATGTAGAGCTGGTTGCCGTACCGGGCGACTGCGAAAGCACTGGACACACCGGCGTCGTTGAGCACGACTTCATCAGGGGTCGCCGAGATCAGGCCGACGCCAGGATCATCGGGCAGATCCAGCCCGGCGCGAGTGAACCGATAGCACACCCGGTGCTCCGCGCCGTTGGGATCGCGGAAGGTCTTGCGCTGGTGGCCCGAGACCACATTGCGCCAGCCGGTTGGCAGTCTGGCCAGCACTCGGGCGGCGTGGCGATTGCGCGCCGCGTCAGCCAAGGCAGCGGCCACCGCCGCAAGTCGCACCGCGTGGCCGTCGGCCAACGGTCGCGCCAAATCGGCCACACCGTGGGTGTCGAAGAACGCGGTGTCGGTTGTGCCGGCTAGGAACGCCGGGTGGCGCAGAACGTTGACCAGCAGATCGCGATTGGTGCGCAGACCGTGTAGCCGGGTGCGGGCCAGCGAGTCGGCCAGAACCGCTGCAGCCCGGGATCGGGTCGGCGCGAACGAGATGACCTTGGCCAGCATCGGGTCGTAATGAACGGACACCACCGAGCCGTCGGTGATTCCGGAATCCAGCCGGATGCCGGTCCGGGCCAGTAGCCCGAATTGTGTTGTGGTACCGGGCACGTCGAAGTGGTAGACGGTTCCGGCCTGTGGCTGCCACCCGGTGGCCGGGTCTTCGGCGTAGAGCCGGGCTTCGATGGCGTGCCCGGCGGCACCGGGTGGCTCGGTGGGTAGTCGCTCACCGTCGGCAACGGCCAGTTGCAACTCCACCAGGTCGAGTCCGGTCGTCAGTTCGGTGACCGGATGCTCGACCTGCAATCGGGTGTTCATCTCCAGGAAGAAGAAGTCGCCGGCACCGTCGGCGAGGAACTCCGCGGTGCCTGCTCCGGTGTAACCGATCGCGGTGGCAGCAAGCCGCGCCGCCTCGAACAGCCGCTCTCGCATACCCGGGATGCGCTCGACGAGCGGTGAGGGCGCTTCTTCGATGATCTTCTGGTGGCGACGCTGGATGGAGCACTCTCGCTCGCCCACCGCCCAGACGGTGCCGTGCTGGTCGGCCATCACCTGAACCTCGACGTGATGCCCCATCGGCAGGTAGCGCTCGCAGAAGACAGTCGGATCGCCGAACGCCGATGTGGCCTCGCGCCGGGCGGCTTGAATCTGTGCCGGTAGGTCGGCGAGGTCATTGACCACCCGCATACCGCGTCCCCCACCACCCGCGGAGGCCTTGACCAGCACCGGCAACTCGGATTGGGTGACCGACTCCGGGTCAAGTTCGGCGAGCACCGGCACCCCTGCGGCCGCCATGATCTTCTTGGCCTCGATTTTGGAGCCCATCGCGGTGACCGCCGCTACCGGCGGTCCAACCCAGGTAAGGCCCGCGTCGATTACCGCTGTCGCGAACCCTGCGTTCTCAGAGAGGAATCCGTAGCCCGGGTGCACGGCGTCTGCACCGGCCGAGCGGGCTGCTTCGACGAGTTCGGCCGCATCGAGATAGCTGTCGATGCGAACGCGGGCATCGGCCTCGGCCGCATGCGGGGAATGCGCATCGGGGTCGGTGTAGACGGCGACGGTGCCGATGCCCAGCCGACGGCAGGTGGCGAATACCCGGCGGGCGATCTCGCCGCGATTGGCCACCAGGACGCGGGTAATGGACATGCGGCCCTACCTTCTGCTCATCGCGCAAGCGCTCATCGCTGCCTTCTGCTCTTCGCGCAAGCGCTCATCGCTACCTTCTGCTCTTCGCGCAAGCGCTCATCGCTACATCCGGAAGACGCCGAACTTCGACGTCCCCTCGATCGGGCCATTTGCGATGGCGGACAGGCATATTCCAAGTATGGTCCGGGTATCCCGGGGATCGATCACCCCGTCGTCGTAGAGCCGGCCGGATAGGAACATCGGCAGCGACTCCGCCTCGATCTGCGCTTCGACGGCGGCACGCAGCGCCGTGTCGGCGGCCTCGTCGACCTGCTGCCCGCGCGCCTCGGTGGCGGCCCGGTTGACGATCGACAGCACCCCGGCCAACTGTGCCCCGCCCATCACCGCCGACTTCGCACTGGGCCAGGCGAACAGGAACCGCGGGTCATAGGCGCGTCCGCACATACCGTAGTGGCCGGCGCCGTAGGAAGCGCCGATCAGCAACGAGATGTGCGGAACGGTTGAGTTGGATACGGCGTTGATCATCATCGCGCCGTGCTTGATCATGCCGCCTTCCTCATAGGCTTTACCGACCATGTAGCCGGTGGTGTTGTGCAGGAACAACAGTGGGGTGTTCGACTGGTTGGCCAGTTGGATGAACTGGGTCGCCTTTTGCGACTCCTCGCTGAAGAGCACGCCGCGGGCGTTGGCAAGTATGCCCAGCGGGTAACCGTGCAGACGGGCCCACCCGGTTACCAGCGAAGCCCCGTAGAGCGGTTTGAACTCGTCGAAGTCGGAGCCGTCAACGACGCGGCCGATTACCTCCCTGGGGTCGAATGGGAAGCGTAGGTCCGACGGAACGATTCCCAGCAACTCGTCCGGATCGGCTATCGGTTCGACGGCCGGATGCGGCGAGGGTCCTTTCTTGATCCAGTTCAGCCGGGACACGATGCATCGGCCGATGCGGATGGCATCGAGTTCATCGGCAGCGAAGTAATCGGCTAATCCCGAAGTGCGCGCGTGCATTTCGGCCCCGCCCAGCGACTCGTCGTCGGACTCCTCACCGGTGGCCATCTTCACCAGTGGCGGACCGGCCAGGAACACCTTGGAGCGTTCCTTGATCATCACCACGTAATCCGACATGCCAGGGATGTAGGCGCCACCGGCGGTGGAGTTGCCGAACACCAGCGCAATGGTCGGAATGCCGGCAGCCGACAGTCGGGTGAGGTCCCGGAACATCTGCCCGCCCGGGATGAAGATCTCTTTCTGGGTGGGCAGGTCAGCCCCGCCGGACTCCACCAGTGAGATCACCGGAAGCCGGTTCTCCCGCGCGATCTGGTTGGCGCGTAACACCTTTTTGAGTGTCCAGGGATTGGAGGTTCCGCCCTTGACGGTCGGGTCGTGGGCAACCAACATGCACTCGGTGCCCTCGACCACGCCGATCCCGGTCACCACACTGGCACCGACATGGAAGTCGGTGCCGTAGGCGGCCAGCGCACACAGTTCCAGGAATGGCGAGTCCTCATCGACCAGGAACTCGATGCGTTCGCGCGCGGTCAGCTTGCCGCGGGCATGATGGCGCTCACGGTATTTCGGCCCGCCGCCGGCCAGCGCCTTGGCTAGTTCCGTATCGAGCTCTGCGAGCTTTGTGGTCATCGCCCGCGCGGCCTCGACATGGGCCGCGCAGGACGGGTCGACAGCAGTGCGCAGTGCCGTCATGCCGGGTATCCCAGCGACTCGGCGGTCAGACCGGCGGGGGCGGCTTTGCGGCTCACTGGAGAAGCTCCTCGGGGATATCGACGTGACGGCTGCGCAGCCACTCACCGAGGCCCTTGGCCTGGGGATCGAACCTGGCCTGATACGCCACACCCTTACCGAGGATGCCGTCGATGACGAAGTTGACGGCGCGCAGGCTCGGTAGGAGGTGGCGCGAGATCGGCAGATCCCTCGCCTCAGGCAGGAGTTTTCGCATTAGTTCGACGGTGAGGGTATTGGCCAGCCAACGCCAGTGCGCGTCGCTGCGGACCCAGACGCCGATGTTTGCACTGCCGCCTTTGTCGCCACTGCGTGCGCCGGCGACGGTGCCCAGTGGCACTCGCCGCGTCGGACCGTCGGGCGAGGGCCCGGGCATCGGCGGGGCTTCGACGTCGGCGAGGTCCAGTGTCTCAGTGGCCGGAGGAATTGCTACCCGGCTGCCGTCGGCGTGTATGGCGACATGGTGGACCTCGGTGGCCGGCACGTATCCGGCGGTGAACACCCCGTAGACCGTGCCCTCGGACGGCGGGGCGGTGGTCTGGAATCCGGGATAGCTGCTCAGGGCGAGTTCGACTGCGGCAGAAGAGAATCCACGCCCGACGGCTTCCGGGTCCGGATCGCGAACCGTACAGGTCAGCAGTGCGCTGGCGGTCTGTTCGGTATCCGCATCCGCACGATCGGTCCGTGCCAGATCCCATTGCAGTTCAGCCGGTTTGACGGTCAGTCCGCCTTCGAGCTGACGCCGAATCAACGCGGCCTTGGCGTCGATGTCCAGGCCGGTCAGGACGAATGTCGCGGAGTTGCGAAATCCACCGATGCTATTGAGAGAGACCTTCAGAACAGCCGGCGGCGGCTCGCCCCGCACCCCACTGATGCGCACCCGATCAGGACCGTCATCGCTGAGCGTCACAGTGTCGAACCGGGCGGTCGTGTCCGGGTTGGCGTAGCGGGCCCCGGTGATCTCGTAAAGCAATTGGGCGGTCACGGTGCCGCGGCTCACCTGCCCGCCGGTTCCGGGATGCTTGGTGATCACCGACGAGCCGTCGTCGTGGATTTCAGCCAGCGGGAAGCCGGCGTGACCGAGGTCGGGGACCTCGGCGAAGAAGGCATAGTTGCCGCCGGTGGCTTGGGTGCCGCATTCGATCACGTGCCCGGCCACCACCGCGCCCGCCAGCCGGTCGTAGTCCTGTCGCCCCCACCCGAAGTGCGCGGCCGCCGGGCCGACCACCACCGAGGCGTCAGTGACCCGGCCGGTGATCACGATGTCGGCCTCGGAGCGCAGGCACTCGACGATGCCCCAGGCACCCAGGTAGGCATTTGCGGTCAGCGGGGAGCCCAGATCGAGCTCGGCGGCCCTGGGCAGCAGGTCATCGCCCTCGACGTGGGCCACTTTCACCGGGATACCCAGCTTGTCGGCGAGTGCACGGACCGCCGTCGCCAGACCGACCGGGTTGAGGCCGCCTGCGTTGACGACGATCCGTACTCCGCGGTCCTGTGCCGCACCCAGGCACTGCTCAAGCTGGGTGAGGAAGGTCTTGGCATAGCCGCGGTCGGGACTCTTCAGCCGGTCCCGGCCCAGGATGAGCATGGTGAGTTCGGCCAGGTAATCGCCGGTGAGGTAGTCCAGATCACCGCCGGTGAGCATCTCCTGCATCGCGGCGATCCGGTCGCCGTAGAAGCCGGAGCAGTTGCCGATCCGCGCGGGGCGCTTCACCGATTCGGGGACAGCGCGCATGCTGTGACTCCCTCCCACGATTGGGTGGGCCGATGACCAGGCCTACCAGCCGGTAGGTTATCCGCAGAGTCCGGCCCCGTGTCAACGCCCGGCCCGCTTTGGAGAAGGCGGCGGTCAGCGGCTATCCTGATGCAAGCGCGCGCGCTCGTCTGCGCGGCAGCACCCACTAAGGAGATCTGCATCATGGCTGTGCCCAAGCGCCGGATGTCGCGCTCGAACACCCGCAGTCGGCGGTCGCAGTGGAAGGCCACCGCGGTCGGGCTCGTGACCGTGTCCGTCGGCGGCCGTCAGCACAAGGTCCCGCGCCGGCTGCTCAAGGCCGCCCGCCTCGGCCTGATCGACCTCGACAAGCGCTGATCCGCTTAGCCGGGAGCGAATTGCCTGCTCCTGCGGCGCGTCTCTCAGACGAATCTAAGCAGATTGGTTGACACTGGTCACCGTGCGCATACTTGTGGTCGATGACGACCGGGCAGTGCGGGAGTCGCTGCGGCGTTCCCTATCCTTCAACGGATATACCGTCGACCTGGCCGAGGATGGCGTAGAGGCGCTGGAGGCGATCAATAATGAGCGGCCCGACGCGCTCGTGCTCGACGTGATGATGCCTCGATTGGACGGCCTGGAGGTGTGCCGCCAGTTGCGCAGCACTGGAGACGATCTGCCGATCCTCGTGCTCACCGCCCGCGACTCGGTGTCCGAGCGGGTGTCGGGCCTGGACGCCGGGGCCGACGATTACCTGCCCAAGCCATTCGCCCTCGAGGAGCTTCTGGCCAGACTGCGGGCGCTGCTGCGTCGTACCGGTCCGGAGGACGCCTCGGAGGGCGCGATCATGACGTTCGCCGACCTGATGCTGGACCCGTCGACACGCGAAGTGCACCGCGGCAACCGTTCAATCAGTCTGACCCGTACTGAGTTCTCACTGCTGGAGATGCTCATCGCCAACCCACGCCGGGTTCTTACCCGGAGCCGGATTCTCGAAGAGGTGTGGGGTTTCGACTTTCCAACCTCAGGCAATGCGCTTGAGGTGTACGTCGGTTACTTGCGGCGCAAGACCGAGGCAGAAGGAGAACCGCGGCTGATCCACACCGTTCGTGGTGTGGGTTATGTGCTGCGTGAGACACCGCCCTAATGTCCCGACTGAAACGACGCGCGAAAGCAATGGGGGTGCCGGGAAAAGCAACCACATCGCTGTCACTGCGATGGCGGGTAATGCTGCTCGCGATGTCGATGGTGGCGATGGTCGTCGTTCTGATGGCCGTCGCGGTGTACGCGGTGGTGTCAGCCGCGCTCTACACCGACATTGACAATCAGTTGCAGAGCCGCGCCCAGTTGCTGATCGCGAGCGGCTCGCTGGCCGCCGATCCGGCGAAGGCTATCGAGGGGACCGCCTACTCCGACGTCAACGCAATGCTGGTGAACCCGGGCAGGTCCATCTACACCGCCAATCAGCAGGGCCAGACGCTTCCGGTCGGTCAGCCGGAGAAGGCAGTGATCCGCGGCGAATTGTTCATGTCCCGGCGCACGGTCACTAATCAACGCGTGTTGGCGATCCACCTTCCCAATGGCAGCTCGCTGTTGATCTCCAAGAGTCTGCAACCCACCAACGTCGTGATGAACAAGCTCAAATGGGTGCTACTGGCGGTCGGAGGCATCGGAGTTGTTATTGCCGCGGTGGCCGGCGGCATGGTTGCTCGAACCGGCCTAAGGCCCGTGGGACGACTCACCGAGGCCGCCGAACGCGTGGCCCGCACCGATGACTTGCGCCCCATTCCTGTGGTCGGCAGTGACGAGCTGGCCAGGCTGACCGAGGCCTTCAACGCGATGTTGCGGGGGCTGGCCGAGTCGCGCGACCGGCAGTCCCGTCTGGTGGCGGATGCAGGCCACGAGCTCAAAACGCCACTGACGTCACTGCGTACCAATGTCGAGTTGTTGATGGCCTCCAGCACGCCGGGTGCAGGGCCGATCCCGGAGAGTGATCTGGCCGAGTTGCGCTTCGATGTGATCGGTCAGATCGAGGAATTGTCCACTCTGGTGGGGGATCTGGTGGACCTCACACGTGAGGACAACGCGCACGGCGCGGTACTCGAGGATGTGGAGATGACCGAGATCGTCGAACGCAGCCTTGAGCGGGTTCGTCGCCGTCGCAACGATATTCACTTCGACGTTGACGTCATCGGTTGGCAGGTTAACGGAGATGCTGCGGGTCTATCCCGCGCGGTGCTCAACCTCCTCGACAATGCGGCAAAGTGGAGTCCGACTGGCGGGACGGTTGGGCTGCACCTGAGCCAGGTCGATACGGCGCACGCCGAACTCGTCGTTTCTGATGAGGGCCCGGGTATCTCGCCTGATGAGCGCGGCCTGGTGTTCGAGCGGTTTTACCGGTCGACGTCGGCGCGAGCGATGCCCGGTTCAGGGCTGGGTCTGGCGATCGTTAAACAGGTTGTGGTCAAACACGGCGGCATGATCCGGATCGGTGAGACCATCCCCGGCGGTCAGCCCCCGGGAACGACGTTTTATGTTCTGCTGCCAGGGCAGCCGACCGTCTCGATGTACCGGCCGGAGTCTGCCCATAGCGAAATCGTGCCGAGAATCAGTGATTTCGGCGCTGAAGAAGGTAGCGCATCACCCTTCCCGAGTGTCATCTCAGTGGATTCTTAGTAGTACACGGCAAACTGGCCTCAATACGACGTTGACCTCAACACGACACCGCGTTCGTGCATCTCTATCGAGAAAGAGCAATCAAGCGATCATGACAGAGGACCCGCGCTACTCGTCGCCGCAGCAGTCCGGCCAACGAGTGCCGAATCAGCAAGTGACGCCTGGCTATAACCCGCCCGGGTACTCCCAGCAGTACGATTGGCGCTACGCGAATACCCAGGCGTACTACGGGCAGGGCCATGATCCGTTTCACGCTGCACGGTCGGGCAGTGTCGGTGTGATGCAGTCCGCTGCCCCGGCCCGCAAACGGTCCCGGGCAATTGCGTTGACGGCCGGCGCATTGGCGATCGCCGCTGTGTCGGCAGGCGTGGGCGGAATGGTCGCGGTGACGGCACGGACCGAGAGCCGGCCGGCCATAACGATTGCCACCGCGGTGCCCGACGGACGCAACGTTCCCACCGCCAACGCTCCGATCGGTTCAGTCGAGCAGGTGGCGGCGAAGGTCGTGCCCAGCGTGGTCAAGCTGGAAACGAAGATGGGCCGCGCATCTGAGGAGGGTTCAGGCATCGTCCTGTCCGAGGACGGCTTGATCTTGACTAACAACCACGTCGTCGCGGCGGTCAAGGATGCCGCGGCCGGCCGGCCCGGTGCACCGGGTGCACCCGGTGCACCGGGACTCCCCGGTACACCCGGAGCGCCCGGCGGTCAGGGTGGACCCGGTGGAAACCCCGGTGCCGCAATGACTTCCGTGGTGACCTTTGCCGACGGTCTTACCGTTCCATTCACCGTTGTGGGTGCTGACCCGGCCAGCGACATCGCGGTGGTGCGGGCACAGGGAGTCTCCGGTCTCACGCCGATCAGTCTGGGCTCATCGGCCAACTTGCGCGTCGGTCAGGACGTGGTGGCCGTCGGATCCCCGCTGGGACTTGAGGGAACTGTCACCACCGGCATCATCAGTGCGCTGAACCGGCCGGTCGCGGCCGGCGGTGACGCCAACAACCAGAACACTGTGCTGGATGCGATCCAGACCGATGCGGCGATCAATCCGGGTAACTCCGGTGGTGCTCTGGTGAACATGAGCGGCGAATTGGTGGGCGTGAACTCGGCCATCGCGACGCTGGGTGGCGACTCCCCGGATGCCCAGAGTGGCTCAATCGGGCTGGGCTTCGCCATTCCCGTCGATCAAGCCAAGCGCATTGCCGATGAGCTGATCAGCACCGGAACCGCATCGCACGCCTCGTTGGGCGTGCAGGTCAGTAATGACGTGACGTCCCATGGCGCCAAGATCGTCGAGGTGGTCAAAGGCGGCCCCGCGTCACTGGCCGGTCTACCCGGCGGTGTCGTGGTCACCAAGGTCGACGGCCGAGTCATCGCCAGCGCCAACGCTTTGGTGGCCGCTGTTCGGTCCCGACCGCCGGGGGACAAGCTGACACTGACCTACGTTGACGCCGCGGGTGCTAACCAGACAGTTCAGGTGACGCTCGGTAAGGCCGACCAGTGATCTGCGCTGTCGGTCTGGGTGGTCGTCGCGGCAACGGAGGGCGTTCGCAGCGCCCGCACGAGTCGTGATTGAGCGGCCCCGGATGGTAGCGGTCCGCGACTCCTCGCGGCCATCGTCGGACAGCGATACGGTGTCACTCATGGAACAGCCTGAAGGGTTGGCCGGTCGCGCCCTCGTCGTTGTCGTGGATGACCGCCGAGCACGTGGTGTCGAACGGGACAGCAGCGGTCCGTTGGTCACCGAACTACTCGCTGAGGCGGGGTTCTTAGTTGACGGTGTGGTGGTGGTGTCGGCCGACGAGGTCGAAATCCGAAACGCGCTGAACACCGCGGTAATCGGCGGGGTCGACCTGGTGATCTCGGTCGGCGGTACCGGGGTCACGCCGCGCGATGTGACCCCGGAGGCCACCAGGGCACTCCTCGACCGTGAATTACCCGGTATCGCCGAGGCTCTGCGCGCCTCCGGCCTGGCGGCCGGCAGTACGGAGGCCGGTCTGTCGCGTGGTCTTGTCGGGATCTCGGGCAGCACGCTGGTGGTCAACCTCGCCGATTCCCGCGCCGCGGTCAGGGACGGTATGGCAACCCTGGGCCCCCTGGCGACGCATGTGATTGACCAACTCTCCAACCTCGAGATCTGACCCGTTGACACCATGTTTCAGGGCCGCGACAAGCAGAAACGTCGATAATGTGATCTCCGTCACACCTCAGGGAGCGGCCGGTGACTGTTCAGCGCCCCGATAAGGCCGCGGTGGACAAGATATTCGGTGCCGAGCTCCCGCGATCGTCGTCCGATGAACGCGATCCCGATGCCACCGTCGAGGACAGTGAGCGCGACCGCTGGTTGCGGGATAACGTTCCGCCGCACAGTGTTTGACGCGTTTCCAGGCTTGTTATCGACTCGGGTAGCCGCGGCGCTTACCGGGGCCCCCCAACGCTTCTGAGTTGCTTTCCGCGGCCCGGTTGGCATCGCTCGGACCGGTCAATCGGCGTCCAGCTAATGGCCATCCGGTCCACGTGGCCAATTGGGTCTATCTGTTCGCGTTGCTCACACGGTGCCGTACCGATATCTTCCACAAGACACTGAAATGCAGCCGCCGGGCTCTGAAGAACAGGTGCTGACGGCTGCCCACGCTGGTGAGACTTGCGGATCACCGCCGAAATCTAGGGAGACCATGAAGGCAGTCGGTCGTATTCTGGTGGCATTGGTTGCCGCGTTCTCGGCGTTGTTCGTCGGTGCGGGGACCTCGCAGGCGGGGATGGACAATCAGATGAGTCTGGTGGACGGCAAGGGCC
>Ga0194035_1001036_pt1 | contig 15173 bp, 11 predicted proteins | sample JunL2320m_MetaG_FD_148680 | JGI IMG/M metagenome (GOLD analysis project Ga0194035, IMG submission 148680) | Anoxic zone freshwater microbial communities from boreal shield lake in IISD Experimental Lakes Area, Ontario, Canada - Jun2016-L239-20m | ecosystem: Environmental > Aquatic > Freshwater >...
CGTGCAGTCAGTGTCCATGCACGGCGTGGTCGTGATCGGTGAGGGCGAGAAGGACGATGCTCCGATGCTCTTCAACGGAGAGCGCGTAGGGGACGGCAGCGGGGCCGAGGTCGACGTCGCAGTTGATCCCATTGACGGCACCACGCTCTGTTCCAAGGGCATGCCCAACGCGATCTCGGTTCTCGCGGTGTCCGAGCGCGGGACAATGTACGACCCGTCAGCGGTGTTTTACATGGAAAAACTGGTCACCGGGCCCGCTGCAGCCGATGTTGTCGACATCGAGGCCCCCGTGGCCGTCAACCTTGCTCGCATCGCCTCTGCAAAGGGTGAGCGGATCGAGGACCTCACCGTGGTGATCCTTGACCGACCTCGTCACGCATCGATGGTCGACGATGTTCGTGCTGCCGGCGCCCGCATCAAGTTCATCACCGACGGCGACGTCGCCGGAGCCATCATGGCCGCACGCGAAGGCACTGGGGTGGACCTGCTGCTCGGCATCGGAGGCACGCCCGAGGGCGTCATCACTGCCTGCGCCATCAAATGCATGGGCGGTGTGATCCAAGGGAAGTTGTGGCCAACAGATGAGGCCGAGCGACGCCGTGCGCTCGATGCTGGTCACGATCTCAATCGCGTTCTCCTTACCGATGACCTCGTTACCGGCGACAACGTGTTCTTTGTCGCCACTGGCATAACCGACGGCGAACTCCTCGAAGGTGTGCGCTACGTCGGCGGCCGCGCTACCACTCACTCGATCGTGATGCGCAGCAAGAGCGGCACCATCCGCGAGGTCAAGAGCGAGCATGCTCTGGTCAAACTGGGCGGATACGCATCAGTCGACTTCGGCAACGCTAGCTAGCGATGTCGGAAACTTCGTCCACTGCTCTTGCCCTCTCACTCACCAATGTCGTAAAGACGTTTGGTGAAACGCGAGCGGTCGATGGGCTCAATCTCGATGTGCCAGTGGGCATTTGCATGGGTCTACTTGGGCCCAACGGCGCAGGAAAGTCCACCACAATGCGCATGCTCACCGGTCAGGCGGTTGCAGACAGCGGCACGATTCGAGTTCTCGACTACGACATTCCGCGTGAATCCAAACAAGCTCGCGCCAGCATGGGCGTCGTTCCACAACGCGAGAATCTCGACGAGGAGCTCACCTGCCGCCAGAACTTGACGGTGTGGGCGACTTTGCTTCGCGTTGCTCGTCGTGATCGCGATGACGCCGTCGATCGCGCCCTGGCATCGGCACAACTCGTCGATCGCGCCGATTCCAAGGCGTCAACACTCTCGGGCGGGATGCGCCGACGCCTACTGATCGCGCGCGCACTCGTACACGAACCGTCGCTGGTGTTGCTAGACGAACCGACAGTGGGTCTCGACCCACAGATCCGCGGTGACATCTGGACCCTGATCGATCACTTGCGAAGCACAGGCGTCACGGTGCTGATGTCGACCCATTACATCGAGGAGGCCGAGCGATTGTGCGACGACGTCGCCGTTGTCTCGCACGGCCGAGTCATTGCCCAAGGCAATCCCAGCGCATTGGTTTCCGAGCATGCTGGCACAGAGGCACTCGAGTGCTACGGCACCCCGGATCGACTAGCGCAGATCAGCACGCGCGCTGAGGAGCTCGGCTTCCCGACCCGCAAAACCGGACCCTCGGTTTCGGTGCTGCGCGCTGAATCCCTTCCGCTGCATGTCATTACCGAGTTTGGTGAATCGATTCGGCGCCCAGCTAATCTCGAAGATGTCTTCGTGCTACTCACCGGTGAAAGGTTGGAAAGCTGATGGCCATCGACGCTCGCCCACTTCGCCAGCAGCCGCGTGTGCGCGCAATAGAGCCGACCGCGTTCGCGGGCGTCTTTGCCCGCGAGATCACGCTCTTTCGTCGCTCGTGGATGTCGTCAACGTTCGGCGCGATCGTCGAGCCGACAATCAACTTGATCGCATTCGGGTTTGGACTCGGGGCACTCGTCTCGATGGTGCAGGGCATCCCCTATATCCAGTTTGTCGGTACCGGAACGGTCGCGACGGCAGTGCTCTTCTCGTCAGTCTTCGCTGGCATGTTCGACACATATGTGAAGCGGTACTACCAAAAAACCTACGATGGAATTCTGGCAACGCCGGTCGATGTGCCCGAGTTGTTCATCGCCGAGGCGACCTGGATCGCGGTCAAGGCTGGCATCTATGGGTGCGCCCCGCTCGGCATCGCAATGCTCTTCGGCCTTCCACCGTCATGGGGAATGCTGGCAATCCCGTTCATCGGATTTCTGACCGGGCTCGGCTTCGCCTTCATGGGTCAATGGTTCTCGGGCATCGTGCCGAGCATCGACTCGTTCACTTACGTGCAGAGCGCGCTCATCACTCCGCTGTTCCTGCTCGCCGGAATCTTCTTTCCGCTCACCGGTTTACCGCAGTGGGTCAGTACAGCCGCCGAGTTCAATCCGCTCTATCACTGCGTATCCCTCGTCCGACATGCGGTGTTTGGCTGGGAGCCAGTCAACGATCTAGGTCACGTGTGTGCACTCATCGCCTTTGCAGTTCTGATGGCGCTTGGCTCGATCCGGATCTTGCGCATAAAACTCATCGACTGACCAGAGCACTCGATCACCGGCTGCAGGTCGTAGGCTCAGGTCATGCCCGAGTTCGATTACAGGCTAAACGGACAGACCCGTTTCTGGATCAAAGAAATAGAGTCGATCTGGATCCACGCTCAGCCAAGCCGCGAGCCCCTTAGACCAATGGGCGCGACGATCTAAACGTGCGATAATCGGGATGATGGATTTATTGTCCGGCTTCGCGAACTTTTCTCGACCATCCGGATGGCCGCGCTCGACATAGGCCATGACATCAGAGCCCGAAGATTCCGATCTCAAGACGGTGACAGGCAACGTCACCACGTCCTGCCCGGCTCCTAAATTGCCATCCCCAAAGTCCTCCGGCCGAATACCCACTGTGATGGCGCGTCCATTGAAGCCGGCGAGGCCAGGCTTACGTTCAAGCACTCGCCTGCTCAGTCCAATCTCCCATGGGCCAAGGTCAACAACTTGCCGATCAGCATCGAGGCGCAATCTCCCCGGCAGAAAGTTCATCGCAGGCGACCCAATGAAGGAGGCAACGAAATCGTTGGCGGGCATTTCATACAACTCAGTTGGAGTTCCCAGTTGCTCAAGCACCCCGTCCCTGAGAACAGCAACCCGATCGCCCATGGTCATCGCCTCGGTCTGATCATGTGTCACGTACAGGCTGGGCGTGCCGATTCGTCGCTGCAAGGATGTGATTTCACCCCGCATCTCGACCCGAAGCTTGGCGTCAAGATTCGAAAGGGGCTCATCCATCAAGAACGCCGCCGGCTGGCGAACGAGGGCACGCCCCATTGCCACGCGCTGGCGCTGCCCTCCAGAGAGTTGCTTGGGTTTGCGCTGAAGCAGTTCAACGATATCTAGAACCTTCGCGGCCTCACTAACGCGTGCGTCTAATTCGGCTGTTGGAACTTTAGCCATTTTCAGACCGAAACCCATATTGTCGCGCACTGTCATGTGCGCATAAAGCGCGTAGTTCTGAAATACCATGGCGATATCGCGATACCGCGGCGGCAGATTTGTGACGTCACGACCATTAATCCATATCCGACCGCTAGTTACCTCATCCAATCCGGCTACCATGCGTAAGGTGGTGCTCTTACCGCAACCCGAGGGTCCGACCATGACAACAAATTCGCCGTCGGCCACTTCGAAACTGAGGTCACGAACGGCTATAACTCCACCGGGGAATACCTTAACAACCTCTTCAAGCACAATGCTTCTCACGATGCTCCACTCAACATTCCTCGAATACGCCGATTAAGCACCAGCACTACAATGGCTGGAGGTAAAAGTGCAATTATTCCAGCCGCTGCCAACAGCGGATAATTGGTAGTATATTTCCCAATAAATTCCGTAATCAAAACGGTCACTGGCTTAGATCTAAGAGTCGAGGTGAGAAGGAGCGGTATCAGGAACTCCCCCCAGACAGCCAGCATCAAGATGGCACTGACCGCAGCGATTCCCGAACTCATCTGTGGGATTACAACCCTGACAAAAGCCTGCCAGCGAGTGCATCCATCGATCAGTGCCGCTTGCTCCGGTTCAGGCGATAAATCCCGGAGTTGATTATGGAACTGCCAGGTAGCCAGTGGAGTCTGCGTAGCGATCAGCACTAGGGATATCCCCACAGTCGTGTCAATAAGGTGTGCCGATGCCATAAGTTGAAAGAGAGTTACGACAATGGTGAATACCGGAATTATCATGGTAGCTAGCAGCGCCCAGTAGAATACTTTATTTCCGTTGAATCTCAGGCGAGTGAAGGCATAGGCGGCGCATATCGCAACCAGGAGAATACCGATCGTTGAAACGGTCGTTAGCGTGACGCTGTTCCACACTGAGCGACCAAAAGCTCCCTCCTGAGTAGTGGTCCCGCCTATCGTCGAAGCGGCCCCGGTTCCCTGAAAAAGCTCCTGATAAGCGGTCAGACTTGGGTTCGGGGGCACCCATATCGGAGGTACCGAGCGAACATCTGTCTCAGTCGAAAAACTGGTTAGTAAACCCACAATTATAGGCCCTAAAGACCACAAAATAATTGCTGTCACAAGCGTCGCCTGCAGAACTTGCAAGAGGGCAGCGCGTTTCACGCAGCTGCCCTTCGCAAGGACAAAATGTACAATGTGGCGAAGGCAGCAGTAATCACGGCAACAATTAGCGCGAGCGCCGTGCCATGCGCGAAGTCTGCTTCCTTGAATGTTACTGTGTATACCTGCATAACAATTGATCTTGTGTTCAGGGCAGTTCCGTTTAAGACGTATATCTCATCAAAAATACTGATCGAAAGTATAGTTCCAACGGTAAGCGCCACCGAAACTGCCGGTTTAAGCAACGGAAATGTAATAAATCGGAATTGTCGCAACGGTCCGGCCCCGTCAACAGCTGACGCGTTGTACACCTCCTCTGGGATTCCTTGCAGGCCCGCCAGGAATATGAGACAGATCAGCGGTAGGACGCCCCACACATGCACAACTGTGATAAATGTTCGTCCCCAGAATTCATTCGCCAGCCAAACCTGTGGCAAATTAATCAGGTGTACCCGAAGCAAAAAGTCGTTCAGCAAACCGTTGTCGGGGTCGAAAATACGTCTCCATAAAACGCCACTGACCACAGAAGGAAGCGCCCACGGCAGAATTAAGATGGCCAAAATGACGCCTCGGCCACGGAAGGCTCTGTGTAGTGTCACGGCAATCACCAGCCCAAGTGCGACCTCAAGTATCACGGCGGTCAACGTGTATTGAACCGAATGAAGGAAGGCGGCTCTTGTGGCAGGGTCTTGCAATACCTCGGAGTAATTTCGAAGGCCTACCCACTTGACGCGTCCGCCTGTTAGAGAGCGATCTGCCTGAAAACTAGAAAGGAGTCCGCGGGTGAGCGGGTAAAGTATGAGAATGGTCGCGAATAATATCACAGGTATTACCATTTTCCAGCCGAGTTTGGCCTCCTCGACCGTCGTCGTCTGCATCGCTACGGGTGGCATTGAGACCAATTTCCCGTTGAAATTCGCGCCCGACTCAGGCACTGTCGCTGATTAACGTGTTCGTCTTATCTGCCAACTGAGTCAGGGCATCGTTGGCAGATATCTCACCCTTGATCGCGGAGTTGATAAGGCCCTGGGCTTCAGAACTGAACTTTGAGTACCAAATGGGGGCGCCCTGCGGAAAAAGAGGGACTACTTTCTGAAATTGATCGCTGATGACGGCACCACCCTGCAATTGGCCATTCGAGACCAAATCTGCCAGGACTGACGACCTACACGGGAGCATTCCGGCATTGGTGAACAAGGCGAGAGTCGTCGCTGGTTGCTCCCACCATTCGATGAAGGCGAGCGCGGCATCCTTGTGTTGGGCAGTGACCGGGATGGAGAGACCTTCCGGCAACCCGAAGGAATTTCCTGGTCCATCGATTCCTGGAACCAACCCGGGCTTAACTACACCTGAAATCGTCGAACCCGACGTATCGTACGCCGTCGCAAGGTTTCCCGGACTGCTGGCGAGCGCGATCGCATTGGATCCGGCTACGAATTTATCAAATGCTGGGCCATCGTCGAGCGTGACGCTTCCCGGGGAAACCCAACCTTTCTTGACAGCCTCAATTTCAAAGGCGAGGGCCTTGGCGCCAGCCGATCCAGGATCAGCAAAAATCGGCTTAAATTTATCATCGAATAGCTGACCACCCATGGCAATTGTCAGCAGATACCACGGCGTCACCCCACCTTCGGTCGCCGCCATTGGCAGTGATATTGGATACTGAACGCCAGCGTTTTTGAGTTTCTCCGCATCCACCCCAAGCTGCTCGAATGTGGACGGAAAGGTAGTAAGGCCAGACTTCAGGAAGAGCCCGGAGTTGTAGAGCGACATGCGGAAATCATTTGAGTAACAAGCTGCGTATATATGGCCGCCCGAAGAAAAGGCCCCACTGGTGTTGGTCAAGTCCTTTTGCAGATCAGCAGAGAGTGCCGTCTCCAAGGGCTCCACCCAGCCTTGACCGGCGAACTGTCCGGTGAAGGACCAATCGAACTCTGCGACATCTGCGACATAAGTCTGTGCCGTGTTCGCAACTATCAACTTGGACTGGACCGCATCCCACCCAGTGGTTTCTAACTTGACTTCGATTCCCGTCTTGTCGGTGAAGTCCTTGAGCAACTCAGCGGGGACGTCATAGGGCAAAAGAACTGTGATCGTCTCGCCTTTGAGGTCGACTGTGCCCGGCGCAGAGAAGACATTCGACGCGGACGGGTTCTGCGATGCGGACCCTCCTCCGTCGGCACTCGCGCATGAAGCGAGCAATAGGGCAACAGCGGTCGAGGCGATAACAGACCAATTGGTTAGTCGAGTCATTACGATCTCCTCGGGCATCCGGCGAATACGGGGGCAGGAGGAAAATTCTCGCTCTCGCGCCAACCGATTACTAGCATCCCAACAAAGTGAACGAAAATTATGAGCGTTTGATGATTGCTCACCAGATACGGGTGCGATCCGGGGGCTCGCGCGCCAAAATGTCGGCATGAGCGAACTACTTGACCCAGACACCCAGACCGCGTCTCCGCTCGATCCACTCTCGGTCGTCGAGATTACGTCAGCGGTAGCGGCAGTCAAGGCTAGTCCCGAGTTCAGAGCGTTGAGCTCAAGAACTCGATTTGTCACGGTTGACCTTCGAGAGCCGGAGAAGTCGAATTTGCTTGCCTTCCAGGCTGGTGTCGCTGAGCTCCCAGCCCGCGAAGCCGAAATGGTTGTGCTCGACCACGGAGACGGTTCCACCCATGAAATCATGGTGCTGCTAACTCCCGCTGGTGCTGGAAGAGTGCTCACGTGGAACCGGCGCACCGATGTACAACCGATGGCGTTGGTTGGCGAACTCATGGAAGCAGAAGCAGCGGTTCTGGCGAGCCAAGAATTCCAGCAGGCACTTGCACTACGCGGCGTGACAGACTTCGCTGCCGTTCAGGTCGATGCTTGGCCAGGAGGGAATTTCGGATATCCAGAGGAGCAAGGTCGTCGAATTGCCCGATGCATAGCTTTCATTAGGCCCCAACCGCAAGACAACGACTGGGCGAGGCCAGTCGATGGGCTGCTCGCCCTGGTGGATCTCAATAGCCTTGAGATTTTGCGCATCGATGACACCGGCGTCGTCCCCATACCCCACGAATCGGGGAACTTCGACACAACTGCCGTGGAGAAGTACCGTGACGATATCCGCCCTCTGCATATAACGCAGCCTGAGGGGGCCAGTTTCTCGGTTAATAATCGCATCGTCAACTGGCAGAAATGGCGGTTCCACGTTGGTTTTACTTCCCGCGAAGGACTAGTCCTCAATCAGATATCGTATGAAGATCAAGGGCGGCAGCGCTCAATTTTACATCGCGTGTCACTCTCGGAAATGATCGTCCCGTACGGTGACCCAAGTCCGACCCACTATTTCAAGAACGCTATTGACGCCGGTGAGAACGGCGTGGGTGTTTCAGCTTCATCGCTTGTTCTTGGCTGCGACTGTGTCGGAGAGATCCATTATTTCGATGCGGTCGTTGCCGATGCCGATGGATCTGCCGTATCGATACCTAATGCCATCTGCATGCACGAGGAAGATGCCGGGGTGCTGTGGCGACACATCGAGTGGAGAACCGGTGTAGGCGAAGTACGGAGATCACGGCGTCTAGTTATTTCCTCATTCTCAGCAATAGGAAACTACGACTACGGCTTCTTCTGGTACCTATATCAAGATGGCACTATTACGTTTGAGGTCAAACTGACAGGAGTCTTGTCAACAGGAGCTATTCCGCTCGGTAAAAAGCCACTACACGGTACACTGGTGGCTCCAGGATTGAATGCAATGATCCATCAACACTTCTTCAACATGCGCCTAGACTTTGATGTCGACGGACAAGAGAATGCAGTTGAGGAGGTCTGGACAGAATCCGTACCACGGGGTCCAGAGAATCCACATGGAAATGCATTCCGAAGTCTGCGCAGACGACTAACCTCTGAGCTTGATGCCCGCCGCAAAGTTGACAGCGCCTCCGCGCGTTGGTGGGAAATCATTAACCCACGCTCACTCCACCGTCTGGGGAACCCGGTGGCTTACCGGCTAACCCCCGGGGAGAACACCCTCTCGTTCGCACAACCGGACGCGGCCGTTAGTCTCCGGGCCGGATTCATCCGCGAGCATCTATGGGTGACCCCGTATGACCGAAGTGAGCGCTATGCCGCGGGTGATTATCCCAACCAGCACGCTGGTGGCGCAGGCCTGCCCGAATGGACTGCTGCTGACCGATCAATTGTCGACAGAGACATTGTCGTTTGGTACACCTTTGGCCACCATCACGTGCCCAGGCCCGAAGATTGGCCCGTCATGCCCGTGGTTACGAGCGGATTCAGCCTACGGCCAGCCGGCTTCTTTGAGCGAAATCCCGCCTTGGACGTTCCACCGTCTGTCGCGCAGGCGAACCACTGTGCGGGTCCGCAGTGACCGGGCCGCTATCTGGCCGAACAGCGCTGATCACTGGCGCCAGTAGCGGAATCGGCAAGGCCACCGCACGACTGCTGGCAAGTCAGGGTTGTTCACTTGCTCTTGGCTCGCGGTCGGGATCGAACCTCGGCCTTCCAGAAACTCTTGCCATGAGCTGCGACGTTCGGAGCGCCACTAGTGTCCAGGCTTTCGTGGACGCTTCCGTCGACCGATTCAACGGTATAGACGTAGTCGTCGCGAACGCGGGTGTCGGTACTTACGGCTCTTTCCTGGACCTCGATCCAGATCAAGTTGAGGAAATGATCGACGTCAACGTGAAGGGCCTGCTCTACACAGTGCGATCAACTCTTCCTCATCTGCTACAGAGTCAGCGTGCCGAGTTGGTCGTGATCGCTTCGGTCGCCGGGCAACGAGCGCCGGCTGGTGAGTCGGTCTATGCCGCATCGAAGTTTGCTCAAGTCGGATTCATGCGGGCGCTAGACCATGAACTGCACACCCAGGGCGTGCGGTGCACAACAATTTGTCCTGGGGGGGTTGCTACAAACTTCGCGATGGGTCGCGGGCGCAGTCATGACGATCCCGATCTTGAACTCATGATGAAACCTGAAGAAGTAGCAGATGTCGTGCTAAGCACCCTCACACTTCCCCGGAGTATGCGAGCTCTGGAGATAACGCTACTACCCATGAGCGACGACTCACTAGGCTAATTCAGCGTATTGATCTCACTAGCATCATCATCGAAGGGCGACTCCAGATGACTACCCGAATTACGATCATTGGTGGCGGCAGCAGCACTTTTGTTCCACCCCTTCTACGTCGGCTTCTAGGCTCATCCAGGCTTGCAGATGCCACAATCACACTGATGGACATCGACGAAGCAAAATTGGAAGTGATGAACGATCTCGCCCAAAAATTGATTGCAAGCGAGCGGAGCCAGCTCACGGTTCGCCACACGACAGATCAAAAAGACTCTTTAGTCGACGCCGATTTTGTTATCACCGCCATTTCGGTTGGTGGCATGGATGCATGGGAAAGTGATATCGAAATCCCGGGACGCTATGGGATATTCATGCACGTTGGAGATTCGATCGGCCCTGGCGGAATCATGCGGGCCCTGCGGAACGCCCCAGTGCTCGCAGCAGTCGCCCGAAACGCAGCCGAAGTGGCTCCGAAGGCATTCATATTCAACTACACCAACCCTGCGCCGACCGAAGCGTTCGCCATGCGTTCGGTTTCTCCCATCAGCACATTCGCGTTGTGCTCGTGTGCGGTCGAACCGACGACTCGCGAGTTGCTTGCAGAGCAGGCAGGCGTGGCGCCGGACCAAATCGCTATGCCGCCGGTCGTGGCTGGCATCAACCATTGCGCCGCCATTGTCGAGATGCGCTTGGTCGACGGTCGCGACGCAATCTCCTTGGTACGGGCTAGAACGCAGAATGAACTCGTGCGCTGGGTCATCGACACCTACGGAGTGCTGCCATATTGCCTCGGGCATTGGGTCGAGCACTTTCCCCAAATGCAGCGCTTGGAACAGGAATATGCTGGCACCGCTCAGGGGATCCGCATGAGGTACGACGTGGTGAGCCACGACATGACCTATGAAAGAGCCAGAGGGCGTCGCCTCGAGGAACTTGCTAGCAGTTGGACTGCGCCCGATGCTGGCCCGGTAACGGTAGAGGACCTGCCGCCAGGAGACGAGGATTCAGGAATAGAGGTCATTGACATTATCGAGGCGATGCTAGATAACCGCAGCGAACTGCACATCGTCAATGCGCCAAACAACGGCGTAATCTCCAACTTGCCGAACAATGCGATCGTGGAAGTGAACGCCCTGGTCAACGCTTACGGTGTCCATCCAATTCACGTCGGTGCTCTCCCAGAAGCCCTCGCCGCCCACCTCAGACACTATGTAGCCTTGCAGCAGCAGATGGTTCGTGCGGCCTTGAGCGGTAGCCGCACCGATGCGCTGCACGCATTCCTGCTCGACCCCTCCATCCAGGCGAAGCTCGATCTTGACCAAACCCAAGCCTTGCTCGACGAGATGCTGGAAGCGAACAAAGAGTTCCTGCCGCTCTTCTATCAGGATCGAGATATTGCAGGGTCAGGGTGAGACATGGACCGTGACGTGATTCGGGCCCAATGTTGACAACTCAATCACGGTTTTCCCTTCCGCTGCAATGCGTCTGCATGCTCTACTGTCCAGATGATCCTGCAATCGGTGCCAACGCGACCCGAGAGCAGTTTCGGCCGGCGACGCCCCGGCCGGCTGGCGTGCATCTTGGGCATGTTGGCTCCAAACCAGACTGTTTCAGTCGAGGAATTGGCTTGTTCCTTGGACGTTTCAGCGGCAACGGTGCGACGGGATCTAGCTGTGCTTGAAGCGCATCAACTGGTGACCCGGGTGCGTGGTGGAGTTCGCTATCAGCCTCGAGGCGCTGAGCTACCCGTTCGCTACCGAGATAGCCAGTTCCTGATGCGAAAGCGCAGCATCGCGATGGCTGCAGTGTCGCTCCTGCCTCGATCCACCCACACCGTGGCACTAACGGGAGGAACGACCACACGCCAAATTGCGAAACTACTCACAGGCAGGAGCCAACTGACTGTTGTCACGAGTGCCTTGAACATTGCACTCGAGCTTGGGCGGCTTCCAGGAATCAAAGTCATAGTTCCCGGAGGTTTCGTTCGCTGGCAGACTCACGAACTTGTCGGACCTGCTACTGAGCGCACTCTGCGCGAAATGGATATCGAAACTGCATTCGTTGGAGTTGACGGGATCTCCGTGCTGGGCGGAATCACCACCCACGATGAGGTCGAAGCGCTAACCAACGCCGCAATGATCTCTAGAGCAGCCCGTGTCGTTGTGGTGGCGGATAGCAGCAAGATCGGACGGGTGACGCTTGCTCAGATAGGCAACCTCTCACAGGTTGATGTCCTTGTAACCGATGACAGCGCCGATGCCACCGAAGTCGCTGCACTGAGTGCTGCCGGGATCCGGGTGATCGTCGCTATACCGTCGTGGGGTGGTCAATCGGCAATTTAGCGACAAAGTGTGGTCGCTTCGAACCTTGCCCCACTCCAAGGAGGAACCATGGCCGAGTCTGGATCGACGCGCGAGGCGATCATCTCCGTCGAGGCGGCATTAGCTATCATCAGCTCTTTGAGTGACGAACAAACGGTGCCTCTTACCATCGAAACCTGGGAGATCCCTGGCGAGCCAGTTTCTCTAGCCGTTGCCTTGGATCAAGCACAATTCACTCCGGCATCGATCGGCGACAGTTGGGGCTACCCCTGGGGAACCACATGGATAAGGCTGCGGGGGGCGATCCCACGCGAGTGGGCCGGTAGGGCCGTCGAGGCAAGCATCGACCTCGGCTACCTGTCATCGTCACCGGGCTTCCAAGCGGAGGCTCTCGTGGTGTCAGACGACGGTCGAGCTCTCCGCGGTTTACACCCTCGCCAACAGCGGCTACCGCTGACGGACTTCGCCATAGCGGAGGAACCTGTTCAGATAATTTTGGAGGCTGCTGCAAATCCAGAGTCGAACCCAGATCTACAGCACTCTGGCCCGCGACTGGACCCCACACCCACGTACCGGCTTGCTCGAGCTGAGTTGGCGCTGCCCCGAACCGTTGCCAGAGAATTGGCCCATGATCTTGACATTCTCCGGCTGCTGTTGCTGGTCAGCCACCAGACGGCGGTATCAGCAGGAAGGATCGAGCAGGTCGTTCATGCCTGCGCCCGGGCGATCAGCCTGGTGAGTGCGGATGCCAACGATGCGACTCTGGAGATGGCACGCGAGATTCTCGCCCCTACATTGGCCAGGCCCGCAATCCCTGGGACTCCCCGCGTGTCGCTGGTCGGTCATGCCCACTTGGACACCGCATGGCTGTGGCCGCTGCGCGAAACCGTCCGAAAGGCCGCGCGTTCGTATTCCAATGTCCTTGCTCTGATGGACACTGACCCGGACATTACATTCGCAGGAACTCAGGCCCTTCATCACCAATGGATTCGGGACCAACATCCAGACCTTTGGGACCGGCTGGTTCGCAGAGTCCAGGAAGATCGCTGGATTCCCGTCGGGGGCATGTGGGTCGAATCGGATACGTTGCTCGCGTCTGGCGAATCTCTTGCACGCCAATTGATCCATGGGCAGCGCTTCTTCGCCGAGAACCTAGGCCGAGAGGCCAAAGTCGGCTGGTTGCCAGACTGCTTTGGCTACGCCCCCGTACTACCGCAACTACTACATCAAGCCGGCATCGAATCCTTCCTCACCCAGAAACTCTCTTGGAACGATACCAATCGGTTCCCGCACATAACCTTCTGGTGGGAGGGCATGGATGGCTCTCGGGTGTTGTGCCACTTCCCCACAGTGGACACGTACAACACCGAGCTAAATCAGACAGATCTGCTCAAGATCACCCGGCCAGCCAGCACCGGCGCGCCAGTGACCGACTCACTGGCGCCCTTCGGCTTCGGCGACGGTGGTGGTGGGCCGACCATCGAAATGCTCTCCATCGCGCGCCGCATGCGCGATATCGAAGGCTTGCCCCAAGCCGAGCACAGCGACCCAAACAAGTTCTTCGAACGACTGCAAGGTGGCTCCTACCCCACTTGGCGAGGTGACCTATACCTGGAGACCCACCGAGGTGTGTGGACAAGCCAGCGAAACACAAAACTTGGTGACGCCCGCTGCGACGAAGCACTTCGCGAGGCTGAGCTTTGGTGTGCGACTGCAGCAACATCTCAGACCTTGGCCTACCCCTACGAAATCCTTGATCAACTCTGGAAGCGCCATCTCGTTATGGAGTTCCACGATATTCTCCCCGGATCATCGATCGGAAGAGTCCATCGCGAGGCTGAAGCCGAACATTCGGACATCTTGCGCCAAAGTCTCTCGCTCCGAGATTCAGCACTTGCGTCTCTTGGTGGTTCAACCATGCCGGAGTATGTCGAACTCTTGAACACCACCGAAAACAACTTGCTCGACAACGGTCTACTGCGAGCACGCATCGATTCCTCGGGACGTGTGAGCTCACTGGTCGACCTGAGTTCAGGTCGCGAAATCGTTCCTCCTGGTCAACCGCTGGGCGCACTGCTTCTCTACGGTGACCACCCAAAGGCTTACGACGCTTGGAATCTCGACCAGTCCTACTTGACTGAGTTGGTGGAACTTCCACCTGCGACAGCGGTTGAGGCAGTCATCGGCGGGGTGCGCATCAAGAGGAGTTTCGGCTTGTCTCAGGTTACGCAAACATGGTCGCTCGCCGTAGGTCAGCGTCATCTTGACGTTGACATCGCGGTCGACTGGTACGAGGACCATCGTGTACTCAAACTCGTGTATCCGATTGACATAAGACCATCCCACCTCAAGGCTGGCGTCCAGATGGGCTTCCTCGAAAGACCTCTCCACCGAAACACGTCCTGGGAGCAGGCTCGCTACGAGGACTGGTTCCAGAATTTTCTGCACGTCTCCGAAGGTGGCGTTGGAATAGGAATCGTCACCGCTGACTGTCGGGGTTACGACGCTGTGAGTACCCCACGAAATGGGGGCCAGACAACCACGCACATTGGGCTAACCCTCTTACGATCGCCTACCTATCCAGATCCTGATTGCGACCGAGGCCACCACGAATTTCGGATCGCGCTCCACGTGGGCGCAGATCTAGAAAGCACGACCCGGGCAGGTCTTGCAGCTCGATCTGCCCTCATCCCACCAGCAGCGAAGTCAGGAGTGACTCCGGTCGTCTCAGTGAGCGGAACCGGAATCGCGACTACAGCAGTCAAACTCGCAGACGACGAAACCGGTGACCTGATCGTGCGCATCCATGAATTCCAAGGGGCGCGATCAACGGCACAGATCCAGAGCCAACTGCCAAATCTCCAGTGGACGGAATGCGACCTACAGGAGCGACCGATTTCCGCTGACGCTCGCCGTCAAGCGGGCAACAACTGCATCCTGGTGCGTCCCTTCGAGATTCTCACCTTGCGGCTGCGACCAGCCCATGAACTCATCGACTGACCAGAGCACTCGATCACCGGCTGCAGGTCGTAGGCTCAGGTCATGCCCGAGTTCGATTACAGCGATCTGCTGCCACTAGGCCCAGATCAGACGTCCTACCGCCTCCTCACAAC
>Ga0194035_1001037_pt1 | contig 15168 bp, 11 predicted proteins | sample JunL2320m_MetaG_FD_148680 | JGI IMG/M metagenome (GOLD analysis project Ga0194035, IMG submission 148680) | Anoxic zone freshwater microbial communities from boreal shield lake in IISD Experimental Lakes Area, Ontario, Canada - Jun2016-L239-20m | ecosystem: Environmental > Aquatic > Freshwater >...
GCGGTAGTGCGGGTAGTCATGGGACGTGGAATGTGGCTGTTGGATGGTGCTTCCTTGACGACAGTGACGGGGGGAGCATGATTAACAGAAGCCGAGGCGAATCGCGTTGACCGAGCCGTTAGAGGAACTTGAGGTTTCCTCCTCCGCCCGGAGTAGTCCTCCCTCAAACGGACTAGCGAGTCTTTTATCCGTTTCCGGAAGATCTCGAAAAGCCATGTGGCGTATGGAAAGATCGAGGTATGAGTTCTAAGCAATCACTCCCCTTTGCGGGAGAAGGAATCGTTGTCGCAGCGGCCGTAATCAATGACGGAATGCTCTTAGCGGCTCAGCGATCAATCCCTGTAGCCCTGGCTGGGCAGTGGGAATTGCCCGGTGGCAAAGTCGAGTTAGGTGAAGATCCGCGGGATGCGCTGAGACGCGAGTTGCAGGAAGAACTTGGCATTGTTGTTGAGATTGGTGAACTCCTCGGTGGGCCTATCGAGGGCGATTGGCCGCTTTCAGACAGCTCGGTACTGCGCGTTTACATCGTTGACGTCTCACGGCAGGAGATCTTGCCTATGGCAGGGGACTCACATTCAGAAATCCGCTGGCTCGACGCGGATACCGTGTTAACAGTGCAGTGGCTGCCGGCGGATCGGGCTCCTGTGGAGCAACTTCGGTCAAGGTTGCGATCGCCGCACTGATTAAACGTCTGGGCGCCGCACCGCTCGCAGTGGTCAAGAGGCACCCAAAACGCCCCTAGACTGGAGGCCTCCCCGCTCTCAAACCCGAGGTTCACCATGTCATCCCAAGGCCAAGCCGTCCGATCAGACGTGCGCAACGTCGCGATCATCGCTCACGTTGACCACGGCAAGACCACACTCGTTGACGCCATGCTCTGGCAGTCTGGCGCGTTCACCGCGCACCAGGCCGACGAAGGTTCGGTCAAAGACCGCGTTATGGACTCGATGGATCTAGAGCGCGAGAAGGGCATCACGATCCTCGCGAAGAACACCACCGTGCGCTACCACGGTGAAGGTGCCCCCGAGGGTGGGGTGCTGATCAACATCATCGATACCCCGGGCCACGCCGACTTCGGCGGAGAGGTAGAGCGCGGACTCGAGATGGTCGACGCGGTTCTGCTGCTCGTTGACGCGTCTGAGGGTCCGCTGCCACAGACTCGCTTCGTTCTTCGCAAGGCCCTGCAGAAGCGTCTCCCCGTAATCCTGGTGGTAAACAAGGTCGATCGTTCGGACGCTCGCATCGCCGAGGTAGTAGATGAGACGTACGAACTCTTCTTTGATCTCGATGCAGATGAGGAGCAAATCAACTTCCCCGTCGTCTACGCATCTGCCAAGGCCGGCCGCGCATCGCTCAACCGCCCCGAAGACGCCGGTATGCCGGACGCGGAGAATCTCGTTCCGCTGTTCAAGACGATCCTCAATACCGTTCCGGCGCCGCATTACGACCCAGACATGCCGCTTCAGGCCCACGTCACAAACCTTGACTCGTCGCCCTACCTAGGACGCCTGGCCCTATGCCGCATTCACAACGGAACCCTGCGTAAGGGTCAGCAGGTTGCTTGGTGTCGCACTGACGGCACGATCACCCGTGCGAAAATTGTTGAACTCCTTATTACAGAGGCACTTGAGCGGGTCCCTGCTGATTCAGCCGGCCCAGGTGAGATCGTCGCCGTGGCAGGTATTGAGGGCATCACACTCGGCGAAACTCTCGCTGACATCGACGATCCCCGTCCCTTGCCGTTGATTACCGTCGACGAGCCATCGATCTCGATGACGATCGGTATTAACACCTCACCGTTGGCGGGCCAGAGCGGTAACAAGCTCACCGCTCGCCTTGTGAAGAACCGGTTGGATGCTGAACTCATCGGTAACGTTTCCATCCGTCTTCAGCCAACTGACCGTCCCGACACGTGGGAGGTTCAGGGTCGCGGTGAGCTCCAGTTGGCAATCTTGGTCGAAATCATGCGACGCGAAGGATTCGAACTCACCGTTGGTAAGCCTCAGGTCGTCACCCGCGTTATCGACGGCAAGGTGCACGAGCCGATGGAACACCTCACCGTCGACATCCCTGAGGACTACCTCGGCGTCGTCACACAGTTGATGGCTCTGCGCAAGGGACGCATGGAGCAAATGGTCAACCACGGCACCGGCTGGGTTCGGATGGAATATGTCGTCCCGGCTCGCGGCCTGATCGGTTTCCGCACTGAGTTCCTCACTGAAACGCGCGGAACGGGTCTTCTTCACCACGTCTTCCACAAGTACGAGCCATGGCATGGTGAGCTCCGAACCCGTCCAACCGGCTCGCTTGTCGCCGATCGCCGCGGCCCCACAACTGGCTTTGCGCTGTCGAACCTTCAAGAGCGCGGCACCATTTTCGTTGGCCCGGGTACCGAGGTCTACGAAGGAATGATCATCGGCGAGAACTCACGCCAGGACGATATGGACGTCAACCCGACAAAGGAAAAGAAGCTGACGAATATGCGTCAGTCCTCCAGCGACGTGTTGGTTCCGCTGATTCCTCATAAGCAAATGTCGATGGAGCAGGCGCTGGAGTTCTGTCGCGAGGATGAATGTATGGAGGTCACCCCGGCCACCGTGCGCATCCGCAAGGTCGTACTCGATCAAACCGAGCGCGGTCGGGCTGCTTCTAGGGCGAAGAAGGGCTAGGCGGCTTTCAACCCCGGGCGCTGAATGCTCGCCACGTATCGTTCTTGTGTCCGTTTTATCCCACTAAGTGCATGTTCAGTCACGATCCGGTTACGGAGGGCGACCATGGCTAGCGCTTTTGGATTTATGCCGTAGGTTTCATTCAGCGCGTTTTATTCGCGTGAAACTCTGTGCCGTAGATCGTTTCTACGGTTGAATATGCGTCGACCATCAAGACGGCGTGGACCCAGCCACGGCGGGGCGGAAAGGCAGGGGGCAGATGACAGCGCAAGTAGATATCGACAAGCGCTTTGCTGTCGACGCTATTGACGCACCTGCTGCCATCGCTGGCCGGTCGCTCGGAGAGATTGCCTGGCGGCGTCTTCGCAAAGATAAGTGGGCGATGGCAGGGGCGGTCACGGTCGTGATCGTCATCTTCCTCGTGGTTTTTGCCCCGCTCATCTGCAATCTCGTCGGTGTCAACCCGTATGCGAACTACGCGGACAGCCACCCGGAACTTTTAGACGCAATCGGTTTCCCTGCTGGACCCTTCTCGAACGCGTCGTGGCAGCATCCGTTCGGGGTTGAGCCGCAAAACGGTCGAGATTTGCTGGCACGCACGCTGTACGGGGGTCGTAACTCACTCATCGTTGGCGTTTTGGCCACCGTCCTTGGGCTTTCGATCGGTGTAATCCTGGGCATCATTGCCGGGCTTCGCGGTGGCTGGATAGATTCCTTGCTCAGCCGCACGATGGACGTCTTGCTGGCTTTCCCAGTCCTGCTGTTTGCGATCGCCCTGCTGGTCATCATTGGTCAGACGAGTTGGTACAACGATTCGGTTGTTTGGCAGATCCTGATCGTCACCTTCATCATCGGATTTTTTGCCTGGCCGTACTACGGGCGGTTGATCCGCGGTCAGGTGCTGTCGTTAAGGGAAAAGGAGTTCGTTGATGCCGCGCGCAGCATTGGCGCTCCAAACTCGCGAATCATTTTCAAAGAGCTACTGCCAAACCTCTTGCCGACAGTTCTTGTGCTGGCGACGTTGGCCATTCCCACGAACATCTTGGCCGAGGCCGGTCTGTCGTTCTTGGGTGTAGGCGTTTTGCCACCTACACCGACCTGGGGTGGCATGATCAATGACGCTCTGGGAAGTTTGCAGCTCGATCCGTTCTACATGTTCGTTCCAGGTATGTCGATTTTCATTGTTGTTTTGTCCTTTAACCTCTTCGGCGATGGGCTTCGTGACGCCACCGATACGAGAGCGAGCGACCTCTAGATGCAGTCCCGCTCAGATGGCGCTGTAGAACGTAGAAACTCCAACGGCGGATAACCGCCCCACAAATCTCCCTGACGACCAGGTCAGGGAACTGGGACCGTCGCCGACGGTTTCGGGCACGGCCCTCAAGAAGAAGGTGGATCTGTTCATGGCGATCACACGACGCGCCGCTCAGTTTGCTGCACTTGGTGCAGCAGCTGCGTTGGCTCTCGCCGCATGTGGCGGCAGCGGTGGTGGAGGCGGCGGGTCCGCATCACCATCTGTTTCGACATCAAGTGCCAGTGGCTTCAACGCAGCGGCATCATCGGTTGTTAACGCATCAGATAAGACCGGAGGCACGCTCAAGCTTGCTGCCGCATCTGACTGTGACTCATACGACCCTGCTCGTACGTACTACGCGTACTGCTGGGACCTCCAGCGCCTGTTCACCCGTACCCTGATGGCCTTCAAATCGGCTCCAGGAACCGAGGGAACAGCCGTTGTTCCGGATATGGCCACCGGCCCCGGCGAATCGAATGGGGATAAGACGCAGTGGACCTACAAGCTGCAGTCAGGCCTGAAGTACTCAGACGGCTCCGCGATCACGACCAAGGACATCAAGTACGGTGTCGAGCGCCTGTTCGCTTCTGACGTCATCAACGGTGGACCTTCCTCCTACTTCACAAGCCTGCTGTCAGACACCTACAAGGGCCCTTACGCTGACCCGACTGGTGATTTGACCACGGTTACCACGCCAGATGACACGACGATCGTGTTCAACTTGAACAAGCCATTCGCTGACTTCGACTTCCTCATGGCGCTGCCCACGGCCGCACCAGTTCCGCAGGCGAAGGACACCAAGGCTGACTACGGCAAGATGCCGATGGCCTCCGGTCCGTTCATGATCAGCAGCTTCCAGCCTGGCAAGAGCACCGAGTGGGTTCGCAACCCGAATTGGGATCAGGCGACGGACAAGGTCCGTAGCCCCAAGGTTGACAATGTTTCCCTCGTTGTCATCACCGACCCGACTGATGAGGACAAGCGCCTCATGTCCGGTGCCGTTGACTTGCTTGCTGACGGCGGTGTGATGCCAGAGACCACGGCCTCCATCCTTGCCGACCCAACCAAGAAGGCCAACGCCGATAACCCGCCGACCGGCTTCATTCGTTACGACGTTGTATTCCAGACGGTGGCTCCGTTGGATAACAAGGCATGTCGCGAAGCGGTGTTCTACGCGTTCAACAAGTCAGCTCTTCGTCGTATCAACGGCGGTGCAACGGCCGGCGATATCGCGGGCTCAATGGTGCCAACGTTGATCCCCGGTTACGAAGCTGATTACGATCCGTACCCGAACGGTGCAGATCACACCGGTGACCTAGAGAAGGCCAAGGCCAAGCTTGCCGAATGTGGACAGCCAAATGGCTTCGACCTGAACTACGCCTACCGCAACGTGGGCCTCGGCCCCAAGGCTCTTGCCTCGGTCACCGAGAACCTCAAACGTGTTGGTATCAAGGTCCACGGTATCGTGGCATCTGACCCGGCCTCTTACTACTCGACGTTCATCGGTTCACCGTCGAACATCGTCAAGATGAAGCTCGGGCTTGCAGGTGCTGGCTGGGGAGCTGACTTCCCGACGCCTTACGGCTTCTGGCAGTCAATTGCTAACAGCAACGCGATCCTTCCTGAGGGCAACTCGAACTACCCAAGCCTGAAGGATGCCACGGTTGATTCGTCACTCGACGCGTTGACCAAGGAGACCGACCCAGCCAAGGTTGCCGAACTCGGCAAGACGGTTGACCACGCGGTCATGGACGCGGCCGTCTACCTGCCGTTCTTGCTCGACAAGACGTTCTTCTACCGCAACCCGCGTCTGACGAACATCTACCTGAACGGTGGCGTAGGTAACTACTACGACTATGTCAACATTGGCACCAGCGACGGCATGTAGTTCGTCAGTAGTACTTCTCTCTAACTAGTCAGGTTGTGGCCGGCGGGCGTTATCCCGTCGGCCACAACCTGCGGAGGACGCATGGTTCGCTACATCATCCGCAGGCTTTTAGGAGCCGTCGCGGTTTTGTTTATTGTCTCGTTGTTTACCTTCGGCCTGTTCATGGTTGTTCCGGTAATGACGGGATCGAGCCCTGCATACTTGTATGCGGGTAAAAACCCGACACCCGAACTGATCGCCAACATCGAGCATGGGTTGGGCCTTGATCGGCCCATCCCCGAACAGTTCTACATCTACATGAAGGGCATCGTTGCCGGCCGCACGGACCTTACCGACGGCACAGCCGATGGTTCCCGCCCATGCCCGGCCCCCTGCTTTGGCTATTCCTTCCGATATCAATCGCCGGTCTGGGACATCATCAAAGATCGCTTCCCGGTCACTCTCTCGATTACGGTCGGGGCCGCCATTATCTGGTTGTCTCTTGGCATTGGGGTTGGTGTGCTATCTGCCCTCAGAAGGGGTGGCTTCGCCGACCGCGCATCGATGGTGTTCATCCTGCTCTTTCTATCGTTACCTTCCTACTTGTTTGCCATCTTGCTGCTCTACGTCTTTGTGTACGGGTTGAAGTGGCTGCCACCCACTCAATACGCACCGCTTACGGAAGATCCGGTTAAGTGGTTCCAGTCTTTGATTTTGGCGTGGATCACCATCGGGTTTGGGAGCGCGGCACTTTACGCTCGACTGACCCGCGCGAACATGCTCGAGACGATGAGCGAGGATTACATCCGAACCGCCGTGGCCAAGGGCCTTCCTCGCAAAACAGTTGTCCGCAAGCACGCGATGCGTGCTGCGTTGACACCGATTCTCACCATCGCGGGGCTCGACATTGCATTCCTACTCGGTGGAGCAATCTTCGTCGAGAAGGTGTTCAGTTTGCCTGGCCTAGGACTTCTGTTCGTCGAAGCGATCGGTAAGCAAGACCTCCCTGTCATCATGGGCTTGACGATTGTTAGTTCGTTGTTCATCGTCGCTGCAAACATCATCGTCGACGTTCTCTACAGTGCGGTTGATCCGCGCGTACGTCTGAGTTAGTTGAGGGATATCTGATGACCCAGACAATCGACGCGTCCGCATCCGTTCCGAGCGGACCGCCAACGAGCTTCCTTGAAGTGCGTGACCTCCGCGTCACCTTTCCGACCGATGACGGAATGGTGCGTTCAGTGGACGGGCTCTCGTTCAAGGTCGAGCGTGGTAAGACAATGGGCATCGTGGGTGAGTCCGGATCAGGTAAATCCGTTACCAGCCAAGCGATTCTTGGTCTACACAACAGCACCGGCGCTTCGGTGTCGGGCCAGATCTGGCTTGACGGCGAAGAACTCGTAGGAAAGTCGAGCGAAGAGATTCGACCACTTCGCGGCAACAAAATGGCGATGATCTTTCAGGATCCGCTGTCGTCGCTGCACCCGTTCTACACAATTGGTGATCAGATCGTTGAGGCCTATCGCGTGCATAACAAGGTCTCCAAGAGCGTCGCTAAGAAGCGTGCCGTGGAGATGCTTGACCGTGTGGGCATTCCTAATGCTGGTAAGCGCGTGGACGATTACCCACATCAGTTCTCCGGCGGTATGCGTCAGCGCGTCATGATTGCGATGGCTCTGGTGTGTGATCCGCAGTTGCTCATCGCAGATGAGCCTACGACTGCCCTCGACGTCACCGTGCAAGCTCAAATCCTCGACCTGATGCGTGATCTGCAAAAGGAATTCAATTCCGCGATCATCCTGATCACCCATGATCTCGGTGTCGTTGCTGAAATCGCGGACGACGTCACAGTGATGTACGGGGGTAGGGCCGTTGAGCAGGGTAGCGTGCGTGACCTGTTCTATTCGCCGCAGATGCCGTACACGTGGGGGCTCCTGGCTTCCATGCCGCGACTCGATCGTGACCGCAAGGGACGCCTAGATCCCATCCCCGGCAACCCCCCGTCGCTGATCAACTTGCCCACTGGTTGCGTGTTCAGCCCGCGCTGCGTGTACCGCGATCGCGTAGGTGCTGCGTGCGTCACGGATCGGCCCGACCTCGAGTCAGTATCCGATACGCATCGGGTCCGCTGCCATATCCCTGCAGAACAGAGCCAGCGAATCTGGCTGGACGAAGTTAAACCGCAGTTGTAATCGACGCAAACAGCTACAGCACATGACGGATTCTTTGGAGGAGCAGTGACGATCACCACGAGTACCGAGTCCGGTACCGGCGTGCCGCTGCGGTCTGATGCACTCTTGCAGGTTCGTGATTTGCGTAAGCACTTCCCGATCAGTCAGGGGATTGTCTTCCAGCGTCAGATCGGTGCCGTGAAGGCAGTTGACGGCATCACCTTCGATGTGTCGAACGGTGAAACGCTTGGGCTTGTTGGTGAATCAGGATGTGGCAAATCGACGGCGGGTCGGACCATCGCCAAACTCCTTGAGCCCACCTCAGGTAGCGTCATGTTCGATGGTGTCGATATCACCAAACATTCCCGCTCACAGATGCGTCCGCTGCGTTCTGAATTGCAGATGATCTTTCAGGATCCGTTCTCGTCGCTGAATCCTCGTCACACGGTTGGAACTATCGTCGGCGCTCCATACCGCGTCCAGGGCAAACTGTCCGATAAGGACATCAAGGCTCGAGTTCAGGGTCTGCTTGAACGTGTTGGTCTCAATCCAGAGCATTACAACCGCTATCCGCACGAGTTCAGTGGTGGTCAGCGTCAACGCATCGGAGTTGCGCGCGCTATCGCGTTGCAGCCGAAACTCATCATCTGTGACGAGCCGGTTTCTGCACTTGATGTGTCGATTCAGGCGCAGGTTGTAAACCTGCTCGAAGATCTGCAGGCGGAATTCGGGATTGCGTACATCTTCGTTGCACACGACCTATCGGTAGTTCGTCACATTTCTGATCGCGTGGCTGTCATGTACTTGGGCCAGATCATGGAGCTCGCGGATCGCGACACGCTGTACTCGCAACCTCGTCATCCCTATACCCACTCGCTGCTTTCCGCGGTTCCGTTACCCGATCCGGACAGCGGCTCACGACGTGAGCGCATTCTCTTGACGGGCGATCTTCCAAGCCCGATCAACCCACCTGCCGGATGTGTGTTTCACACACGCTGCTGGAAGGTCGAGGAGCGCTGCAAGGTTGAAGTGCCGCTGGTACGCGAGATCAGCGTTGGTCACCAAATTGCCTGCCACTTCCCCGAAGAGCGTCCAGTATTCGGCCAGGGTGGGCCGACCATTCACGGCCCTGCGCCAACCGAGCAGGAGTTGGATGCCGAAGCGCACGATCGCAACCTGCAAGGTGGTCACGTCACTGCCGAAGGCAACATCGCGCACGAAACCGAGCTTGGCTGGCAGAAGCGTCAAGACTGACTGGTGCTGATCTCTTCGCAGATCCTCAGGGATTCAGCGCGTTACGCAAGAAATCCAACTCCAAGAGCAGTTTGTTTTCAGCGACTTCTTCCTGGGGCGTCATATGCGTGACACCGCTTAACGGCAGTACGTAATGTGGCTTGCCGGCCACTGTCAACGCTCCCGAGAGGGCCAGCGTGTGTGCTACCACGACGTTGTCATCGGTTAGTCCATGAATGAACATCAACGGCCTGGTCAGTTCACCGGCTAGGTGACTCAGTGAGCAATAGTCGTATGGACCGGGAACTTCGGTTGGATTGCCGAGGAAGCGCTCGGTGTAAGCGGTGTCGTAAAGACGCCATTCGGTGACAGGGGCACCCGCCACGGCGGCGTGGAAAACGTCGGGCCGCCGAAGCACCGCAAGTGCGCTGAGATAACCACCAAACGACCAGCCGCGGATTCCGACGCGGCTACTGTCGGTGTCATCCGGCCAGCGAGCAGCGACAGCTTCGACAGCACTGACTTGGTCTTCGAGGATCTTGGTGGACAGGTCTCGATAGATCTCGCGATCCCATGCCGGCCCACGGCCCGGAGTGCCGCGTCCGTCAGCGATTACGACGACGAAGCCCTGATCTGCGAGCCACTGGTCTTCGCCGTAGCTCGTACCGGCGGCAACGACCTGTCCGAAACCCGGCCCGCCGTAGGGGCTCATCAGGATGGGCAGCTTTCGCGAGCCCTTGATATGACCCGTCGGGAAGAGAACGGCGGTGAGAACGTGGTTCGGGCCTGACTCGATGATCTCGACCTCAGGGGTGAAGCTAGGACGCTCCGCATGCGAGGTGACGGGGATGGTCTGCCCGTCCCGTTCGATCCGGTACGTGACGTTCGTTGTGGTGAGTTGACGCTCGTTGATCAGTACAGTTCCGCTGACAGATGGGCCCATAATCCAGCCAGTCTGCGGACCCAGCGGCGAGACAGATCCATCAAGTCCGATATGCATCAATACGCAGGATGTCGGTTCTGGTGCGACTGAAACGACGACGCCTGAATCGTCTGTGCTGATGACACCAAGGATCTGTAAACCCTTGGGGCTCAGCCAATCTGCGCCTGCGTGAAGCCGGTATGTGTCCGATTCGCGGTCCGCTCGTAGGGTGAGCAGACGTCCGTCGGAGAGCCATGTAGTTGCACCCGGTGCGGCATCGACCCAGTGCTCGTCGCGAATGTCTGTCTCGACGCGGGTCTGACCCGAATTGATATCGGCGCTGAGAACCTGCATGTGCTTTTGGTCTCGAGTGGAAACCACCAGTAGAGGATCGTGTCCCTCGCTCCAAGACACATCGACGAGGTATTCGAATGCGACGTTGTCCCAGACGACATCAGTTGTGGTGCCATCGAGTCGTGCGACCACGAGTGACACGGTCGCATTCGTCGTGCCAGCGGCTGGGTAGCGAACCATATGTGGAGCATCTGATGGTGAGACGGGGTTTGCGATCCACCACTGCTGGACGTGTGTTTCGTCAACCCGCTCGACGAGGACGCACGTCGAATCTGGCGACCACCAGTACCCGCGCGATCGGCCGAGTTCTTCGGCCGCGGCGAAATCGACCAGGCCCGCAAACTCATGTTCATGGCGCCCGCTCACGAGTGCGTGGTCGTTCGCTCCGTCGTGCTGAACAACACGAAGTGCGCCCTGGGCGGCATATGCGATGTGCGATCCATCGGGGGATAGTCGTGGGTCGATGACGGGGCCGTTCGCATCGAGGCTACGCACCGCAGATCCGTCGTTGAGATCCACGACGTAGAGCCCACCCGACAGAGTGAACACGGCTCGTGTTGTCGACGAATCGGTTGAGTACCCGACGATGCCCGAATTGCCCTCGCGCATTCGTTCGCGTCGCGCGCGCTCCTCGATTGAAAGCTCTTCATCGCCCTCATGTAGTGCTGTCGGATCGGCGATGAGTCGCTCTGTACCCGTGGCGACGTCCAGCGACCAGAGACGACCAACTGCGTCAGTACCTGAGTTCGAACGAACGTAGATGACCCGTGAACCATCCGCGGTGATGCTGAACAGTCGAGGCGCACCAGCACTGAATCGCCGGGTGCGTGCTGATTGGCGTGGGAATGATTCGGCCGTTTCGGTGGATGAACTCGTCATGGGAACAGAGTCTGTCAGGTCGATGAGGAAAATGCGTCACGACCCCATACGACTTCATCGGCGATTTCGGCTTTGACTTTTCGGCGATCCGGCGATCAACACATTAGGCTCAGGTCGTGACTACATCAGAGCGTCGACTCCTACTTGTCCATGCCCATCCTGATGACGAGACCATCGGCTCAGGAGCCACGATGGCCAAGTATGTTGCCGCGGGGGCGCACGTCACTCTCGTCACCTGCACGCTTGGTGAAGAGGGCGAAATCATCGGCGACCGGCATGCGCACCGAGCCGCACATGCCGAGGACTCGCTTGGTGAGCACCGCGAAGTCGAACTGGCCAACGCAATGGCCCGGCTCGGAGTTACCGACCATCGTTTGCTCGGGGGAGCGGGTCGCTACCGCGATTCGGGCATGGTCGGCACTGCCGACAACGAAGATCCGAGCTGCTTCTGGCAGGCGGATCTATTGACCGCTGCTACTGATCTGGTGTCGGTCATTCGTGAGATCCGTCCGCAGGTGCTCATCACCTATGACGATTTCGGTGGGTATGGTCACCCAGACCACATTCAGGCCCACCGGGTAGCCCACTACGCGGTCACGCTAGCTAGCTCGAGCACGTTCCGCCCGGATCTTGGTGCCGGCTGGGATGTGCCAAAGATTTACTGGATTGCCTTCCCGAAGTCGGTGATTCGAGCGGGTGTTGAGGCGATGAAGGCAGCAGGTGAGACCGAAGGTTTTGCCGCCATGGATCCTGATGATCTGCCATTCGCCTGTGACGATGACTTAATCACCACGGTGATCAACGCCGAGGACTACGTCGAACTGAAGATGGACGCGATGCGCGAGCATGCAACGCAGATCAGCGTGGAGGACGGGTTCTTCGCTTTGTCCAACAAGCTCGGCTCACGAGCAATGGGCGTTGAGTTCTATCGACTTGCTCGTGGCGAAGCGGCGGGGGATCGCGACGAGCAGGGCCGCGAAACAGATTTGTTCGCCGGTCTTTAGCCCATTCGGGTAACTCCGACCGGATCTGGTCGATTACCTGCGCACGTAATGTTCTGCTGAACCTCAAGAAGGTAGGCCGCTGGAGTGATCTGAGCCCAGAAGGGTTCGACGTCCAACGGTTATCACTCACGATAGTAAGAGTCCGATGCTTTCGTCGGCCTGATCTTCGTGTTTCTTCAAGGGGGCGCAATGTGGCTTAACCGTCGATCGTCGAACGTAGTGACCGAATCTCAACTGGCTGATCAGCCGGTCGTGAGTGGGCATGCGACGACAGGATCGCCACTGCTGGCCATGGCGGGCACCTCGAAGCTGAACGCATCAACGGCCGACGTGGGGATGTCGCGCGAGCGCTCACGCCGCCGGCGTCTAGCTGGACTTAGCGCGCTGCTGCTAATCCCAGCAAGCTACCTGTGGGCTCGATTGCTTACCGGCAATCCATTCGACATTTTTAATGTCACGCTGCCATCCATCGACATGATGATCGTGATGCCGTTCCTGTTCTTCGTGGCCCTCATCGGAGTGCTTCTCGGGACGACGATGGGCGCAGGACGTTCACCGCATGTCACCTATCGACCCGAGCAGATCGATGTGACCTTGGATTCGGTCAAGGGAATCGACGGAATCAAGGATGATGTACTTCGTTCGCTCAATCTCTTTCTGGCGCACAAGACTTTTGCCAGCGAAATGGGTGGAACTCCTCGTCGGGGACTGCTCTTTGAAGGTGTTCCCGGCACGGGTAAGACCCACCTAGCCAAGGCAATGGCCCGCGAGGCAGGGGTGCCATTCCTATTCGTCTCAGCGACCTCTTTCCAGTCGATGTACTACGGCGCAACTGCGCGCAAGATTCGTTCGTACTTCAAGGCACTTCGTAAAGCTGCTCGCCAGGAAGGTGGAGCGATTGGCTTCATCGAAGAGATCGATGCGATTGCCATGGCCCGTGGGGGCCTGAGCATGTCACCGCTACCCACCACTTCTGGAATGAGTTCGCAGGCACTGTGCTGTGGTGGCTTGACGGGATTGCCGTCGTCTTATGCGCAACCGTCGTGGTCGATGGGGTCCGGCTCAATGGTTTCTAACCAGTCGATGACGAGCGAGGGTGTTGGCGGTGTTGTCAATGAGTTGCTGATTCAGTTGCAGTCATTCGACGAGCCAACCGGATTCCAAAAACTCCGCATGTCTTCAATCGACAAGATCAACCTATTTCTGCCGGCCCATCGTCAGATCGCACGCCCTGTGCCGCCGTCGACGAATGTTCTCGTTATTGCCGCGACGAACCGCGCAGACAATCTTGATCCGGCGTTACTTCGCCCCGGTCGCTTCGATCGGCGGCTCACCTTCGAACCACCGTCTCGAGCCGGGCGACGTGAACTCATTGACTTCTTCCTTGATCGCAAGGCTCACCATCTAGATCTTGACGACGAAGACTCGCGCGATGGTCTAGCTGCGATCACTCAGGGGTACACCCCCGTCATGATCGAGCACCTCTTCGATGAGGGTCTTGTCAATGCTGTTCGTCGAGGTGACTCGGCGATGACCCGGCAGGATGTCGAGCGCGCGCGCTTGGTTGAAGAGGTTGGCATGGGCCAGCCAGTTGCATACACCGCTTACGAGCAGAAGTTGATCGCTACGCATGAGTCAGGTCACGCGGTAACTGCCTGGTTGGTTGCCCCTGAACGTCGACTTGAAGTGCTGACAATCGTTAAGCGCCGCGATGCCTTGGGAATGTTGGCCCATGGCGATGCTGCCGACGTGTTCACGAGGTCGAAATCTGAAATGCTCGCACTCATCCAAATTGCGATGGGTGGCCAGGCTGCTGAAGAGATCTTCTTCGGCGATATCTCAACCGGGCCCGCCGGTGATCTTCTGTACGCGACGAATGTAGCCGCTCAGATGGTCGGTGCTGCTGGTATGACGGACACCCTGATCTCGTTCTCTGCCGTCCAGGGCAGCGCGCTTTCCGATACGAACATCGTGGGGCGAGTTTTAGCCGACGCTGATGGTCGTGAGCGCGTTGAGAAGATCCTTCAGGATCAGAAGGCTCATACGCGAGCGCTGCTCGACGAGAATCGTCATCTTGTGGTGGCTCTGCGCGATGCATTGATGGAACGCCATGAACTCATTGGCCGTGAGATAACAGATGTGCTGGCCTTGGCACATGCTGATCATCTGCGTGTCACCGAGTTGGATTTGCGGGACGAGCCTTCCACTCACCAGTAGTCATCGACGGCACCGTAGTCTTACGTCGTGGGCAGCGATGGTCGTATATCCAGTGGGATCTCCATGTTCCTCGGAGGTGCCCTGATTGGGCTTTTCGGGGCTCCCGCCGCAGCGCTGCGCTCGTCCGTTCACGGTGTGACGATTCCTTGGGGTGCCATCTTTGCGGTGATCGCGCTCGGCGTTTGCGTGCGAGGTGCCAGCTACTGGATGCGCTCTAAAGTTGCTGGCGCGCTCATGACCATCGGTTGGATCCTTGTCACCTTGGCCTACACCGCGCTACTGCCCGGTGGCGATGTTCTGTTGCTAGATGTCCCGCGGACGTACGGCTACCTCATTGGTGGTTTCATCGTGTGCCTGATCGCGACCTGGTGGCCGATGATGAAACCCGCGCAAGCGGGAACTCTGGCGAGTGTCGAAGACGTTGGGATAGCGAGCGGCGACGTAGGCTGATGATCAGTTCGGCGTTGCTGTGCCACGAAAGATCGTCAGCGCCGTAAAGGTCATCCCCCATCTAGTCATCAGGACGAATAGTTGTGACGTCGACGCCATCGGACGGTA
>Ga0194035_1001039_pt1 | contig 15157 bp, 17 predicted proteins | sample JunL2320m_MetaG_FD_148680 | JGI IMG/M metagenome (GOLD analysis project Ga0194035, IMG submission 148680) | Anoxic zone freshwater microbial communities from boreal shield lake in IISD Experimental Lakes Area, Ontario, Canada - Jun2016-L239-20m | ecosystem: Environmental > Aquatic > Freshwater >...
ACCATCATCGGGTGATCCAAAGTTGCCGTGTCCGTCAATCATCGGCAGCCGAAGGGAAAATGGTTGAGCCATGCGTACGAGGGCGTCATAAATTGCGGAGTCGCCATGGGGATGGAGTCGACCCATAACTTCGCCGACAACACGCGCACTTTTAACATGGCCTCGGTCAGGACGAAGACCCATCTGGCCCATCTGGAACAAGATCCTTCGCTGCACCGGTTTAAGTCCATCGCGGGCATCTGGAAGGGCGCGCGAATAGATGACTGAATACGCATATTCCAAAAAGGACGCCTGCATCTCCGAGGAGACGTCGACATCGATGATGCGACCGTCCCCTGGCGGAGGAGTGCTGCGAGACGAACGACGTGCCATGAAATTGCCCTTTCGATGCTGACTTCCGACGTTATCGGGTCCAACCCAAGCGCACGTGAATGCAGGCGGCGAGTCGGATGTGAGGTGCGCCGGGCATAAGTGCCCCGCAAGACGTCACAATATGACTCATGGCTGGTGCTGATTACCCGATTGACTGGGAAGCAGACGTCGTGCTCACGAATGGTCGGCCAGTCCACTTGCGGCCGATCGCAACATCAGATGCAGGCAAACTGCAAGATTTTCACCTAAGTCTGTCGCCAGAAACGATTTACCTTCGATTTTTTACATCAAAACCAGAACTTTCTCAGCGTGAGCTTGAACGCTTCACCAATGTGGATCACCGAGATCGCGTCGCCCTCGTGGCTCTTATCAATGACGAAATTGTTGGGGTTTGCCGCTACGACCGCATCAATGAAACGGATGCAGAGATTGCATTCAATATCCGAGATGAGTACCAAGGAAGAGGCCTCGGCTCAGTGTTGTTGGAGCATCTTGCCGCGGCAGGGCGCGATCGGGGGATTTCTCGTTTCGTTGCTGAAGTGCTTCCCGAAAATCGTCGAATGATCAACACCTTCAAGGAAGCCGGTTATACGGTCGCACAACAATTCGAAGACCAAGTTTTGTCCATCAATTTTGCAATCGCTTCTACCGATCAAAGTCGTGCCGTCACGCTTGCGCGTGAGCATCGAGCAGAGGCCCGCAGTGTTGAACTTTTGATGACCCCAAAAACTATTGCGGTGATCGGTGCTTCAGATACACCCGGGAACGTAGGACGCATAATTGTGGAAAATTTACTTTCCGGGGGATTCACGGGGGCGATAATTCCCGTGCATCCAACAGCAAAGTCCGTACTTGGAATTGATTGCATTTCAGACCTACGCAACCAGAATTCCATCGATCTCGCAGTAGTTGCCGTACCTGCTGAAGTCGTGATGCAAGTGGTACCTGATATTGCACAGGCAGGCATTAGCGGTTTGGTTGTGTTGAGCCGTGGTTTTGGCGACGCAGGTCCGCAGGGGCAAGAACTTCAGGCGCAGTTACTTGCTTTTTGTAGGGCTCATGGGATTCGACTCGTGGGTCCTAACGCCCTCGGTCTTATCAATACGGATTCACTCATCAGTGCGAACGTTTCGTTGGCTGAATTGATGCCACAGGCAGGTTCTATGGGCTTTTTCTCACAGTCGGGTGCTTTCGGAGGTTCAATTTTGGCAAGGCTGAATCGGCGTGGACTTGGGGTGAGTTCTTTTGTTTCCGCCGGTAATCGAGCCGATGTGTCAGGCAACGACTTTCTACAATTTTGGGAATCAGATCCGCGGACAAAGGCGATCCTTTTATATATCGAAAGTTTTGGCAATCCAAGAAAATTTGCGCGTCTGGTACGCCGAATTGCAGCAACCAAACCCGTGCTCATGGTTCGCGTTGGCGGCGCCGGGCTGAACCTGCCAACTGGTCACCGAGCTGAACGGACCTTCCTAAGTGAACATGCAGTCGAAGATATTTTGCAAGCCGCTGGTCCAATAATTTTAGATTCTATCGATGACATGTTGAACCTTGCCGGAGTTATCGATGGTCAGCCGTTGCCTAGCGATGCAGGGATCGCGATCGTAGGAAACAGTGACGCGCTCATGGTGTTGGCCGCGAATGCTGCTCACCGCACAGGATGCGAAATTTCTGCCGGTCCGATCCTTTTACCGACCGCAATAGATCCCGAAGATTATCGAGCCTCAGTGCGCAGAGTCCTAGCCGAAGACGTTGTCGGAGCGCTTCTCCTGATTCATAGCCCGGGCACGAGTGGCAGTCCTGATGATCTGATCCGGATGATGTTGTTAGAAGAGGGTCACGACGCCGCCAAACCCGTGGTTGCAGTAATGCAAGGCTCAGTTGATGGATTCCGGGTGATTGATGGAATCCCCACGTTCCTAGATGTCGAAGATGCACTGTCTGCCTTGAGTCGGCTCCAGAATTTCGATCGTTGGCGGGCAACCCAAGCTGTTGGGCCCGAACCTCCAGATGACGTTGACCTTGAGACCATCACTTCGATCGTGGCGTCAGTGCTTGATCGCGATGAGACACACCTCAGCGATCGCGAAGCGCGCGACCTGCTCTTTGCATTAGGAATTGGTTTGCAGGAGGTGCCAGCTGCCGAGCTAGTAGGAAGGGGCTGCACCCTCACTCTTTTCATCGATCCCCAATTTGGAGCGGTATGCGGGTTCGGTGTTGCCGATCCGATGGCGGCGGTGCTCAATGATGTGGCCTATCGATTGGCACCAATGCACCTGCACCATTCTGCTGATGCGGTGGATTCGGTCCGAGCCTTCCCACTCGTTGGCGGCGACCAACGTGCGAAATCGTACGCGCAGGTTCTTCATCGACTGAGTTGGTTGCACGAATTCGCTCCCGAGATCGCTTTGGTGAGTCTTGCTGACCTGAGGTATATCGGGGACCAGCGAACGGCGTCAGTATCGATCACCGTGACCGTGAATCCCCAAGTATTCGACCCGCGTATGCGTCGCATGGCAGGATGAGGGCGTGGCCGACCTTGATCTTGCTTTGAGATCCGATATCCAGCGCAGTGGTTATTACCCAGATTTGGTCGCCGATGCCTTAGAAACGGCCTTGGCCGGCGAGACTCTTCATGCTTATCTCGTGCATCATGAGGCAACCTTTGATCACGATGAATTGCGCCGTCATGTCACCGTGCTGGCGCTCACTTCAACTCGCCTCATTGTTGGCCATACCGATGAACATCCGGCGGATGAGTTGCACACTGTTTCGTTCGCCACCGCGTCCACCGAGGCAGTGCGATTGGAACGAGTCGATTCAGTAGTCGTCACTCGAGTGGTGACCGAACCTGCATCCCATCAATCTGGGGGCGGGGCCGCGGAAGTAGTGCTGACCATTGGCTGGGGAGCGGTGTCAAGGATTGAACTTGAGCCAGCAACCTGTGGCGACCCTGCGTGCGACGCGGATCATGGTTACACCGGAACGACGAGTAATGATGACCTTTCGGTTCGAGTTTCTCAGGTCGCTGACGGAGCTGATGTTGTGGAACAAGCCTTGGCCTTTGCAGCATCGCTGTCGCAAGCGACTGCATCACGATTGCGGTAATGATCAGCGATCTGCCCCGTGCGCCTGCCGAATTGTCTATCGCCGACATCGTTCCATCGTGTGCAGCAGCGCTGGGAATGCCAGGCAAGGTTGATCGCATTGGACTAGGAGCGCCGAGACATATTGTTTGCGCTCTCATCGATGGGTTGGGAAGTGGGCAGCTCTCAGAGTTCGCTCAATACGCTCCGGTATTGGCCTCACTGAGTGGTCCTCGAGCCGCGACCATCGTTCCTTCAACTACACCAGTGGCGTTGGGATCGTTTGGCACCGGTGAAATGCCAGGAACGCACGGCCTTGTTGGCGCCTCATTTTGGGTTCCCGAATTCGAAGGCATCCTTGTTCCATTGCATTGGGCACCGGGAATGCCCGCGTTAGCGATTCAGCCCGAACCAACGATGTTTGAACGGATGAGTGAAGCCGGAATTCGAGTCACCACAGTTGCGCCCGAGGCCTATCGTGAAAGCGGGCTCACTCGAGCTGTGTTGCGAGGTGGGGAGTATCGCGGCGCCGAAGACATCAAAGAGCGCGTGACTGGCGTACTGGCGGCAACAAGTTCAAAGACCAGTTTCACGTATGTGTACTGGGCTGAACTTGATCGGGTCGGTCATGAATTTGGCGTTGGTAGCACCAAATGGATCGCTGCATTATCGCGGGTCGATCAGTTGATTGACGCACTGCGAAATGCGCTCCCTCTATCGTCGACCTTAATCGTCACAGCAGATCATGGAATGGTGAACTGTGATGTCAAGATTTCAATTGATTCACATCCCGACTTCACTACCGGCGTTCGTCTGGTAGCAGGTGAACCGCGCGCTCGACATATCTACACAGAAGATGGGCAGGCTGCCAACGTGGCGCAAAGATGGCGCATGGCGCTAGGGGATCAAGCGCGGGTGATCGAACGCGACGAACTACTTGCTAGTGACCTCTTAGGTCGTGTGAATGACGAGTTAGCCGACAGACTTGGTGATGTCATCGTCTTAGCTAAACATTCGGTAGCGCTGACGTCATTAGTGGATAAGCGCGTATCTGCGCTGACTGGACAACACGGATCTTTTAGTAATGATGAGTGGGAAATTCCTTGCTTAGTTGCGACAACTACTCGTTAAACGTCATCATTCTTGCTGGTACCAAAGAGTATTTCGTCCCAGGTAGGGATACTTGCGCGCCGTCCTTTAGTTTTCGCAGGCTTCCTCATTAGGGGCTTGTTCTGGGAAGTAGGCGCTTCTGTTGGCATGGGTAACATCAAGGTGTTGTTCTCATCTTCAAATATTTCTTGGATTTCAGCTTCGACCATGGCGTGGATTTCATCTTCGGAGTCGATTGCCAGAGCTGGAACAGCAACCAATCGCGGACGTGTATCACCAATGACTTCGACCTCAGCTTCGGCGATGAGCACTGCAATAGGGGTGTCGGTGATGAAGTCCATCTCACCTTCGGGCTCAACTCCCATTAAGCGACGAGCGACGCCATCAAGCGGATGCAAATTTCGTCCACTGTGATCGTAAGTCCAGACAGCTTTAGTTCCATGCTTCCACGTAGGCAGCAGCGCCGTGACGATCCATTTGCCATCTTCACGGCGATAAGAATCCCACGTGATGGAGTCAGTGGAGTACCCCGTTTGCGAAACGACAGCCGAGACAGAATCTGAAAGTGAAACAGATGAACTGGTGCGACGCAATTCAGTTGTGAGCGCAGCCGTGACGATGAATTCGCGCTCACCAAGAGGCGGGCCGGCGTAGCGAACCACTCTGTCTAGTGGCCAGCCGGTTTCAGCAGCGATCACTGCAGGATCAGCTCCGGCACGAACGCGAGACTGAATCTCCCTTGGGTTGAGAGGTTCCAAGGTGATCTCCTTTCGCGCACTAGTGAAGTGCTCAACATACTGCCTTAGTCGCTCGCGAGTGAAGGTCTGTGGCGAGATGTCGCGCGCATTGCAAGCAGCGCGGCGACGAGCGAGCCGGCGGCTGGCAAGAGATAACTCACCGAAGTGCCCAGCGAGTCAATAACGACGCCAGAGACCGCGGTACCTGCGGCATAACCCAAAATCATTCCTGAGTTCGTCCAAGTGAGAGCCTCAGTCAGCATATTTCCGGGAATAAGCTGTTCAGTTAATGAATACGTTGTGATGAGAGTAGGCGCGAGAGCAACGCCGGCAAACATGGTGGCGACGAAAAGAGCAGGAATAGATCGAGCGAAAACAGCAGGTATGAGCGCCAAAGTGGCAACCGCTGCGCAGACGACTAGTTGACGTTGCAGGGTGTATTTCCAGGCTCGATGGCCAAACCACAGTCCGCCAAGCCCAGAGCAGGCCGCCCACGTGCCCAAAATAAAACCGGTCATTTCAGGCCGTCCAGCCTCGCTTACAAAGGCGACTGTGGAGACTTCGTAACTGCCAAAAAGCCAACCGAAACAGGCTGCTATAACTGGCATGCGCCACATGTCGGCATGGCTAAAAATTTTTACTTTTGGCAGGTCAGATTTGTGGATGGGTGGTTCCGTCTTGTGTTGAAGTGAAAGCAGTATCGAACCTGTCAGCATGAACGGGATCGCCACGACAATCGGAAATTCCAGACCGACCTGTACCGCTAGCACCGCAGTGAAGATCGGACCGACGGTGAACATCAATTCTTCGATGATGCTTTCCCAAGCAAAGGCCGTGTGCTTCTTCTCAGGTTGCGAAGCTAGGACATACACCCAACGAGCGCGGACAACGGCGCCAAGAGCTGGTTGTGAAAACCCGGCTAAGGCGATACCCATGATCTGCAGGGTGAGGCGGTCTTTGTTCAAAAGAAAAATGATTAAACCCAGGCTGTTCAAGCAGGCCAGGGCTGGAAGCGTGAGGCGTTGGCCGCGTTTATCTATGACGCGGCTGGTAAAGATGGACCCACTCGCCGCACACATTTGGAAAACCGCGGCAGTCGCACCCGCCTGAGCATAAGAACCCGTGGTGCCAGACACGTAGAGCACGATGCCCAGCATGACAACAGCGATGGGAAGCCTCGCGAGAAAAGTTGCACCGGAAAATTGCCACGCCCCGGGGGTACGAAACAAGTCTCGGTATGAACTCAACACATGAATCACGCTAGTGCGCAGTGGGGCTCGCAAAAATGGCAGCCCAGCGAGGGCATGATGGGGTGGTGGAACCAGTCGAAGAACTTCTCACACGCCATGCCCTGCTGCCGTTGGCTTGGGAAGCCACCGTGAAGGCTGCCAAATTCTTGCGCGACGAGCGCCCGCACGATCTTGTGGTTGAGTCCAAGTCCACCGCGGTCGACGCTGTAACTGAGATGGATCGCGGGGCAGAGGATCGACTTGTTGATGTGCTCCTGGGTGCGCGACCAAAGGACGGCTTCCTAGGCGAAGAAGGCGGTGAGCGCTGCGGAACTTCAGGTGTGCGTTGGGTGGTTGACCCGCTAGATGGAACCGTCAACTACCTGTACGGCATTCCCATGTGGGCTGTGTCTGTTGCGGCTGAAATGCAGGGTGAATCGGTCATTGGAATCGTGATGGTGCCTGAATTCAACGAAGCGTATGTCGCTATCAAGGGCGCTGGCTCGTGGCTGGTTCGCCATGCTCTGAGTGAACCAAGCTGGGCCGAGCAGCTCCATGTGCGCGAGTGTCACGATCTGACAACCGCTCTCACCGCAACTGGCTTTGGATATTCGGGGGAGCGTCGAAAAGAGCAAGCGGGCGTCATGCTGAAGATTGCTGATCAAGTTCGCGATTTTCGCAGAATGGGTTGTGCGACCGTTGATTTTTGCTGGTTGGCTCGAGGCCGGCTCGACGCGTATTACGAACACGGGCTTCAACGCTGGGATGTGGCAGCGGGATATCTTATTGCTCGAGAGGCCGGCGCGATCGTTACAGGGCTTTGGGCAGAAAGCCCGCATGAAGAAATCATGGTCGCCTCGGTGCCGCGGATCGCGGCTGAACTACGGGAGTTACTTCGCAACGCCCACCGAGGATGAACCGGCATCCAACTAACTCAGTCGTCGCAGTTCTTTTTTATAGCGATGCGCATTAGCAACGTACCCGGTCACGCCGTCTGGGTCTGGATGGCCATCAACGGTGTCTTCTTGAATGACGCAAGGAATGCCTAAAGCACGTGCATGAGGAGGAACGACTTTGCGCATTGGAACGAGGGCGCCAGCGCCTACAAGCGAAAAAGGACCGATGACTGCTTGGTTCAACACGATTGATCCAGACCCAATCAGGCAGTCATCGTGTATTTGGGCGCCTTCAATATGAACGTTATGTCCGACGGTAACTCGATCACCGATGATCGTCGGGTTCATGTCAGTGCAATGGATGACGGTTCCATCCTGAATTGAGCTTTGGGCGCCGATAGTGATGTAGCCATGATCCCCGCGAAGCACGACTCCAGGCCAGACAGATGATTCCGCCCCAATCCGCACATCGCCTATGACGACGGCATCAGGATGAACGAAGGCTGAGGGGTCAATCTGTGGTTCTTTGTCACCAAGGGCATAGATAGGCATACACGTCAGGTTAGCGCTAAGCATAAGTGAGCCGGCTAACACGCGCTCAATAGTGGCATTTGGCCAGAAATGAGGCAGAATCACGGCGCTACATCAGTTAGGTGGCCGATTGGGAGGGCACAAGCATGGCAACTGATTACGACGCACCGAGAAAAACCGACGAAGAGTTAGCCGAGGATTCATTAGAGGACCTCAAAGCACGTCGCGCTGAAAAATCATCAGGCGCAATCGATGTTGATGAGGCTGAAGCCGCTGAGAATCTCGAGTTGCCTGGTGCGGATCTTTCGGATGAAAGCTTGACCATTCGAGTGTTACCGCGTCAGTCAGACGAGTTCACGTGTTCCAAGTGCTTCTTGGTTCACCATCGCAGTCAACTAGATCACGAGGCCAAGACTGGTCCGGTTTGCTCTGACTGTTCATAAGGTTCAGAACTAGTCGGTGTGTGTGCCGCGATTCATTGCGCGGTACACCACCGTCTCAACTGCAGCTGCTGTTGCGGCAGTGACTATCGCCCACATCAAGGCCCGCCCGATGTTCACCCGTGGATCACGTGGATCTGGCGCAGTACGTCCGCTCGATCGTTGATAGCCCGCATTCAAGACCTTGCGAACCAGCATGGTTGCGCCTGTCGCAGTCATCGGCGCGATGAGATGCATGAACAGGTTGGGCTGTTCATCAACAATTTCTGGCGTTGTCTCGTTCATATTCATACTGTCTCAGATCTGTGCGTACTTGGGCCAGCTGATTGGCCACGAGCGGTCAGAGCCGCGGCAATTGCCAAGCTCAATCTTTCTGGGTGACGTGTGCTGAATATCCAACCCGGATGCGGATCCATCTGATCTTCGACTCTAATTGACACTGATGATGTGCTCGACCACAGTTTCAAGAGCGTGTAGTCCAAGGCATGATCGCGGCTTCTGCGGGCTTCACGGGTCTGATCTGGGTCCAAAGTGGCCACTGAGCCGATGTGGGAGATGGGCAAGCGTGCAATATCGACTCGAAGAACATCAGTTATTTCTATGACGGGCGAACTCGTGGTCATCACGAGTGCCAGGAGCGCGTAGATCACGGCGAACATGGTCCAACCGATGATCGGATCGTAAGCCGCACCGTAAGCAATGCTCAGCATGGCAACGAGTCCAGCGGCAAGGCCATAGACCCACCACTTGGGCAAGAGGCGCTCTCGGTAACTACTCACACCACACACTCTAGGCGGCCTCGGTAGGCTCGACACCTATGAAGGTGCCCGTACTGATTCAGCGGCTAGACGATCAATTACCCCTGCCCAGTTATGAGCACCCGGGTGACGCCGCCATGGATTTGCGTGCGCGAACGACAGTAACGCTGGCTCCGGGGGAGCGCGCTGTGATTCCCACAGGCATCGCGATAGCCCTGCCCCCTGGTTATGCCGCATTTGTTCATCCCAGAAGTGGGCTTGCCGCCAAACAAGGACTCGGCATGGTCAATGCGCCCGGTGTCATTGACGCGGGCTACCGCGGTGAGATTGGGGTCATCCTCATCAACCACGACCGACATCAATCGATCACACTTCAGCGAGGCGAGCGCATCGCACAACTAGTGATTGCACCCGTAGAGCAGGCAGATCTCATCGAAGTCGCCCAGCTACCGGGCAGCCACCGTGGACAGGGTGGGTTCGGGTCAACAGGCACAGGTGCTACTACGGTGGTCCCGTGAGCAACGAATATCGCACAAACGGTCCATTAGATGAATCCGAAGTTGTCTGGGACGACACAGAACGACTCGATCTGGGCAGTCTGCTTGTTGCCGCCATTCCTGGTGTCGATGTTCAGGTTCAGGTCGACGAGAACACAGGCGCAGTCGCTTTGGTGACCTTGGCCACTGCCGACAGCGGCGTGCAAATCCAAGTATTTGCCGCGCCAAAATCAGGCGGCCTTTGGGACGACGCTAGGCAACAAATAACTTCATCCATAAATAGTTCGAATGGACTCGTAGAAGAAGTTCTGGGCACATTTGGTCCTGAACTCCGAGCTCAGGTTCCGGGGGAGCAGGGCTTGCAGCCCGCGCGTTTCGTGGGCATAGAAGGTCCACGGTGGTTTATGCGCGCGGTGTTCCTTGGAGATGCATCACGACCAAGTGAAGCGGCAACAGTTCTTGAGAATGCAGTTCGAGGACTCGTGGTCGTGCGTGGCAACGAAGCTATGCCGGTAGGTAACGCACTACCCCTCACCTTGCCAGCAGCTGAGGAGCTTCAAGCGGCCTCGGCTGATGAGCCAGTCTTACTGCCGCCCGAGCGCGGGCCTGAGTTAACTGAGATTCGCTAATGTCTTTGAAATCTCGCTGGGTTGGGTTATCCCGCAGCCGTGCTGACTCTCAAGTTGATGAGTTGCGTGCCGAACTCACCGAGGAATTATCACTCTGTCAAGACATTGGAGATTGTCAGGCTGGTCAACTTGTTAGCCTTGTCGGCACGGTGCGTTCGGTGACAATTAAACCAAAGGATGCACTGCCGGCCTATGAAGTTGAGCTATATGACGGATCAGGCGCAACCACGGTCATCTGGCTTGGGCGACGGTCTATCCCCGGCATCTTTACCGGACGCAGAATGCGGGTAAATGGACGCATGACCTTCGTCGATGGCCGCAAGACGATTTACAACCCGCGTTATATTTTGAAGCCAGTGAAAATCTGATGCAGGATTCACAACCAGAACCAGATCATCATCACGATCATGAACTTCATCTAGAACATGAGACTGTTGAAGACATCAAGATTGAAACCGTTTTACTCGAACGAGCAATTGGTGGATGGCGCGGAATTATCGATTCCGGTATTCCTACAATTGTCTTTGTCATCGCTTACCTAGTGACGAGTCAAAACCTCAGTCAGTCAGTTATCGCAGCTCTAGCTTCAGGGGTAGGCATCGCTTTATGGCGTCTATTTCGACGTGAACCCCTGCACCAGATAGGAGCAGGTTTTGTTGGCTTACTTGTGTCAGCGGGCTTTGCGAAATACACGGGTAAGGCTGAGGACTTCTATTTGCCGGGCTTGCTCACGAATGCTTTTTACGGAACAGCCTGTTTGATATCTGTGCTTATCCGTTGGCCACTCATCGGTGTGTTTTTAGGGTTCTTCACCAAGCAGGGAACAACTTGGCGAAGGGTTCCCGATCAGAGGCGAGTGTTGGCTGCTGCCACCTGGATTTGGGTGGCGGTGTTCTTGGGACGCCTCCTTGTTCAAGTACCCCTGTATCTGTCGAATTCGGTCACGGCCCTTGGCATTCTTAAAATTGTGATGGGCTGGCCACTATTTTTAGCAGCGGCCTACTTCACCTATCGAGTGCTTGAGCCAACATATAAGGCAATGCGTGCTGCCTCGGAATAAGTGACAAAGCCTGGAACGCGTCGAGATGAAACTTTTGCCGCTTAGAGATGACCAAGCATGCGTTGGAGTTCGGGTTCTTGATCGGGAGAAGCCACAAAGAGAAGTTCGTCCCCAGGATCAAGAGCATCGTCAGCTGAAGGAGTGATCACTCGATTGCCTCGCACAATTGCAACAAGTGCGGTGTCGGGCGGCCAGGGTTGATCCCCCACTCGTTGGCCGGCAACGGGTGAGTCAGAAGACAGCGTGATTTCTACGAGGTTTGCTTGACCTTGACGAAAAGTGAAGAGTCGAACTAGGTCGCCGACACTGACTGCTTCTTCGACGAGTGCTGACAGCATGCGTGGAGTTGATACTGCAACGTCGACACCCCAACTCTCATCAAACATCCATTCATTCTTGGGATGGTTAACACGAGCGACCACACGAGGTACTCCGTATTCCGTCTTTGCTAGCAAGCTCACAACAAGATTGACCTTGTCATCTCCAGTTGCAGCAACCATCACCTGACATTCAGCCAAGTGCGCGGCCTCAAGCGTGGAAATTTCACATGCATCGGCTAGCAGAGTTTCAGCCCCATCAACGACGCCTGGTTTGGAAAGTTCAGGATCCTTATCAATGAGCAAGACGTTGTGGCCATTGGCGATGAGCTCACGAGCGATGGAGCGCCCTACTTTGCCAGCTCCGGCGATTGCGACGCGCATTTAAGCCTCCCGTGGGCCGTGGGCGAAGACGCGCACGACATTTGCAACTTCGTCGGTGCGATATGACGCATAAACGTGGTCGCCATCTTGAATGACGGTATCGACGGTAGGAATTGATGGATCTCCGTAACGAGAGATGTATGCGATGCGAGCTCCTGAGGCAAGCTCTAGGTCAGATGCCCGACGCCCGATCCACATCTCACCGAATGCAATTTCGCCGACAGCTAGGTAGCCGCTTGGGTCCCTGAAAAGTTCATCACTGCCCAGAGGCAGCAGACGGCGCATGATCTGACTTGAAGTCCAAGCCACGGTTGCTACCGTCGGGATACCTAGGCGCTCATAAATCTCAGCGCGCCGGGGGTCATAAATCCGAGCCACGACACGCTTAACGTCATACGTCTCTCGAGCGACCCGGGCGGCCAGGATATTTGTGTTGTCGCCGCTGCTCACGGCAGCAAAAGCCCCGGCACGGTTGATGCCGGCGTTCTCTAGCGTTTCGCGGTCAAAACCGACACCTTTGACCGTAAGACCATTGAAATCGGCGGGTAAACGCCGAAAAGCACTCGCGTCTTGATCGATGATTGCAACGGAGTGCCCGGACTTGTCCAGGAACTGCCCAAGGAGGGATCCGACTCTTCCGCATCCAAGGATGACGATGTGCATGTTGAGAAGATACAGGAACCGCGTAACATCCCATGACGTGCCAGTCTCTGAAGGTGTCAAGCGTCTCCTTGTCGGTCGTGCCCTACGTAGCGATCGTCTGGGCGAGACGTATTTGTCCAAGAAAATCGCGCTCCCTGTTTTCGCGAGCGATGCGCTTTCGTCTAATGCGTATGCGACCCAGGAAATCCTTCTGGTGCTCTCACTTGGCGGCCTTGGGCTATACCAGTGGGGCCCATTAGTCGCTGTTGGCGTGGTGGTTATCTACCTCGCAGTGGTGATGTCCTATCGCCAGACCGTTCACGCGTATCCAAGTGGAGGTGGTGACTATGAAGTGGTCACTCATAACCTTGGTCCGAACTGGGGCGTCTTTGTAGCAAGCGCACTATTAATCGACTACGTCATGACCGTTGCAGTGTCTATTGCATCTGCGATCGACAACCTAGGTTCAGTTTTTCCAGTCATCGCCAAACATAATGTTTGGTGGGCTGTTGGAGCGATCGCGATCATCACGGTGCTCAACCTGCGTGGTGTCAAGGAGTCTGGGGGGCTGTTCGCCGCCCCCACATATTTTTTTATTGCCGCAATCTTCATCATGATTGCTACGGCAATAATTCGAATGGCCTTTGGAACAAATCTTCAAGCTGAAAGTGCATCTTGGGAGATACTTCCGGAAGGCAGTTTTACTGGGTTTGCCCTTGTGTTTCTAATAGCGCGTGCGTTTTCATCAGGTACGACAGCACTTACGGGTATCGAGGCGGTGGCCAATGGTGTGCCTGCATTAAAGCCACCAAAGTCTAAGAATGCCGCAACAATTTTGCTATTGCTCGGCTCTATATCTATGACAATGTTCATGGGTATCACCTGGTTGGCGTTGCACACTGGTGTCAAAATCACGGAGAAAGACGCGGACCTCATTGGACTTCCGGCAGGACAACCTCAAAAGACGGTTATCGTTCAAGTTGCGAACGCGGTATTCGATAATTCGGCTGTTCCAGTCATGATCATTTCCTTGTCAACCGCGCTCATCTTGGCCCTAGCCGCGAACACCGCGTACAACGGTTTCCCAGTGCTTGGTTCAATTCTTGCTAAGGATGGTTATCTACCTCGGCAGTTACACACGCGTGGTGACCGGCTTGCCTTCAGTAACGGAATCTTGACTCTTGCCGGTCTCGCAGTCGTTTTGATGGTGGTCTATCAGGCAGATGTCACCGCCTTGATTCAGCTCTACATCTTGGGCGTTTTCGTGTCCTTCACCTTGAGTCAGATTGGCATGGTCCGCCATTGGACACGTCACTTGAAGACGGAGACCGACCAGGGAGAGCGCAAGAGGATGCGCCGATCTCGTGCAATCAACTGTTTCGGATTCATCATGACGGGCATTGTTTTAGTCATTGTGTTGCTGACAAAATTTGTTCACGGCGCATGGCTGGTTGTCGTTGCCATGCCAATCATTTTCTTCATTATGAAGTCAATTCATCGACACTACGAGCGTGTGCGGGCTGAATTGTCCACGGGTGAAGACGAAAAGGTGCTGCTTCCTTCGAGAGTTCATGCGCTGGTTCTTGTGTCAAAGATTCATAAACCAACACTACGCGCGATCGCCTACGCGAGAGCATCAAGGCCAACGGTCTTGGAAGCAGTCACCGTTAATGTCGACGATGATGAGACAGCAGCACTACTCGCTGAATGGGAACGACGTGAAATTCCAGTCACGCTGAAGATCTTGGATTCGCCTTACCGTGAAATTACTCGGCCAATTCTTTTGTATGTGCGCGAGTTGCGTTCCGATAATCCAAACGACGTCGTGACGGTTTACATCCCTGAGTACGTCGTCGGGCGTTGGTGGGAACAGTTACTTCACAATCAGTCTGCCTTGCGCCTCAAGAGTCGACTGCTCTTCACACCCGGTGTCATGGTTACCAGTGTTCCTTGGCAGTTGGTTTCTACCGAAGACAAATCGGTGGAGGAAGTTTAGGGTGACCCGCGCGCCAAAGGAACCAATACAAGTAGACGACGAAGTTCGAGTCATTCTCGGCGCCATGGTGCATGGTGGCCACTGTTTAGCGCATCCGCTCGGTCACACGGCGTTCGTACGGCACGGTCTGCCGGGTGAAGACGTCACATTGCGAATAACTGAGGTGCGATCCAAATTCGTGCGCGCCGACGTTGTTGAGGTGCATCAGGCTTCGGAATTTCGCATAGATGCACCTTGTAATTGGGCTCGTCCCAATGGCTGCGGTGGGTGCGATTACCAACATATTGATCTGACTCACCAGCGCGAAATCAAGGGCGTAATTGCGCGCGAGTCTTTGCAACGCCAAGCAGGAATCGATGTTGGACCCATAACCGTTCTTGACCTAGGCGATGACGGAGGTCTTGGCTGGCGAACGCGTATGCGTTGGAGTGTCGACGGTAGCGGGAATGCGGGTTTATTGGGTGCGAGAAGTC
>Ga0194035_1001041_pt1 | contig 15137 bp, 9 predicted proteins | sample JunL2320m_MetaG_FD_148680 | JGI IMG/M metagenome (GOLD analysis project Ga0194035, IMG submission 148680) | Anoxic zone freshwater microbial communities from boreal shield lake in IISD Experimental Lakes Area, Ontario, Canada - Jun2016-L239-20m | ecosystem: Environmental > Aquatic > Freshwater >...
GTGCAGCCTCTGCGCCACCTTGGCAGGTGACCAGCACAAAGTCGCCGCGCCCGGCGGGGGCTCGGGAGAGAGGGCGAAATCCATCTCCATGAGGGGCGGTGGAAGGCATGGGCCAGAGAGTCTCCATCGCGTGTGCATGCACAACCAAAATTGATCCAAAAACGCCCAAAAAAAGGGCTCGAGACGCTCAAAAAGCCGCGTGCAAGGCCCTCGCTTCCCAACCCACTTCCAGAGGGTAGAGCGCAAAATTAGGCCGGCCCGGGCGCCCAAGGGCCCGGGCCGGCCTTTCTCGTCTGAACGCTGGACAGTGCCCAACTGGTGACTCAGAAAGGTGCCTCAAAGAAGCAACTCAAGGAGAGCCATGCAGTCGGGCGAAGGACTAACCGTGGCCCTTCTTCTTCTTGGCAACCTTCTTGGCGGCCTTCTTCTTCTTCTTTGCCATCGATATGGCTCCTTGCCACGAATGCCCGGACACGCAACACACGATCAATCCCTCGGGCACTCTATCGTAGGGATCGATCGACGTTTCAAACTAGTTTTGTTCACTCGCTCGTTCGTTTGTGCGGGGTGCCCAAGCAGCACTCAACCGTCACAAGGAAGAGTTGTGGATGATGAGAAGGAAAACTGTCAAGAGAAGTTTTAAAATATTTTTAGGATTTTTTCGATCACTTTGGATCACCTTGAGACGATCTGACTAGCGTCGTGTGGTCCACCGGCATGTTCTGCTAGAGCCTGTTGGGCCGCCCACGTCTCCAAAAGCGCAAATTGCTTTGAGAAATCTTGTTCTGCAACCGCCAGCGGGCTCTTAAAGAAGCAGGCCAACCATGGAATGGCACCGTATTCGCCCTTGCGCTGGCTGAGTTCCACCAAACGCACCAGATCGATCACTAGCGGTGCTGCCAGAATGGAATCGCACCCCTGCCATATGAATTGGAACGTCATCGGCGTGCCCAGAAATCCTCGAAAGTGAACGTGGTCCCACGCTGTCTTCCAGTCGCCGAGGCTTTTGATGTATTCGATCGATACGTGCGTCTGGGGAGGGTAGCCCAGGATGCTGGCCAGCAGGTGGTCTTTGCTTCGCACCTTCGTTGCTTTGTTGCGTGGGTCGTCCAGCACCTTGCCATCCATGTTGCCGAAAATGTTGTGCCCCACCCAACTCATCACATCCAGATTGCGGGCTGCAAACATCGGGGCCAACACACTCTTGAGAAGCGTCTCCCCAGTTTTTCCGTCACAGCCGGCGTGGGGCACCCGGCGGTCGATCGCCGCCTGTTGCATGGCCGCAGGGGTGGCGCCCGTGGAGGGAGTGAAGTTGATGTACGAGGCTCCGGCCTCAAAGGCTGCCAAGGCATACAGACTGCTGGCAGGAAGAGGGCATTTTTTCGGATCGTCGAGCAGCGACTCAACGGTTTTGAATTCGATTGGAATCGGCAACTCTGGCGGCGGTTCCGTCGACGCAAGATTCACGACCACAACATGCCGCAACTGTTCGGCTGCGGCAAACGCCTCGATGTCGGTCCGGATTCTGGCCACCGCTGCGCGGGGTGTTTCCACGCGGGCAGCGATTGAAGCGTCGGCCAGTTCGTGGATCTTCTCGCCGGCAGCCACCACCGTGCCAGGGCGCAGCCTCGATTCCACGGAGGCAAAATAATCGGCACTGCTGTCGAGGAGTTCCGGAGAGATGGCTCGGCTTTCAACCCACATGCGGCGAGCCTCTTCGGCTAGTCGTCCAGCGCGAATATCGTGGCCGCCCACAACGATCTCATCAAAACTCACGAGATCAAGCTGAGTGAACGGGTCAAGCGAGGTCACCAAGCCGATCGGTTGGATCGCACCCCGGCCCAGCGCAGCCAAGCCTGTCATTGCGGTAGTCGCCACGCCACCCTTGGCTCCGATGATCCACAGTCCGATGCGCTGTCTGGTGGCGGGTTGCCCTGGAGCGGGCTGTTTGGTTTGCGTGCGGCCTGGCAGTCGGGATGGCATGCGTCGATTCCTGGGGTAGCACGTGCGTCAAGGGCGCTGGGAATGGTGGCGAGGCTTGGTATCATTCTGGTCATGACCAGAGTCGTCAAGCACGGGTAGGAGATTTTGAAACAGAGCATGGAATCGCCACACGGTCTGCAAGCCAGTTTGCATCTGGCGCGGCGCATGGCGTCGCTGGAACCATCCGCTACGCTGGCCATGGCCGCCAAAGCCTCTTTGATGGCCGCCTCGGGCATCCCCGTGATCGATCTTTCGGTCGGCGAACCCGACTTCCCCACCCCCGGGCACATCTGCCAGGCGGCCGAGGCGGCGATCCGTGCAGGCAAAACAAAATACACGCCAGCCGCTGGCATCCCAGAACTCCGCAAGGCCGTCGCAGCCGACTATTCTCGCCGCACAGGACTCACGGTGACCCCTGCACAGGTGGTGGTTTCGTGTGGAGCCAAGCACGCGTTGCACAACGTCTGCGTATCGCTCTTGGACGAGGGAGACGAGGTGATTGTGCCGGCCCCCTACTGGGTCAGCTATGCGGAACTCATCAAGCTTTCCGGCGCCATCCCTGTACTCTTGGAAACGAGGATCGAGGACGATTTCAAGCTGCGCCCCGAGGCGTTGCGGGCCGCCCTCACGCCGCGCACGCGGATGCTGCTGCTGTGCTCGCCGAGCAATCCCACTGGCGTGGTCTATTCCGGCGACGAACTGCGGGCGTTGGCCGACTGTGCGATCGAGGCCAATCTGGCTGTCGTAGCCGATGAGATTTACGACCAATTGGTGTTCGATGGGCGACAGGCCGTTTCATTTCCAACGCTCCGGCCTGGCCTAGAGGAACGGACGGTGGTGGTGGCCGGCGTGAGCAAAACCTACTCGATGACCGGGTGGCGGATCGGCTGGACGATCTCCCCAGAGCCGTTGGCCAAGGCGATGGGCAATCTGCAGAGCCAGGAGACGAGTAATCCATGCAGCGTGAGCCAGCATGCTGCCGTGGCTGCGCTCACCGGCCCGCAAGAGTGCGTGGCCGAGATGTGCAGGGCGTTTCAATCGCGACGGGATCTGGTCGTTCGAAAACTCACGGCCATTCCGGGCGTGCGACTGCCACAGATCGGCGGCGCATTTTACGCTTTCTTTGACATTCGACAGGCTCTGGCTCGCTCGGGGGCCGGAGGAGGCACAGTCCTTGGTCCCACCACGAGTGCCCAGTGGTGCGAGGCATTGCTGGAGCGGGAACACGTGGCGTTGGTGGCTGGGAGTGCGTTTGGTACCGAGGGGCATGTGCGGATGTCGTTTGCAGCAGCAGAGGACAAGCTCACCGAAGGACTCGCCCGCATCGCCCGCTTTCTGGCGTGAGCAGGTTTGAAAATGCCTGCAAACAATAGGGTTGGCATTGTGTTGGCGGGGGGAGCGTCGCGACGCATGCAAGCAGCGGGCATGACAGGCATGACAGGCATGAACGCCTGGAGCGACAAAGCGACTCTCACGCTGGCTGGCCAGACGTTTGTGGAGCGGGTGTGCCTAGCTGTGGCTGCGGAAGTGGCCGAGGTGATCGTTGTGGCAGCCCCGCTCCAGAAGTTGCCTTCTCTGCCCAGCGGCGTGATCGTGGTGCGAGATTCGCTGCCGGGCGCGGGGCCGCTGGCGGGCATCGCCGACGGGATGGGATGCGTTCTGGAGGCTCGTCGTCGTGCAGGCCAAACGCCTCCTGAGGTGGCTGTGATTGTGTCGTGCGATGTGCCGCTGCTGCGGCCAGCAGTGGTGCGGTTGTTGTGCGAGGCGTTGGGGTGTGCAGAAGGAGCACGCGCAGGCCAACAGACTTCCCCCAAGGCCCACTCTGCCAGGGACACGCCGCTCTGGGTGGTGCCAGTGGTGGACGGATATCGGCAGGTGCTCGTGTCGGCCCTGCGACTGGAGTTGCTCGCAACGATTCAGGCATATCTGGGCAGTGGCCGCTGCGATCCTCGGGGGCTGCTCGAGCAGATCCACGCTGCCGATCCGGGGTCCGTGCGTTTTCTGTGCGAACCAGAAATAGCCGCTGTTGATCCGGACGGCGACTCATTTTGTGATGTCGACACGTGGGCAGACTTCCACCATATCAATTCTCGCCTTCAAAAAAACGACGGATGACTTCTATACTGCGCGGCTTATGGTGACGCGATATTCCCGATCACTCAGAGACGCAGGTCGGCCGCGGCGACGGTGGGCCGTCTTCTCGTTGGCGGCATTGGCCGTGGGCGGTGGGGTCGTGTGGATTGCGCCCACGGTTTTGGTGCTCACGCACCTGCGAGACAGGCCGCTGGAGGCGGCATTTCAAGGAATCGACGGCCGGGTGTCCAGCCGCGCGGCCACGTGGACGTGGCTGGGTGGGATCGAATACAGAGATCTCGTGCTCTGCGACCGTTCGGGGCGTGTGGTCGTGACGGTGCAACGCATGCTGATCGACCGCGGACTCCTCGCTTTGGCGATGGATCCGACGCATCTGGGCACGGTGCGACTGGTGGGCGGCGAGGCGATGGTGGAAGTGCGGCGAGGCGGGAGCGGCATCGAAGATATTCTGGCGCCGTGGCTGGCCCAGAGTGCCCGCGTGGCATCCTCGCCGATGTCATTCGAATTAGAAGTGGTTGATACGACCGTCGATCTGGTCGATCTGGAGCGGCGGGACGCCTGGCGCATGAGCGAACTGATTGTCGCTGGAACCGTTCGCAGCGATGCAACGCTCGCCGGCTGGACTGTATCGGGACGGGTGCTGCATGCCCCAGCCGCAGCACGCACATTGGCCGCGGTTCCAAGCGGTCTGCCTCTTGCTGCGACAGTCGCAGCCTCTTCGACGCGGCTGGATCGCACGACGATTGCGGCTGGCGCAATGGCGACGGTATCGCGAGACGGCGGCTGCTCGGTGTCATCTCCTGCTGGAATAGATCACGACTCCGCTCGCACCCTCTCCATCACGACCAACCGCTTGCCGCTGGGAGTATCCAGCGTGCTGGCCACCCGATTCGACACACCGCACCTGCTCGATGGTTTGGCAGACGTGCGATTGGACATCACGCTCCCGGCCGCACCGGGCGGACAGGCGGTTGCTGCCGGCACTCGCACGATGCAGCCTGGCACGCAGGTGATGGGAATGATCGCGGGATCCCAGTTGGCCCTGTGCCGTTCCGATACACTCGCCGAACTGGTCACGCTGGATCGCTGTGAAATGCCGCTGGATGTCACGATCGACGGCCGGATGCTGACGATCCGGAACATGAAGGTGTCTTCTCCGCTCTTGAAAGCGGAAGCCTCGGGGCGCATAGGGATTCCGCAGGGCAGTGTTTGGGAATGGGCCGAGGCGATCATTGGCGACAATTTTGCGTTGGCTGCCGACATCGACCTTGCGGCGGCATCGCTTGCGATTCCAGGTGGATTGAAGGTGCGACCCGACGTGCGCGTGCTGGCGGGACAGCTCCAGGTGTCTGCTGCATCCCACCCCGACGGCGGCGAGCGCGTGCTGGAGGTACGGACCACATCACGCGATCTGGCGGCCGTTCAGGGAGAGCGGCAGTTGCGTTGGAATGAACCATTCACCGCTTGGCTGCGGGGAAGGCGAGGGCCGGCGCAAGGCGATCGCCTCCGCATTGAAGAGGCACGGATTGCCTCATCGGCTGTCGAAGTGGAGGCATCTGGTACGGCTGAAACATCTCATATGCAGTGGACTGTAGACCTTGGCAAACTCGTGCAGGAGGCCTCCGAGGTGCTCGATATAAAGGCGTTGACGCTCGCCGGCACAGCCCGCGGTCAGGTCGACATCCAACGACTCACAGACGGTGGTGCTGCGACGGCCAAGATTTCAGCCAGTCTTTCCGCGTTTGAGTTGGTGGCCGCAGGGCAGCCTGAGTGGCGGGACGATGAAATCACGCTGGAAGCAGAGGGGACAGGCAGTATGGCCGGTGGGGCAATGCTCATCGACACGCTGCACGGCGTGGTTTCCTCCAGCGATGACAAACTAGAGATGACGCTGACTGGCGGAACCCTCGTGGACTATGCCGCCGGATGGGCCAGTGGCCAGTCGGATGTGCCGTGGATGCGGCCCGCGCCGCAGTCGCAGGGCGTGTCAGCCGATTGGTCGTTGGTGGGCGATCTGGGGCGTTGGCACGCGAGATTCGCAGGGATGACAGCCGCGATGACCCGCGCCACGACTGGCAGCTTTAAAGGCAGTGGCCAGGGCATCGACACGCTCACACTCACCGGCAAAGTGAAAGCCTCCGCTGCTCTGGCCGCACGAGACAGCGCATGGCAAATCGAGCGGGCGGGCTGTGAAATTGAAAAGTTGGCCGCCTCTTTTGGCGGCCGGCACATCAGCGAGCCTCGTGTGGTGGCCAGTGCCGCCGGCGTCTTGAACCCGGGAACCGGTCGGGTCGAGATCTCATCGGCCGAAATCCTTACCGCCACCGTGTCGCTCCGCACGGGTGGCTTTGTGATCCTGCCGCCGCCTCTGAATGCGATGGGAAATGAAACGATCTGGGACGGGCTTGCTCGTCTGCGAGGCAAGACGCAGTGGCAGGCAGACATCGGGCGGATCGAAAAATGGCTCGTGTCGATGCCGACGGCTTCACGTTGGCCGGCGGGCGGTCGTGGGTGGGGCACTGTAGAGATCCTCGATACCCCAACGGGTTTGAACGTGCTCGTCGAGGCCACAGGGAGCCAGTTGACGTTGTCGAGCGCGGCGACGGACAAGACTCCTGGCAACTCTGGCGACGTGCCATCGCGGCAGGTGTGGGCCGAACCCAACGCAAAAGTTGTGTTGGAGGTCACCCGGGGCATCACGCATTCACCAGACGCACGGGCTGGCTCAACGTTTGCCGACAGGATGATCATCAACAAGCTCTCGCTGGAATCGTCTACGATCGCTGTCGCGGCCACCGGCAGCGTCGGCGAACTCTCCGCCAAGCGTCTGGTTGAACTGGGCGGCACGGTGACGTACGACTGGCAACTCATGTCGCAGTTACTGACGCCTTGGACGGGTGGCCGGCTGCAAGTCGCCGGAGGCGGCCCGCGGCCTTTTGCGATTCGGGGTCCTTTGGGAAGTGTGCCCCACGTTGCGATGGCCGCTCAGCCAGTACCCAGCGGCACAGAGCCTCAACCTCCTGAAAACCATTCGGTCCCGATGCCGACAGACTGGCTATCGAAAGTGCGCGACTCAAGCGACAGCCTCAATGCCAGCACGCATACTCGCATCGCGTTGCCCGTTCTGTCTCCCAGGCAGCCGCAGGAGGGACTCCTTGCCGAATGGCTGCGGGGTATTTCCATCGACACATCGACTGCCTGGACGGCTGCCGATATGGATGGCTTTCGGATTGAATCAGGCGAGATGGCCGTGCGGCTTTTCGAAGGGCAGTTGGCGCTGGGGCCATTTGAGATCGCCGCGTCTGGAGGCCGTCTCCGTGGGGCGCCGTGGGTGCGGTTGTTGCCCCCGCCGGGTGAGTTGATCGTGCCACCGGGTCGCATCATCGATCGCGTCGCGCTTTCGAGCCGCTTGTGCGATCAATGGATTGCATGGTCGACGCCGCTGTTGGGCCATGCGGCCCACACGCAAGGCGTTGTGAGCGTGGATGTGGCTGGTGCGAGAGTGCCACTGGGCGATCCATTTGGTGGAGAAATGTCCGGGCAGCTCATCTTTGAAAATCTTGAGGTCACGCCCGGCCTCCAAACCCAGCCGCTGGTGAACTTGATCGTCAAACTGCAATCAATCATCGATCCACGTTTTGCATTTGGCGACAAAGTAGTTCTCTTGCGAGTGCGGCCAGATCCGGTACGAGTGAAGATGGTCGAGCGTAGGCTGTGGCACGAAGGACTTGTGATGGAAATGGGGCAGCTTGTCGTGCGGTCTGGAGGGAGCGTCGGCGAGGATGGTTCGCTTTCGATGGTTGTGGAGGTGGCGTTGCGGGGCGACATCGCCGGCACCCTTCCTGTGGTGGCACAACTGCTTCGCACACCGCTTGCGATTCCACTTCGAGGCACTGTCGAGCGGCCGCAATTTGACGCCCGCGCCATCGACACAATCATCGGACGCATTGTGGAAAACACGGCCGAAGCCGTGATCACCGACGGTCTCAGCCGCGGTCTCGAAGGCCTGTTCGGCAGCCCACCGCCCGTTCCACCCAAGTAGTTAACCACAATTCCGTCACGGGAATCAAGCATGGCGGAGTCGCCGATCCATGCCGCTGACCAAACGCTCGAGCTGCGCGCGATAAGAAAAGTGTTCCACTTCCAACCGGTGGCGCGGGCTCTGGACGTATTGCATGGCGGAGTGTGCCGTTGGACGCATGCGTTGCCGATAGAGCCAGGCCGACGCTTGCGGAGAGCCGCGGCCAGCCTTCGCCATTCTGGCCACGACCTGCCCCTGCAAATCGGTCAGTCCCCACTGACCGCTGTCGGGCTGAATCAAGCCGCACACGGCGATGTCGTCGCGGGAGGGATGGAGGAGGTTGAGAAAGAGCCTTGGGCAGCCATCGTGCGAGCAGAGATGCTTTTGATCGATGAACGGCATTGAGATTGCATAGCCAGTGGCACAAAGAACGGTGTCGAAGGGCTGGCTGCTGCCATCGTCAAAGACAACCCGCTGGCCGTCGAAGCGTGCGACATCGCCGACCGTCTGAAGCGCGCCGGAGTCGATCTGCGCATACAGTTCTTCGTTGATGATCGGATGCGATTCCCAGAGCCGATGGTCGGGCCGTCGCAGCCCGTGCCGCCACGGGAGACCGATTGTTTGATCGATCGCTCGCAAACTCACAATCCTTCGCAGCCAGAGCGGCACCCCCATGCGCAAGAGCCGCTCGCTTCGCACATCAGCCGGACGCCCCAGAATCTCGCGAGGTACGACATAGTAGCCCCGCCGAGTGGAGTGCACGGTCGTCGCTCCGTGTCTTGAACACTCAACGGCTATATCGCACCCGGAGTTACCGCCACCCACCACAAGCACACGCTTTCCCACAACGGCTCCGCTCTGCATAGGCGACTTATAGTGGCAGGCGTGGAGCAGCGTGCCGGAGAACGTGCCTGGAATCGATGGCCACCGCGGCTCCCGGTTGTGGCCCGACGCGATCACCACGCCAGCGTAGTGCTGTGGCGTGCGACCGATTGCGTGGACAATCCAGCCGCCCGATGCATGCGGCTGGATGCGTTCGACGGCGGCACGCGTGCGGATGTGCGGCAGCAAGCCGAAGTGGTCTGCATAGCTGCGGAGATAGTTCAGGCACTGCTGCCGATCGGGGTAGTGAGGCCACTGGCGAGGCATCGGGAAATCGGTGTATTGGGTGAGCGACTTGGAGCTAATGAGTCTGGTCGATTCAAAAACGCTCGATGCCGATGAGCCGAAGTACCAGTTGCCGCCGACAGCATCCTCGCGTTCGAGGCACTCGGTTCGGATGCCGAACGCCAACAGATTTTTGAGCGCGGTGAGCCCCGATGGCCCGGCACCAATCACGCACCACGTTCCCGGAACGTCATCGGTGGGCATGGACATATCTGGATTCTTGTTCACGTGTGTTTCAGTAGTTCATTGGTTTTCAGTGCGAGTATTTTCTGATGGCATCTGCCAGACGGGCCAGATCCGGCGGCGTGTGGAGCCACGAAAGGCTCGCCCGCACGAGGCTCTTCCCTGGAGGCACGCTGGGGGGTCGGATGGCTGGCACAAAGAATCCCTCGCTCGCCAAGTGGGCAGCCATCGCGAGAGCCGATGCAGGAGTGCCTGTGACGATTGGCACGATCTGTGCTTCGGCGTTGCCAATATCCACGCTGGTGCGCGTGAGTCGGGTGCGCCACTCGGCGGCATTTTCCAGAAGTTGATGCCGGCGGTCGGGCTCGGCGTTCACCAGCCTGATGGCTTGGGTTGCCGCTGCGGCGACAGCCGGTGGATGAGCCGTTGAAAAGATCCACGCGCGAGCTGTGTGACGGAGCCAGTGGATCAGCGAGGCATGGCCTGCCACAAAGCCCCCGGAGGCACCGAGGGCTTTGGAAAGCGTACCCACCCGCAGATGCACGCCGCTGGCACACCCTGCCTGCTCCACCAACCCGCTGCCCCGCGTGCCAAACACGCCCGTGGCATGGGCTTCGTCCACCATCAGAATCGCCCCGTGCCGCCGGGCTATGTCGCTCAAGTCCGCCAGCGGTGCAATCGTGCCATCCATCGAGAAGAGCGTGTCGGTGACAATAATTTTTCGCCTTGCCCCGGCTGCTGCTGCAAGAATGTTTTCCAGCGAGGAGAGATCGCGGTGCGGATAGATGTCCACGCGAGCCTGTGACAACCGGCAACCATCGATGATGCTAGCGTGGTTGCGTGCGTCGCTAGCGATGGAGTCTTCCGGGCCAGCCAATGCGGCGATGGTGGCCGTGTTGGCTGCAAAGCCGCTGGTAAAAAGCAGCGAGGCTTCAACGTCGAGCCATTGTGCGATTGTCTTCTCAAGAACGTCGTGGGCTTCGGAATGGCCGCTCACCAGCGGACTGGCACCCGCGCCAAAGCCTTGGGCGCAGGCGGCCTTCGAAGCGGCCTTTGAGAGCCGCACGTCTCCGGCGTAGCCGAGATAGTCGTTGGAGCCAAAGTTGAGGAACGTGTGGCCGTCCAAGCCGACGGTGGCTCCCTGTCTACCAGACCGCACTCGCGTGGGCCGTTCGAGACCTGCGTCACGGATGGATTCCAGTTCACGCTCGATCCATGCCAAGGATTCCGGCAAGGGCTCCGCCGGGCGGTTTTTGGAAAGCGATGCGTCGGGTGTGTCGCTGCGACAGGGCATGCCGTTAGTATGCCCGATGGGCTATTGTTTCAACCGTGCGAAACGCTGCGGCCGTCACCGGCTGCACAGAAAGCCGGCTGCCGCGCCGCAAAAGCTCCATGCCTGCTAGTGCCTTGATGCCGCGGAGTTCATTGAGCGGAATCTCGCGAGGGAAAATCTCCACGAGCTTGACGTCTACCATCGACCAGACGGGATTCTGCGGCGAGGCTTTGGGATCGTGGTAGTCGCTTTTGGTGTCCCACGCAGTGGGGTCAGGATACGCCTCTCGCACAATCTCTACGATCCCGGCCACGGCCGATGGGTCGGCATTGGAGTGGTAGAAAAATGCCCGATCGCCTTGCTGCATGGCCCGCAGGAAATTCCTGGCCTGATAATTCCGCACGCCCTCCCAGTGGGTTGTCTTGTGCTTCGCCTTGGCGAGGTCGTGAATCGAAAACACAGACGATTCGCTCTTGATCAACCAGAAGTGCATGGCAGGCTCGGGATGGTGGAGAGGATGGAAGAAGCAACAAAAAACGAGCGACTCATCGCAGGCGGAACTCCGGCGGGGGTGGGCAGGCGGGATTCACCCACTGGATCACGGCAGCCCAACCGTTGCTTTCACAATCGTCTGGCAGATATCCGTGGATGAGCTTGACGACCGACCAACCGTCTTTGAGGTGGGCCGACAAAACGGGATCCATGCGCGCGCCCGACAGAATCTCTGCGAGATACTGTTCGGGCGACACCGTGGCGGCCACCTTTCCATAGCCTGGCAGGCGGCTGCCGCCCACCATCCGCCACAGATGCTGTTCGACGACCAGATGGCGAGTGGCGTCGGTCAACGCGTGGGCAAGGCCATGGTGTTGGTGTTCAGGGCTGACAAACACGTCGGCCCCGTAGAGCGTGTGGCCGTGTACAGGATCGTGGTCGGTAAAGCTGCCATGAGCGGTCAGCACATCCCACGAATCGTCGATATGGAAGTCGGAGAGTCGCAGCCGCAACGTGAAGTGAACGCCCACAACCTTGGCGGTTGGGAGATACTCGGCCACAAACTGTCCCTCAGGATACAGGGCATTGTGTGTCGCCAGTTCTGCGTCTGTGTAGGGTGCATCGTGCGGATAGACCCGGCGGCAGATTGCGCCGATCGCTGCAAAATCTGGAGAGCCCATGCGACGGATACGGTAGTGGGTTGCGTCAAATGTCATACAGGGTGCTCGTGCGACTGGCTCACCAAGAGTAGACTACGCACTCGAACCCGAGGCAACGACGGCTATGCGCAACCGAAAAAACGGCAGGCGATTGTGGGCGTGCCTCCCAGCCTTGCTTGTAGCTCTGTTCGCGCAGTGGCCGGTTTTTGCCGCAGAGCCGGTGGCCGCAGCCAGGAAGCCCGCCGACTTTCGGTCGCAGCATTTTTTGGTTCACACCGATGTGCCGCCCGCCGAAGCCAAGGCGCTCCTCGAGCGATTGGAAACGATGCTCAAGCTCATCTCCGGCTATTGGGGCCGCGAGCCCTCGGGCATCATCGAATGTTACATCGTGCGGGATCTGGCCAACTGGCCCGATGGGTCCATGCCCGCTAACGGCGTCGCCAAGATTCGCGAAGGGGCTGGCGTGACGATTTCAGAGTCGCTCCGCTCAGCCAACGCGTTTGTCGCCAAGGCGACGGTCTATTCTGTAGCCGATATCGGCGTGCCGCAGCACGAGGCCGTGCACGCCTACTGCCAGCAGACGTTCGGGAGTGTCGGGCCACTCTGGTACGCCGAGGGCATGGCCGAGATGGGCCAGTATTGGCGGGAGGGCAACTTGGAAGTCAGCTGCCACCCGGGCGTTTTAGACCACATTCAAAAAGCGCGGCCCAAGCGGACGATGCGAGAGATTCTGGACACCAATCGCCAAGCGGGCGATACGTGGGAAAACTACGCATGGCGTTGGGCTCTTTGCCACTTGCTCGCTAACAACCCCAACTACAAGGTGGAGTTTCGCCCGCTCGGCGTGGGCCTGCTCTTGGAGCAAGCGGTCTCGTTTGAAGAGACGTACGGTGCGGTGGCCGATCAGATTTCATTTGAGTACGACTTTTTTCTGAACCATATCGATCGTGGCTACAGGGTCGATCTCTGCGCGTGGGATTGGAAGCGGAAGTTTGCGACGCCTCCACCCGGTGGCGCGCCGATCGTGGCCAAGTTGAAGGCCGCCGCAGGCTGGCAACCCTCGGGGGCCACGCTCACCGCCGGCACTCCCTACGCATACACCGCCAGCGGCACGTGGCAGACGGCCAAGGATGCCAAGCCGGTGGCGGCTGACGGCGGCGACAAGGGAAAGAAAAACGCACCCGGCCGACTCATCGGGATCATCATGCGGGCATCCGAGCCGGGGCAGCGGTTTGATGTGTCCAAACCGTTTGAGCTTTCCGAACCGTTTGAGCTTTCCGAGCAGGGCACGTTCACCCCCACCAGCCACGGCCGGCTTTTTCTCCGCTGCTTTGATCAGTGGAACGAACTTGCCGACAACGCTGGAACTGTGTCCTTCAAGTTGAAACTGGCGGCTGTGGGCGATCCGCTTCCCGCGCCCACGGCGACCAAGCCTCGCTGAGGCTCAAGCCACAAAGCCGTCCAGCCGCGATGGGCCTCAAGCGTCCAGTCGGGGCTCAAGCGTCCAGTCGGCCGGCAGCGCGGCCGCTGAATCGCCAGAACAACCCAGGATGGATGAGGAATTCACAGAACGTCGAGGTGACGAGTCCTCCCAGGATGACCGTCGCCACTGGGTAGAGAATCTCCCTGCCCGGCTTGTGGCCATCGATCACCAACGGCACCAGGCCAATCGAGGCGGTGAGCGCCGTCATGAGCACCGGCGCCAATCGTTCGAGGCTGCCCCGCAGCACCATCGCACTCGAGAAGACTTCTCCTTCCTCCCGCATAAGATGCACGTAGTGTGTGACCAGCAGAATGCCGTTGCGCACGGCGATGCCTCCGAGTGAAATAAACCCAACCAGGCTGGCCACTGTCAGCGTTTGCTTTGTGAGCACCAAGGCAGCGACGCCTCCCACAAACGCCGTCGGCAGCGCATTGAAAATCTGCAGCACGATCCGGTGTGAAGGAAAAAGCAGGAGCAGCGCGCAATAGACACCGATGAGGGAAACAACCGCCAGCCCTGCAATGACTGTCGTGGCCCGCTGCTGGCTTTCAAATTGCCCGCCATACTCGATGAAAAATCCCTCCGGGAGCTTGAGGTCGCCGGTGGCCTTCAGGCGATCGACGGTGCTGCGGATCGCTTCAACTGCACCGGCCAGATCGCGGCCTTGCGTGTTGCAACGGATCACAATGCGTCGTCTGGCGTTTTCGCGGTTGATGGCACTCGGGCCCAGACCATCGCCGATCTCCGCGAGTGCGCCGAGTTCTACTTGCCCCCTGTGGTCAGGCAGATCGATCCGCAGCCGGCCAAGGTTTGCAAAGTCGTTGCGAGAGCGGTCTTCCAGTCGTACGAGCAGGTCGAACCGCCGTTGCCCCTCCAACACCTGCGACACAACCCTTCCCTGCAACGCCGTTTGCAAGAGCTCTGCCACCCCCTGCCGCGTGAGACCGTAGCGTGCTAGTTCGTTGGGCTTCAATCGGATGTGTAGTTCATCGGCCTGCCGGATCGCCTCGATCACCGGTGGCGTCAGCCCCGATACGCCTTGCAGCGATTCCTTCAACTGTTGGGCGATTGAAAGCAGTTGGTCCAGATCATCGCCATACACTTTGATTGCGATCTGGGCATACACACCGCTGATCATGTGGCTGATCATGTGCGCCAGCGGCTGCTCGACTTCGATATCCACGCCGGGCACCTCCTGCCGCACGCGGGCGAGCACGTCGGCGATGATCGCATCGCGTCTGCGAGAAACGTTTGGATTCATGGCCAAGATATATTCGCTGGAACTGACGGGCATCGCATGTTCGTCCAGTTCGGCCCGCCCGGTGCGACGCACAAACGAGAGGATCTCGCCGTCGGCATGTTGTGGGGAAGCCTGCATCTGGCGCAGCCTTGCATCGATGGCGTGCGCGATGCTGCTGGACGCTTCAAGCGCAGAGCCCGGCGGCAATGAGACGTTGATTTGAATGCTCCCCTCGTCGAACTGTGGAAGGAAATCCCGGCCTAGCCGCGAGAGTTCAAAGCCCGCCCAGGCCACCAGAGCCCAACTGGCAAGCAGTATCGGGCCCGGCATTGCCATGCTCAAGCGGATCAGCGGCGTGGCCAGCCATTTCAAGAGCCGCAGAAGCGGGCCATCCCCCGAGCGGTGCGTGGCTTGCGACTCGGGCAGGAAGTAAGAGGCGAGCACCGGCGTGAGCGTGATCGACACCACCAGCGAGGCCAAGATCGACACGATGTACGCGATGCCCAGCGGGGCAAACAACCGGCCTTCAACACCGGAAAGGG
>Ga0194035_1001042_pt1 | contig 15127 bp, 11 predicted proteins | sample JunL2320m_MetaG_FD_148680 | JGI IMG/M metagenome (GOLD analysis project Ga0194035, IMG submission 148680) | Anoxic zone freshwater microbial communities from boreal shield lake in IISD Experimental Lakes Area, Ontario, Canada - Jun2016-L239-20m | ecosystem: Environmental > Aquatic > Freshwater >...
GCCCCTGTCATGGGCGGCTGCGGCGCGGTCGCCACAGGACGAACGATGGGGCTGGGAATCGGCTCAGGCCCGGCCGTGCCAGTCTGCAGCCAACCCATGTTGGAAGCCACCACGATCCCGATGATGATCCCTCCAGTGACTAAGGTAACTGGAACCAGCCATGCACGAACGAGTTTCATAGGTGATCCTTGCTCTTCATCCCTCGTGGACCGAACGATTCACGCACAATTGCCACATCCCCCGGCTCATTGTATTTTGCCGGAATAGATTCCCATGATGGTATGGAGGAACTTTATTGCCTCCGCCTTAGGCCGCTGGAAAGAGTTTCGCCCTATGATGGAGCCAAACCCGCCTCCGTCACGAATGGCGCGCGCCTCCTCGAACACATGCTGGTCCTCGCTCTTGGCCCCTCCGGAGAAAATGACGATCCGGCGCCCATCGAACGAGCTCTGCACCACATGCTTGACCCGCTCCGCCAGGGTCGCGATCGGAATCTTGGCCGATTCGTACACCTTCTTTGCCGCGGCCTGTTCAAGATGCGCAGTGGGAAGCTTGACCTTGATGAAATGGGCGCCGAGCTGGGCCGCAATCTGCGCCGCATACGCCACCACATCGATCGCCGTCTCCCCTTCCTTACTGAGTATCGATCCACGCGGGTACGACCATACGACGACTGCCAAGCCACAGTCCTTGGCCTCTTCTGCAATCGCGCGCAATTGTTCATACATGGCGTTGCAATGCGACGACCCCGGATAGATCGTGAAACCCACAGCTGAACAGCCTAATCGCAGCGCATCGTTCACGCTGCCCGTCACGGAAGGCAACGGATCTTTTTCGTCGTGCAGCGTATCGTGGCTATTGAGTTTCAGAATGAGCGGGATCTGCCCGGCAAACTGACTCGCCCCGGCCTCCAGAAATCCCAACGGCGCAGCGTAGGCATTGCAGCCGGCATCGATGGCCAATTGAAAATGATAGAGGGGGCTGTATCCTCCAGGATTAGCGGCAAAACTCCTGGCCGGGCCATGCTCGAATCCTTGGTCCACGGGAAGGATGACCAACTTACCAGTCCCTGCCAATTGTCCATGAAGCAACAGACGGGCGATATTCGTTTTTGTTCCCGCATTGTCGCTGCTGTACCAGCTAAGAATCTCCTGTACCCGATCAGCCATGTCTCTCCTCCCTCGGATTCGTGATTCGTTATTACCTGCTCAGGCATTCAGGCTGAAGGCTTTTAGGCTGAAGGCCGGAGATCCGAACACTTCAGCCTGAACCCCTTCAGCCTATCCACCTGGGTCACTAACGTCTGCCTTGCATGAACGCCTCTGCGTCACGCACATCTTCCGCACTGCCGATGATCAACGGCACCCGTTGATGCAGTTGCTTCGCCTCTACGTCGAGGATACGCATGGCGCCGGTGCTGGCCTTACCGCCCGCTTGTTCGACGACCATCGCCAAGGGATTCGCTTCGTACAATAACCGAAGCTTGCCCTCCGGCTTCTCTATCTCACCGGGATAAAGATAGATGCCTCCCCCGAGGAGAATTCGATGTACGTCGGCCACCAGACAACCGGAATAGCGTACGCTATAGGGACGCCCGGTCGCTGTATCCTTGACTTTCAGACTGTCGATATACTTTTGCATTTCTCCAGGCCACTTATGATAGTTGCCTTCGTTCACGCCATAGACCTTGCCACGAGTAGGAATGCGGATCTGTTCGTGAGACAGAACATACTCGCCGATGCCAGGATCCAACGTAAACCCATGGACTCCTCGTCCAACTGTATAGACCAACATCGTGCTCGATCCGTAGAGGAGATAGCCAGCGGCCACCTGCTCTGTTCCCTTGCGAATAAGGTCATCCGTGGTCGGCATCCGGTCGCTGTGCCCGGACGTCACGACGGAAAAAATCGCGCCGAGCGGCATGTTGCAGTCCGTGTTCGATGAGCCATCGAGGGGATCGAAGAGCAGCATGTACTTGGCCTGCGGCCAATTCTCCGGAAGCAGGACCGGCTTTTCCATCTCTTCCGATGCCAGTGCGCACGCAAGTCCGTTCTGGTGAAATACCTTTAGAAAGGTTTCGTTTGCAATCTCATCCAGCTTCTTGACTGTCTCCCCCTGCACATTGATTTCGCCGGTCGTTCCCAGGATATCGATCAGCCCTGCTCGTCGGAGATCTTGTGAAATCAGTTTCCCGACCAGGCCGATCTGGGACAGAAGCGCGGCAAGTTCTCCAGTGACTCCCTGATGAGCCGCCGGCTTCTGAGTGATAAAGCTGCTTAAAGTAAGAGGAAACTGTCCCATAATGATAGGAATGAGTATAACCGTTTTGAACGAGGCGGGCAATGAAAGGCTGCGGCCCTTGCTGCGGCCCTTATTGCGCCGGTGAAGCAGGCGGCAATCCGCTGACGAGGTCGGCCACAATCGACCCAATGATGACCTTGGCCTTCATGCGAACCGGAATACGCCGATCATCGTTGGTAAACCACACCCGGATGTTGCCTTGGTTCAGAAAGAGACCTTGGAACGGCATGACGACCAACACACGAGCCGTTTCAACCTCCCCCCACGGACCGCTGACCGTCTCGATCTCCTCGACGCGCGCCTCTATAGCGCGGTTCTTTTTATCATGGTGCACATTCATCGTCAGAGATGAGCCGGGCTGGAATGACAACGCACTGCGCGCATAATAGAGGCAGGAGATGACGTCTTGAGTGCCAGGCGGGATCTCCAATGTCTCAGTCGTCCCGCCTTTGACAACTATGACCTTCCCCTCTTTCTGATTAAATGTGTACTCGAAGTCTTCTTTTTTCTTCCCTTCTCGCCGCTTGAAAGTCAAGTGCTCCGGGAGCAGCGTGGCAGGATCCACGATCGACTCGACCCGGTTATCCACGGGAAAGAATTTGGTGATCGCGGGTCTCGACTGCGCCGTGGTGATCAATTTTGCCAACGGCCTGTCTCCGCCCGTACCGGCATCACTGACTGCCATCACCGCTGTGCCGGCGGTCATATACAACCAAGAAATTTCGTAGGTGAGCTGTTCCCCGACTTGGAAAGATCGCGCTGAAGAAAGGTTGCTAGGAGCCTGTCCGACAATGCCGTTCGTGACGAGGCGAAGGAGGTGCGGCCAGCTGCTAGGCCGCAGGCCCGGAAAAACCGGAGGCGTATTCGCTAGAATACGTTGAGGATTATTTCGGGCCGAGAACGACGCAGATGGTCGTGGATCGTTCGCCGCAGTAGAAAGGTCACTGTCGGACAAGCTCCCAGCCTCAGCCCACGGAACCACCCCGCTCATGGTGCCCAGGATCAGGCAAGCCAGCACGAGGGATGCGAGACGAGCGGGAAAGGCGGGACTAGCGGGACGTGTGGGATGGACGACGGTTCGAGGTCCGAAGTTCGAGGTTTCAGCAACTTTGAATTTCAAGTCGCGCCTGTCGCGCACGGCTTGCCTGTCGCGCCTGTCGCGCATGTCTCGCACTTCGCGCGTGCTAGCAGCCAAGGGTTTGTTGGGCGGCTCGGAGCTCGCCTTCGATGACGGCGCGGATGACAGCCAATCGCTCCGGCGAGGTGGCTTCAAAACGTAAGACCAGCGCCGGCTGGGTATTGGAGGCTCGGATCAGGCCCCACCCATCGTCGAAGATGGCACGGACCCCGTCAATCGTGATGACGTCACGCAACACCGACTTCGAAGGACCAAGCGCCTCACGGGTCTTCAGGCACAAGGCCAGCCGATCCTGGACCAGTCTGACTAACGTGAACTTGATGGCATCCGACACGTCGACCCGAATCTCCGGAGTGACGGAGGTCTTCGGCAGGTCCGCCACCAACGCGGAGAGTGGCTGTGTGGTCTTGGCCAGAATCTCCACCAGCCGGCACGACGCATAGATCGCATCGTCATACCCGAAATACCGATCGGCAAAGAACATGTGCCCGGACATTTCACCCGCCAACACCGCCTGCTCGGTTTTCATCTTGGCTTTGATCAAGGAATGGCCGGTTTTCCACATGATCGGCCGCCCCCCCCGTTTCGCAATATCGTCATAGAGGCTCTGCGAGGATTTGACCTCGGAGATGATGGTGCTCCCCGGCATGGCCGCCAGAATATCGCGGGCGTAGACCACCATGAGGCGATCGCCCCACAACACCTGGCCCTGTTCGTCGATCGTCCCAATGCGATCGGCATCGCCATCGTAGCCGATCCCGGCATCCGCCTTGTGCTCCTTGACCGCTTGAATCAAATCGTCGAGATTCTCGAGGACCGTGGGGTCCGGATGATGGTTCGGAAATCTTCCGTCGAGCTCGCAATAGAGCCCGGTGACGCGACAGCCCAGAAGTTCCAAGGCCTGTTGGGCCACCAAGGCCGCCACCCCGTTCCCGCAATCGATCACCACATGAAGACGCTTCGCATTGACGTGAGCAAAGCTCTTCTTGAGATAGGCCAGATAGTCGGGAATGATGGGATGCTCCGAGAGTTGCCCTGCCCCGGACACAAACGAGCCCGCCTCCATCACCACGCGAAGCGCCTGGATCTCCTCGCCATGAATCGCCTCTTTCCCGATACAGATCTTCAATCCGTTGTATTCGGCTGCATTGTGGCTCCCGGTAATCATGATGCCGCCGTCAATCGGCAGCTGAAACAGCGAGAAATACACCAGCGGCGAGGGGCAGATCCCGATATCCACCACGTTCAATCCGCCAGCCAGGAGCCCCCGCACCAAGGCCTGGTGGAGCCCGGGCGAACTCAGCCGGCCATCGCGCCCGACGGAGATCGTCTTCACCCCACGATCTTTGACATAGGTGCAGTAGGCACGGGCCACCTGCTCCGTGATCGCCTCGGTGAGTTCCTGGCCCACGATGCCACGCAGATCATATTCGCGAAATAGTCCCATTCCTAACTCCTGTGATGCGTGATGCGTGATCAGTCATGCGGACAGAGAATATCCCACCCCATCACGGATCACGCATCCCGGATCACTGTTTGACGTTTCGCCCATAATCATCCTGAAACCGGACGATATCGTCTTCCCCGAGATAGGGTCCGTTTTGTACTTCAATGATATGCAGGGTTTCTTGACCGGGGTTTTCCAACCGATGACGGGTTTCGACAGGAATTTCCGTACTATGCCCCACCTTGAGGTCAAACACCTCCTCGCCCCTCGTCACTCGCGCCGTCCCGGTGATCACCACCCAATGTTCGCTCCGTCGGTGATGCAGCTGTAACGAGAGCCGTCCTCCCGGCTTCACCGTCACGCGCTTCACTTTATACCCCGGTCCTTCTTCCAGGATCGTATAGGATCCCCACGGTCGCTGCACGGTCAGGTGCTCCAGATGTTCCGGCGCTTTCTGCCGTTTCAGGATGTCGACCAACTGTTTCACCTCTTGCGCGCGGGACTTCGGACAGACGAGGGTGGCGTCCGGCGTATCGACCACCACCATGTCCGTGAGCCCGATCGTGGCCACCAGACGACGATCCCCGTAGACAATCGACCTGCGGCTATCGATATCGACCACACGACCGACGACGACGTTGCCGGCCTTATCCTTCGGCGCCACTTCATCCAGACTTCCCCAACTTCCGACGTCAAACCACTGGAAGGACACGGGCACGATGGCGGCTTTCTTCGATCGCTCCATGACTCCCGTATCGATCGAGACCGGCGTGAGTGTCCGGTAGGCATCGTCGATGGTCTGCCTGGACGCACCGGCCTGTATCAACTGGCCGATCTGCTCGATCCCACGAAAGAGGGCCGGTTGGTGGCGGCTGATTTCATCGAGAATCGTCGCAGCGCGCCACACGAACATGCCGCTGTTCCAGTAATAATCCCCCGCTTTCAGATATTGCGCAGCCTTGGCGGCATTGGGTTTCTCCACGAATCGGCTGACCGGATGGCCCTTGAGCGCCCCCTGTTTCTTCAGCACCACTTTCCGGTTAGGTCTAATGTACCCATAGCCGGTTTCCGGACGAATCGGCTTGATGCCGAACGTCACCAGATAGTCCTGCAGGGCCAGCGTTGCCGCCAACGAAACCGCCGCATCGAACGCGCGCTGGCCCTTGACGATATGATCGGCCGGCACCACCAGCATGATCGCGTCAGGATCCCGACGGACGAGTTCTAAGGCCACCAAGGCAATCGCTGGAGCGGTATTGCGGCCTTCCGGTTCCAACACGAAGTTCTCGCTGAGCGCGTCTTTCCATTCGCTCAGCTGGACGCGAATGGACTCGGCTTGGGCGGGATTCGTGGAGATCATCACCCTGTTCGGCGACGACGCACAGACGACGCGACGCATGGTCTGCTGAATCAACGTTTCATCCCCCATAATCCGCAGCAGCTGTTTGGGAAATAACTGCCGACTGAGCGGCCAAAACCTGGTGCCGCTGCCGCCCGCCATGATCACGGGATAGAGATGGGATTTCAGATTGTTATTCGTGATACGTGATACGTGAATCGCCATAGATGTAACCTATCTTTCGTATGACGTTGAACAATTGACGGTTAACGTGGCCGACGCTGATGCAGTTCGAGGTTTACGAGCAGCCATACACTGAGTCTCCTGCCCTATTCTATGAGCGTTTCCCAGAACGTAGACCTTCCATTTTCCACTTTCCACTTTCCACTTTCGACCTTTGGGCTTCTAGAATCATCTCAATGATTTCCCGAACCGCTCCCTCCCCACCTTTCTTCTGACAGACATAGTCGACCGCCGCAGCGATCTGGGGCATCCCATCGGCCGGCGTTGAGGAAAACCCCACTGCCTTCAGCGTCTCCAGATCGTTGATATCGTCACCAATATAGGCGACCTGGCTGAGTGTGAGCCCATGGCGCGAGGCCATGTCACGGACGAGCGACAACTTATCCATCACCCCCTGGTGCAGCTCGGGAATCATGAGCTTCTCGGCACGCCGCGCCACCAGCTTCGTCCGTTCCTGCGTGACAATGGCAGTGATGATCCCCGCCCGCTGCAACAGCTTGATCCCCATGCCATCCCGCGTGTTGAACTTCTTCCACTCATCGCCGGACTCGGCATAGTACATACCTGCGTCCGTCAAGACACCGTCCACATCGGTGGCAAACAGCCGGATCCCTTGAAGGATCTTGTGCGAGACCTTCCTGGACCGAGTTGGTTTTTTCGTTGATGTTCGTTGAGCCATTATATGAATGCTATGTGCGACCAGTTGCCATATTACTGATCTTGCCTGAAACTGCACACAAAAAACTGAGATGAGGGGAAACTGATGGGTCAGCGAGCACGATCCGCATCCCCTTAACTTAAAGCGAAATGCTAATCCGTTGAATGGTTCCGGCCTTGAGACTCTACAGAATTTGCTTCGAGCGCGTTCCCTCTTATTCCAGGACGTACAGGTTATCGAAGTTCCGTGGGCCTATATTGCTTTCTACAGCCCGATAGACACAGTAGCACCCGATTCGCCGACGCGGGCTACACCGGCTGCTGAGAGCAGGCGTTCCAATTTTGCCACGATTCGTACCGCTGCCCGCCCATCCCATTTTTCAGGAATCGCGCCTTTCTTCCAGCGCCCCTCCATTATTCGCTTGAGTGCCGGGCCAAGATTAGCCGGATCGGTGCCGACCAGCTCGTTGGTGCCCACGGAAACTGTTTCCGGACGCTCAGTGTTGTCAAGCAGCGTGAGGCAGGGCACGCCCATCACGGTCGTCTCCTCGGTAATGCCTCCGGAGTCGGTGATGACGCCTCTCGCGTGCTTCACGAGATAGTTGAATTCCAGATAGCCCTGCGGATCGACATAGTGCATGGGAGGAATCTGCCCTTGCAGTTCACGCAAATTCTTCGCTGTGCGCGGATGGACCGGAAACACCACCGGCAGGCCACCCGTCCCGTCGGCGATGGCCTGGAGCAAGTGCAGCAACTGCTGCTCGCCATCCACATTTGCCGGACGATGCAGGGTCACAACGAAATATTGCCCGGGCTGTAAGCCCAGCCTCCTCCAAAACGCAGGTGGCCGCAGATGGGGCATCTGTTTCAGCAATGTATCGATCATGGGATTGCCGACGAAGAACAGGCGATCCTCTGTCACTCCGGAACGGCGCAAGTTTTCGTTGGCCGTTTCGCTGGAGGTAAAAAACCAATTGGTGATCGAATCCGTCACGACACGATTGATTTCCTCCGGCATCGTCCAATCGCCGGACCTGATTCCTCCTTCGACATGCGCCACAGGCACTCCCAGCTTGCGCGCGGCAACGGAACAGGCCATCGTCGACGTGACGTCCCCCACGACCAGACAGAGATCGCTTTTCTGGTCCAACAACACCTTTTCATAGCGCACCATAATCGCGGCAGTCTGTTCCGCCTGTGAGCCGGAGCCGACCTTCAGATTGACATCCGGTTCCGGAATGCCGAGTTGCTCGAAAAATATTCCGGACATGACCTCATCGTAATGCTGTCCGGTATGAATCAGGCGATAGCGGAGTGAACTCCCGCGCGACTGCGCTGCCTTCAACGCATCGACAATCGGCGCAATTTTCATGAAGTTTGGACGTGCGCCCGCGATAAGATCAATGTGTTTCACTGTCTCTCCTCGACCAACATAAACAGCCATACTGCACTCGGTAAGAACCTTCGGGAACTCACACGCATTCGCTTGATGTTATCCCCTCACTGTACGCTTCCCAAGAGCAATATCCCCAAATACCTCGCACCTCTTTCTCCGTATCAAAATCGATTCACGTCCGAGACAAGTCTGGTCTATTTGGTTTGTCTTGTTCATTTGGTTCATTTGGTTAGTTTTGTTCAACCAAAAAACTAGACAAACCAAATGAACCAAACAGACTGGCGGGCTAGGTCAGTAGGCATGTTTGTGAATGAATCCTTGCCATATCGTCAGCCACATGATCTTCAGATCGAGCCAGATCGACCAATGCTCAATGTAATACAGGTCAAACTCAATTCGCTTTTCAAGTGAGGTGTCACCACGCCAACCACAGACTTGCGCCCACCCGGTAATCCCGGCTTTCATCTTGTGCTTGAGCATATACAGGGGAATCTGTTTTCGAACTTCCTCGACCACCCAAGAGCGCTCCGGCCGCGGTCCCACGACACTCATATCGCCTATCAGTACATTCCAAAATTGAGGCAGTTCATCGAGACTCATTCGACGCAAAAACTTCCCGATCGGAGTCACGCGGGGATCATCCTTCTGAGTCAACAGCGCATGATCGCCGGCATGATCCGAGCGCATCGTGCGAAACTTGAGCATCATGAACGGCTGACCGTCCAACCCCATGCGCTCCTGCTTGAAGAGGATTGGCCCGGGCGAAGTCAGTTTAATCAGCAACGCAATAACTCCCTGCACAGGTAGTGTAAGGAGAAGCGCGATCACGCTACCGATTAAATCACTGCTACGCTTGAGGATAATGTTCCATCCATGCAGGGGAGAGCCCTGCAGCGTGATAACCGGCAACCCCTCAAACATCTCCGCCTCGGCACGGAGGGTAATAAACTCATAGATTGACGGGATGACTTTCACTTCGACGGTCGTGGTCGCAAGATATCCCAGCATCTTTTCCGCTTGCGGCTCGGCCTCCGGAGGGAGACAAATAAAGACCATGTCCAAAGCCGGCGTATACTTCTCCAGATCTCCATACAGACCGATGACCGAAATCCCTTCGAACGTTTGCCCTAGCTTGTGCGGCTGGCGAGTCAAATAGCCCTGGACTTTAACGCCGAATTCCGGGTGAAGCGACAGTGAGTGGGCAATCCTCTGTCCGAGTTTGCCTGCCCCAACGATCACACAATGCCGCTGGTTGTAACCCTGCCTTCGGAAAAACCTCAGGCCCTCGCGAAAGACCATTCGCGAGAAGCTGAGCGATGCAAGGTTCAGAATCCAGAAATAGAGAAAGACCAGGCGTGAATATTCAAACTGACGCAGGAAGAACGTTAGCCCGATGAGAATCAACACCGACAACGAATTGGCTACAGCAATGTCGAGAATCTCGGCCAGGTGGGAGCCCATCCGTCGAGGCCGATACAGATTAAATGCCCGAAAAGATATTCCCCACACCAACAGGATAGGCACAAGTAAATAGATGTAGGTCTCAAGAGGTGGAACACCCTTGTCAACCGGCCCCCACCCACCCACGAAGCGAATGTAGTAGGCTGCCATCCAGCAGGCAGAGATCAGGGCCAGATCAAATAGAAAGAGGAGACTCTGAAGAAATTGAGAATGGCGTTTCAACATAAGCGCGTACGACGGAAATCCTCCAAGCTCGTTTCGATCAACTGACGCATTCGTTCCTTGAAATATTTCCTGTCGAAAGGCTCCACATGCGATCGAATCTTCTCCGGATCAAACCTGTTCCGGTGGCGTTCGAAAATTTCAACCGCATCGATCAGCGATTCTGGCTTCTGCTCATCAAAAAACACGCCAGTGGGATAGTGTTCGTCGGTGGCCCGAGGCGGCATGCCAACAGCTCTTTCCTTCAGCGCGGAGAGCTCCCGTGGCACCAATGAAACCACGGTCTCGAGCGCCCCGCCCCTGGCGTAGGCTATGACCGGCTTTCCGCACGCCATCGCCTCGAGCGGAACGATACCAAAATCCTCTTCTCCGGGAAAGAGGAGGGCCTTGCAACGAGCATAGTGCTGACGGATCTCAGAATCAGGCTGCCAGCCAAGCAGCTCAACACTTGGACCAGCTAGCTGCCTTAGACGTTTCTCGTCTTGACCTGTCCCTATAATCTTGAGTGGGAACTTCATCTGATTGGCAGCTTGAATTGCTAAATCCACTCTCTTGTACGGAACCAGCGCCGAGACGAGCAAATAGAATCCCTCGTCATGTTTGGACGCCGCGAACGACTGCCAGTCCACCGGCGGGTACAGAACAGATGCTTCTCGCTTCCAATAAGACCTGATACGTTGCGCAACATGCTCCGAGATAGCGACAAGCCGATCTACCCGTTGGCTCGAAGCCACATCCCAACGTTGAAGTGGTTTTCGAAGTAACGTCATACCTGACCGTACGAGCCACCCTGCCTGCCCATCGGAAAAGTAAATATCAAATTGGTCCCAGATATATCGCATTGGGGTATAGACATACGAGAGATGATAGGTACCTTTCGGTACGCGTATCCCTTTGGCCACACAATGACTGGAACTGATGACGAGGTCGTACCCTTTGAGATCGAAGCGCTCAATGGCAGAAGGGAAAATGGGCAAGTAGTATTGATATCGAGAGGACGAGAACGGTAGCCGTTGAACGAAACTTGTGTGGATCGTGTGTTTCTCAATAACCGGAGACACATATCCTTTTCTATGCACGAGCGTGAAGACATCCGCTTCTGGGAAAATCTCACACAAGACTTCAAAGCACCGTTCCCCCCCCCGCATGCTGACAAGCCAGTCGTGCACAATTGCAACTTTCATGATCTCCGAAACCCCGGAGCGCACACCTCCGAGTAGACTTGAAGCGTCTGCGAGGCAACTTCTTCCCACGAGAACAGTTTGGCTCGCTCAAGTCCCTTTCTTCTCAGATCCGCTCGAAGATCCTTGTCAGCAAGAACACGCTCCATCGCTACACTGAGCCCATCTACATCATGAGGGTCCACCATTAAAGCCGCATCCCCCACGACCTCGGGAATGGAAGATGAGTTGGAAGTCACTACCGGTGTTCCACAAGCCATGGCTTCCAATGGTGGAAGACCAAACCCTTCATAGAGAGAGGGATAGACAAAGAGTGTCGCGCCGCTCATCAGAAACGAAAGGTCTTCGTCCGGAACATAACCTATAAACTTCACTTCCTTTTCCAAAGATAGTCGTTGGACACAATCATAGACTTCCTTGTTCATCCACCCTCTGCCCCCGCACAGAATGAGCGGGTGGCAGAAGTTTCCACGACCCTTCATCAGAGAATACGCTTGCAGCAGACGGACTAGATTTTTCCTCGGCTCGATGTTACCAACATAAAGAACATAGCCATCTTGAGGCAAACCATACTTCGCCAACACTGGCCGCATTGCGCTGGATTCAATAGGACGAAATGCCTTGGACACTGCGCAATGGATGACGCGAATCTTCTTCTCCGAAACCCCAAGGTGTGTCACAAGATCACGCTTTGTATGGTTCGAAATAGCAATGATCATATCTGCTCGGTCAGCAGACTGCGCAATACCCTTAGCCAAACCCATCATGCGAAGCCACGGCTGGTAGTCTGGAAAAAGAAGGAACGTGAGATCATAGATGGTGATGACTTGTTTCCCGGACACCCCGGGAATTAGCAGAAAATTTGGCCAATGAAACACGTCGACAGCTTCGAAAGGCTGCCAATACCTGGGGAGATTCCAACGTCCAAGCCCAGTGGCCAAATGAAGGGTTCTGTATGACGCCCTCACACCTACCGATCGGATGTTAGGATACGGAAACGATGGGAGCTTTGCGCTCATCTTGAACCCGCTTGGAAACGACAAAATATAATCATTCTGTGAATCAACGCGGCCCAGACCGTCAACGAGATGTTGCAAGTACTGTCCGATTCCTGAACGCTCCTTAAGGAGCATACTGGCCTCAATACCAACCCTCACGACACCCCTCTTCTACTAACTTGGACGATTGAAACGCTTTATTGGATGAGTCGCACGGAAGGACAAGCCTCATTCAATGAGTACTCGATCAGGCGAGTGCCTTTATTCAAGAGTTATCGCGTGTGATGAGACGGGCAGTGCCACTGTGGAACAAACAACGAAGAACTAGAAGCCCCCCTCTTGAAATAGTACCGAAGCTTTCAGATTTCCCTTCGGCTCAGAAGCTAGATGACACGCCTTCTCTGTTCATTCCAGATGGCTTTCAATGCTTCACGACTTCAAGTGTGGGAAGGGGAAAGATCATGCCAATCCCTCGGTCAAGTGATTCCTTCTCCCGCACCAAAAACTCCTTCTTAAAGTGCCAGGGCAAAACCAGATAGTAGTCCGGTTTCATAGCTCGTGATTCAGCCTCGCTGATAATGGCTATGTCACTTCCCAACGTTCGGGCCCCATGCTTATCGAGATTCCGATCGGCAGCATAGTCAATCATCGCCCTATCAATTTCACACCACTGCAGAATTGTGTTCCCCTTCGTGGAAGCCCCGTAGATGTGAATCCGTTTGCCTTCACTCTTGAGTTTCTTGAGGAACAAATTCAATTCCTGCTTGTGCACATTGATTCGCTCTTGAAAATTCCGATACGGTTTATCCGTATCCAGCTCCATGTCGAACTCTTCTTGACGCAACGCCTCCAGCGATTGCGCAAATTCATGTTTCTTGAACTTGAAGTTCCTCTTGTGCGTTGCATAACACCGGATACTGCCACCGTTGATGTCATTCAATCCGACCTTAATCATCTTCATCTCTGCGCGGTGAAGAATATTCTCAAGGACAGACAGACTGTAATACTCGATGTGCTCATGGCAGATCGTATCGTAAGAATTCTTTTTGAGCATCGACGGCATATACGACATCTCGAAGATCCAAAGGCCATCATCGGCTAATGCTTGCCGCACATTCTGGACAAAAGCCACGGGGTCTTCCAAGTCATAAAACATCGCGATGGAGGTGATGACATCAAACTTCTTCCCGCCTCTCTCTTTATCCAGCTCTTCGGACGGAAAAATATCCTGAATCACCGTGATCCCGCCCTTCACTTCTTTGGCGACATCTGACGGGTCCACTCCGAATTTCCGATAAGTCTTGGGATAACACTTGAGCAACGTCCCATCATTACACCCGATGTCCAGCACGTGCGCCGTGCGTTTCCCGATGAGCTCGACCGCCTCGAGAGCGATTCCCTTTAGATGGTCGCGCATTGTTTGATTGGTTCCCGACCGATACCAATAGGCCGCGTACAAAATACGTGGAGGAACGGTGGTCATCATCTGGAGCAGCCCACAGGCCTTTTCATCCCTAGTAGGATCGCAACGCATCAACACCGTAGGAATCTTCCGCATCGGCGGAAGTTCTTTGCCGGGCTTCACAAACGACCCCTGGAGATGCTGCTCACCCAAATCAATGACGTTCGTGAGAGCCGAGGACCCACACACCCGACAAGTCTTGCGATGAATAAGATGCATGCCGCGTTCTCCCTAATTAGATTTGACCTAAACACTTACCATTGCTGACTCATGACGGTACGAATCAGCGCCAAAAGAAGATCGAGACAAAACCTATGACGCTTGGTCTTACGTTGCTATGAAGGCGATAGCACAGACCATCAAATGCGTTCCTCATCACTCGGCCCGTTTTTGCGAGTATCCCTAGCGCTCCCAATACTCGCGCAACAATTAGTTTCCCACGTGGAAATCCATATGCCAACAACCGAGACTCCATCTTCGCCCAAGTCCTGGAGTCACCAACTTTGCGCCGCAATCCAGCAAGGACATACCAGGTATATTCCTTCTGAAGAACAAATTTGAATGCCTCTTGAACAGGGGCGCGGTCGAATAGCTTCTCTGCTAAGCTCTCATACCCATTGATGTCGATAAGCATTCGTCTGGCATACCCTGATGTCGCGAAACTGTCGTTATATCCTCGGCACCACACTAAGGGGGAGTCCAGGTACTTCAGCCCAGAGGCGTGTTTCAGGACAGAGAACAATCTGTAGACATGAGCGTAGTGCGTCCCGGTCAAGGCCTCGTCGTATCCGATGGCGTTCCACTTCTGTCGTTCAAACACAATCGTGCTGATATAACTAAACAATGCCCCCAGGGAACGTGCTTCGTTGAGATACGCCAGCAGTCCGGCTTCCGATGACAAGTCGAATACTTGACCATACGTGCTCTTCGGAAACCACCGCTTTTCGCGAATAGGGTTCAGGTCGCGATCGCAATCGATTCTGTCCCCCAGATACACAGCATATCCGGAACGGATCTCATCGGAGATTCTCTTAACCGATCCCGGAAGTAGCACATCGTCGCTCGACATCAACCAGCAGTAGTCGCCCTGCGCCAACTCAACAGCCTTCGCGAGATCCTTATCCACACCCATATTCACTTCACGACGGTGGTAGAAAATGCGAGGGAACCTGCGCTGAAATTCCTGGACAATCTGTCCGGTATTGTCGGTTGAAGCACCATCCACAATAACGATTTCGGTTTCATCTGTCGCTTGGCAGACAATACTGTCCAGCGTTTCACC
>Ga0194035_1001046_pt1 | contig 15085 bp, 15 predicted proteins | sample JunL2320m_MetaG_FD_148680 | JGI IMG/M metagenome (GOLD analysis project Ga0194035, IMG submission 148680) | Anoxic zone freshwater microbial communities from boreal shield lake in IISD Experimental Lakes Area, Ontario, Canada - Jun2016-L239-20m | ecosystem: Environmental > Aquatic > Freshwater >...
GCGCTGCGCACGTTTAGCGCCGGCAAGCTGAAGACCAGCGCCGGCAACATGATGCCGTTCAACACCGAGGGCCTTCCAAACGCCAACGATGCTCACTTCGTCGCCGACTCGCGGCTCTTTCTCGGTGGCGACGTGCGTGCCAACGAGAACGTCGAACTGACCGCGATTCAGACGCTCTTTGTGCGCGAGCACAACAGGCAGGCGGCTGCGATCGCGGCGAATAGTCCGTCGCTCAGCGATGAGCAGATCTACCAGCAGGCTCGCCGAATCGTAATCGGCGAGCTTCAGGCGATCACCTACAACGAGTTCCTTCCTGCACTACTCGGCCAGGGCGCCGTTCCTGGCTACCGCGGCTATCAGCCAAACGTAAACCCGGGGATCGCGAACGAGTTTTCAACCGCCGCCTTCCGCTTCGGCCACAGCATGCTTGACGGTGAGATCGGCAGGCTCAACGACGATGGCAGCGATACGCCGCAGGGCCCAATCCCGCTGCGAAACGCCTTCTTCAACCCGACCGTCTTCGACACGTCGCTGCCCAACCATCAGGGTGACATCGATCCGTTCCTCAAGTCGGCCGCCAGTGGCAACACGCAAGAGGTCGACCTGCAGATCGTGGACGACGTTCGCAACTTCCTCTTCGGCGCGCCAGGCTCAGGTGGATTTGACCTTGCGGCGCTGAACATTCAGCGCGGCCGTGACCACGGGCTGGCCGACTACAACACGGTTCGCGCCGCCTATGGCCTGCCACGCGTTACGAGCTTCGCGCAGATCAGTTCGAACCCGGCTACGGCTGCTGCACTCCAGGCCGCCTACGGCTCGGTTTCGAACATCGACCTCTGGGTCGGCGGGCTGGCCGAGGATCACACGGCTCGCGGTTCGCTCGGCCCGCTCTTCACGAGGGTCGTTGCCAGCCAGTTTGCGCGGCTGCGCGACGGCGATCGCTTCTACTACGAGAACTCGCTCAGAGGGCCGCAGCTCGATCAGGTTCGTCATGCCACGCTCTCGCGTGTGATCCGCGCGAACACAGCTCTGACCTCTGTCCAGCCGAACGCCTTCTTCGCGCCCGCCGGCGGAAGCTAAGAGCGCGCTAGCGTGTAGGGCAGCGCATCTGCTTGCGCTGCCCTACAGATGGCCCACGCTCACAAAACAGTCACCAGCCCAAAGCCGCCGGCGGAGGTCTTCGCCTACCTGGCCGATTTTTCGACCACGGCAGAGTGGGATCCAGGCATCTCGGCCGCTCGCAGGCTTGATGACGGGCCGCTCGGCGTCGGTAACCGCGTCGAGCTCGACGCCGACTTCTTCGGCCGCACGATCAAGCTGATTTATGAAACGACGCTCTACGAGGCACCACGCCGCTTCATCGTCCGCGGCGAAAGCTCGACGATTGTCAGCGTTGACGAGATCACTGTCGAGGCCGACGGTGAAGGCTCGCTTGTCACCTACGACGCTGAGCTGACCTTGAAGGGTGCGCTGAAGATCTTTGATCCGGCGCTGGCCCTTGGCTTCGGCAAGGTCGCCGACAAGGCGATCGCCGGGCTGAAAAAAGCACTCTCCGCTTGACGCTTTAGCATCTGAGCAGTGACTCGGACAACACTTCTGATCATTATTTTGGTGGTCATCGGCGCCGGAGTCGCGGCCGCGGCGCTGGTCTCCAGCAGCGGCAGTGGCAGCTCCGACACGGTAAGCGTCAGCGAGACGATTCCGACGACGACCGCGACGACACCGACGGCGACGATCGCAACCACTTCGACTAGTGGCGCGCAGCAATCGAATACCGCGCAGGTTGAAGCGGCCGTAACCAGTTATGTGCAGGCCGCGGAGGAGGGCGACGCGACGACGCTCTGCGGTTTGCAGGTGAACACCAGCGCCAGCGCGGGCGGCGCGACGGCGGCGCAGGCCTGCGCATCGAAAGCAGGCATCACGCTGACCGATCTGCCGGCTTTGACGCAGCTGAAGGTCACCGACGTAAAGATCAGCGGCGACAAGGCCACCGCCCAGCTACTGAGGATCGGGCAGATCACGCTCGTCAACGTTGGCGGTGGGTGGAAGATCGCCAGCTTTTCACCGGCTCGCAGCAAGCGCAACGGTGGCACCGAGGCCCCGTCGGGCAGCGACGTTGGCGGTACCGCTGCCGGCTAGTCGCGGGGCGTGACGATCGGAAAGTCGTGCGGGGCTTCATCAAGCAGCCCCAAGAAGCCAGCCAGAGCCATCGGGTCGCCGTCAACACTGATCGCTCCGGAACCGAACGCTTCGATCGCGTCGATCTCCTGCAGGATCAGCGCGTTGAGCGTGGCTCGTGTTGTTGTGACTGTTGCCCCGGCGTCTGCGTCGAGCTTGCCGGCGACGGTGCTGAGCGCGCCGTTGGTCACGCGCAGCGTCCACTGCTCATCAATGTCGGTGAAGTTCCAAGCCACGATCAGATCGTTCTGCGCTGCTCGTTCGCCGTTGATCCGCGTTCCCATCGCGTCGAAGAGTTGGCCTGTGCGCAGCGCGCGGACGATGTCTGGCGCCTGCGCGCGCAGGCTTTCGCTGCTAACGCCGTCGCGCAGCTCGCTGGCACCGGTCAGATAAGCGTTGCGCCAAGTTGCATTCTCGGTCTGGTAGCCAAGCTGCTCAAAGGCCGCTGCCTGAAGCTCACGCGCGGCTGCGTTCTCTGGCTCGGCGAAGACAACGTGGCCGGCCAGCGTCGCTGCCCAACGTTCATCGCCGGCGGCTAGCGCCTGCGCGGCGATCTCAAGCGCCCGTTCGGCGCCGCCGATCGCCTCGACGTAGCGACCGCCGACGTCGCTCGGAGTCAGCGGGTCAAGGTTGACCGGGTTGCCGTCGTAGACGCCGAAGTAGCGCTGGTAGATGCCGCGCGCGTTGTGGCGCATCGAGCCGTAGGCGCCGCGCGTATGCCAGAGCGCGGCGAGGCTCTCCGGTAGCTCAATCCGCTCAGCAATCTCCTCGCCGTTAAGCCCTTCGCCTGCGAGCCGGATCGTTTGGTCGTGAAGAAAGCGATAAAGATCGCGCTGCGCGCTGAGGAACTCGGTGATCTCGTCATTGCCCCAGGTTGGCCAGTTGTGGCCTGCAAAGAGCACCTCAGTACGGTCGCCGAACAGTTCGATTGATTCGTTTATGCACTGAGACCACCAGAGCGCGTCGCGGACCTGCGCGCCGCGGATCGTGAGGATGTTGTGCAGCACTTGAGTTGCCGTTTCAACTATGCAGAGGGCTCCTCGCTCTGGCAGGAAGAAGTTCAGCTCGGCTGGGGCCTCGGTCTCGGGAACCATCTGGAACTCAAAGAGGACGCCATCGATCGTCGCCTGTTGGCCGGTCTCGGTGACCTCATCGGTTACATCGATCAGCGACGGCCTGCCGGTCGAAACTCCCTTGCCGATCGCCACATCAACCTGCCCACGCGGACCGCGCTCAAGATTTGAGCCGTACATGTAGGCGGCGCGGCGAACCATCACCGAGCCGGCGATCACGTTCTCGCTAACAGCGGCATCGGTGAATCCCTGCGGCGCCCAGATCGGAACCTCTTCGCCTTCGCTGAGCACGCCGCCGATGCCGCCGAAGTGATCAACGTGGCTGTGCGTGTGCAGTACCGCCGTGACCTTCCGCTCGCCGCGTGCCTCGCGGTAGAGCGCCAGTGCCGCTGCCGCGCACTCTGGTGAGACAAGCGGGTCAACGACGATCACGCCCGTGTCACCTTCGATCAGCGTCATGTTCGAGATGTCGTAGCCGCGTACCTGGTAGACGCCTTCGGCGACCTCGAAGAGGCCGGCGTTCATGTTCAGCCTTGCCAGCCGCCAGAGCGCCGGGTGGACGCTGCCTGGGGCTTCGGCCGGTTCAAGGAACCCGTACTCGGCGAGGCTCCAGAGAACACGTCCTTCCGGATTACTGATCTGCAGGTCGCTGGGGGCGGCCGTGATCAGCCCACGCGCTGCGTTTACTGCGCTGCTGCCGTCGTCGGCAGGGAGCGACGCCAGCGCCTCGGCGTGGCGCTGAACTGTTGCCTCCGATGGGCCCTGCGGGTCAGCCATCAGCCGACCCTACTCGCCCAAGACCGCTTTGCGCTTGGTCCCTTAGCCGATGCTTACGACCGGCCCGCGGCCGTTGAGCAGCTCGTCGGCAACGCGGTCGGTTGACATTCCATGGCCACCAACAAGGCGGCGGTTTAGCTGCGCGCGGCGGAACGTCAGCGGCGCGTCGTGCTCCCAAGTTGCACCGATGCCGCCGTGAACGGCGATCTGCTGGCGGGCAGTGAAGTCGAGCCCGGCGCCAGCAACTGAACGTGCGCAGCTGGCGGCGTAAGCGATCTCATCAGGCTTGTCGCTGAACGCGAAGCCTGCGTAGATGCAGAGCGACTTGGAGTTCTCGACCCGGCGCAGAATCTCAACGAGTCCATGCTTGATCGCCTGGTAGGAACCGATTGCGCGGCCGAACGTATAACGCTCTTTCGCGTACTCGAGCGATACCTCAAGCGCCTTCTCCATCGTGCCGACGGATTCAGCTGCGATCAGTGCCTGAACGAGGTACCAAGCGCGTGCGATCTGCTCTGCGTCGAGCTTTAGCTTTGTTCCGCTTGCGCCGTCGAGCGTGACCGTCGCCAGGCGACGGGTCGCGTCGTAGCGCCAGTCGGCGTCAACCGTTACGCCGGAAGCACTTGCCTCAACCGCGGCGGCAACAGGATTGCCGCTGGAGTCAACGCCGATCACGACGAGCAGCTCTGCCTCGCCCGCATCTGGTGCCCAGCCAACGGTTCCGTTGAATGTGACGGTGTCTCCGTCAACGGTCGCTGCCGGGGCGTCAGGGCGTGCCATGCCTTCGACAGGCTCAACCGTCCAGCGCGGCTCGATCGAGCTTGGCGGGCAGGCTGGCAGCCATGAGGCCTTCAGCTCGCCTGCGGCTACCGCTGCAGTCTTGTCGCTGCCACCGAGGTCGAGCAGCATTGAGGCAGGAAGTGCGCCGAGTAGCGGCACACCGGCCAGCACCTTGCCGGCCTCCTGAGCGATCAGCATTGCGTCGTAGGCTCCAAGCCCTGCGCCACCGTTCTCTTCGCTGACGAGCAGCCCAAGCCAGCCAGCTTCAGCAGCTGTTGGCCACATGTCGGGCATCGCTGATTCGTCTTCGATTGCCTCGCGGGCAGCTTCGACGGTCTTTACGCGCGAGAAAGCGTCTGCCGCTGCGTCGCGTAGGAACTCCTGCTCATCTGAGAGTCCGAGGTTCATGCTGCTGCACCTTCCTTCTCCTTGGCACGCAGCTCGCTGAACGGGATGCCCTTGTCAAGTCGTGGCTCCGGCGGCAGTCCGAGGACGCGCTCACCGATCGTGTTGCGCAGGATCTCTTCTGTGCCGCCGGCCGATTTGAGGCCCGGCAGGAACGAGATCATGTATGCCCACTCGCTGTCCTCGTCGAGCGCCTCTGGCCCAACGATGTCGGCGATCAGATCGCCAGCGCGAACTGCGCAGTTGACGGTCGTGACCTTCGCAAGGCCGAACTCCGGCCCTGGGATCTGCCCGTCCTGAAGCGCGCTGATCGAGCGGTAGCCGGTCCAGCGGATCGCCTCCAGCTCGGCGGCCAATTCGCCGAAGTTGTGGCGAACCTCGTGGTCGTTTGCTGCTGTTGCATCTGCAGCGATCGCCTCAGCAAAGCGCGTTGCGCGGTAACCGAATGACGACGAGCCGAGGCCGATCGTCAGGCGCTCGAACATCAGTGTCGTGAGGCCAACGCCCCAGCCGTTCTCTTCGCCACCAACAACCGAATCGGCGTCGATGACGACGTCATCGAAGAAGACCTCGTTGAACTCTGCTTCACCGGAGATCTGCCTGAGGCCGCGTACGGTGATTCCTTCGGCATCCATCGGCACGATGAACATCGTCATCCCCTTGTGCTTCGGGATGTCGGCGTTGGTGCGGGCGAGAATCAGGCCGTAGGCGGCGAACTGAGCGTTGGTCGTCCAAACCTTCTGACCGTTCAGCGTCCAGGTGCCGTCGTCGTTGTGCTTGGCGCGCGTCTGCACGGCGGCAAGGTCCGACCCGGCTGCGGGCTCGGAGAACATCTGGCACCAGATCTCATCGGCGTGGAGCATCGGCCCGAGGTAGCGCTGCTTCTGCTCTTCGGTGCCGTGGGCAATGATTGTTGGCCCGAGCATGCCGACGCCGATCACGTCGAGGATGCCGGGAACTCCGGCCTGCTGCATCTCTTGGCTGATCACAACCGACTCGACCGGGCCGATTCCCTGGCCGCCGTATTCCTTCGGCCATGTGGCTCCGGCTAGTCCTGCTTCGGCAAGTTTGCCTTGCCAAGCGCGGTGCGCGACGAGAATCTCGTCGGGGTCGGTGAGGGCGCCTTCGCCCTGAAGAATTGGGGCATCTGCCTTATTGGCGTCGAGCCACGCACGTACCTCTTTGCGGTACTCGGCCTGTTCTGGTGTGTCATTGAGATCCACGGACTGCTCCTTTGACTGACTGGTCGGTCAACATCTAGTTCGAAGGATAATACGAAGCGCTCACTCGTCGCGATCAGCCCCGCTGGCGAGCGCGCCGAAGATGCCGATTCCCATCAGCGCAATGATCACGATCGAAAGCACCGAGAGTACGTTCAGCCCCTCGGCCCGGATCGCCACGAGCGTGATCGCGAAAAAGCCGAGCAGGAAGATGAAGGCGATTACAAGCAGCGCTGCGCGCATCGTTTCCCTTCCCCCGAGCTAGGCGCCGACGGCGGCGCTGAGCGGGCCTATGCCGGGCCGCTGCTGGGGGACGTGCTCATCGGCGTGGTAGCTGGAGCGGACTAGCGGGCCGGCTGCAATGTGCTCGAAGCCAAGCTCGTAGGCGGCTAGTTCGAGCTCTTTGAACTCATCCGGGTGCCAGTAGCGCACGACCGGCAGGTGGTCCTCGGTTGGCCTCAGGTACTGGCCGACCGTCAGCACCTGGACGCCCGCTGCGCGCAGATCGGTGAATGCTTCGACGATCTCATCGTGCGTTTCGCCAAGCCCGACCATCAGCCCTGACTTTGTAACGAGCTGGTCGCCCCCGATTGCGCGGGCGTTGGCCAGCACGCGCAGCGAGCGCTCCCAGCGTGAACCGCGCCGCGCGACCGAATAGAGCCGCGGAACTACCTCAACGTTGTGGTTGAAGACGTCGGGCCGTTCGGCCAGCACTCGCGCCAGCGGCATCTCTTCGCCACGGAAGTCGGGGGTCAGAACCTCAACCTTGCATTCCGGCGCCTGCGCGCGGCATTGGCGGATTGTTGCCGCCCATATGCCGGAGCCGTAGTCGGGCAGGTCGTCGCGGTCAACGCTCGTGATCACGGCGTGGCGCAAGCCCATCTTCGCGATTGAGCGGGCGACGCGGGCCGGCTCCAGCGGGTCGTTCCAAGTCGGCTTGCCACTCTTGACGTTGCAGAAGCCGCAGCGGCGAGTGCAGGTGTCGCCGAGGATCATGAAGGTCGCCGTACCGCGCTCCCAGCATTCGCCAACGTTCGGGCAGGCGGCCTCCTGGCAGACGGTGTGGAGGTTCTCCTCCTTGATCATCGCCGAGAGCTGGCGGTAGCGCTCGCCTCCGGGAGGCGGCACCTTGAACCACGGCGGCTTGCGCGCGCGGATTGGCTGCACGTCGGCGCCGAGTACGGCGCTTACGTCCATCCCGCCGGGGTTGGAACGCGAGCGTGTCTGATGGGCGCGGATCGTCGGCTCTTCGGCCACAGAGTCAGGCTAGCGCCGCGTCGGTCGGTGCGATGAGCGCAGCCAGCCGTTCGGGGCTCAGTGGTTGCGGTGTTGCGCCCAGTTCGGCTGCCCAAGCGGCGCTGATTTGGGCGGCGAACTGCTCAGCGTCCGGTGATGCGCCGGTTTCGGCGGCAACCGAGGTGATCTCGGCCTGCAGCCCGCAGGGAACGATCCACTGCCACGGCTCGAGGTCCATCCCGAGGTTGATCGCGAAGCCATGCGTTGTGATTGAGCGGCGTAGGTGGACGCCGATCGAGGCGATTTTGCGTTCCTCGACCCAAACGCCGGTGAAGTCGGAGCCCTCATCAACCCTCGCCCGCGCCTCAACGCCAACCGACGCCAGCGCGGCGATGATCACGCGCTCCAGCGAACGGACATGCGCAACTACGTCGGCAGCTTTGACTATCGGGTACCCGACTAGCTGGCCGGGAGCGTGGTAGGTGACGCGCCCGCCGCGGTCGACATCAACGATCTCAATCCCGCGCTCGGCGTACCAAGCTGCATCTTGGGGAAGCTCCTCAGGGCTGCTGCGGCGCCCGCGCGTGTAGACCGGGTTGTGCTCGAGCAGTAGCAGCGTGTCGCCGATTCGCCCAGCTTCGCGCGCGTCCCTAACTCGCTCCTGGAGTGCGTTGGCCTCGCGGTAATCGAGCCGCCCCAGCTGTACAACCGAGCATTCCTCGGCGCGTTCGGTCATTGCCGCTCCAGCCTACTCTCAGCTGGCGAGCGAGAGCGGTGCTTCCAGCAGCGCCTTGATCCGCGCCAGCAGCGTCGCGCCGTCGGCGCCGTAGAGAATCCGGTGGTCGCAGGACAGCGTTAGCTCCATCAGCATCCTCGGCTCAATCTCACCGTCGTGGACGGCTGGGCGCTGCTCGACCGCGCCGACGGCGAGGATCGCTGCCTGCGGCGTGTTGATCACGGCTTCGAAGCTACGCACGCCAAACATTCCGAGGTTGCTGACGGTGAAGGTGCCGCCGCTGGTTTGAGGTGGCGTGATCGTGCCGCTGCGCACGCGCTCAGCTAGCTCGCCTGTCTCAGTCGAGATTTCGGCCAGCGTCTTCGCGTCGGCGTCGAAGACGGTCGCCGCGACGAGCGTCCCAGGCCCGGCGACGGCAACGCCGATGTTGATCCGCGAGTAGTGCTCGAACTTTCCGTCGCGCCAGGCACCGTTGGCCTGTGGCTGCTCTCGCAGCGCCAGAGCAGCGGCCTTGACGACCATGTCATTGATCGTCGGCACCGCTTGGCTCTCATCGCCGGTCGCTTTGGCTTCAGCGCGCAGCGTTGTTGCAGTCGTCATGTCGACGCTGATCTGCAGCGTAAAAGAGGGAACGGTGGCGCGCGATTCGGCCATCCGTCTTGCGATCAGCGTCTGTGTGCGCGTCGGCTCCGTCGTGGTAACGGTGCCGCGGCCGCTGATCTCATCGCCGCTTGCTGGCGTGGCTGGCGGCGCAGCAGCCGCTGGAGACTCGACCTCAGCCACCGGGGCAGCAGCGGCTGGCGCCGCGCTCGCGACTGAACTATCGCCGCCAATCACGGCGATCCTCGCGCCGACCGGCAGCGTCGCGCCTTCCTGCGCAGTGATCTGAAGCGTTCCGGCGGTGTCTGACTCGTAAGCCAGCGTCGCCTTGTCGGTCTCGATTTCGACTAGCTCCTCGCCGCGCGCGACTTCGTCGCCGTCACGCTTAAGCCAGCGCACGATCGTCCCTTCCTCCATCGAGTCGGAGAGCCTCGGCATCACGATCTCAGCCACGTGAGGCCCGCTTTCTGTCACCTAATAGCGCCAGCGTCGCTTCGGTCAGCTGGTGGTCGGTCATCTAAGCCCAGCCTAGTAGTTTTGACGCTAGTAGTCCTCGTCGCTTTCGACAGCGCTCCAGCGGGCGATGAACTCTTCGCTAGTGAGCCGCTGAAGGTCGTCGCGTAGCGATGCTTCCATCCGGCCGGTGGCGCGCGCCGGGACATCCCAGAACAGCACTACTTCGAGCTCCTCGACCGAGACGACCTCAATGTGGTCAAAGCGGTCTGAGGCAGCGAGGAGCCCGGGAGCGAGGCCTGTGCGCGTGACGATCACGTCGTAGTCGCGGAAGGCGCTCATTGAGCCGTCGCCTGTTCGCTCATCGCTACTGCCGCCGCCTCGAGCTGGTCGTCGCCATGGAAGAGCTGATCGGCCGCGCCGTCTGTGCCAGGCACCCAAACGGCCGGCACGTCGCGCACGCCGCGCTCTAGCGCTAGCGCCGTGGCTGCTTCGAGTCCGTCACGGACTGTCCGCAGCTGGCAGCCCTTCAGCAGCGCCGCCGGGTGCATCTCGCAGGCCGAACCGGCGATCACGATGTTGTCGTCGTCATCGAGCGCGCGGCCACCGGCGTAGGCCTGGCGGAATGCCGCCAGCACGAATGGCACAGTGCGGCCGATCTGCTTCGCATAGGTGGCTGCCAGCATCGCTTGCTCGCTGTCGAAGGGGAGAGGAGAGGGCCAGCGCGGAGCTTGCAGTGAGCGCTGCTCGGCGAGCGCGTCAACCAGTGCTCGCTCCTCGGCGGCATCGCTGAGCGCTGGCAGGGCTGAGCCGCGGATCGGAATCCACTCCGCCGCCAACGGCAGCAGCGTCATGATCCGCTCGGCCGAGAGATAAGACTCAGGGCTGGCCAGGTCGAAGTAGAAGGCCGGCTGCTGCTCCATCATCGTCTAGCCGTGAATCAGCCAGCCGTCGGCGGCGCGGGCCGCTTCCAGCACTGCTTCGCTCATCGTCGGGTGGCCGTGGATGAAGCGCGCTACCTCCGGGTAGCCACCTTCGAGCAGTTTCGCGTTTACAAGTTCCTGAATCAGTTCGGTCGCCTTCGCGCCGACGATGTGTGCGCCGAGCAGCTCGCCGTACTTCTTGTCGCCGACAATTTTCACCAGCCCGCCGCGGTCGCCGTAGAGCGTGCCTGCGCCGACGGCGCCGTAGGGAACCTTGCCGACGGTTACGTCGAAGCCTTGCTCCTTCGCCTGCTCTTCGGTCAGGCCGAAGCTGGCGACGTTCGGCATGCAGAAGGTTGCGCGAGGAATGTCGATGTAATCGAGCGGAGCTGGGTTCTCGCCGGCGATCGCTTCGACGGCGATGATCCCTTCTTCGCTGGCCTTGTGTGCCAGCGCTGGGCCGTGGACTAGGTCGCCGATCGCGTAGATCCCTTCGGCGCTTGTGCGCTGGTGGCCATCGACGGCGATCAGGCCGTGCTCGTCGAGATCCAAACCGGCGGCTCCAATACCAAGGCCTTCAACGTCGGCGCCGCGGCCGGCCGCGATTACGAGCCAGTCGGCTTCGCCCTTCTCCTCGCCGTAGCTGTAGCTAGCGGAGTTCTTGCCAGCTTTGATCTCACCGATCAGCGTTGATGTGTGAACCGTGACTCCCTGCTTGCCGAAGCCACGTTCGACTAGCCGCGAGATGTCTTTGTCCTCGGCTGGCAGTACTCGGTCCAGCGCTTCGAAAAGTTCGACTTCGACACCCAAGCGGGCGTAGGCGCTAGCGATCTCGCAGCCCGATGGCCCCGACCCGACGACAGCTAGCTTCGCTGGCAGCGTCTCAAACGCCCAGGCCTGCGCTGTGTCGATCACGGTTCCGCCGAAGCTCGCGCCAGGAATCGCGCGGGCGACAGAGCCGGCCGCAAGGATGATCGCCTTCGTGGCTTCCAGCTCGCGGCCGCCGACGCTGACGCTCTTCCCACCGGTCAGCGTTGCCGTTCCAGTGATCAGCTCGACCTTGTTCTTTTTCAGCAGCATCTCGACGCCGCCGACGAGCGTGCCGATCACCTCTTCGCGGCGCGCACTGACGGCGCCAAAGTCAACGGTTGGCTCAGCGACCGTGATTCCAAACTCGCCCGCTTCGCGGATCTCGGAGACGATGTCGGCCGAGCGCAGCACAGCCTTCGCTGGGATGCAGGCGTAGTTAAGGCAGCGGCCGCCGATCTTGTCCTGCTCGACGACGGCGACGCTCATTCCCAGCTGCGCGGCGCGGATCGCTGCGACGTATCCACCCGGTCCTGAACCGATGATGATGCAGTCGAAGCTTTCTTTAGCCATATGGCGAGTGTATGAAAGAGCCGCGCGAGTGGGTGGGCCGAGTCAGTCGCCGCGTAGGGATGGAACCTTGACGCGGCCGAGCACGCGGATAAGTCTCCAGAACAGCCAACCGCCGCCGAGCAAGATCACGACGCAAAGGACCACTGCCAGCACGTTGCCGGCGACCATCAGCGAGAGCCCCGCGATCACCAGCGTCATCGCCAGTAGTGCTTGGAAGCCGAGCAGCGCCCAGTAGCGCAGAGTCCACATTCCCCAGGCCGCGAGCAGCATCACGGCGGCGAACAGCAGCACTCCGACTAGCGACGGCTTCTGGCCCTGGACCTCAACACCTGCGAAGTAGAAGGCGACGTTGGCGATCGCGAGCGCGGCGGCGAGGCCGGCTGAGATCTTGACCGCCAGTGGCTTCTCGCCGGGCGCCAGCGGTTTGAGTTCGGCGCGCGCAATCTCGTCGCGCTCAGCGCCGCTGAGCCGTTGCTTCGGTTCGGCCTTCGCCCCCGGCTCGGTCAGGCTCTGTTTGCGACTGCGTCGTCCCATTGGCTGTCAGTCTGGCAGGCCGGCGCAGCAGCTCGGTCGCAGCCGCTCTACGCTGAAGCGCGATGGACGACCTTCTCGACGCCTTCCAGCAGGCTTGGACCGAGCGCCGCCGCGCTGCCTTCCGTGACGTCTGCGCCGCCGACCTGCACTGGACAGACCCCTCCAGCCCTGAGCCGCTCTACGGCCCGGATGCACTGGCTGACCGCGCCGCGCAGCTCTGGCAGGCCTTCCCCGACGCGACCGTTGAGAGTGCCGGTGAGCGACTCAGCGACGGCCATTTCGTAGCTCTACCTGTGCTCGTCAGCGGTGTCCACCGCGCCGCTCTGGCCGGCATCCCAGCGACGAACAAGATGATCACCGTTCACGCCGTGCTCTACTGCGAGCTTGACCCTCCGCGCGAGAAACTCTGGCGCGTGCGCGTCTTTTTCGATGCCTATGACGCGACCGTCCAGCTCGGTGTGCTGCCCAGGCGCGGCTCGCTCGGCGAACGGGCGATTCTCGCCGTGCGCGGCTTTGGGATCCGCCGCGGCAGCGGCGAAGAGCTCGACGAGAGCCGCTGACGCGGCAACTCCAACGCCGAGCGACTGCAACAAATAGCGCGCTAAAAAGGCACCTTCGGCCGTATTGTCACGCGCTTGCCGCGCCACTTTCTCACCGGTGAAGAGCTTGACCGCGAGCAGTTGCTCGCGTTACTGGCGCGCGCCCATCAGCTGAAGGCCGCGCCTGCCTCGTCTGACGCGTTGGCCGGCAAGAGCGTCGCCTTGATCTTTGAGAAGCCGAGTACGCGGACGCGGCTCTCCTACGAGGTGGGTGTTACAGAGCTAGGCGGCCACGCCGTCGTGCTGCGCCCCGGTGAGATGCAGCTCTCACGCGGAGAGTCGATCGCCGACACGGCCCGCGTCCTCTCCGGCCAGGTTGCTGCCGTCGGCGTGCGCACAGGCCCCGACGCGCTGATCGAAGAGCTCGCCGCCGAAGGCTCGATCCCTGTCTTCAACATGCTGACCGAGCTTCATCACCCTTCGCAAGCGTTGGCTGACCTGATGACGCTGCAAGAGGCATTCCCGGGCAGGCCGCTCGACGAGATCAAGCTCGCCTACGTCGGCGACGGCAACAACGTCGCTCGTTCGCTCGCGCTTCTCGGCACGACGGCTGGCCTTGAAGTCGTCGTCGCCTCGCCGCAGGGTTACGAACTCGAACCTGACTGCGGTGGCGAGCGCAGCAACGATCCGGCTACCGCGGTCGCCGGCGCAGACGCGCTATACACCGACGTCTGGGTCTCGATGGGCGATGAGCAGACGGCCGACGAGCGCCGCGCCGCGCTGGAACCGTTCCGGCTCGACGAGGAGCTGCTCTCTCATGCTGCTGACGACGCAATCGCACTCCACTGCTTGCCGGCCCACCCCGGCGAAGAGATCAGCGCTGAGCTGCTTTACGGCAAGCGTCAACGGATCTGGGATCAGGCAGAAAACCGCCGCCATGCGCAGAAGGCGCTGCTCGAGTGGCTGCTTGCCGATCGTTAGCGCGGCGATGCTGCGATCCTCAGCTCAATGACCGAGCAGCCGACAGTCGAAGGTGAACGCACGCGGATCGACCGCGGCGATCGTCTTGAGGTACGGATCGAAGGGCTTGCCAACGGCGGCAAGGGGATCGCGCGCGTTGCTTTAGGCGAGCGCAGCTACGTCATTTTTGTCCGTGACACGGTTCCTGGCGACCTTGTTCGGATCGAAGTAACGAAGCGCAAGCGCGCCTTCGCCGAGGCGCGGCCGCTGGAGATGCTTGAGCCCGGTCCGGATCGGATCGAGCCGCTCGCTGACCATCCCGGTGCTCCTTGGCAGGTGCTCAGCTACGAGCGCCAGCTAGAGGTCAAGAGCGAGCAGGTTGACGACGCACTGAGGCGGATCGGCAAGCTCGACGGCTTTGAGCTCGAACCGATCATCCCGGCGGTCGAAGAGTGGCGCTACCGCAACAAGCTTGAGTTCTCGTTCGGAGTTGAGGAAGACGGCACGCTCTGCTGCGGCTTCCACGCCCCCGGTTCTTGGTCGAGGATTCTGCCGATGGATGACTGCCTGCTCGCTTCCGAGGCCAGCAACCGAATCCGCGAAGCGGCGCTTGAGGTCTGCCAGGAGATGGGGCTGAAGGCTTATGACCGCCGCACGCACGAAGGGCTGCTGCGCAACCTCGTCGTCCGCGAGGGCCGTCGCACCGGCCAGATTCAGGCCCGCATCGTCACCTCGCCCGGCGACTTCGATCAGCGCCGTTTTGCCGACGCGATGATCGAAGCAGGCGCGATCAGCGTTATCCGCACCGTCGCCCCCAGTAGCGGTGAGACGACCCAGGGCGGCACCGACATTTTGATTGACGGCGTTGGCGCAATCGAGGAGGAATGCTCGGGGCTGCGCTTCTCGCTCGGCAGCGAAGCCTTCTTCCAAACCAACACCGAGATGGCCGAGAAGCTATACGCGACGGTCGGCGAGTACGCCGACCTAAAGGGCTGGGAGCGCGTCTACGACCTCTGCTGCGGGATCGGTTCGATTGGGCTGACACTGGCGCCGCGGGCCGGCGAAGTGATCGGCGTCGAGATCGTCGAAGAGGCGGTCGAGGACGCGCGCCGTAACGCGCGCACAAACGAGATCACGAATGCCCGCTTCGTCGCAGGCAACGTTCGCGTCGTTCTCAAAGAAGACGTTGACGAGTTAGGCCGCCCCGACCTGATCGTGCTCGACCCACCGCGCTCGGGCCTTTCGGCGAAGGTGATCGCGCGCGTCGCCGAGGCCGGTGCCAAAAAGATCG
>Ga0194035_1001049_pt1 | contig 15000 bp, 15 predicted proteins | sample JunL2320m_MetaG_FD_148680 | JGI IMG/M metagenome (GOLD analysis project Ga0194035, IMG submission 148680) | Anoxic zone freshwater microbial communities from boreal shield lake in IISD Experimental Lakes Area, Ontario, Canada - Jun2016-L239-20m | ecosystem: Environmental > Aquatic > Freshwater >...
CCCGGTTTGTGTGGCCAAGACCCAGTACTCATTCTCGACCGACCCGAGCCTTCGCGGGGCACCATCGGACCATCAACTAAATATTCGCGAGGTACGCCTATCTGCTGGCGCGGAGTTCATCGTGATGGTCTGCGGCGACGTCATGACGATGCCTGGTTTGCCAAAAGTGCCATCCAGTGAGCGTATCGATCTGGTCGACGGCAAAATCGTCGGCTTGTTCTAAATCCTCCCGGGCAGCCACCGTGCACAAAGTTGTCTAGAGTCTGATTATGACCTCGTTACCCGCCCGCGCTCAGGTAGTCATCATCGGCGGCGGCATTGTGGGCGCGAGCGTTGCGTACCACCTAACTGAACTTGGTTTTACTGACCTGGTGCTAATTGAGCAAGGGCAATTGTCATGTGGCACCACCTGGCACGCCGCTGGTCTCGTCGGGCAATTACGTGCCACCGAAGGCGGAACGCGGCTGGTTCAATACTCCGCTGACCTCTACCAGCGACTCGAAGCTGAAACGGGTTTGGCTACCGGCTATAAACAATGTGGTGGCGTAACCGTTGCCCGAACCAAAGATCGAATGACGCAATTGCTGCGCACGGCTGCAGCCGCTGATGCTTTCAATCTCGAATGCGAAATTCTCACTCCGGCGGCTGCAAAGGACCTTTACCCGATCCTCGAAACTTCGGATCTAGTTGGCGCTATTTGGTTACCACTTGATGGCACCGCCAATCCAACCGACGTGACGCAGTCGCTCGCTAAAGGTGCCCGAATGCGTGGAGCACAGATCTTCGAACGCGTGCGCGTACTTGGTGTCAGCACTCGCGATGGTGTCGTGACCGGCGTGCAGACCGATCACGGTGATATCGAAGCGCAGATTGTCGTTAACTGCGCGGGCCAATGGGCGAAAGCGATCGGGGCGATGTGCGGGGTGAACGTGCCACTTCATTCGTCCGAACATTTCTATGTCGTAACCGAGCAGATCGAAGGCGTGCATCGGATGCTGCCCATTCTTCGCGACCCAGATGGCTATACCTACATGAAGGAGGAGGTCGGCGGCTTAGTCGTCGGCGGCTTCGAACCGGTGGCTAAGCCTTGGGTTTCCCCCGACCAGATCCCGTACCCATTTGAATTCCAATTACTCGACGAGGACTGGGACCACTTCTCGATCCTGATGGAGAGCGCACTGCACCGGGTGCCAGCCCTGCAAGAAACCGGGATCAAGAAGTTCTACAACGGGCCAGAAAGTTTCACCCCCGATAACCAATTCATCCTCGGTGAAGCACCCGAAGTAAAGAACTTCTTCGTCGCCGCCGGCTTCAACTCTGTCGGCATTGCCTCAGCCGGTGGAGCCGGGCGGGCGCTCGCACAATGGATAGCCGGCGGCGAACCTGCCTCGGATCTAGTCGGTGTCGACATTAGGCGTTTCGCGCCATTCAACGGCAACAATCAATGGCTCAAAGCTCGCGTCGGCGAAGTACTTGGCTTGCACTACGCGGTGCCGTGGCCTAACCGCGAGTTTCAATCCGCACGACCATTTCGTCGATCCCCGGTACATCATTTGGTCGAGGCTGCCGGTGCCGCCTTCGGTTCGAAAATGGGCTGGGAGCGACCGAACTTCTTCGCACCGGCTGGATGCCCGCCCGTCATTGAATACTCCTGGGGTAAACAGAACTGGCTGCCTTGGGTTGATGAAGAACAGCGTGCCGCCCGCCAGCAGGTGGCGCTCTTCGATGAAACGTCATTCGGAAAATTGGTAGTCAAAGGCCCGGATGCCTGCGCAATTTTGCAGTGGCTCTGCACCGCGGACGTTGACGTTGAACTAGGCCGGGTGGTTTACACCGGCGTTCTTAATGCACGTGGCACCTACGAAGCCGACGTCACGATCACTCGCATCAAGTACGACGAATACCTCTGGGTCACGGGCTCCGGCTCGGTCAATCGAGACCGAGATTGGATTTCACGGCACATCGCCGCTGACCAAAACGTCACCGTCGCCGATATGAGTTCCGCGTTTGCCGTGCTCGGTGTGATGGGCCCAAATTCACGGGCATTGCTTCAGTCGCTCACCAGTGTTGACCTGGGTAACGAGGCCTTCCCCTTTGCAACCAGTAAGGAAATTGACCTCGGCTACTTCACGGTGCGCGCAACGCGAATCACCTACGTGGGTGAATTGGGCTGGGAGCTATATGTGCCCAGCGAATTTGCCGTAGGGGTATTCGAGTTGCTATCAACCCGAGGCGAAGAATTCGGGATTCGCAATGCCGGGTATTACGCGATTAATTCCTTGCGCCTGGAAAAGGGATACCGCGCTTTCGGTGTCGAGCTCACCCCTGACTACACACCGGTTGAAGCCGGGTTGCTGTTTGCAACAAAACTCAAAACGGGTATCCCGTTCCTTGGGCGCGATGCGGTTGAACAAGTTAGAGCCGCTGGCCCAAAACGACTACTGGTTTCATTCGTCCTTGATGATCCGTCCGTCATGATGTGGGGCGGGGAGTTACTGCTGCGCAATGGCGCCGCTGGTGGCAACGGGCAGGTGACCTCCGCGGCTTGGGGTACCACCCTTGGCAGTTGCGTCGGCTTGGCATATGTGTGGGACCGAAGTGGTGGAGTGGTCACACCCGATTTCATCAATGAGGCAACCTGGCAAGTAAATGTTGGCGGGACCTTGGTCGCCGCCACCCTTTCGCTGCGCTCACCATATGACCCAGGTTCAGAGCGCATCCGCGCTTAAACCTGCTCGTTCGGTCACGACAGGGCCTTCAACCTGCTCGTTCCGTCAAAATTCGCCCAAAATTTGACGGTTCCAGCAGGTATAGGGATTGCTCCGGGTGTTACGGGTTGCAGGGGCCGGTGCTCACTTCGTCGGTTACGGGTTGCAGAGGCCGGTGCTCACTTCGTCGGTGCGCTTTACCGCGACTTTGATTGCGGTGGCCAGCTGCGGTGCGGTAATCGCATATCCGGTCTTCGAGTCACCGACCCCGGCACCAAACACCATGCCGACAACTTCACCATTTGGGCGGAGCAGCGGTCCCCCTGAATTACCCGGCCGCAACTGGCCGCGAAAGGCGTAAAGCTCGCGCTCGACTCCCGCCTGGCCGTAAATGTCATCGCCCCTTGCGGTGATCACCGCACGAATGCGAGCCGGTGTTGCCGTGAAATCACCACCTCCCGGGAAGCCCAGTGCAACCACCGGGTCACCCGATGCGGCGAGATTGTCGGCTAACGGCAGTGGCGTGGCACGAAGTTTGGGTATGAGTAAAACCGCAACATCAAGCTTCGGGTCGAACGCGACAACTTTTGCCGCAAGGTACTCGCCCTGCCCGGAAACCTGCACTCGTGGTTGGCTCACCCCAGCAACCACGTGCGCATTAGTCAGCACATAACCTGGAGCAACCACGAAACCTGATCCGCTGATCTCACTCAAGCACTCTTCGGCATCCCCGCTCACTTGAACTACCGACGCGCGGGCGGATTGCACGCCCCCTGCCTTTGCAGATTGCGCATCAGGAGTTTCTACATCAGGGCCGGTGAACTCTGCTAGTCCAGAAAATACTCTCGGCACCGCGGTCGCGCTTACGGCATCGCGCAGATTAGTGAAGGTGTTGCGTGCGATGTCTGGCACCAGTTTGTCGAGCCCGATCAGCACCGGAGACTGGCGAACACTTGTGGTCACCGTTGACTCCGGTAGATAGGCCACTGCACTTACGACAATCCAGCCGACAATCGCCACGGCAAGTACATTGAGCGCTGCCCCCGCCAAACTGTCGACCAACCGCGCCGGGCGCCAGGTGAGACCGCCGCGCAGTCTTCGGCCAACAAATGAGGTAATCAGCTGGCCGAAAACTGCGCAGAGCACGATAGCGATGGCCAACACCGCCACACGAATGAATCCAGAGTCTGTGTGCTCAACAATTACGTCGGGCAACATGAACGCAGCCAGGAGGCCGCCGCCGATGAAGCCGACAAATGAAAGCAGGCCCGCGACAAAGCCTCGGCGCCAACCAGCCCAGGCAAAAACAATGAGTACGCCTATTAAGACCCAGTCGACGATGTTCACGTGGCATCAATTTCAACTATGCGCTCGGGGTCCCATGGCTGCGACCAACCCACGCGATCGAATAGATTCGAGAGTACCCCGGCGGTGAAACCCCACACCACTATATTTCGGACCTGAAAGCCCGGCCCGATATAGCCGGATGGATGCTGCACTCGGCAACGGTTCGCTGGATCCGTTAACTCAGAAACCGGAATCCGGTAAACGCCAGCGACTTCGGCCAGATCTTGCGCATGTACCGGCGACGGCTCGCGCCACCAACCCATAACGGGTGTCACGACGAAATCGTAAACCGGCAACCACAGGTCAGGTAATTGCCCAAAAATAACAACGCCAGCAGGATCCAGACCAGTTTCCTCCTGTGCTTCGCGTAAGGCCGCGGCAGCTGCGTTCGTGTCAGAGTCATCAAGTGCTCCACCGGGGAATGCTGGCTCACCCGCGTGGGCGCGCATTGTGCTTGCGCGTTGAATTAATAAGACGTCCGGGCCTAATTCACTCTCACCGAGAAGTACCAATACCGCGGAGTGCCGGCCTTGGTCATCCGGCGGCACAAATTTCGTAATGCTTTCAGCCGTGATATCGCGCATTACTTCGACCATCGGCTGCAACCAGAGTGGCAACGTAGCGGCCACGGGCTCATCCACGATGCCAACGCGCGACCAAGTGGTCATGCGGGGCCCTGATCTTTGACTAATTTCGCTGCGACTTCTGGGTCGGTGGGGCCCGCGCCAAATGAAGGGCACCACTTCGAAATATTGCATGCGCCGCACGCCGGCTTCTTAGCGTGGCAACGGCGGCGCCCGTGCCAGATCACCAACTGCGACATGCGAGTCCAATCCTTGCGGGCGAATAACGCCATGAGATCGGCTTCGACTTTATTCGGATCACTCTGGACGCTCCAGCCAAAACGGCGGGCTAGGCGTCCGACATGGGTGTCGACGGTTATGCCTGGCACGCCAAATGCTTCTCCTAGCACCACGTTTGCGGTTTTGCGTCCGACTCCCGGCAGCGTGACAAGTTCATCAAGTGAGGCTGGCACCTCACCGCCGTAACGATCGCAAAGTACTTGACCAATACCCTGCAGCGTTAATGCTTTTTGCCGGAAGAATCCGGTGGAGGCGATTAGCGCTTCTAGGTCCGCGCGATCGGCAGCGGCATAACTTGCTGCGCTCGGGTATTTGGCGAACAGCTGCGGAGTTACTTTGTTAACTCGGCGGTCAGTGCACTGAGCGCTCAGCACGGTGGCGGCAAGCAACTCAAGTGGCGTGGTGAAATCCAATTCACATTGCACATCCGGGTATTGCTTGGCCAGTGCAGTTAGCATCAGGCGAGCACGCTTCTTGGTGGCCACCTGATCTTCCATCCCCCCAGCGTATGACGACAGGGATCGAGTTATTCGACAGGCGCACCCGCGGTTGCGGCGACTCATCCCCATAAGGCACAATCAAGGCCCTAAGCCAGTCACGCAGGCCGGCAACATAGATTCGTGGAGGTGACCATGGAAGACGCGATTTTGCAGGCGCCGATGTTCACCGCCCTGGAGCCCGAAGCTGCCGCTGCCTTGCGCGCCTCACTTACTGAACAAAGTCTCCCCAAAGGTGGCATCTTATTTGCCGAGGGTGAGCCCGGGGATCGTCTTTATGTAATCCTCGAAGGTAAAATCACGCTGGGGCACACCTCTGTTGACGGCCGCGAATCACTGCTCGCGGTGCTCGGCCCCGGTGAGATGTTCGGTGAACTTAGCTTGTTCGATCCCGGGCCGCGCGCATCAACCGCAACTGCACTGACAGATGCTGTGGTAGCTGGCCTGGGCAACGAGCAGCTACGCCCTTGGTTAACCGGCCGCCCTGAGCTTGCAAGTGCATTACTCCAAGGCTTAGCGCGCCGGTTGCGGCGCACCAATGAGGCAATGGCTGACTTAGTTTTCTCTGATGTACCCGGGCGCGTTGCTAAGGCTCTGATGGACTTAGGTGAGAAATTCGGTGAGATAACTCCCGAAGGCCTTTTGGTAACCCACGACATGACCCAAGAGGAGATCGCGCAACTAGTCGGGGCCTCTCGCGAAACAGTCAACAAAGCGCTGGCCGATTTCACCCAACGTGGCTGGATCCGACTTGAGTCACGCCAGGTGATGGTGCTCGATGTCGAGCGCCTTGGTCGCCGCGCTCGTTAAGTTAAGAGCTCGGAGATCTCACCGGCATCACGAAGGTGCTGCAATTGGGCGCGCACTGATAACTCAGCTGCCGGCCACAATTCGCGCGGGGTATTGACATATACGATCGCAACAACTTCGGCTGGCGAGCTAGCGCCCGCTGCCACCGCGGCACGCACATCATCAAGCCGGGCAATGCGGTGGTCAAGATACGCCGTGAGGATCTTTGTTGGGGCATCAAGGATCGGCCCATGCCCCGGCAGAATTCTCTCGATGTCTTGGCGCTCGGCAAGATCACGCAGGCGGGCCAAGCTCACCAAGTACTCACTTAGGCGCCCATCGGGCCAGGCCACCACGGTGGTACCGCGGCCAAGAACCGTATCGCCGGTAAGTAGCGAGCCTTCGTCAGCTAGCAGGAAGCACACACTGTCAGAAGTGTGGCCGGGGGTTGCAATTACATGTACTGCGAGATCGCCAGCGGTGACAACCTCACCGGCCTCTAAGCCTTCGCCGCCGTAGCGATGCATTGGATCCACCGCTCGCACTGGCGCACCGGTTAATTCACTAAGGCGCCTGGCCCCTGCCGAATGATCGATGTGACCGTGGGTTAAGAGAATTGAAGTTATGCGTGCATCGCGTGCGGCCACCTTTGCAACAACTTCAAGCAGGTGGTATTCGTCAGCTGGGCCGGGGTCGATAATGATCGCCTCGGTCGCACCCGGCGCAAGTAGTAGCCAAGTATTTGTGCCGTCCAGAGTCCAAGGCGAGGCATTCGGAGCCAACTCGCAGGTGGCGGCAATCGTCTTTGCCCCACTGGCCCACTCAGCGGTTGAGCCGATGAAAGGCAGTACTCGACCGGTCACCGATGCAAGCCCGTGAGTTCGGACAATATCGGCGCTGGCTGGTTGTCCATCAGGATTTCACCGGTGTCGGCATCAACGATGGCCCAAACCTCGGTGCCATCGGCGGCAACGCTTGGTCGCGGTAACTTCGGTCTGATTTCGCGGTTGCGCGCCGCCGCAAAGAGGTCATTCCCACTATCGTGCTCAGCCAGCCACTGCAGGACCATCAGCGTTGGAAGCAGCAGCGGCAGACGCCCGGCCGAGCTTTCGGTTAACGCATCCGCAGGGGATAACCAGGTGACTAAGTCGGTCTCGGTGCTCAAGGAAGTCGCTGTTTGTGCTTCGGGCATCCGGGCTAGAAAGAACCGGGCGCTATAGCGGCTCGGCACAAACTCCGGAGTCACCCAATGATCAGCGAGCACGAGGTCACCGGTTTCGCTCGGCAGCGTGACCCCGGTCTCTTCCAAGACTTCACGTACTGCACAGTTGATATAGCCGGTATTGAGATCGTCGCCGGTGAAGTCAGCATCATCAACCCGACCGCCCGGGAAGACATACATGCCCGGTGCAAACCGCATGGTTTTTGATCGACGCATTAAGAAGGTTTCGAACCTACCTTCAACTTCACGAAGTAAAATGACGGTGGCCGCTGGCCAAGCCTCTGCTATCTCCATAATTTAGATGGAGATCTCGACGACCAGTTCAACCTCGACCGGTGAATCCATCGGCAGCACGGCGACGCCTACCGAGGATCGCGCATGCACACCCGCATCACCAAAAGCTTCACCGAGTAACGCACTCGCGCCGTTCATGACGAACGGTTGGCCGGTGAAATCCGGTGCACTGGCGACGAAACCGACAACTTTGACAACGCGAACCACTCGGTCGAGATCATCGATCACAGATTTCACGGCAGCGATCGCATTTAGTGCGCATTGCCGCGCCAACTCTGCCGCATCCTCCTGGCTAACTTCGGCACCAACTTTGCCGGTTCTTGGAAGTTTACCGTCAACGAACGGCAGTTGACCCGAGGTGAAAACGTAATTACCTGTGACCACGGCTGGCACATATGCGGCGACCGACGCCGGGGCCTCGGGCACTGTCAATCCAATGGCCGCTAAACGTTGCTCAACACTTGATCGTGCGCCCATCACGGACTCCTTTGAGATTAAGCGAGCGGACGTTTTAAGTAGGCGACCATATTCTCCGGATTAGGCCCGGGCACCACCTGCACGAGCTCCCATCCATCTTGACCCCAGGTATCAAGTATCTGTTTTGTCACATGAACTAGCAACGGTACGGTCACGTACTCCCATTTGGTCATACCGCAGAGTAGTACTCGTCCTAGAAGTGGGCGAGGCCGCCGGCTGCACTTAGACTGGTGAAGTGAAGGACATCATGTGGCCTGGCGTGGCCTTGCACGTGGTTTCCGGTAAAGGTGGCACCGGCAAAACAACTGTTGCCGCGGCTTTAGCTCTAGCCCTTGCCCATCAAGGTAAGCGCACCTTGCTGATGGAAGTCGAAGACCGCCAAGGCATCGCGCAACTATTCGACACCCCTCCATTGCCCTACGAGGAACGTAAAATCGCGGTAGCACCCGGCGGCGGTGAGGTTTGGGCGCTAGCAATAAATGCCCAAGAAGCACTACTTGACTACCTTGACATCTTTTATAACTTGCGCCGAGCCGGATCAGTATTGCGGCGGATGGGCGCAATTGATTTCGCGACCACCATCGCCCCCGGCTTGCGTGACGTGCTCTTAACCGGCAAGGCATGTGAGGTCGTGCGGCGGATCGACAAACTGGCGCCCAACGCCTACAGCGCCATCGTGCTCGATGCGCCACCAACCGGCCGCATCTCTCGATTTCTAAATGTGAACTCCGAGGTTTCGGGCTTGGCGAAAGTCGGGCCTATCCGAAATCACGCAGATTTAGTGATGAGCGTTATCTCTTCGCCGCGCACCGCGGTTCACCTTGTCACGTTGCTGGAAGAGATGCCGGTTCAAGAGACCGCTGATGGAGTAGCCGAACTACGCGCTGCGCATTTGCCGGTGGGCGGCATCTTCGTCAACATGACTCGGCAACCGATGCTCACGGGCGAGCAACTTCAGGAGGCACGAAGTGACACCTTGCCCGCAGAAAGTATCGAGCAGTGCCTAAATGAAGCCGGGCTCGGCGATAGAGGCGGCGCCATTGTTTCGACCCTATTGCGTGAGGCCAATGATCATGCCCTGCGCGTCGACCTCGAAGCCCGCGAGAGTGCGCGCATCGTTGAACTCGGGCTCCCGACCTTCTTTTTGCCGCTACTTTCCCAGGGCATTGACCTAGGTGGGCTTTATGAACTTGCCAACTTGCTCCGCGAAGCTGGTGTTCGTTGAAACTCAACGCGCCAGCACTTGAAATTGATGCACTACTTGGCGATATGTCGATCACCATCATCGTTTGCACCGGGGCAGGCGGGGTCGGCAAGACCACCACGGCAGCAGCACTTGCGCTCCGGGCAGCTGAGCAGGGCCGCGATGTTTGTGTGTTAACTATCGATCCGGCCAAGCGCCTCGCGCAAGCAATGGGCTTGAGTATTCTTGACAACACCCCGCGCCGGGTTGAAGGTGTTTGCGGGCCCGATGGCAAAGGTTCACTGCACGCGATGATGCTTGATATGAAACGCACTTTTGATGAGGTTGTTGAGGGGCACGCTGATCCCGAACGTGCGCAGGCGATTCTTGATAACCCCTTCTATCAAGCACTGTCATCATCATTTGCCGGCACGCAGGAGTACATGGCAATGGAAAAACTCGGACAGCTGCGCGCTAAGGCCGATGAAGACGGCAGCTGGGATCTCATCATTGTGGACACTCCCCCATCGCGCAGTGCCCTTGATTTCTTGGATGCCCCTGAACGCCTCGGGTCATTTCTTGACGGACGCTTTATCCGGATTCTTACCGCACCCGCGCGCGGAGCTGGCCGCGGCATCGGCAAGATCGCTGCATTCAGCTTCGGACTATTCACGAGCGTTCTGAATAAGATTCTTGGTTCACAGGTACTTGCCGACGTCGGAAGTTTCGTCGCAGCGATCGACACCACTTTCGGTGGCTTTCGTGAACGCGCCGATGCGACTTACACCCTGCTACAAGCTGCCGGCACTTCATTCGTCGTAATTGCGGCGCCCGAACGCGATGCGCTCAGGGAGGCCGCATTTTTCGTCGAGCGTTTGAAATCAGATTCCATGCCACTGGCCGGGCTGGTACTTAATCGTGTTCAAGAAGGAAGTGAACTGAATTTATCCGCTGAGCAAGCAACCGCATCGGCAGATAAGCTCGAGAAGTTAGGTCCCGATGAGCGCCTAACAGCGGCTTTACTTCGCCTGCACGCCGACCGGCAGCGGATCTACACCCGACAACTGCACTTAGCGGAGCGGTTCACCGCTGCTCACCCGGGAGTCGCTGCCACCACCGTGCCAGCGCTACCCGAAGATATTCATGACATTTCAGGGCTGCGCGAAATTGGAGACCTGCTAGCTAAGAAGCGCGAGCCGTAGTCTCGTTCAAAATAACCTGGCGCTCAAATTCACCATGTGCTGCCTCGAGCAGCAGGCGCCAAGAAGTCACATTTGGACGACGGCGCAGCAGGGCGCGGCGCTCACGCTCGGTCATGCCACCCCAAACGCCGAACTCAACGCCATTATCGAGGGCGTCAGCGAGGCACTCGGTTCGCACCGGGCAGCCCAGGCAAATGTTCTTGGCTCGTTTCTGAGCCGCTCCTTGGACGAAGAGGGTGTCGGGGTCGGTGCCCCGGCAAGCCGCGTAAGCGGCCCAGTCGCGCTTGAACGTCATACTCGCTCCACCCAATAGATTTCAGCGATTAACTGCTACCCGACTCCCCCGTCTGACTACGCCGGGTGACGTGAACTATCCCCCTCTGCAATAGCCGGAGTCAATAGTTTTGCCAGACCAATTTTCGCCGGGCCCTCCCCCGAGGGTGTGGCTGGCACCCGCAGGGGAACCTGACGACTTACGCTGGACGTCTGATGAGTATGCAGCAGCACCCGAGTGACTCCGACCGAAGCCAGCCGGCCCCTGACCGCAAGCCGGGGTTTTTGGGCGCTCTGGTGCGGGTTGGGGCCATCTTGGCGGTCGCGGTGGTCGCTGGGCTGGTGCTGGGCCTGATGGCGCTGCCCTTTGTTGGGGGCGCCGGAGTCGCGGCCCGCAATGTGGTCCAGAGCTTCGAAAGCCTGCCCGACTCAATCACTACCCCGCCGCTACCCGAGCGCACCCGAATTTTGGCCGCCGACGGCACCGAACTGGCCGTGATCTACTACCAAAACCGGGTCGAAGTGCCCTTACTTAGCGTCGCGCCCCTGATGCGGCAGGCCGTTGTCTCGGTCGAGGACTCCCGGTACCTGAGCCATCACGGTGTCGACCTACGCGGTGCGCTACGTGCATTAGCAAGTAACACCTCAGCCGGAGGGGTACAAGAAGGTGCATCGACCTTGACGATGCAGTACGTCAAGAATGTGCTCGTTAATGAAGCAACCACCCCCGAGGAACTAACCGCTGCTCGAGGTCAAAGTACACAGCGCAAACTTCGCGAAGTACGCTACGCGCTTGCACTTGAGCGTGAATACACCAAAGCCCAGATTCTGGAGCGATATCTAAATATCGTTTACTTCGGTGGCGGAGCTTACGGAGTCGAAGCAGCCGCCCGGCGATACTTCTCGAAATCTGCTGCCGACTTAACTCTCGCCGAAGCCGCGACTTTGGCCGGCATCGTGCAACAGCCGGTGGCCTTCGACCCACTGCGTAATCCCGAGCTTTCCCAAAAGCGCCGCAATATCGTACTCAAGCGCATGGCCGGCCAAGGTTATGTATCGCAAGATGATGCACAGCGGGCCAGCTTGATACCGATGGCTGCAACTCTTCGCCCAAATAGTGTCGCAAATGGCTGCACTACTTCATACGCTCCTTTCTTCTGTGACTACGTGTTGCAGACAATTCGCACCGACCCGACGTTCGGTGATACGGCAGAAGTTCGCGAAGCATTTTTACGCCGTGGTGGCTACACGATTCGCACCACCTTGGATTCGAAAGCCCAAACTGGTGCGTTCACGGCGGTCACCGAGGCGATCCCGATCACTGACGCAAGTAAGCGCGCCGCAGCCATCAGCATGGTGCAACCGGGTACCGGAAACATCTTGGCGATGGCCCAAAACCGGTTGTGGGGTACCTCCGGCGTCGGCCGCACTACCTACAACTACAACGTCGATCGCGCATACAACGGAACCATTGGTATGCAAGCTGGGTCAACGTTCAAGATCTTCACCTTGGCGGCCGCTCTTGAAGCCGGCATCTCACCACTTGAACCAATTAGCGCACCGTCACCGAATACTTTCGAAGGGTTCGTTAATTGCGAGACCGGCGCCTCATTCGGACCGGTAACCGTGCGCAACTCAACCGGAGCCGGCACATTTGGCATGGCGCAAGGCACCGCATACTCAATCAACACTTATTTCATGGCACTTGAAGAGCGAACCGGGCTTTGCCGCCCGGCTGAAATCGCTGAATCGATGGGCGTCTTCCGTGGCAGTGGTGAGCCGCTGCTACGGGTACCGTCTTTCACCCTAGGCACCATGGAAGTAACACCCCTGGCGATGGCAAATGCCTATGCAACTTTCGCTGCCCATGGCATGCATTGCCAGCCTCGAGTGATTTTAGAAATCCGCGATCGAACTAACAAGTCGCTTCCGGTACCGCCTGAAAAATGCGAGCAGGTTGTCGAACCAAATATTGCCGACACCGTTACCGCGCTGCTCACCGGTGTCATCGACGGCCCTATCCAAGGGCGCACCGGTGGTGCCATGTCACTGCCCGACCGCCCAGCGGCCGGAAAGACGGGTACCACGAATGAATCAGCCGCAGTTTGGTTCTGCGGTTATACCCCCGATATCGCTGCGGCGGTTTGGGTTGGCGATCCACGCGGTGGCTTTGGGTATCCGATGAAGGATGTCACGGTCAACGGCAAGTACTACAGTCAAGTATTTGGCGGCACCCTACCCGGGCCAATTTGGAAACAGGCAATGGAATCAGCACTGGCAGGTACCTTGCCGACAGATTTCGTGCTCACCGCTGATTACGGTTTGCGCCCGGCTCGCGGCCTGTCATCGCTGCCCGGATTAATCGAGGTTGAAACCGGCGGTGATGTTTTCACCTTCGATAATTCCAATGCGGACGGCCTTGACCCCAATGCACCGGACCCAATTCCCGTGGATCCAGCCGCACCCATCGAGCCGGCGCCAGAAGTTGCTCCGGTACCGGTTACTCCGGCACCGGTTGCCCCCGTCGTGCCGACACCCACACCTACGGGTTAGTGACTACATACCTAACAATTACATACCTAATGCGCCGCGCACCAGCGCAGCAACCTGACCACCATCGGCACGGCCCTTAACCTGCGGCTGCACTAGTTTCATCACCGCACCCATCGCCGCTTGGCCAGTGGCCCCATCGGCCGCAACTTGTGCGACGGCTGCATCAACCACGGCCTTGACTTCGGCTTCACTCATCGACTCCGGCAGGTACTTTGCAATAACACTGAGCTCTGCTCGTTCGCGATCGGCAAGTTCGGGGCGCTTTGCGGTGTCATAAGCCTCGGCTGACTCCCGCCGCTTCTTAGCCTCGCGCCCTAATACCGTCAAGACGTCCTCTTCGGTTAACTCACGTGCCTGCTTCCCGGAGACTTCCTCACTCGTTATCGCGGCGAGAACCATGCGCAGGGTCGCTACGGTGAGCTCATCCCGAGCTTTCATTGCGGTCGTTAGATCACTTTGTAATTGCGCCTTTGAGGTTGTCATGCCCCCATTGTCGCAGGCCGGCGGCCATAGATGGCACGATCAACCTATGCGTGGCTCCACCAAGGCCCTATTGGGGCTTTTTGCTGCCGGTACGGCGGGGTTGGTCTATGCCCGCTGGGAAGCTCAGGCATTTACTTTGCGCAGGGTGTCGGTAGCTGCCTTGCCCGCTGACCAACCCGACATGCGAATCCTGCATCTATCAGATCTGCATTTGGTACCAGGTCAAAGCCGCAAACAAATGTGGGTGCAATCTCTTCGCGAACTACGACCGGATGCCGTAATTGTGACCGGCGATTTTCTCTCGCATCTTGATGCGGTGCCCCACGTCATGGATACCCTTGATCCGCTCTTTGACCTACCCGGCGCATTTGTGCTCGGCAGTAACGACTACTACGCGCCCCGGCCAATCAATCCCGCGCGCTATCTCGCCGGGCCCTCCGGCCTCGAACCAAATCGACCGATGCTGCCTTGGGCGGATTTAGTTAACGGACTCACCGATGTGGGCTGGCTTGACTTAAGTAATCGGCGAGCCACCATGAAAGTTGATGGCCGCCACGTTGACGTTCGCGGGGTGGATGATCCACATATTGGCCGCGATAAATATGGCGAGGTAGCAGGCGCTTTCGATCCGGCTGCTGACCTTGCCCTTGGTGTCACCCACGCTCCTTATCTACGCATCCTTGATGGCATGGCCGGCGATGGAGCAAATTTGGTCCTAGCCGGACATACTCACGGCGGCCAACTGCGTCTTCCCGGTGTAGGCGCCTTGGTAACTAATTGTGATCTTGACCGGGCTCGAGCGCGGGGGTTATCCCGTCACGGCACCGCGCATCTGCATGTGTCAGCCGGCCTCGGCACCTCCCCTTACGCCCCGATTCGCTTTGCCTGCCCCCCCGAAGCCACTTTGCTCACGCTTACCGCGGTTTCATGAAGGCAGCACCTGCCAGCCAATAACCACCCTCACTGCTCCGTTAGACTCCGCAAGTCCTTCGGGGTGTGGCGCAGCTTGGTAGCGCGCTTCGTTCGGGACGAAGAGGCCGTGGGTTCGAATCCCGCCACCCCGACGCCAGATCGGGGGCTGATCAACTGATCGGCCCCGGTCAAGCACC
>Ga0194035_1001050_pt1 | contig 14987 bp, 14 predicted proteins | sample JunL2320m_MetaG_FD_148680 | JGI IMG/M metagenome (GOLD analysis project Ga0194035, IMG submission 148680) | Anoxic zone freshwater microbial communities from boreal shield lake in IISD Experimental Lakes Area, Ontario, Canada - Jun2016-L239-20m | ecosystem: Environmental > Aquatic > Freshwater >...
TGACCACCGACGCCTTGGCGCTGAAATGGACCTGTTCTCATTTCCTGAGCAAATTGGCTCAGGGCTCGCGGTATTCCACCCCAAAGGTGGGGTGGTGCGTCGGGTGATGGAGGACTATTCCCGAAAACGACATGAGGAGGGCGGCTATGAGTTCGTAAATACGCCGCACATAACAAAAGCAGCGCTCTTTGAGCAATCCGGTCACTTGGATTGGTACGCCGAGGGCATGTACCCGCCAATGCATTTAGATGCCGAGATTGATGACGAAGGTGTGGTGCGTAAGCAAGGCACCGACTACTACCTAAAACCAATGAACTGCCCGATGCATAACTTGATTTTTTCCTCGCGCGGCCGTTCATATCGAGAGCTGCCACTTCGGCTCTTTGAATTTGGCACGGTTTATCGCTACGAGAAGTCCGGAGTGGTGCAAGGGTTAACGCGCGCACGGGGGTTCACTCAAGACGATGCCCATATTTACTGCACCAAGGAACAGATGCCAGATGAGCTCGATCGGCTCCTAACGTTCGTGCTAAATCTGCTGCGCGATTACGGTTTGACAGACTTCTATCTTGAGCTGTCAACTCGCAACCCGGATAAATCTGTGGGCGAGGAGGCCGAATGGGTGGAGGCGACCGAAGCCTTGCGCGAGGCTGCAAGCAAGCAGAATCTCGAATTGGTACTTGATGAAGGCGGAGCAGCCTTCTATGGACCAAAAGTATCGGTCCAAGCCAAGGATGCCATCGGTCGTACTTGGCAGATGTCGACCATTCAGGTTGATTTCCAGTTACCGCAGCGCTTCGACCTTGAATTCCAAGGTGCTGATGGCAACAGGCAACGTCCGGTGATGATTCACCGTGCGCTCTTTGGCTCCATTGAGCGTTTCTTCGCCGTTCTCTTGGAGCATTACGCGGGCGCGTTTCCGCCCTGGCTTGCTCCCGTACAGGTAATCGGGATACCGATCACTGATTCGCATAATGACTATCTGCAGGGCGTGGCTGAAAAGTTGCGTGAATTCGGGGTGCGGGTGGAGGTCGATACATCTGATGACCGCATGCAAAAGAAGATCCGTACGGCACAGAAAAGCAAGGTGCCATTCATGCTGATTGCTGGTGATGAGGACGTTGCCGAGGGCGCCGTTTCTTTCCGTTACCGCGATGGTACCCAGAAGAATGGCGTTAGCATCGCTGATGCAGTCGCCGAGATCACGGATGTAATCGCAACTCGGGCGCAGGTTTAGTTATGGGAGAGGCCTGGGATCGACTTTGGACTCCACATCGGATGAAGTATCTGCGCGGTGAAAGTAAGCCAAAGCACACAGACGCGGGTGCTGATTGCCCATTTTGTGTAGCCCCTGACCTTGGCCCCGATGAAGGCCTTGTTGTCGCTCGAGGCACGTTGGTTTATGCCGTCTTGAATTTGTACCCTTATAACTCCGGGCACTTGATGATCTGCCCTTATCGTCACGTTGCCGACTACACCGACCTAACCGACGAAGAGGTAATTGAAGTTGGGCACTTCACGCAGCAGGCAATGACCGCCCTGCGCACCGTCTCCAATGCGCACGGATTTAATATCGGCATGAATCAAGGGTCTTCCGCGGGGGCCGGTATCGCCGGTCACCTGCATCAGCATGTGGTGCCTCGCTGGGGCGGCGACACTAATTTTTTGCCAATTATTGGCGGAACGAAAACAATTTCTCAATTACTGGATGACACCCGGCAACTTCTTGCTGATGCTTGGGCTTCTGGGTAGCTTCGCGCAGTTAGCCCCCAAGAATCTTTTTAGTAGCGGCCGATGGCATGGGCGCAAAGCCCGCGCTTTGACGCGTGTAACTGCCGGTGCCATGGGTGAGGGATCTAATGTCGATCGCGTAGCGGGTGATTTCGGCCTCGGGCACGATTGCTCGAACAACGCTGCGCCCACCGGCTATTGACTCAGTGCCGGTCACGTGTCCGCGTCGGGTTGAAAGATCTGAAATCACCGCACCCATGTGCTCATCGGGCATTAGCACCGCGAGTTCCATCAACGGTTCGAGCAGGTTGATGGTTGATTTAGCGGCGGCGTCCTGAAGGGCTAAAGCGCCAGCGTCCTGGAAGGCCATATCCAATTGATCAACATTGTGTGACTTTGCTGCAAGCAGAGTTACGCGGATATCAACAACCGGGTAGCCGATAGCAACACCTTTAAGTAACTGGGCTCGAATACCTTTTTCAACTGAGCCAATAACCTCGGGGGATACGTCGCCGGTTAAAGCTTTGTACGCGAAATCAAAACCGCCTCCCGCCGGCAGTGGCTCGACGACTATCTCGCACAAGGTGTACTGGCCAGATTGCTCACCAATGCGCCCAATCCCCTCAGCTGAAGTTGCAAAAGTTTCACGTAGTTGAACCCGAACTTCCTCGGTGTCAACATTTACTCCATACCGTGTCGTTAGATGCTCGGCAACTAGATTCGCATGGGCCTCGCCAAGGCACCACACCAGCATTTGCCCGGTAGCCACATTTTGGTCAATGCGAAGAGTCGGATCTTCGGCGAGTACGCGGGCAAGGGCCGGGCCCAATTTATCCTCGTCGGCGGTGGTGTGGGCACGAATCGCAATTGGCAATAATGGTTCTGGCATCAGCCAAGATTCCATGATCAGCGGTTGGGCGGGGCTCGACAAAGTATCGCCGGTTTCGGCACGAGTCAGTTTGCTAACTGACACGATGCTGCCGGCTATCGCGTGGGCAACCGGGCGCTGTTCTGCACCCAGCGGAGCGCTGAGTACCCCGATTCGCTCATCAACATCGTGGCTTTGGTGACCAGATGAACTTTCGAAATGCCCTGAAACGTGGACCGCTTGATCGGCCGTCAAGGTTCCGGAGAAGACACGTACTATCGAAAGCTTGCCGACATATGGATCGGTTGTGGTCTTGATTACTTCTGCGCAAATGGGGCCGGCAGGGTCGGCCGACAACGGTGGCTTGGGTTCACCGCCGACACTCGTGACAACCGGCAACGGGTGCTCGGCTGGCGAAGGGAAACCACGGGTTATGAGGTTAAGGAGCAACTCGGTACCCAAAGTTGCGGGGGTCAATGCGTGCCCAATTACCGGGTGGAAATGGCCTCGGGCCACAGCGCGCTCAAAATCCCTATTCAATGTTTCGACATCTATTGGATCACCGTCAACGAAGCGGTCCATCAAGTTCTCGTCCTCGGATTCGGTGATGATGGCCTCAATAAGATCATCCCGCGCCTGTTCAATGAGATCGCCATGTTCACGGTCGCACTCACGCTCTGCGCGTATGCCTGTCGTCCATTCGTGAATCTGGGTTGTTAGGAGGTCAATGAAGCCGATCGGGGTGCCGTTGGCTGCATGAATAGGGAGGTGCAGTGGCAGTACCCCGCCGCCGCCGGTAAACACGCGGCGGCAAACCGCCACCGTTTCATCAAAATCAGCACGGTCTTTGTCGAGTTTGGTAACAACGATCGCGCGCGGCATTCCGACCGACTCGCATTCGTCCCAAAGTTGCTGAGTTGCCGCATCAACCCCATCAACTGCGCCTATTACAAAAAGTGCGGCGTCAGCGGCGCGTAATCCAGCTCGAAGGTCGGCAATGAAGTCTGCATAGCCTGGTGTGTCGATCAAGTTAATGACTAAACCTTGCCAAGAAATTGCTGCCACTGCTAGCCCGACAGAGCGATGCTGCTTTATGGCAACCGGATCAACGTCGGTAATGGTCGTACCGTCCTCAACTTTGCCAATGCGCGTGCTCGCTCCAGCGGCGTAAATTAGTGACTCGACCAGCGAAGTTTTCCCAGATCCGGTTGGGCCGACAAGTACGACATTGCGAATATCTTTGGGGAGGTGGGCAATTGGCACCGCCTTGATCCCTCCACTATCGGACATTTCACCCTCTTTCACGCCGTTAAGGCTTGAGTCTTCACCGTTTGCCGGAAGGAAAGCAAACCCCAGAACATAATCAGCGTATGAGAATCGTCCAGCCATTGCGAATGGCACAAATCCGATCGGATCTAAGTAGGCGCCTACTTTGGGCCCTTGCCGCGGCGTTGGCAGTTGGAATCGGGCTGGTAAATGTGGCCAATACCCCGGCGATTGCTTCAACAGCATTGGCCGCGGGGAAACAGATGGAACTGAGCGTCCTCGTTTATAACATTGAGTACTCTGGAGACGCTTCCACCGATCGGGTGATCCGAGAGATAGATGCTGACATCGTTGGTGTTTTGGAGTCCTACAACCGGCTCCCGGAGATTGCCCGCAAAACCGGATATCCGTATTACAACGTCGGCCTGCAATTGCTATCTAAATTTCCGATTCTTGAACCCTCAGGGGCAGAGGGCCTTTATTCCCTTATCGAGGTGGAGCCGGGCTATGCAGTTGCTTTCTTCAACACGCACCTAGATTATGTGAAGTACGGTCCTTCGCGGTTAGTGAAGGGCTTTTCGGAGAAAGCAGTAACACAGTCGGAAATTATCGTCCGTGCGAATTCAATAAACATCTTGACCCCGGACATAGCCTCTCTAATTGGGCAAGGTTATCCAGTGTTCTTAACCGGAGATCTAAATTCGCCCTCAAGTTTGGATTACACCAAGGCTACGGTCGGCACCCGAGCGGGCATTGATTCAGCTATGCGGTGGCCGGTCAGTGACGCACTTTTCAAGGCAGGAATGCGCGACGCCTACCGGGATGTGCACCCTAATCCGGTTCGCGTTCCAGGCATAACTATGGTCGATCCCGACTTCAGCAAGGGTGGTTCTGGCGATCGAATCGACTACATCTACGCCGGTGGTCCGAGCACAACACTCACAAGCACGGTTGTTGGTGAACTTGGAGGCCCAGATGTCGGTATCGGATTTAAGAAGTGGACATCTGATCATCGCGCGGTGCTGAGCACCTTCCAGGTAACCCCGGTGGCATTACCCACAACGGTCTCATTGAACACTCGCATGCTGAACCAAGGAGAAACGCTCAACGTTCGATATAACGCACCTGGATATTCATCCACCAGCATTATTGTCGTGCCTGAAGGGGCTACAAAGTCAGCTGCAATATTGACAAATTCGACTTCAGAGTCTGGCAGCACTTCATTTGCGACCACTGCGCTATCACCTGCTGGATATGACATTGTCATGTTGAGTAGTGAAGGAACGGAATTGGCACGAAACTCATTTTGGGTGCGGTCAACGGGCGCTGGAGTTGACCTGCAATCCGGCGCTGACACCTACAAAGTGGGCGAACCGATTGATATCTCATGGACTAACGGGCCGGCCAACCGCTGGGACTGGATTGGGGTTTACCGAGCAGGTGCCGCCAATCCGAATAAGGATGACTATCTCCTCTGGGGCTACGTAGGTGGCCATAACTCCGGGGCATTGCCACCGCAGGTTTTTGGCTCAATGACCTTGGGTGCACAGTCCCAGGGGAAACCTTGGCCGTTGCCACCGGGGGACTACCGAATCCACTACCTTCTGACCGACCAGTACAAGTCAGCCGGGTATCACGACATCAAGGTTGTCAAATAAGCACTATTGGCCATGTCTCCGGAGAAACCATCCCCTGCCGGTAACATCGGGTCTTATGCTTAATAATCCGGCCGCGCGCAAATTGGCCAGCGGGATCATCGAGCCGCCGGCCCGGTTATTGCTGCGTTTACATGTCTCGCCTGATTTCGTCACGGTTTTCGGAACCGTCGGGGCGGTGGCATCTGCACTGATCTGTTTCCCGTCTGGCAATTTCGGGCTGGGCGTGCTGTTAATTGCGATCTTCGCAATAAGTGACTTGCTCGACGGCACCATGGCCCGGATGGCTGGCACGAGTGGTCCGTGGGGCAATTTCTTGGACGCGACTTTAGACCGGATAGCCGATGGGGCGATCATCGGTGGAATCATTATTTGGGCCGCATTGAATGGTGAAGTTGGCACCGCGTGCGCTGGAACTTTGGCCCTGGTGATGGGCCAGGTCACTTCATACGCGAAAGCGCGGGCCGAGGCGGTGGGCGCCACTGCGAATGTTGGTATCGCAGAGCGGGCCGAGCGGCTATTCGCGGTACTTATCGCCGCCTTGCTCACCGCTTTTGGAGTTCCTTATGTGCTGCCGGCGGTGCTATGGGCTCTTGGTGCCCTTGGCCTGGTCACGATCATTCAGCGCATGGCGGTTGTCCGGGGGCAACTCAAACCATGATCAACGATGTTCGTGACGCCGCAACGCAGTGGGCATTCACCGTTGGCTGGCGGCTCACCAAACGTATGCCAGAACCCGCGGCACGTGCGGTGTTTCAGGCTGCTGCTGACACGATGTGGCTCCGCAATGGTGAATCAGTCCAGCAACTTGAGCGCAACCTGGCACGCGTAAATCCAGCCTGGACGAAAGATGAGCTTCGGGTATTGAGCAAAGAAGGTATGCGAAGTTATCTGCGTTATTGGCTCGAGGCATTTCGTTTACCTTCATGGTCGCACGAACGAGTAAGCGGGACTTTCGATTTAGCCGGACAAGAATTAATGGACGAAGCTGTGCGATCAGGTACCGGGGCCGTGATGGTTCCGTGTCACATGGCCAATTGGGATCACGCTGGTGCTTGGGGATGCTTGCGCTTTGGTGGAGTTACGACGGTCGCTGAGCGGCTAAAGCCAGAAGGATTGTTCAACCAATTTCTGGCGTACCGGCAGACATTGGGAATGGATGTTATGGCCATCGGTGAGCCGGACCTAGTGCGCTCCTTAATGCGCAAAGTTAAAGAAGGTCGAATCCTGGCGCTGCTTGGTGATCGAGATATCAGCCGAAATGGTGTCGAAGTGAACCTCTTCGGTGAACCAGCTGCGCTCCCCGGAGGCCCAGCACTTATCGGTTTGCTCACCGGAGCGCCGGTTTATCCGGTAACAATGTGGTTTGACGGTGACCGCACCACCGGTCAGGTTTATCCGGCCGTGGTGGCTCCAAGTGGGTTAAGTCGAGCTGAGCAGGTGCGCGAAATGACCCAGCAGATTGCCCACTCCTTCGAAGATGGCATCCGCGCGCATCCAACCGACTGGCATATGCTCCAAAAAGTTTGGTTAGCCGATTTGGATCCGGCTAGACGCGCGTCGAGTACTTCATGAAAATCGGTTTGGTCTGCCCGTACACCTGGGATACCCCAGGTGGGGTGCGCTCACACGTGGCTGATCTCGCACTCACCCTGCAAGAGCACGGCCACACCGTCAGTGTCCTTGCTCCAGTTGATGATCCTGCAGATTTGCCGTCATGGGTTGTTGACGGTGGCAGGGCTGTATCGGTGCCATACAACGGCGCGGTCGCCAGGATGAATTTTGGACTAAAGGCGGCGAATAACGTGCGCCGCTGGGTGCGCGACGGAGATTTTGATGTACTTCATATACATGAGCCACTGGCCCCTGGCTTGTCCCTGCTGGCCTGCTGGGTTGCTCGGGGGCCGATAGTGGCTACTTGGCACTCGTCACATGTGCGTTCACGAATGCTTTCCGCTGGGTACTACATTGCCCAAACCGCAATGGAGAAGGTTCGAGGCAGCATCGCGGTTAGCGAAGATGCAAGACGCACTTTGGTTGCCCATGTTGGTGGGGATGCGGTGCTCATCCCTAATGGTGTCCGCGTGGCGGCTTTCCACGAAGATGGTCGTTTGCCTCAAATAGCTGCAGATGTCCCGACTATTTTGTTCCTTGGACGCATCGACGAACCCCGCAAAGGTCTCGATGTGTTACTTGATTCGCTGCCTATGATGATCGAGCAGATACCTAATATCCAGGTATATGTTGCGGGCCCCGGTGACCTCGGTGAACAACATGAGAATTTGAACCCGGCGCTTTCGCAATCGGTCACCTTCCTTGGTCGCTTAAGTGATAAAGATAAGGCTCGTGCGCTGCGATCCGTTGATCTCTATGTGGCACCGCATACCGGTGGTGAGTCATTTGGCATCGTGCTCATCGAAGCCATGGCCGCCGAAACCGCTGTTTTAGCTTCAGATCTGCTTGCCTTTAGGCGGGTGCTCGAAGATGGTAAGTCAGGTGCACTTTTCGCCAATGAGGATTCTTCGGATTTGGCTGCACAAGCGGTGCGCCTCTTGGGTGACTCAGCTGCTCGCGAGCAACTTGTGGACGCCGGACGGACGCGTGTTCGAGAGTTTGACTGGGATGTTGTTGTTGATGATGTCATCGCGGTGTACGAAAGTGTGGGCATGCCTGGTGAAAAAGTGACCACCGATATCCGAGGGCAAATTGTCGGCCGCCTCGGGATGCGGCCGGTGTCGTGATGTGGCTGCTAATAATTATCACATTGTTACTTGTGATTCTGGGGTTGTACTTGAGCATGACAGCCGGGCGCATCGATCGCCTACATCTGCGCATCGAAACGTCATCACTAGCTTTAGATGCTCATCTACTCAGACGTTCGTCGATAGCCCTTGAACTTGCAACCGCCGGGGTACTTGATCCTGCCAGTGGTTTGCTCATTGCAGATGCAGCTCACGCGGCTAGAACTTCAGCAGATCTTGATGCGGTGTCTAAAGCGCAGGCCGAAAGTGACCTAACCGCGGCATTGGATGCGGCCCTTGAAGATCCCGAAGAAACTGCTGAGATCGAGATCACCGAGTTGGGGAGCGGGTTGCTCGATGAACTCGATGCGGCCTTCCGTCGGGTCCAACTGTCACGCCGTTTTCACAATGACGCGGTTCGAGCCTGCCGTCAGGTGCGTAGCCAGTTCCTCGTGCGGATCTTTCGTCTCGCCGGTCATACGGCCTGGCCGGAGACCTGTGAGATGGACGACACTCGCCCGCATGGGCTGACCGAGCGCTGAGGGCCGACCACGCAACTGCCAATATTAGGCGTATCATCATGTTCACGAGTAATAACTTCCGTCGAAGTTGAGAGGGTGTCATGGGCGATCAAGAGGCAGTAACCGGTACCAGCCGAGTAAAGCGCGGGATGGCCGACATGCTCAAGGGCGGCGTAATCATGGATGTTGTCAACGTAGAACAGGCCAAGATTGCTGAGGATGCCGGTGCGGTTGCGGTAATGGCGCTGGAGCGGGTCCCGGCGGATATTCGCGCCCAAGGTGGGGTGGCGCGCATGTCGGATCCCGACATGATCGACGACATCATGAATGCCGTGAGCGTTCCAGTGATGGCGAAAGCTCGAATTGGCCACTTCGCCGAAGCTCAGATTTTGCAATCACTAGGTGTTGATTATATTGATGAGTCTGAGGTGCTTACCCCAGCCGACTACGCCAACCATATTGACAAGCAACTATTCACGGTGCCTTTTGTCTGTGGTGCGACCAACCTTGGTGAAGCACTGCGCCGGTTGAACGAAGGCGCGGCGATGATCCGCTCCAAGGGCGAGGCGGGTACCGGAGATGTCTCCAATGCGGTCACGCACATTCGTCGTATTCGTGGTGATATTGCGCGATTGACGTCGATGTCACCGGATGAGCTTTACGTTGCGGCAAAAGAGTTGCAGGCCTCCTACGACCTAGTCGTTGAAGTCGCACGCCTGGGCAGGCTGCCGGTGGTTTTGTTCACCGCTGGCGGCATAGCAACTCCGGCTGATGCGGCGATGATGATGCAACTTGGTGCCGACGGGGTCTTTGTTGGGTCGGGTATTTTTAAGTCTGGCGATCCGGTGCGCCGCGCCGAAGCCATCGTGCAAGCAACCATGAATTTTGATAATCCTGATGTAGTAGCAAAAGTATCGCGCGGCTTGGGTGAGGCGATGGTTGGAATTAACGTCGCCGATATTCCGGTAGCGCACCGACTGGAGGATCGAGGCTGGTGACCACCTCCCCGCTTATCGGGGTGCTGGCACTTCAAGGCGATGTAAAAGAGCATGAGATAGCACTACAGGCCGTGAGGGCGCGAACGATTCGAGTGCGCAGTGCCGAAGACCTATCTGGGATCGATGGTCTTGTGATACCCGGTGGCGAGTCAACAACTATGTCAAATTTGGCGATCCGTGCCGGTCTGTTCGAGCCACTTCGTGCCGCGTCCAGTGCGGGGCTGCCGATGTATGGCTCATGTGCAGGGATGATCATGCTGGCCGACAGGGTGACCGACGCGCGGCCAGATCAAGAAACAATCGGTGGCCTCGACGTCACGGTTCGGCGCAATGCCTTTGGCCGTCAGGTCGACTCTTTCGAGATCGACCTAGACGTCCCCGTGGTGGGGACGACGCCTTTTAAGGCGGTATTTATCAGGGCACCCTTGGTGGAGTCAACTGGGCCAGAGGTTGAAGTGCTCTCGACTCTGAGGCGCAATGGTGCCGCGGGTACGATCGTGGCGGTGCGTCAAGGGGTCCGGCTCGCCACGTCATTTCATCCCGAGCTGACGGGTGACACCCGTATCCATGAATTATTCGTCCAGATTGTGAGGCAGCACTCATGAGCGGCCATTCCAAGTGGGCGACCACCAAGCATAAAAAGGCAGTTGTTGACGCCCGCCGCGGAAAGCTATTTGCCCGCCTGATTAAGAACATCGAGGTGGCAGCGCGCACCGGAGGCGGTGACCTCGCTGGTAACCCAACCCTTTATGACGCGGTTCAAAAGGCGCGCAAGACCTCGGTGCCACTTGACAATATCGAGCGGGCGGTAAAGCGTGGATCCGGCCTTGAAGCAGGTGGCGCTGATTGGCAGACCATCATGTACGAGGGCTACGGACCAAATGGGGTGGCATTCTTGGTTGAGTGCCTTACCGATAACCGCAATCGCGCGGCCTCTGAAGTTCGGGTCGCGATGACAAGGAACGGCGGGTCGATGGCCGACCCCGGCTCGGTTTCGTATCTGTTCGCTCGTAAAGGCGTAGTAATTGTGCCAAAAGCCGAAGGACTTACCGAAGACGAGATTCTGGGTGCGGTACTTGATGCCGGGGCTGAAGAAGTCAACGACTTAGGGGAGTCTTTCGAGGTTGTCAGTGAGGCTACCGATGTGGTTGCGGTGCGCACTGCATTACAAAGTGCTGGCCTGGACTACGAATCTGCCGAGGCCACATTTCTTCCAAGCGTCACGGTTGAATTGGACGAAGAAGGTGCCCGCAAGGTTTTCAAGTTGATTGACGTTCTTGAAGATAGCGATGATGTGCAAAATGTGTACGCGAACTTCGATGTGAGCGATGACATCATGGCGTCGGTCGAATAAATGGGGTACGCGAATATCGGAGTCGGCACACAATTACGTGGCTGGGACGCTGCGACATTTCGTACCGCCAGTGCTGACCCAAAACTGCGTTCGACGGTAATTGCGCTTGCAGTTTTAGACAGCGCTCCTGATTGGAGTCGTTTACATGCGCGACTTAATCGGCTAACACTATTTGTACCGGCACTTCGTAAGCGCCCACTCTATGGAGCAACGGGGTTTTCGGCGCCGCGATTGGCGGTAGATCCAGATTTTGATCTTGATGTGCATGTGCGTAGGTATCGGTTGCCGGTAGATGCGGGCTGGCAGGGGCTACTTGATGATGCCCGCCGCATGAGTTTGACCGATTTTGACCACAACCGCCCCCTTTGGGAAGCAGCTCTCATCGAGGGGCTTCCGGGGGAGCAGTCGGCCTTTTTGTTGAAACTGCATCACTCAATTGCAGATGGTGCAGCGACCGTCATGATCGCGCTTTCATTATTTGAACTCGGTGATGAAACAAATCCTGATGAGCCGGTGCCACCGGCGGCGCCAGAATCAGAGGAGGTGTCGGTCACCGATGTCACGATTGCTAATCTCACCGACAACATTAAATGGGGAGCTGAACTCGCGGTGAGTTCGGTGCGCGGAGCATTGGGTCTGGCGCGAGGTAGCTTCACTGATCCCACACAAACTTGGTCTCGGGTGTGGGATACCGTTTCGTCAATTGGCCGATTCACGGCCGTAAGTGATGGTCCCATGTCACCGGTAATGTCCGGTCGCGGCACCACCTACCGCTTCGCGGCCTTTAATCTGCCTTTCGCGGCACTTCGCGGAGCCGCGAAGTCACGTGATTTCAGTGTTAACGATGCTTTCCTCGCTGCACTAGCAGGGGGTTTTGATAGCTACCATCGCCGCCATGGGGTAGTAGTTGATGAACTGCGCATAAATGTGCCAATCAGTTTGCGTGGTGATCCTGGAGATCGCACCGGACAAGCTTCCAATGCGGTCAGTATCGCTAGATTTCCGTTCCCCATTGCCGGGCTGACCGTGGGCGAACGGATGAGCGCGGCGAATGACCTGGTCGCCAATTGGCGGCAAGAACCAGCTTTGCGACTGGCCGATCCGTTGGCCGAGGTCAGTTGGTTCGTGCCCGTCCCGTTGCTTGCCCAAGCGGCCCAAAGCAGTGACGTAACCGCTAGCAATGTGCCCGGCCCGCCGGTACCGCTATATCTAGCCGGGGCCAAGATGTTGGCGGCCTATCCGCTGGTGGCAACGATTGGGGCCGCGGTTAATGTCACGATGGTCACCTATGACGGTACGGCTTATGTAGGGATTTCAGCCGATGACCGGGCGGTACCAGATCTTGACGAGCTAGTCGAAGACCTGCGTGCTGGATTCGCCGAGGTGGCCGGAGACATAGTTAGGGCAGCGACTTAATGGGCTCGCGCGAACAATACGCCGCGCCGAACACCTGATTCCCCCAATCTGTCGGCCCCTCGCGTTAGTGTCATCCGAACACCTGTTCGGACGGTGCCGGTCTCGCGCTTTGAAAGGGGTAGGCATGCGCGTGTTGGGAGTCGACCCCGGCCTGACCCGGTGCGGGGTTGCGATCATTGAGGGCGCTGCCGGGCGCACTCTGACCGCAATACACATTGGGGTGCTCGTTACCTCGCCCCAGACCCCGATCGAGCTGCGGCTGGCCGCGGTTGAGCGAGGAATCGAAGAACTAGTTGACCAATTTGACCCAGAAGTTATCGCCATAGAGCGCGTATTTAGCCAACACAATGTGCGCTCGGCGATGGGTACCGCCCAGGCGGCGGCGATGGCGCTGGTGGTTGCCGGCCGTCGCGGTATTTCGGTCGCGATGCATACGCCCACCGAAGTCAAGGCCGCGGTAACCGGCAGTGGCCGAGCCGACAAAGCACAGGTCACGGCAATGGTTACCCGCATATTGGGTCTGTCGGTGGCCCCGAAGCCAGCCGATGCGGCCGATGCGGTGGCAATTGCTGTCTGCCAAATTTGGCGGGGTGCGGCCCAGCGGCGCATCAATGATGCGATTGCGGCCGCAGCGATTTCAGTCGGTGCCAGGTGATCGCCTTCCTGCGTGGTGTTGTTCATTTAGTCGGGCCGGATTACGTAGTCGTCGACATCGGGCCGATGGGGGTAACCGCATCGTGCACCCCGGCTACGGCATTGGGTTTACGAATAGGTGATCACGTTGAACTAGTGACCGCAATGATCGTGCGCGAGGACTCCTTGACATTATTTGGCTTTCTCGACGCTGATGAGCGCGCAGTCTTCGAGTTGGTTCAGACGATCAGTGGAGTAGGCCCACGTTTGGCCTTAGCGATTCTTTCGACTTTGTCTCCGGATGAACTTCGCGTTGCGGTGGCTCGCAATGACTTGGCGACTTTGACCAAAGTACCCGGAGTTGGTCAAAAGGGTGCGGGTCGATTGGTGCTCGAACTCAAGGGTCGTATTGGGCCACCAACAGGTGGTGCACCTATCTCTGCCGGGTCGAAGTCACCGGCAGGATGGCAGGGGGCCGTTGGTGCTGGGTTGATGTCGTTGGGTTGGTCGCAGCGTGAAGCTGAAGCTGCCGTGAGTGCCGTCACCCCGCTTGCAGCTGAAATGGCGGACCCAGACATTGCGGTGCTACTAAAAGCTGCCTTGCAATCCCTGGATCGCTCATGACAGAACTGGTTACCGATGCGGCGCCGGATCCAAATGATGCTGCCGTTGAGGGTGCTTTGCGGCCAACTTCGCTCCAGGAGTTCGTTGGGCAGGAGCGGGTTAAATCGCAACTAGGTTTAGTGCTAGAGGCGGCTCGCCGGCGCGGCCGGGCCGCAGATCACGTGCTCCTCAGTGGCCCACCTGGTTTAGGTAAGACCACCTTGGCCTGCATTATTGCTGCCGAGCTGCAAGCCCCACTTCGCATCACCTCTGGCCCAGCCTTGCAGCATGCTGGCGACGTTGCAGCGGTACTGGCGAGCCTGCAACCTGGTGAGGTGTTATTTCTCGACGAAATTCACCGCACGGCGCGCGCTGCCGAAGAAATGCTCTATCTGGCGATGGAGGATTTTCGGGTTGATGTCATTGTCGGCAAAGGCCCTGGCGCCACCGCTATCCCGCTCGAGATAGCACCCTTCACCTTGGTCGGTGCCACCACCCGCGCCGGCCTACTGCCGAGCCCGCTGCGCGATCGATTCGGGTTCACCGCCCATCTAGATTTCTATGACCCGCCCGATCTCGAAATTATTCTGCGGCGTTCAGCGGTACTACTTGAGGTGCCACTTCATGACGATGGCGCCGTTGAAATTGCGGGCCGATGCCGGGGCACCCCCCGGATTGCAAATAGGTTGCTGCGGCGGGTTCGCGACTTTGCGCAGGTGCACGGCAATGGCGTGGTCGACCACGCGACCGCCCGGGCAGCCCTTGAACTGTATGAAGTCGATGAGCTCGGCCTGGATCGAATTGACCGAGCGGTGCTCGATGTCCTTATCAACCGCTTCGGCGGTGGCCCCGTGGGATTATCGACCTTGGCGGTGGCGGTGGGTGAAGAACCCGAAACTATTGAAACAGTCGCTGAGCCGTTCTTAGCGCGTTTAGGGATGATAATCCGCACCCCGCGCGGTCGGGTAGCAGCACCGGCCGCCTGGTCGCACCTGGGGGCAAATCCCCCGCTGCCGCCACAGGGGGTGCTGGATCTAGGCACCTAGGGGCTCCCGCGGGGGGCACCGGTAGGCTCACGAGGTAGCCGTAATTTAGGTCGCTGTGGTGCTAGTGGTCTAGTTGGAGCCCGTCCGAACTTTTCGTCAGGAGCGCTGTGGATCTCGTCACGATATTGCCGCTGGTTTTAATCGCGGTCGTCTTC
>Ga0194035_1001053_pt1 | contig 14968 bp, 11 predicted proteins | sample JunL2320m_MetaG_FD_148680 | JGI IMG/M metagenome (GOLD analysis project Ga0194035, IMG submission 148680) | Anoxic zone freshwater microbial communities from boreal shield lake in IISD Experimental Lakes Area, Ontario, Canada - Jun2016-L239-20m | ecosystem: Environmental > Aquatic > Freshwater >...
AACCGGAACCGCCCACACCGAACAAACCGGCCATGCCGCCGTCACCGCCATTGCAGGCAGCCAGCGTGCAGGCTGCATCCGCCGCACCACCATTGCCGGCATTGCCCCAGATCAAGCCGGCGCGGCCACCCGCACCGCCGCCCGACACAGCCGTACCGGCACCACCGGCACCACCACTGCCGAACCAGCCCGCCGCACCACCATTGCCGCCCGCAAACCCACTACCGCCGTTACCGATCAGGCCGCCATTACCGCCGTTGCACGCACCCGTGGTGCACGCACCCGCATACGCGACATAGCTGAAGCCGTTACCAAAAAGAATGCCCGCGTTCGGATTGGCTGCGGTGCCGTCACCGACGAAGAACCGCAGAATCGCCCCCGGGTACCAGCCCGCATACGTCGCCGCCGACGGCGACCCCACCGCGGCCGCCGTAGGAGCCACCAGCTCGCCGGTGGACACCGACGCCGCCGCCGGTACCGTGCGCGACACACCGCCGAACTCACGACGCGACGCCGCCGCGACAGTCCACGCCAACGGCGCCGCCGCCGGACCATCCCCGGACCCACCAGAAGCCAACCACTCCAACACAGCCGAGCCCACACCACTGACTCCACCCGCTGCCGCACGCGGCGCGGTGATCACCGGAGCCGCCGCCACCGGAGCAGACACCACCGGCGCCGACACGGCTGGAGCCGCGGGAGCCGACACCACCGCGTCGCTCACCGCGACCGTCGGCGTTGAGTCACCGCCACCCACCGGCGCCACCACAGGCTCCCGCGACGGCACCGACACCTCCACCGGATTCACCCCGGAGACACCCGGCACCACCACGACACCCGCATGACGATCGCGCGACTTGGCTGACGACGCCGCCGGCCCCACACCACCACTGCGACCACCCGCAGTCGCAGCCTCGCTGCCCGACGAACCACTGCTAGCCGAACCACTGCCCGATGCACTACCTGACGAAGCACCACGGCCCGCCCGCGCAGGACCCCGCGACGGCGCCTTGGTCGACTCCGACGCGCCCGATCCCGAACCGGCCGCATCCGCCGAACTCGACCCCGACGACCCCGCCGACCCCGTCGTGTCTGCCAACGCCACCGGCACAGACGCCACCGCCGAACCCACACCCAACGCCACCGCCAACGCGCCCACCCGACCCACATACGTGGCATAGCCAGGCACACCGGCCTCCGTCGCCGTCACCGCACGACGCCCATACTCAATCGCCCGCACCCGCCCCCGCGACACCCGACGATGACGACCAGGGGCTGCAGCAGACGATGCTGACGACGAAGCAGACGAAGCAGTGGACATGGAGTGATCCCTTTTGACTTTGCATGGTCCTTGCGCCCACGCCCCGCAGGTTTTATATCACTCTCGATCCGACTCCGGCGGATAGATCAGCAAACAATGAAAAATTCGCCGTATGGACTTGCATTGGTACTTTGAACCGCGGTGATCAGAAGCCCGGGCGCGCTTGCCAACGGCTGAGTGGACCAACGCAGAACTCTTCGACGGAGTGAGGCACAGGGTTCTCGAAAGAGACCACTTCGAAGGCAAGCCTGCGTGCGCCTTGCTAGAGGAGCATCGGGGACGCCATCGGGGACGGAGGAGCCTAGGGGGTAAGGTCAAATCTCTACTGAGGACGCTCTCTCGACCGCTTGTCAGGCCGTTACGCGGCGGCGCACGTTTTGAAAATATGTGGCGCATTCCCTTCACGGAAGTGTCACGGAGTAACGGTTGTAACGCCGCCCGGTCCACCACGGCATACTGAGCGGGGCCTGTTACACGCGTGACAGCGTTACAGGCCCGTAGATTCCAGTGGCCATGCGCCGGATCATCCCGGTATCGGTCAGCCGCGTCAGGTACTGACGTGCCGTGCTCGCATTGACTTCAGGCAGGCTGCCGACCACATCGGAAGAAGATGTGCATTCGCGGGAGTTGACAAGTTCCAGAACGGCATTCATCTTTTCACTCAACTGCGGCTCGGCAGATTTGCTCGCTGCCGCTGACAGGGAGCCGTCTGCGGCGTGCCACCGACCATCCATGAAGTTCACCGAATAGACCATCTCCTCTACGTCTCGGCCCGTGACCGACAGTTCCGCAGCGGCAGCAGTGCGCTTGCGCTTGAGGGTGATGATGGTGTCCACCGACCCAGCCAGTCCCAACGTTCCGGAAACCTCATCCAGGAAGTCCTCAGACGCGCCCTTACGCGAATGGTGGACGGCAATCACGGCTCCGCCGCGACCCTCCATCGTCTGGAGCAGTCCCCCGGCTTGGTAATCGTCGCGGTAAGCGTTCATCCCTCGCTCGCCGCGAATCTTCTCCAGCGTGTCCACGATGACAAGCGGCCCACGGCCCGAATGCTCCCGCACCCACTCCTGAGCAACAGCGACAGCCTGGGACTGGTGGGTGCGGCTGACAAAATAGAACTCGACGGGCAGCGGGCCGTCATTCAGCAGTTGCCGGCAGCGTTTCTGAATCCGTGACTCCGAATCTTCGAGGGCTAGATACAGCACGGGCCGCTGATCGACCGCTACACCGAGAACTTCTTCACCGGCAGCGACCGCGAGGGCAGTACCCAGAACCAGAAATGACTTGCCGATCTTGGGATGCCCGGCCAGGATGCAGCATCCCTCCGGAATGAGGCCCGGTACCACCCATACGGGCGGCGGGAACTCCTGCTCATCGAGCCAGGTTCCGCTTCGGATCACAGTCACTGGATATCCCTTTCGATCAGCGCAGTAGTTGGAGGCGAAAACCCAGTGCCTTTGATCGTCATTGGGCATCGCATCCGTAGCCGTGAAACACGACCTGGCAGTAGTGCTTCCACGATTCGTTGCTCATCTCAACTCGGATGTCGTTCATCATTTCCGCATATTCGGCAAACTCGTCCTGGTCGAAAAACGACGATTTCGTCTGGTCCTCGTCTCCGAGTTCTCCGTGGCACACCACGATCTCGATGTGGTCAGCATCGATGTGGACCAGGGTTGTCTGATTGGAGTGTTCAAGACGGCGATGAGATGTCATCCGATACCACCCTGGCGGGGCGAATCGGCGGCAAATCGCATCTGGTCAGAGGGAAGCGAATCGGCCCACCGCTTCAACTCGTCTACTGGGATCAGGACCTTGCGGCCATGCTTGCGGGCGACCAGGCGACCAGCTCGGCGTTCGTCGTCGATCTCGGTTACAGACAGGGACACCATCTGCGCCGCCTGCTTGCGGGTTACAGCGAGCGGGCCGACGGCTGTGTCTGCATGGACCGACGCGGGGCCAGTCCAAGGGACTTGGCCGTTCATTAACATTGGCATGGCCAAAACACTACATGTTGGGGGTGACAAGACCGTACAACACAAACTGTTGTGTTTTTACCGCATCGAGAACTTCGGCAGAAACATGCAGGTACCACCAAATCCTACGGCGCGAAGATCCCGACCACGGTGGCAGATTTTGGGCGTGTTGCTATCTCCCGCGCGGGTTAGCCGAGCAAGGTTGAGAGGTTTTCAAACGCCCCTCGAGCGAGGCTCAGATCGACGTACTGGTAGCTCCGTGTCATCGCTACATCAGAGTGGCCGACGGTGGCGTTGACGATGTGAGGATCGACCCCGGCCTCCAACAGCATCGTCAGGGCAGTGTTGCGGGTCCGGTGTTGGTCGATGGTCGGGCCGTCGGCCTCCCTCAACCCGGCCCGCTCTAGCAGCCCTTGCCAAGCCTCGTGGTCGTCCTTATGACAAACCGGCCTGCCGTCGCGGTGATGCCACACCAAGTTGTGAGGATTCGGTTGGTCGGCGGTCGCCCGCCGATGCTCCCGAAGCCGCTGGGCCAGCACGTCGATAATCGGCGTAAGCCGCTTGCCCGCTGTTGTCTTGGGTCGGACCCATGCGAGGCCTCGATGGCATAGGACGTACTCGTCACCGGGGTCAAGGTCGAACTCTTTCTGTGGGCAGTACGCAGCTTTCACCCGACCGCACGGCCACTTCCCGTCTGAGTCAGGGGTACCGCAGCCGTGCGCCTGCGGGAGCTGTTGGAGCTGCCATGCCAGATCAGCGATGCCGCTCTTGAAGTCCACACGATCCCAAGTGAGGCCGAGCAGTTCAGACTTGCGGGCACCTGTCAGAAACGCCGCCGCCCACCTTGACGCAAACACGGGGCCGGCGTTCTCAGCGTCAATCTCCTCAGCAGCCGACAGAATCCGTCGGGCCTCGGCAAAGCTGAACGGCTCGCGCGCCTGCTTGGTGTGCTTAGGAGTCGGCACTACCGCCGCCGGGTTACGGGTCGTCCTTTTCCACAGAACCGCATCGCTCAAGGAACGATTGGTGATGTGGTGAGCCACCTGGGCGGTACGGGTCGAACTGGCCGAGATCGCCTGTTGCATGGCCAGCACGTCTTCCGGCTCTAGGTCCTTAAGCTTCTTCTTGCCAATACGGGGTTTGATGTGATTGCGGATTATGCGGGCATAGTCCTCGCGAGTGCCCGGCTTGATCTTGCTGCGGTGGATGTTGGCCAACCAATAGTCAAGCCAGTCTCCGACCGTCGTCGCTGGGCCAGCGGTCACCAAGCCAGCATCCACCTCCGACTGGAGGTTGCGGAGTTTCTCAGCGGCGGTGGCCCGGTCCTTGGAATAGACCGACTTCGTTCGCCGCTTTCCGTCTGGGCCTGGCGGGATGTCTACCCGCCCCTCCCACAAACCGTCCCGTCTTTTGTACAACGCCCCATCCCCTGCGCTGCGTTTCTTCCCCATGCGATCACCGTACTACTGACAACCGGTACTGACATACTGACAGTACCGCCCGGTCACGCAGGGTGCCGCCGAGCACTACAAACCGATAAAATGCAAGGCTAGGCCGTCGCTTAGGCCGAACTCTTAATCAGCGGGTCCGGGGTTCGAAACCCTGACGGCGCACCCAGAGTTTTTTTGTAACGTTGCGATCACGGGCCGCGATACTTCGAACATCATGCCCGGTAGACGACGACTTGCGTTCCCTGCGGCCACAGCTGCCATCGGTATACCGATGGCACTGCTGCTTGCCGCCGCGGCGCCGGCCGAGTGGGATCCGCTCATCGTGGCCGCTCCGGTGTCGGCGAAGATACTGATGCCCGGCGTCGGAAACGAACGGGGTCTGCAAGTCGCGACGATCCTGGCCGAACGCGCGATCAGCGCGCAATTCCCCGAGGTACACAATATCGGCGGTGTCCGTCCGGACAGCATGAAGTGGCATCCGCAGGGCCTCGCCATTGACGTGGGAATCCCGGACTACGGCAGCGCCGCGGGCAAAGCACTCGGGGACCGAATCGCGGCGTTCGCCTTCGCCAATGCGGACCGGTTCCACCTGGTGCACGTGATCTGGCAGCAGACCTACTACCCGATCGGCGGAAAGCCGCATCGGATGGCCGACCTCGGCTCCGATGATGCCAACCACTACACCCATGTTCACATCGCGACCGAGGGTGGCGGGTATCCAACGGGGACCGAAACCTACCTCGGATAGGCTCGGACTGCCGGTAGCTGTGGAACTCAGCAGTGATTTCGTTTTAGCACTTAAAGATGCCATCTGCGTGAAATGTGTGCTATCTTCCATGTTTGCTGCAATCTGATAGGACGCAACCATGACGGCCGATGGGGCTGGCAGCCATGCGCAGCCACCTGAGCGTCGCGACGACGCCGACCTGCCACTGCGGGTATTCAGCTGCAGCCGACTGGGATTGCAGGCCAACCCCCCGGTGCGCCGCCCGAGCTCGGGTGGTTGGCTGCGGCGGCGCTGAGCGCTAGCGGCGCCGGATTCCGCGAAACAGGATCACCACGGTCAGCGTTCCCACGCCCACCAGGGTCGCGGTCACTGCGGGTTGCTTCACCCAACGCAGCACGGCGGATTTGAGGTCTTCGGTAAGGCGTTGTGGATTGGCGCGCTCGGCCAGTGAATCGACGGTCAGTGCCAGCTGGTCACGTGCCGCAGCGATGTCCGCCTTGATGAGCTCGGGATCCCGGTCCACCACGTCCGTCCTCGCTTCCGCCGTCAACCATGCCGCCATTACCCTAGAACAGCGCCGGGCCCCGGAAAGCTAAGGGTGGGCGCAGCGATACACCGGCTGAGACGAAGGGATGGACTGTGACCGATACCGCACGCCTGGAGGTCGGCGACACCGCACCGGCGTTCACCCTTCCCGATGCGGACGGGAAACCCGTCAAGCTCTCGGATTTCACGGGCCGCACAGTCATCGTCTACTTCTATCCGGCCGCCTCGACTCCGGGCTGCACCAAACAGGCCTGCAACTTCCGGGACAGCCTTGCCCAACTCAATGACGCCGGCATCGACGTCGTCGGCATCTCCCCGGATAAGCCGGAGAAACTGGCCAAGTTCCGCGATGCCGAATCGCTGACCTTTCCGCTGCTTTCGGATCCGGAAAGGAAAGTTCTCAGCGCCTGGGGCACGTTCGGCGAGAAGAAGATGTACGGCAAGACCGTGCAGGGCGTGATCCGGTCGACGTTCCTTGTCGACGAGAAGGGCAAGATCGCGTTGGCGCAGTACAACGTGAAGGCGGCAGGTGCGGCAACCTTGATCCAGAAGATCATCGCCGGTAACACGTGACGGCATCGGTGCCGCTTCAGACGCAGGAGTAACTTTCTGACCCAGGAGTAACACGGGAGCCCCAGGGACCGACATCACGGTGACAAGACAAAGCGCGGGTGAAACCTGCTGCTCGACGCACCGGAGGTCGGAATATGACGCGACGTGGACGCCTGCTCAGCTTGCTGGCAGCCGTTGTGGCTGTTCCCGTCATTGTCGCCGGGGCACCCGCAGCACCGGCACACGCCACAGGGGAATCTGACGCTCAGCTGGTTTCCAGCCAGCGCTCCGCCGTATCGGTTGGCGGCTCCGAGCGCGGATTGCAGATTCAGACGATCATGGCCAGACGAGCCATCGTCTCGCGATTTCCCGAGATTCGGGAGATCGGTGGGGTCCGGCCCGACAGCATGAAGTGGCACCCCGAAGGTCTGGCGATCGACGTGATGATTCCGGATTGGCAGACGCCGGCCGGCAGAGCACTCGGTGACCGCATCGCCACGTTCATCTCCGAGAACGGCAGGCGTTTTGGACTCGATTACCTCATCTGGCAACGGATGTATACCCCCGCCGAGGGCAAGCCGTACCTGATGGACGACACCGGCAATCCCGACGCCAACCATTTCACCCACGTCCACATCTCCACCCACGGCGGCGGTTATCCGACCGGCCGGGAGAATTTCCTGGACTAGTCCACCTGCGTGCCGAGCATGCCCAGCAACAGCGCCTCGGCGGTGGCGGCTCGTTCCAACACACCGAGATGCAAGCTCTCGTTGACGCTGTGCGCCTGGGTGCCGGGATCCTCCACACCGGTCACCAGGATCGTGGCCTCGGGGAACGTCTCGGCGAACATGGCGATGAAGGGAATCGAGCCACCCATGCCCATGTCGACGGCGTCGACACCCCAGGCCTGCCGGAAGGCTGATCGCGCGGCGTCGTACACCGGTCCCGTCGCGTCGATGGCATAGGGCTGCCCGACGTCGCCGTCAGTGACGGTGACCTTCGCGCCCCACGGAGCGTGTGACTCAAGGTGGCGACGCAGGGCCGCGAGGTGTTCGGTGGCGTCTCCGCCGGGCGCCACCCGCAGGCTGACCTTCGCCTGGGCACTCGGGATCAGGGTGTTGGAGGCCTTGGCGATCGGTGTGGTGTCGATACCGATGACGGTGATCGCGGATTTAGCCCAGAGTCGTTGCGCCACAGAGCCGGTGCCGATTTCACCCACCCCGTCGAGAAGGCCCGACTCGTCCCTGACCCACTGCGCCCCGCGGTCGACGGCCGCTGCCCGTGCCTCATGAAGGCCGGCCACTGCGACATTGCCGTCATCATCGTGCAGGGTGGCCAGCAGTCGGATCATGGCGGTCAGCGCGTCGGGAACCACACCACCCCAGATTCCCGAGTGCAGGCCGTGCCCGAGAGTGGCGACCTCAACGACGCAGTCGACAAGTCCGCGTAGTGACACCGTGAGCGCGGGAACGTCGACCGACCAATTGTCGGAGTCGGCGATCACGATGACGTCAGCCGCAAGCTTGTCGTGGTGGGCGGCCAGCAGTCGACTCAGCGACGGTGAGCCGCTCTCCTCCTCGCCCTCGACGAACACCGTCACCCCGACCGGTGGATTCCCGTCGTGTGCCCGAAAGGCCGCGAGATGGGTTGCGATACCTGCTTTGTCGTCGGCGGTGCCGCGGCCGTACAACCGACCGTCGCGCTCAGTGGGTTCAAAGGGCGCTGAATCCCATTGCGCCGGATCACCTTCCGGCTGCACGTCGTGGTGGGCATAAAGCAGCACCGTCGGTGCACCCGACGGCGCGGGGTGATGGGCGATCACCGCCGGTGCTCCGCCCTCGCTGACGATCTCGACGTGCGCAAAACCGGCGTCGCGCAACAGTTCTGCGACTGCCTGCGCACTGCGATGCACCTCGTCGCGTCGCGCCGGATCGGACCACACCGACTCGATGCGCACCAGTGCCTCGAGATCGCGCCGGACATCGGGCAGGATTTCGCGCACGCGTGCGACCAGATCACTCATGATCTGGCGTCCGCTAGAGGATCTCGAGGATGGCCACCGCGGCGGCGGTGTCACCCTCATGGGTCAGCGAGACATGGATCACCACATCGGCGAGGTGCTGAGCGATCTCACCGGTCAGCCGAACCTTGGGCCGGCCCCACATATCGGTGATCACCTCGATATCGCGATGGATGCCCTCCGTCAGCATCGGGCGCTGCGCGAACCGGGAGCCAGACCACGCCTTGATGACAGCTTCCTTGGCGGCCCAGCGGGCAGCCAGATGCCGGGCGGCAACCGAACTCTTGTCGGCGGCGTCGCGGCGCTCACCGGGGGTGAAGGTCTCGGCGAACACCGTTCCGGGCTGGTCCACCTGCTCGGCGAAATCCGGAATGGACACCAGGTCGATCCCCACACCCACTATCGCCACAGGAAATGAAACTAGCGGACGTAGGTGTCGTCGTCGCCCAGGCGCGAGGCCGGATCAAGCAGCATGGCTGCCTCCTGCGGCTTCTCCGGCGCATCGTGGCCGAACCGACGATCGGCGGGCCGCTCATACATCGGCTGCCCACCCGCGATGGCAGCGGCCAGTCGACGCTGGCCGGCCAGGACGCGAGCATTCGCCCGCCGTTGGTAGTCATTGCGTTCATCGGCGCTCAGCGTGGCCAAGAATGCCTGCGGATGCACCAGTGCGACGAGTCCGGACACGTGACCGAAGCCCAGACTGGTAACCAGGCCGGCCTTCAGCGGGAATCGGCCGCCCAGGCGCAGGGTCTCCCGCGGCCAGACGAAGTGACTGGACACGGCCAGTTCGTCATCGAGGCAGTCCAGGCTGCGGTTGGGCGGGATCACGCCGTCGCGCAGCACCTGGCACAGGCCGAGCATCTGGAACACCGCGGCACCGCCCTTGGCATGGCCGGTGAGTGTCTTCTGCGACACCACGAACAACGGTGCTCCGGCCGAGCGCCCGAGTGCGTCGGCGAGACGTTCGTGAAGTTCGGTCTCGTTGGGATCGTTGGCCAGAGTGGACGTGTCGTGTTTGGAGATGACCGCGATATCGTCGGCGCCCACTCCCAGTCGACTCAGCGAGCGCGCCAGCACGGAGTCGCGGCCGCCGCGACCGGCACCGAGCGCACCGAGTCCGGGCGCCGGGATCGAGGTGTGCACACCATCGGCGAAACTCTGCGCGTAGCCGACCACGGCCAGCACCGGCAGACCCATCTTCAGCGCCAGATCGCCGCGCGCCAGCAGGATGGTGCCGCCGCCCTGCGCCTCCAGGAAGCCCAGCCGGCGGCGATCGTTGGCGCGGGAGATCTTCGAATCACTGATACCGCGGGCCCGCATCATCTCGGTGTCGGCGGTGGCCGCCATGTCACCGAAGCCGGTGATGGCGTCAGACGTCATATCGTCGAACCCGCCGGCGACCACCAGTTCGGCCTTGCCGAGTCGGATCTTGTCGACGCCCTCTTCCACCGACACCGCCGCGGTGGCACAGGCGCCAACCGGATGGACCATCGCGCCGTAACCGCCGACATAGGACTGCATCACATGTGCGGCAACGACATTCGGCAGCACCTCCTGCAGGATGTCATTCGGTTTGGCGGCGCCCGTGATGTTGCCGTTGAACATCGTCCGCATGCTGGTCAGGCCGCCGATGCCGGTGCCCTGGGTGTTGGCAACCAGGCTGGGGTGCACCCAGCGCATGAGTTCGGTCGGGGTGAACCCGGAGGATAGGAATGCGTCGACGGTGGCGACCATGTTCCACAACGCCACCCGGTCGACGGCCGCGGCCATATCGGCACCCAGGCCCCACACCTTCGGGTCGAATCCAGTGGGGATCTGACCACCCACGGTGCGGGACAGTTTCGCCTTGCGCGGTACCCGAATCTCGGTGCCCGCCTTGCGGATCACCTCCCAGTCGCCGGAGTCGCCGACCGGGCGCACCACGGTGCGATCGGGGTCGGCATGCTCAAATGCCCGCGCTTCGGCCTCCGTGGACACCACGAATCCGAAGTCACGCTCCAGGAAGACGCTGACCAGAAGTTCCGTCGAGTGGTCAGCATGCAGAGCGCCATCGGCGACGAACTCACGAATGCCGCAGCGCTCGACGACGGCGTCGTGGTAGCGCTCGACGATCTCGGCCTCGTCCACCAGGTCCCCTGACACGGTGTCATACCAACCCGGCTTCGGATCGTCCTCCCACTTCAAAAGTCCAGTGGTCCAGGCTAATTCCAAGACGCCGGCGGCCGACAGTTCATTGTCGACCTCCATCTCGAACCGGGTGCGTGAGGACCCGTAGGGCCCGAGTTCGGCCCCGCCGACGATCACCACCAACTCGGCCGGATCAATATCGAGGTCAGCCCAAACCGGTGGCAGTGACGCCCGGTGCCCGCGCGGCGGAGACGGCAGCGCGGCGATGGTGCCTTCTGTCGGCTCGTCATCGGTCGCTATGGCCGAGTCGTGCGCCGTCTCCTCGCGGGCTTTGGCAGCGAGTTCGGCCATATCGAGTTCGATATCGCCCAACCCTCCGGTGAGGTCGACCTTCAGTGGCTCCGCCGCGGCGGCGACCTTGGCTTCGGGCGTGCACAGGTCCAACAGCATCGCCGCCATCTCCGCGGTGGTGTATGTCGTCACCCCGGCCGCCTCGACGGCGTCGACGATGGCGTCGTTGTGCCCCATGAGTCCGGTGCCCTTGGTCCAGCCGATCAGTGCGTGGGCGAAGGTAACCCGTTGCGCCCACGAGGATTCCGCGCCCCACCGGGTCACCACCGCATCGAGTGCGGACTTGGACTCGCCGTAGGCACCGTCGCCGCCGAACATGCCGCGGTTCGGCGATCCGGGCAGCACCACGTGCAGCCTGGATGCGATGTCACGTTCGGAGCCGATGGCTGAGAGTCCGCCGACGAGCCGTTCGACGGCCCACAGCAGAACCTTCATCTCCATCTCGGAGCGAGACCCGGCCTCGGACAGGTCACCGGCCACTCGGGGCGCAGCGAACGGGAACAACATTGTCGGAGTCTGGGCGTCCTTGACGTGAATGGCCTGCGGCCCAAGGTTTTCGCTCTGATCGTTGCCCACCCAGGACACCAGGGCATCGATATCGGCGTAGGACGCCATGTTGGCCGGCAGCACCCACAGGGCAGCGCCGAAGCGCGCGTTGTCGCGATACAGCGACTTGTAGAAACCCAGCCGCTCGTCATCAAGTCCGGAGGTGCTGGCGATCACGGTGGCCCCGCCGTGGAGCAGTTGACCCACCACGGATGCGGCGATGGAACCTTTGGACGCTCCGGTGACGACAGCGACCTCGTCTGCGTAGCGTCCGACGCCGGGGTTCTCCGCGCCCGCCGCGATACGCGCATACAGCGCCGCATGGACTGCCCGACCCTCGGCCAGCGCGCGGCCGCGCCACCAGTCGGCCTGGGTGGCCACGGTGTGTCCGGCGCCCTCGAATCCCTCGGACAGCGTCGCCCAGTTCGCGTCGATATCGTTCTCGTCGGCCAGCCACAGCTTGACCAGATCCTCGCGGGCGCTGGCCCACCGGTCGTCGAGCAGAACCGCTTTGCGGGCATCGAACGCCGGTGCCACCAGTCGAGGCCAGTCCGAACCGAGTTCTGCGGTCACCAGGTCGACGAGTTCGGCGTCGGTGGAGGCCGGCAGCGCGGAGACCGGGTTGTGCAGCCCGAGTTGGCCCAGCACCAGGCGTGCGGCCGAGGCCAACACACCGCCCGGGCCGGTAACAGTCTCCGCGAACTCGGTGAGCGCGGCCGAGTCGACAACACCACCGACGTCGCCACCGGCCGAGGGCAACGCCACCGCAATACCGTGGCGGGCCGCGACCGCAGCGACCGCACCGTCGATGGCCTTATCCACCGCGGCGGCGTCCGGCAGGGCGCCGTCGTGCAACCCGCCGAGGGCTCCGCCACGGACGCTGCTGCCCTCCCGGGTACCCAGGACGAGTTCGACGGTGACGTGCTTGGCCCAGCCCGCGCCGAGTTCCCATGTCTTGGTGACTCGTTCGGCGATCGCGGCCGGTCGTTTGCCGGACGGCCCGAGCACGGTGCGCAGTTGGTCGTTGACGGCGTCGGAGAGCACCGGGCCGAACGGCTTGTAGGTGCGGGCCAGTTTGTTCACCTGTCCCCGCAGCGCGTTGAGGTCGGCTTCGGCGGCGCCGTCGATGGCGCCGAGGTTGAGTTCCGAGCCCAAGTCGACCAGCAACTGGTTGCGGCGCGAGGAGGCGCCGTCGGTGATCGACTCGATCGAATCCAATGCCTCGATCTGATCGATCCGCATCTTGGCCGACAGCGCGATCAGCGCGAGCGTGGCGTCGGCGGCACCGAAGGTGATGTCGTCGGGGCGTGCCGCGCCGGTGGCGGCAGTGGTCGGTGCGGCGGCCGGTGCCGGCACAGCCTCGACGGACACACCGGCGGCCGGGGTTGTGGCTTCCGCCTCCGCCTCCGGTTCCGGCTCAGGATCGGTGTCAGTGGCGAACAGCACCGCGGCGTCGCGCTCCACGTTGAGCACCTGCACTGTGCTGTAGGCATATTCGGGCAGTTTGAGGGTGTTGTTGGCCAGGCCGGCCACCGTCGGCGCGGACTTCACCCCGATCTCGACAAAACGCTCCACGCCCAGACCGCCGGCGGCCTCCTCGGTGAACAGCAGGTCCTGGGTCTCGATCCAGCGCACCGGGCTGGCGAACTGCCAGGCCAGCAGTTCGATGATCACGCGACGAGCGACCTCGCCGCGACGATGAGTGATCCAGGTGTCGTAATCAGCGAGGATCTCGTCAAGCGACTCAGCCGGAACCAGATCGCGGATCTCCTGAATGAAATCGCGATCCAAGCTGAACAACCGGGGCACCAGGTTGGGGATGTACCGGCCGATCAGGGCCTCCGGGTTGGCCTCAAGCGGCATGATCCGTTCCAGCGAGCGACGGAACTCATCCACTCCGACGCGCAGCACATCGGAGTGGAACGGCACATCGATACCGGGCACGGTGATGTAGGCCCGCTTGCCGCCGGTGAGTTCACGGCGACGCTCGACTTCTTCCTCCAGCGCCTCAAGACCACGGACCGTGCCCGCGATCGCGTACTGCGAACCGCGCAGATTGAAGTTGACGATCTGCAGAAATTCGCCACTGCTGGCGGCGATCTCGGCGACGAACGCTGTGACGTCGGCATCATCGAGATCGATCTGCGACGGTCGGATGGCAGCCAGCCGATAGTTGGAGCGGCCCTGATCGTCACGCGGCACGATGTCGTGCATCTTGCTGCCGCGGTGGAACACCACCTCAAGCAGAGCCTCGAGTTCGTACACGCCGGTGACACAGGCCAGTGCGGTGTACTCGCCAACGGAGTGCCCGCAGGCGATAGCGCCCTCGACGAAGGCGCCCTGTTCGCGCATCTCGGCTACCTGGGCGGCCGCCACCGTCGCCATGGCGACCTGAGTGAACTGCGTCAGGTTCAGCACGCCGTCGGGATGCTGGTAGTGCACGCCCGCGGCGATCAGGCTGGTCGGATTGTCACGGACCACGTGCAGCACCGAGAAACCCAGGGACGCGCGGGTGAACTTGTCAGCCCGGTCCCAGATCTTGCGCGCGGCCTTGGACCGAGCCCGCACCTCCATGCCCATGCCCTTGTGCTGAATACCCTGTCCCGGGAATGCGTAGGCGGTCTTGGGTGCGGCAAGCCGGGCGGTTGCCGACATCACAAGCTCACCGCCTGTGCCACTCCCCCCAGTCGCTTCGCTCCCGCCCCGCCGGGTTTTGGCCGTAACCTCCAAAACCTCTGCGCCCAAGTCGATTCCGACCCGGTCCACGCGGAAGTCGATCTCATCGCCCGGTTGCACCATGCCCAGGAAACGAGCGGTCCACCCCACCAGCTTTCCGGGCGGGACGGGACTTCCGTCGGTGGCCGTCACCACGTGCTGGGCGGCGGCCGACAACCACATTCCGTGCACGATCGGTCCATCGAGGCCGGCCAGCAGTGCCGCGGTCCGGTCGGTGTGGATCGGATTGTGGTCGCCGGAAACATGAGCGAACGGCCGCATGCCGACCGGTGCGGTGATGGTGACGTCGCGGCGGCGACGGCGCGGGGTGTCGGTGGCGTTGCGCGACACCGCTCCCCCAGCACGCACCGGGTCGGTGAGTTCGGCCTCACCGGTTCGGCCGCGGATCGCGAACCGTTCCTCCAGCACCGCCAAAACCGTTCCAGTGGTGTCGCTGACGTTGACGGTGACCGGGACGACCCGACCGACCTCGGTATCGACGGCCACCGACGACGTTGCGGTGATGACCAAGCGCGCCGCCTGCCGCGGCAGTGGCTTGAGCAACCGGGCCGCGTGATCGAGGTGCACCAGGCTCAGCAGGCCTTCGACGACCGGGAAACCGGTAGCGGTGGC
>Ga0194035_1001055_pt1 | contig 14963 bp, 14 predicted proteins | sample JunL2320m_MetaG_FD_148680 | JGI IMG/M metagenome (GOLD analysis project Ga0194035, IMG submission 148680) | Anoxic zone freshwater microbial communities from boreal shield lake in IISD Experimental Lakes Area, Ontario, Canada - Jun2016-L239-20m | ecosystem: Environmental > Aquatic > Freshwater >...
GGTTTTACTACACCCAAGGGTCAGAGGCGTTCAAAGGCGACCTGTATTTCTACTCTGTCGATCACGATCTGCGAGATGAGCTCAAGAATATAGACGGCCGCCGCTGCCCGGTGGTGATGATGACAGGGACCTACGACTATCTGACTACTCCGGAGGAGTCCGAGGCCACCGCCCGGCAGATTCCCGGCGGGGTCTATATCGAAATGGAAGATATTGGCCATTTCCCGATGAGTGAGAACTACCCGGTGTTCCGGATCTACTTGAAAGAAGCATTGCGCATCATTCGGGAACGCACATCGAAATGACGGCCGCTGTGCACAAGGAGGCGATCTGACATGTCGCAGACCGTCGTATGGATGTTCATATTCTTACTGGCCTACGGGGCATTTTGCCTTTTCATGGGCATCCGGGCCTCGCGCATCCATACCGACCCCAAGGAGTTCTTTGCCCCGACTGGGGGCATAGGCACTTGGGTCTTTGTGATTGCTGTTTCGGCGGCGATGTTCGCTGGCTGGACGGTAACCGGACACCCCGGACAGGTGTTTCGGGATGGGTTTCAATATGTGAACGCGACGCTTTTTGTGATCACCGTACCGCTGGCGGGAGTTCTGGTGCAAAAACGCCAGTGGTTGATGGCGAAAAAATATGGCTATGTTACAGCAGGCGATCTTTACTCGCATTACTTTGGCGAGGGTTCGATCGCGATGATTTCCTCACTGATCGCCGTGGTCTTTGCTATCCCCTTCCTTGCCATCCTGCTTAGTGCAGCAGGGGCTCTGATGTGGGGCCTCAGTGATGGGGCCGTGTCGCGCGAAGTTGCGATGTGGGGGCTGGCAGGTCTGATGCTGGTCTATTCAGCACTTGGCGGTATCCGGACGGCGGCGGCGGTGGGAGTGGTGCAAGGGGCGCTCTTTGCCGGGGTTGTCATGATCCTTGGAGTCTTCGCACTTGAGCAGATCGGAGGGATAACCGCGTTAGGGCAGGGCCTCGCGGCAACCGGGGCAGCCGCTACGGAGGATATGCGCACCCACGGGTTTGGCGGCGGCGATTATCCCGGTATGCTGGTAGTACCGGGCGTGGTGCAATGGGTCTCTGGCATTGGTCTGGAACAGGCGTTTGGTGGACCGTGGACGGCCATGATGGGCCTTTCGTTCGGGATCTCAATGATGGGCATCCAGTTTGCCCCCGGCTTTACGACCATTGGCATTGCAAGCCGCGGAGTTCGTGCATTTTCCATTCATCAGATCTGGGGATGTGCCTTTTGCGTTGGACTGCTGCTTCTATTGTTTTCTACATTTCAGGGAGTCGGCGCCCATCTGCTTGGGGTCGGAGGAGCTGCCGTCCTGCCAGAACTGACAGAGGCGCGGCAGGGAGATCTGGTCCAGCAATACATCCGTGCCATCGGGGCACATTACCCCTGGCTGATGGGCCTGCTGGCGATGTCGGCAATTGCGGCTATACAGTCCACTTCGGCTATCCTTTTGGCCAGCTCCGGCAATGTATTGGCGCGGGATGTTTACAAGCGTCAGTTCCAGCCAGATGCAGACTGGAGCGATCAAAAACGGGCAAGCGCAATTCTCATGTTGCTGCTGTGTTTGGCCGCCCTGATGCTGGCCAGCTTTGCAACAAAGGTGGCCGTGGTATTGGCAGCGCTGGCCATTCCGATGAGTTTCCAGTTGTTGCCAGCTCTGATGGCTGCGCTCTGGTTGCCTTGGGTTTCCCGGCGCGCGGTGGCTTTCGGCCTGATCGTTGGAATGGTCGTGGTGGTTCTGACCGAGCCATTGGGACAGATACTGACGGGCTATCAGCTGCCTTGGGGCAAATGGCCGTTCACCGTGCATTCCGGTGTTTGGGGCATGTTCTTCAATCTGGTCATTTGCGTGCTGACCGCCTCCTTCTCGGGGCACGATAGTGATGATGAACGGCGGCAGGTACTTCACAATGCATTGAACGCAGCTTCGGGAAGGCCAGTCAGCAACCGCGCCAAGACCGTCGCCTGGATCTTGTTGCTATTTTGGGCCTTCTTTGCTGCTGGCCCCGGGGCCGTATTAGGAAACGCGATGTTTGGCGACCCTGGAGGCGGGATCGAGGTCTGGGTGTTCGGCGTACCTTCCATCTGGGCTTGGAGCCTGCTCTGGTGGGTGCTGGGCGTGGGTCTTGTGTGGTTTCTGGCCGTGAAGATGCGCATGTCGGTGTTGCCAGAACCGAAGCTGGAGTCGCAATTAGCAAATTCTGTCGTCAAAGGAGTGTCGGAGAATGAGTGAGCCAACAGGCGTTCAGACCAATGAAGGGAAGATGGCCACGGATGATTTTATCACGCGGACCTATGTCCTGCCGCTCTTGCGCGACGAGGCGACGCGCAACCGCCTGATTGCCGAACACCGGGCCAACCCGGTGGGAACCCCGCCGAGGAATGGCCGACCAGCGATTGAGCATAGTGAGGATTTGATCCGAGTGCTGGACAAATTCCGCCGTCAACCGATGGTTGGTAAGTTGGTAACGGTGTGCAAGAAGTACTTTGCCGATTACCGCATAGCGGTGTGCAGCGGCGTGCGAGGTGAGCCGCTGAAGTTTCTCGAAGGTTCGTTTTCATCGGAAGAGGCTGCGGAGCACGCAATATTTCTGAAACGGATCGCCGCAATTTTGAAACAATACGGGTACTGACCTGTACTCCAACGTCCGCGAACAAACCTGCGGGTTTGAATGAAGTTCAGAGGAAACAACGATGCTACGAATCACAGGGTACAGCGACAAATATTCGATTGCGCCAGGCGGGCAGGTCAAGTTCTACGTCAATTCCGAACATGGCGAAGACTATGAGATGCAAATGGTCCGCCTGATCCATGGAGATACTAACCCTGAAGGACCAGGCTACAAGGAGGAGGTGATCAACGCCTCTTGCAACGGCAATTTCAAGGGCCGCAACCAACGTATCCACGGTGGCTCATATGTGGTGATCCCGCAGGACGACCGGCTGAACGTGCAAAGCTTCACTTTGCAGGCCTATATCTTTCCAACCACTCCAGAAAAAGGGCGGCAGGGTCTGCTGACCAAGTGGAACGAGGTCAAGAAGAGCGGCTACGGTCTGTTTATCGACGACAAGGGTTGCCTTTCGGTCATGATCGGCGGTGCCAATGGACAGGTGACGGTATTGTCGAGTGGCAAGAAGTTGTTGGCGAAGGTATGGTATCTTGTAGCAGCAAGCTATGATGCGGCTTCGGGCAAAGTAATGCTTTACCAGATGCCCGTCGTCACCGCGACCAATGGCGGCCTTGGCATGGCGGTTCTCCATCCGGCGGATGAGACCACGGCAATTACTCAAACGATCAATGGAACATCTCCGGCCATCAATGATGCGCCCCTCCTGTTCGCGGCCTCGACCAAGGTGGAGCGCAGCGGTCGAAAGATTTCGGGTGCGCATTACAAAGAAGCCCAGACACCGGTGGAACTTCCGGAGCAGGCCAACGTCTATAACGGCAAGATTGATCGCCCGCGCCTGTCGAAACGCGCGTTGTCACGGTCCGAGATTGCCAATCTGGCTAAAAGCTATCGCGGATGCACCGCCGATCTACGCGGCGATGTTGTAGGGGCCTGGGACTTTCAGGCCAACATCACCAAGCATATCGCATCGACCTATGTGATCGATACGTCTGCCAACATGCTGAATGGGCACAGCATTAATATGCCATGTCGCGCAATGACCGGCCACAACTGGACCGGGGATGAAATGATCTATCATCATGCCCCCGATGAATATGGTGCGATCCACTTTCACGACGACGACATCGACGATGCCCGCTGGGATGTGGATTTCGAGTGGACCATCCCTGAAGGATTGCGCAGCGGAATCTATGCCGCGCGCCTGCGTATTGGCAGCGAGGATTCTGCGGATACCGAAGACTATATCCCGTTTGTTGTGCGCCCTCCGGTCGGCAAGGCAACATCGAAAATTGCCTTTATCATGCCCAACAATGCTTACATGGCCTATGCGAACGACAATCTCGGAACCAATTCGGTGGTTGCGCAATTGCTGGCGGGGAAGGTTCCCGTTCTCAACCCATCTGATCTGTTCCTGAACGAGCATCGCGAATACGGACTCTCCACCTATTCGCTGCATTCCGACGGCACCGGAGTTAGTTATTCCTCGCGCCTGCGCCCTATCCTGAACCTTCGCCCGAAGTATCGGCATTGGCTGTCGCCCTCATTGTGGCAGATGAATGGCGACCTGCATCTGACCGACTGGCTGGAGCATGAGGGCTTTGAATTTGATGTGCTTACCGATGAGGACTTGCACCGCGAAGGCGTGGACTTGCTGAAGCGATACCGTGTGGTGCTAACTGGCAGCCACCCCGAATATACATCGGAGAGGATGTTTACGGCTTACGAGTCCTACCAGCTTCAGGGCGGGCGGTGGATGTATCTGGGGGCCAACGGCTTTTACTGGATCAGCGAATTCCACCCGGACAACTTCAACATCATCGAGGTGCGCAAAGGTGAAGCTGGAACCCGCGCATGGACATCTAATCCCGGTGAATACAACAACGCGTTCGATGGCAAGTATGGGGGGATGTGGCGCGCACGCGGGCGGATTCCAAGCAAGCTCTGTGGCGTAACCTTCACTGCTTACGGCTTTGACGTATCGTCCTATTATCGGCGCTCCAAGGACAGTAATCGTCCGGAATGCAAGTGGATATTCAACGGAATCGGCGAGGATGAGATTATCGGCGATTTCGGGCTTGTTGGCGGGGGTGCCGCAGGATTGGAACTTGATCGATATGATCTGGATTTTGGCACGCCGCACAACGCCTACCTGTTGGCCCGCTCTGAGGGGCACACTAACCTGATGTTGCAGGTGAACGAGGAAATCCACTTCTCGGTTCGGGGTTATTATGGTGGAGGAACGGAAAACCCGATGGTCCGTGCCGATATGGTCTATTACAAGACGCCACAGGACGGAGCGGTTTTTGCGCCCGGCTCGTTGTCGTGGTGTGGCAGTCTTTCGCACAACAACTACAACAACAACGTATCGACCATCATGCACAATGCTCTGAAAGGGTTCCTGAAAGATGGACCGCTGCCATAAATCTTTTGTCAAGCCGTGGTCGAAATGAAAAGGAGTGTGCCAGATGTCTGATCTGGGCAAGAGAACCTTTGCCAATATGGTCGACCGGCCGGATGGCAAACCGACGCTGGGCGCATCGGCAGACCCGCCGAATGAGTTGGAAAAGGCAGTCCTTAAGGGGTTGGATGTCGACAAGTTGAATGATCTTGGCGAAAGCCTGTTCACGCTGAACAACCGTCGCTACGGACCGATTGCTGGAGCCTATATGGTCATTTGCACCAAGCCAGAAAAAGAGTGGTGCGTGGCCCAGTTGAATGCTGACCGCGCCAAGCCATTCATTTTATTTGAAGACAAGGTGTTCTCGTCGCTCGAATTGGCGCAGGCCGAGGCTGAGCTTTTCAAGCAAGAGCGTGGTGAGATCGTGCCGCCAGGTCGTAACACATGAAGACCCAAATGCGCTTCAACGCCTTTGCCGTTTCAATCTTGATGTTGGGTGGGGCGGCATCTGAAGCTCGCGCCGAAAGCCTGAATGGTGCGGAACTTTTGGCGCTTTGTGATACGCCCAAAAGTGACTCGATGGTATATTTCACCAACTTCTCGCTTTGCGCCGGCTACATCAACGGCGTTTCCGATGCTTCGCTGTGCGGCAACATGGTCGGTGGGTCCAGCCACTGGCATCCCGAAGGGGGAACAGTCGGCCAGATCTTCGAGGTGTTCGTGACTTGGATGCGCGATCACCCCGACAACGTCAACGAAGGTGCATCTGTCCTCGTGGCGCGTAGCCTGTCTGAAGCCTATCCTTGCCCGTAAAAGACCATAGTGGATCCAGGATCCGGGCCTGACCCCCATTCGCGAAAGACGGACAGCAAGATGAAGATCGTGGAGTTCAATGGCGACGACAACCCATTTGGTGCAGCCCGGCAGGGGGCGGCGAAAGGCGCGTCTTCGCGCATCGAACTTTATATGTTTCAGACCGGCACGCTGAAAACCAAAACGAAGTATATCAAGATGAATCAGGGTGCTGACACGGATTTTGAGATTCCGGTGCCTTGGTTCTTTTTGAGCCATCCGCGCGGCAATATCGTGATCGACGGTGGCAATGCCGCCGAAGTGGCGATCGACAAGCGTAAACACTGGGGTGCGGTGATTGATGCCTATGATCCGGTAATGGGGCGGCATGAGAACTGCGTCGACCAACTTGCCACCATCGGCGTGCGCCCCGAAGACGTGGCTTATGTCCTGCAATCGCACCTTCATCTGGACCATTCCGGCGCCATCGGACGATTCCCGAATGCCATTCACTTTGTCCAACGCATCGAATGGAGCTATGCGTTCAACCCGGATTGGTTTTCCTCTGGGGCGTATATCCGTGCCGATTTCGACAAGCCCGGCCTGAGGTGGAAATACCTGCAGGGCTTGGATTCAGACAATTATGATCTTTTCAATGACGGCGTGGTGCGTATGATTTTCACCCCCGGTCATTCGCCGGGGCATCAGTCCTTTCTGATCACCCTGCCAAATACCGGCCCAATCCTGCTGGCGATCGATGCCGCCTATACGTTGGACCACTGGGAAGAGCGGGCCCTGCCAGGACTTGTATGCTCTTCGGTGGATGCTGCGCAGTCTGTGCGCAAGCTCCATGCGATTGCCGAAAAGACCAAGGCGATGGTTGTAACGGGCCACGACCCCGACCTCTGGCGGACTTTCAAACACGCTCCCGGAGGGATTTATGACTGACATGGCCAGCCCTTTTGTGTTTCAAACTGATCCGCCCCCACTGAAGTGGTTCGACTTAAGTATGTCCTATGTCTGTTGATTTGCATTGAGAGTTGATCTGGGAGGGACACAAGTTTCCACTGAGAAGTAACCCATGCTCTGATCTTCCCCCTGGCATTTTGACCGGGGGATCACGGAGTGATCGACATGGCACTTTTGAGCGTTATCCGGCGCTGGCATTTCCGCAAGCAGATACCAGTCCGGGAGATCGAGCGGCGAACTGGACTGTCGCGCAATGGGATCCGCAAGTATCTTTGATCGGGAGCCGGGGAGCCGAAGTTCAAGGTTTCCTCCGAGGATCGTTCGGATCCCGGCGCGGGATTTGAAACGTCGGAAATTTTCTGTATTTAATATCAATAGCTTGCCGGTAGAGAGAGTTGGCTGCCAGCACTTTTCCCTCCGCCATTTAGCCCTTGGGCAAAGCTCTCTCCTCGAATTCCGAGCGCTCAAAATCCCCAGTATTTGCGGGCTTCTTTGCGAAAAGCTCCTGACTCCCGGAATGGCGGCCGGGCCGATTTTGGTCTCTCTCTGCCAGATATTCTCCAAAGCTCCTGACTGCCCGAAAATGGTACGGCGGCGATAAATCATTGAAAGAAATTATCATTTTTTGATAGTTGACGCCGTACTTTGGTGCGGCCAAGCGCCATGCGAGAGGGTCCGGGATTGAAGCTGAACGGTCGATGGGCTTGCCCAAGAGGGGATCAAGGCTACCGTATCCAAGGTGCTGTGCGCCAGCTGGCAGCGTCGCCGGGTGCACTTCATGAGGAACGTCCTTGCCCACGCCGGAAAGTCGGGCCGCCGCGTTGTCTCGGCCTTCATCGCCACCGCCTTCGCGCAGGAGACGCCCGAAGCCGCCAGCGCTCAATGGTGCAGCGTAGCCGACCAGATACGGCCCAAGGTGCCTAAACTCGCCGCCATCATGGATCAGACCGAGCCCGACGTGCTGGCCTACATGACCTTCCCGAAAGAGCACCGCACCAAGCTGCACAGCACCAACCCTATCGGGCGCCTCAATGGTGAGATCAAGCGGCGGACAGAGGTCGTCGGCATCTTCCCCAACGACGATGCCATCATCCGCCTCGTCGGCGCCATCCTCCTCGAGCAGAACGATGAGTGGGCTGTTCAGCGGGCCCGCTAAATGACGCTGGAAACCATCGGCAACATGCGCGATGATCCTTCCGTCAGCCTGCCAGACGCGGCCAGCTGATCACCCCGGACCAAGCCGGAAAAGCTCGCCGACCAGTTCCGTTACCTACACCACGGAATGGGACACGATCAAGGTCTGATGGAATATTGAGATAGTTGATGGCTGAAAACAGAGTCGAAGGCGCTATGACATTCGGAAACGGCGAGGATCAAATCTCGGCTCCCTCATTGCAGATCAACCGCCGCAGCTTGATCACTGGCGCAACGGGCGTCGCACTTGCGTCAATGGGCTGGGCATCACTGGTGACGCCGGCAGGCGCCGCGATTCTCGACAACAAGACGACACTGACGCGTGCGCGGCTCGATGAACTTGCCGCCCGCTCCTTCGGGATTTTCAACGAGAACAAGGTGCTGCCAGATTTCGATGCCGGCAAGCACGCCGCGACAAGCGACGTAGACCTACACCGAATTACAACTTTCACCCAGGTGCCCGAGACCGGCGAGACGTTGAAGATCAGCGGGCTCCTCGCATTGCCAGCCGGCGCCAAGGGGCCGCTGCCGGTGGTGTCGTGGCAGCACGGGACGATCTTCTCATTCGTGCAGGTACCCTCAAACCTCTACCTTGTCGCCGAGCCGGGTTACGTGATGAAGGATAATGTCGACTCGCAGGAAACACTCTTCAACATTCATCGCTTTGCGGCAAATGGCTATGCGGTTATCGCTGCTGACTATATCGGCAAGGGCCCGTATCACGGCAGTCAATCGGAGGCCTATGCCGTTAAGGATGCCTCTACCCGCGCATCGATCGACATTCTGAACGCAGGCCTAGAGGGCATGCGCCAGCTTGGTGTCGAACCGGCCGAGCTCTTCCTCAATGGCTGGTCACAGGGCGGTCTCAATACCCAATGGCTTCACCAGGCGCTGCAGACGTCCGCCATTCCGGTGCGTGCTGCAGGTGCTTCGAGCCCCTTCAACGATGTGGTTGAGTCCTTCGATTACTGGACTGGCAGCATCACTTTTTCTGATCCGCCAGGCATGTCCTATCCGCCTCGCCCGAAGTGGCTGACCCTTTGCGTAATCCTCGTGCTGGGCAGCTATGAAAGCTACTACCGGCTCAACGATCTTATTGATACCGTGGTAAGGCCCGAATACGTGCCCATGGTCCGCAAGTTCCTCGCCGACTACGACATGAATCTCGACTTCAGCAAGATGCCGATGCCAAAAGACCTTCTGATCGATAGCGTCTCACGTCAATTCGTAAATGACACCTACAGCCGCTTCCGGCGTCAGCTTGCAGCAAACACGGCCAGCTATTTCGAGTACTCTAATCCGATCCGCTTGTTCTACGGCCTGGCCGATGAACCGCTGCATCCCACGATGTGCAGGCGGGCCGTGAATGCGGGCGGTCCCATGATGGATGGGGTGGCCGTCAACGGCGCCAGCCATCGCGGTACCTTCCTTGCAAGCCTGTATGGCGAGCCAGATCATCTCCAGGGCAGGCCAAATCTGGTGAGCTGGTTCAACAGCTTGCGCTTGGGCTGAGGCGCATTTACCGATGAGGCAGGCCTCAATGCCTGCTTCGCTGTTGTTATCATTCGATAGCCTTGGTTATCGGCATTTAATGGTTTCTACTAGATCAAGTTCGGTAAGCTCTTACCCAAGCCAAGGCTCTGTAAGAAATTTGTTCGCTATTGGCAGCCCTGACGATCGGGTTGTCCGAGAGCAGTAGCAGCTTCATCGATCGCCCGATTGACTTGCGCCATGGCCTCAGGGTTGTCTGTTATTGAGGTGTCCCTTGAAATAGCGACTTGGTCCGACCAACCGATCCAGTGTACGAGTGGACCCTTCCAGCAGGACCGCCACGGTATGATCTCGGAAGGAACGTCCTGCGCCCAGGCGCTGAAGAGCGGGACCGTGCCGTCGTAGGGCCACAGGGTAGGGTCACCACCTTTGGCCTCGAAGTAAGTCCCCCCAATCAGTGTCACGGGGATGCCTCTGAGGGCATCCCCTTGCGCCGCGTTCCACCCATCAGGTCCAGAGGTGAACTTGACCGTGTTCTCGGCGCTAAGCCCCTTGTCCATGGCCTTCACGAGGTCAGCCCAGCCCTTGACGGAACGCTCGCAGAAGGCAACACCCGCGCATGCCGATAGGTCGATCTCTCCGGCATAAAACCGCGGCGCAGTCGCGCCCGTGTGAGGTGATGAGATGGTGATGAGTGAGCGTACCGTGATCGGCGAGTTCGTGTCTTTGAGGATCTTGATCGCCGCACGGTTCCACATGCCGCCATTGGAGTGACCGACAAGGTCAACGTCGGTGATCCCGTACTGGCTATGAAGATAGCCCAGAAAGCGTACCAGTCGTTCGCCGCCAGCATTCCAGTCCGCTGTCGACGTGATGGTCATCACCTCTGGCAACTGCGGCGGGCAGTCTGTGAAGGGACCGACGCTTTCCTTGGAAGGCTCTTTGACCATGCCCCAGTCATCCATCGCTGGCGCCGTGAACACCTGCTTGCCCTTTTCCAGCAGATACTTACGGAGGGCGGTGTAGGTGTTGCCCGCAGCGAGAAAGCCGTCACTGTCCTTGCAGGCCTGGGTCGGAGTCGTGAAGGGCGTGCGAAGTGCACCTCCTGAAACGAGGACAACCGCTCGATTTTGGCTTGAAGCCGCGTTGGCACCTGAGATCATGTCTAGAGATAGGTAACACGCAAGGATAAGAGCTAGGCCGATCACGCGGGAGACAGCGCGGTTCATGGGAGCACTCCTTCTCAGCATAGTGTTTAGTCGTTATGCAGGCGCCGAAAAACTTATCGGGAAAACATTGAACCACAGGGTAGATGTAAAGAAGCCGCCCCCATTTGATGCTTGCTCCAGAGAAGTCGCTCAAACGAAGTTATTTTCGAGGACATCAAAGAAGATCACGCTATCCCAAGATAAAATACGTGCGTGATTAGATTGCCGTCAAGATCGAACAGGTTGACATCCGCATTCCTCAACGAGCCCCGGTTTCCAGTGCGGTTCGGCAAATCGGGGTAACTGAGATGGAGTACCACAGGTAGCGTCATGAGTATGATCCGTGAGGGGCAGAAGTCCCTTCAACATTTCCGGATTTAAGAGGAGTGCCGATGGATCAATCAGCACTGATGGGTCTGCTCGGGGTTCCTAATTAGTGTTAACACTTACATTTCAAAATGTCGCCGAACAAAGTTTCTCAAAATACTTAGGTAAAAAACCGTACTCCCGGAGGGTCTGTATAGTACTGGGCTAGACTGAGAGACTGTTCTCTGGAGCAATCCCATGTGTTTTTGTAGACAAATACGATTTTGGAGACATACGGTTTCATCGTCCTGTTGGGTTGGGAGGATGGGGTCGCTTGCGGAAAGCAAGATCAAAACATACACTAACCAATAAAGCATTCTCAAAGAACAGTAATAAAACTCGGGAGAGGCGCTATGCGGTTGCTAATTGCCATTATTCTTTTTCTCGCAACGTGGTCCAACGCCCACGCGGAAAGGGCGACCTTTAAATTCTTGAAGACCGTCAGTGTGGCGGAGTTAAATGCAATGCTCTCAACTGAACGAGATCACTTTCTGAAGAACGCTTCGCCCGGCCTCGGATATCAGTTGCCACCTGTCTCGACAGCATCAAATGATGTTGACATCTATATCGTGAAATATTGGTCTCACAGTCCCGACCTCGGAATACAAAGCCGAACTATGGTTTCTGGCATTCTTGCGTTGCCCCGTATCCCGAATAGGACAAGCATTCCGCTGCTATCATACCAACACGGTACGGCGTGGGGAAAGTATGGCGTGCCGTCTTATGCATTCAAAACGAGCAATCCTTCTGGATACGAGCATTATGATGATGCGTACGAAACGCGTTACATCGTGGCTCTGTTTGCGGGTAATGGACATGCAGTCATGGCTGCCGATTATTTCGGTATGGCCGATGCACGCTCTGAGGAAGCCTACTTCATCAAACGGAGTACTGCGCAGACCAGCTACGATCTTTATCTTGACGTACGTCAGTACCTCCGATCCAAGGGAGTCAGTTCTTCTAGGTTCCTTCTTGGAGGTTGGTCACAGGGAGGCATGAACACGAGCGGCTTGCTCGAATTATTGGAAAGCCGCGGCGTAAGTGTTGATGCTGCATTCACAGCATCGTCTCCCAGTGATACCTTTCCAGTGTTTAACGCTATCTTGTTCCACCCTCGGGCCCGTGACGCCTCCTGGATCAATACGCTCCTCGCCATGACCATTTTCTCCTGCGATAGATACATGGGACCGAAGGGGCTGGCCAAGGCGACTATAAATCCCGTTTACTTTCAGGGCTTCAAGGCAATTTATGAACATACGGGCTATCCGAAAGGTTTCTTTCAATTGCTCAGTCAGTGGGAAGGGACCCCTATTCTCAACTATTTGCGCCCGGAACTGCGTGATCCAACGTCGTTTGCGAATTCCGCATATGGAAAGTGCCTCGCCGCAAATGAAGTCTTCCGACAGGAGTTGAAAACACCCACCCAGATGTTCTATGGCTCAAATGATGAGGTTGTCAGAGAGAAGATGGGTAAGCTTGCCGCAGTCTATCAGGAAGTCTTAGTGAGCACACCTGACTCACCCTCATCAAACAAAATTACTCCCATACTCCTTACGGGCGCCGACCATCGCTTGACGTTCATAAGTGCTGCGGTTCAGGCAAAACTCTGGATGGACCAACTTCAGTAGGGTCAGCCTCTCACTACGTTCGACAACTGCGCTCTTGCCACCAGTGGGCACGAACCTGCTCTGGTCGACCGGGATGGATGATGCAACGCCCGGTTCCACCACGAGTTATCTAGCGAAGCTCACCGCACAACGTACAATCACCAGGAGCGACGACGGGCGGCGAAGTGAAAGACTGCTGCGCCATTTCAGCAGGCTTGAATGACACGACAGTGGCAGGCAATCGCCTCAACTCCGCTACGACCATGCGATGAAAACAACACGGGATTTGTCGTTCGAAGTTGAAGATATTCCAAGATTCCTTGCTTCTTCACGTCTCCCGATTTGTCTCGCGAGCGCTGCTGTCGGGAATTCGATGGCTCCGTTATCTTTCTAGCCGTTTGCGAGGCGATCTTCATAATACTCTCGGACTTCATCCAGAATAGGTCCACCAATCTGACGCTGCTTGTAGATGATGTACTCGTGAACGACATTCACCAAGCTGTAGTCCCCATGTCGGATTTTGTGTAGTACGCCCTGAGACGTGAGCTGTCTTATATGTTCCTGTGAGCACCCGATGATATTGGCTAGTTCTCTCGTCGAAACTTTCAACCCCGTCATATGTGACGAGTTGATGTTGGCTCATGTGGATGCTGACTGAGTATTCGTTCGTAACCTGTCCAGACAATCGGCCCACCATTGCGCCATTCTGACCCTCTCGACCATTGCGTCACCGCGGCGATACACTCTCCGAATAGCATCCTCGTCTTGATGGGCCAGCTCTCGCTCGATTGCATCTGCTGAAAACTGGTTGCTGTCGTTGAGAATAGTCGAGGCGGTGCTTCTGAAGCCATGAGCAGTGTGTACGTCCGCGCTGACCCCCATTCGTCGGAGCGCCGCGTTAAGGGTGTTTTCGCTCATGGGGCGCCCCGGTCTGCCGTTAGCTCGAAACACATATCCGACTGGCCCCGAAATCTCTTTGAGTTCGCGCAGAATTTGGAGAGCCTGAGCGGCGAGTGGCTTGGCATGTGGACGACGCATTTTCGTCCTGGCAGCTGGAATGGTCCATACCGCCTTGTTCAAGTCGAATTCTGACCAATCCGCCTGCCGTAGCTCACCCGGCCGAGGATAGAGGAGACACATCAAATGTAAGGCGGCTCCGCACAGCCTGTTGCGTTGACTGTATTCGTCAATGAGCCTCAGTAGCTTGGCGAGCTCTTGTGGATCAATGATGGCCGGGTGATTGCGTGGACGGGGCTGGGCTATGGCGCCACGCGTGGCCTGCGTCGGGTCGGACGTGACTAGGCCATGCTGCATTGCATAGCGGAACACTTCACCAATGACGGTGCGCATTCGACGAGCTGTCTCGAGATTGCCTGCCTCTTCCTCTCTCCTTAGGACGGTCACGACGTCGCGGGTCGTGATTTCCTGTATGGGGCGGTGTGACAGATCCGCCTCGACTTTCCCAAAAATCCAATTCATTTTCGTGAGGGTGACGACCGCTCGACCCTCCTTGCGCTTCTTCTCGACGAGTTGCTTAGCGAGGCTCCCAAAGGTGTGCTCCGCCGCGGCAATTGTTGCCTTCTTCAGCTCTTTCTTTCTTTCCGAAGGATCTACCCCTTCGCGCAGTTGTTCGCGTGCCCGGGCGGCTGCGACCCGGGCCGCCGCCGCGGACACTTCCGGGTAAGGACCGATCGAAAGCAGCTTCTTTTTGTTTTCGTACCGATACTCCATCCGCCAATATTTGCCACCGGCGGGAGTAACCCAAAATTGCAAACCCCGCCCATCTGAGAGCTTCTGCGTCTTTTGAGTTGGCTTGATGCTTCGAAGCTTGAGGTCAGTCAGCTTTGCTATTTGGCCAGCCATACCATTGCCTCATGTGGAAATGTGTTTCCGATCATGGGGTATGGATACACCAAAAATACCGACAATCAAAACTTCGGTACCGACACTCGTACCGACAAGTATGGCGGATCTAGGCGAATTCCGGCGAACGCCTGGGGACTGGAGGCAGGCCAAGGCTAAAGCATGCGACCCATAAGAACATGAAATAAAAGAGAAATATGAGCATCCGCGGACGCCGACGAACTGCTGCTAGACAAAGATTTTAGGAGAACTGGTGCCGCTTAGGTGACTCGAACACCTGACCCCCGCATTACGAATGCGGTGCTCTACCAACTGAGCTAAAGCGGCCTGCCAGACGGCGCGGGGTATAGGGTATTTCAGGCGGCCCCGCAACCGGTTCGCGGGTGGAAATTTCAGCCCTCGGCGGGGCGCGAG